>Ga0214472_10009692_pt1 | contig 10036 bp, 8 predicted proteins | sample RVTome_6_FD_207662 | JGI IMG/M metagenome (GOLD analysis project Ga0214472, IMG submission 207662) | Soil microbial communities from uranium-contaminated site in the Upper Colorado River Basin, Wyoming, United States - RVT140D175 | ecosystem: Environmental > Terrestrial > Soil > Contaminated >...
TGGAAGCTCCATTGCGCGAACGACGCTACACCGCGATGCTGGTGTGGCGCCGGCCCGAAGAAGAGCGCCTGCGTGCGCTGATCGAACGCTACTACGTGAAGCGTGCCGAACTGGGGCGGGACCCTTTGATCGGACTCGACGTCGACCTCTACGAGCCCAAGACCGGCGGAGATTGACCCTCTACAGAAGTGCGGGCTAGACTGCCCCCCGCAGATCGCACGAGAGCAGGAGAGGATCGTTCATGGCCAGGATTTGCATGGTGGGAACCGGATACGTCGGATTGGTGTCCGGCGCCTGCTTCGCGGATTTCGGACATCAAGTCAGTTGCGTCGACATCAACCCCGAACGCATCGCCTCGCTCGAACGCGGCGAGATCCCCTTCTTCGAGCCGGGCCTCGATCTCCTGGTCGGCCGGAATCGCAAGGCTGGCCGCCTGGCCTTCGGGACCTCGCTGCCCGACGCCATGGCGACGGCCGACGTGCTCTTCATCGCGGTCCAGACGCCGAGCACGCCAGAGGGGGAAGCCGACCTCGGCTTCGTCCTGAACGTGGCTCGCGAAATCGGCGAGAACCTGAAGCCGGGCGAGTACAAAGTCGTCGTGACCAAGAGCACCGTCCCCGTGGGCAGCGCGCGACGGGTCCGCGCCGCGGTCCTCGAGAAAGCGCCAGAAGGCGCGCAATTCGACGTGGCGAGCAATCCGGAGTTCCTGCGCGAAGGCAGCAGCATCGAAGACTTCATGCGCCCGGATCGCGTCGTCATCGGCAGCGACTCACAGCGCGCCAAAGAGGTCCTGCGTGAGCTCTATCGTCCGCTCTATCTGCTCGACACGCCCATGGTGGCGACGAGCATCGAGACCGCCGAACTGATCAAGTACGCGAGCAACAGCTACCTCGCCGTGAAGATCAGTTTCATCAACGAGATCTCCAATCTCTGCGACAAGGTCGGCGCCGATGTCGCGATGGTGGCCAAGGCCATGGGGCTCGACCGGCGCATCGGACCGAAGTTTCTCCATGCCGGCCTCGGCTTCGGCGGATCGTGCCTTCCCAAGGACACGCGGGCCATCGTGCACATGGCGCGCGAGCATGGCGAATCCATGCGCATCATCCAGTCGGCCGTCGACGTCAACAATGAGCGCGCCGCACGCGCCGTGGCGAAGCTCGAGTCCGTGGTCGGCGACCTGGAGGGCAAGACAATCGGCATCCTCGGTCTCGCCTTCAAGCCCAACACCGATGACATCCGCGAGGCACCGAGCCTGCGCATCGTTCCCATGCTGCTCGAGCGAGGTGCGAAACTTCGAGGCTGCGATCCTCAGTCGGCACACCAGGTGAAGGAGGCCGTCGGCGGCGATTTCGAAATCCGCGGCGACGCCTACGCCTGCGTTCAGGACGCCGACGCCGCGATGCTGCTCACGGAGTGGAACGAGTATCGGCATCTCGACCTCGAGCGCATGAAGAGCTGCATGCGCTCGGCGGTGATGATCGACTGCCGCAACGTCTATCCACCAGAGCGAATGGCCGAGTTGGGCTTTCGATACGCATGTTTCGGACGCTGAGTCCATAGCCATGGGCGCCGGCGTCGTCTGGAATCTCGGCTCCGCCGCACTGCCGCTCCTCGGCAGCTTTGCCGTCTCCATCCTCCTGGCACCCTATCTGGGACCCGCCGAATTCGGTCGCTACATGACGACCATGTCGGCGGCGACCTTTGCTCTGATCGCCGCGAAGATGGGCGTCCACGCGGCGACGAGCCGCCTGCTGAGTGAGTCGCCGGGAAATGAGCGCGTGTGGCTCCGCGCCGGACTCCTTCTGCGCGCGGCCGCGACGCTGCCCATCGCGCTCTTGTGCATGTGGATGGCGGGGGGCATTGCACTGCGGCTCGACGGCGAGGCCCTCGTGCCCAGTTTCCGTTGGCTGCCCGCGATCGTCATTACGACGAGCTTCTACGAGATGGGCGGTGAGAGCCTCATCGGACTCGGGCGCTTCCGCTCGCTGCTCTTGAATCGGACCGCCGCGCTGGCCCTTCGCCTGGGAGCCGTGTTCTGGGTGCGGGTGCAGCAGCTCTCCGGCGCGGCGTTTCTCGCCGGCCACGCCCTGTCCCAGGCCATCCCCGCCGTGTTCTTGTTGCTGCCTTTGAGCCTGCATCTGCCCACCACGGCCGACGCGCCCAGGCTCGACGAGGCCGTGCGCAAGAGCTGGCGCATCGCGTTTCCGCTAGCGCTCAGCTCCGCGAGCTATCTCATCTACTCGCACACCGATCGATTGATGCTCGCGTACTTTCACGACACTTCGTTGGTCGGCCAATTCGCGGTCGCGCGCAACGTACTCGACGCCCTCCTCTTTCCGTTGTTCGCACTCAGCTGGTCGCTTCGGCCGGCGCTCGTGCGCAGCTGGCAGAGGGTCGCCCAGCGGAACGCCATCCTGTCCGATGGACTCGGACTCTGCGTCCACTTCGCGTTGAGTGCGGGGGCGCTGCTCTTCGTCTGCGTCCCCGCGCTGCTCGTGGCGCTTTATGGCCCGGACTACACAGATGCGGGCGGCCTGATCGTCTGGATGATCCCCCTCCTCCTCTTGCGGGCCCTCGGCGCGCCGCTCTTCCCGGCGCTCCTCGCGGCAGACCGCCAGGTTGGCTACGCGCGGCTCATGCTGTTCACGGCGGTCTTGAACGTGGTGGCGAATCTGCTCCTCATCCCGCGCTACGGGGCGGTGGGCGCCATCGTCGGAACCTGGATCGCTCTCCTGCCGCTGACCGTCGGCGGCTGGCTCCAGCTGCTGCGGGCGCAGGGAGTTCGCCTGGGCCTGGGGCGCCCGGTTCTGGGGAGCCTGCTCCTCGCGCTCTTCATCCTGCTGCTGCGGCCCTGGCTGACCCCGGATGGAGCCGGGCTGCCGCGACTCCTGGTGGGGGCCACCCTGGCCGGGGCCTTCGTGGCGCTGCCGCTCCTGCGGCCGCGCCAATGGGGGGAGTAGGCGCAAGGCGTGCTTGACCTGGCCCCGAGCTGTCGCTACATCTATCAGCCAGGTTCGCCCCTGACCCACGCACCTCGCCCCGCACTCGTTGGGCCCGAGTCGGATTGGTCCCCACTCAGCGAGGTCGTCGTTTGCATTTCTCGGCCAGCCTCTTCGGATTCGCCCTGGGATGCCTGGTCGCCCTCGCATTGACCCCCCTCGCTGGGCGCCTGGGTCGACGCCCCGAATTCACCGATCAACCGACGCCGCGCAAGCTCCACCTGAAGGAACATCCGCAACTCGGCGGGCTCGCCCTGCTCGGCGCCTTCGCCCTGAGCTTCCTCGGGATTCTCATCGCCTTCCCGGATGCGCGGGGCGTCACGGCGGGGTTTGCGCGGGCACTGCTGCCCAGCGCGGCCCTGGTGGCAGTCTCGGGCCTGATCGATGATCTCCAGCCGAAATCACCCTGGAAGAAGCTCTCGATCCAGCTTCTGGCCGTCGCGCTCCTGCAGCTGCAGCTGGACGTGCTCGGTCTCGGGCGCAGTGGAATGGTCGCCGATCTCACGGTCTGGCTGGGTGCGGGCATGGCACTGCTGTGGATCCTCGGTCTCAGCAATGCGATGAACCTCATCGACGGAATCGACGGCCTGGCCGCGGGCATCAGCATCATCAGCGGCGTGGGGCTGCTCTCGCTCGCCTGGGCCGTGGGCGAATCGAGCGTCGCCATCGCGTCCGCCATTCTCATCGGCAGCGCCTTCGGCTTCTTGAGGAGCAACATCCACCCGGCCAAGATCTTCATGGGGGACATGGGCAGCCTCTTCCTCGGCTTCGTCCTGGCCGTGCTCGGCACGACGATCTACTGGAGCCGGCCGGCGCTCACGACGCTGGCCGCCCTCGTCCTCGTCGCATGGATCCCGCTCATGGACGTGCTCTACGCCATCGTCCGGAGGATGCGCGCGAAGCGCAGCATCTTCTCGCCCGACGTCAGCCATCTGCATCACCGCCTGCTGCGCGTGGGGCTCTCCCACCGCATGGCGGCCCTGCTTCTGTGCGGCATCGGCTCCATCACGGCGGCGGCAGGGGTCGGAATCGTGCGCGACCGCCATCCATGGGCGTGGGCGCTGGCCGTTCTCGTTGCTACATTACCTCTCGCCTGGGCGCTCGCCGGGCGCTCCGCGCGATCGGTCGCGACGCGTTGGAAGGATTCCGAGAAGCAGCCGGTCGGGCCGCAGGCCTAGCCTGCCCATGAGGACTCTCAGCCGGGATCGGCCGAGTATGTCGCCAGCCATCACCATCGGCGCCAACGACGTCGGCCTCGCGCGGGCCCAGGCCGAGTGGCTGGCCACGCTGGTCCGCGCCACGCACCCGCAGCTCAGCGTGAATCTCGAGTTGCTGAACACGCAGATCGGGAAGAGCCCGCTGCACGATGATCACGTGGCGGAGAATCGCACGATCATCCGCGTTCTCCACGATTGCCTGCGCGACGGCGATGTGGACATCGTGATCCACAACGCCTTCGATCTGCGCAGCAAGCTCCCCGACGATCTCCGCCTTGGATGCATCTTGCCGCGGCGCTCCCCCTACGACGCCCTGCTCTGCGTGGACGGCCGCACCTTCGACGAACTCGATCCGGGCGAGCGGGTCGGCGTCGTCCAACTGCGCGCCCGTGCACAGCTCCTCGACCATCGCCCGGACATCAGCTATCGCCTCATCCACGGCGATGTGGGCAATTGGCTGACGGCGCTCCTCGACGCGGAGATCAAGGCACTCGTCGCCCCCAACGCCGCCCTGGAGTTGCTCGGTCTCCAAGAGCGCGTGACCGAGCTCTTCCCGCCGGAACTGATCGTCCCGGCGCCGGGCTCGGGACTCCTGCTCTGTCTCTGCCGCGGCGACGATCGCGACATGAGTCAGATGCTGGGGGAACTCCACGACCCCGCCGCCGCCGCCGAATACCACTCCGAGGTGGCCTTCGTGCGCGCTCTGGGCGACGAATGGGAGCGGCCCGTCGGCGCGCTCGCCCAACAGATGAACCGGGGGATCGGCTTGATGGGTGTCGTGGCGAGTCCCGACGGCAGCGAGATCCTCAGGCGCGGCATCCAGACCACGGAACACAGCGCTCAGGAGCTCGGTGAGGCCTTGGCGGAACTGATGATCGATGAAGGAGCCTTGCGCATCATCGGCGGCGAAAGCGACGCGAGTCCCGCCGCGAGCATCGTCGGCGTCCTGACCACCGATGCTGACTGGAGTGAGCAGGACGAGTGGGACGAAGAGGACTGGGAGCTCTAGCCAAGCATCGAAGCACGCAGGGAGCGCGGCGAGAGCGCCTGCCGCTCGCGCAGAGCCTGGGCCAGAGCCTCGACGACGCGGTGCGCGAGGTCGGGCTCGGCGAATAGCGAAGTGCCGACCTGCACCGCCTCGGCGCCCACGACGAAGAAACGCAGCACGTCGTCCATGCTGGCGATTCCGCCTACCCCCACGATGGGAATCGACACCGCCTGTCGCAGCTCGAAGACCTTGGCGAGCGCGATGGGGAGGATGGCCGGACCGCTGTATCCGGCGATGCCCCGCGGAAAGACTGGTTCCCGACGCTCGAGATCCACGGCCATTCCGACGACCGTATTGATGGCGCTGATGGCATGGGCGCCGCCTGACTCGGCGGCTCGCCCGAGCGTCGCGATGGAGCTGACATTCGGGGTCAGCTTGACCCAAAGGCATCGATCTGTCGGCAGCGCGGCACGCGTCAGACGCGTGATCCTCTCGATGCGCTCGGGGTCGACGCCGAAGTCGAGTCCCCCCTTGGCCACGTTGGGGCAGCTGAGATTGAGTTCGACGCCCGCCCAACCCTCGTGTCGCGCCAGCGTGCGCGCCATGATCGCGAACTCCTCCTCCTCGCGTCCGGCCAGACTCACGATGGTCGTGACCCCGCGTTCGCGCAGCACCGGCAGTTTCTCCGCCAGGAAGGCGTCGAGGCCGACGTTCTCCAGGCCGATCGAGTTGAGCATGCCGTGGTCGAGTTCCCGCACCCGCGGCTGAGGATTTCCCAGCCGCGGCGCAACGGTGAGCGTCTTCGTGACGACGCCCCCGAGCAGCGCCGGATCGACGAGATCGAGATAGTCCAGGCCATAGCCCCAGGTCCCCGACGCCGTGAAGATGGGATTGGCGAAGGTTACAGGTCCCAGACGCACTGTAAGATCGACGTCGTGGCTCATGACGCGCTTCCCGCCGTCGTGAAGAATTGGATGTCGTCGAGGGCGAACACGGGCCCGTCCTTGCAGACCGTGCGCATGCGATCCCCGGCGGCGGCCGGGACGACGCAGGCGCGACAGACGCCGGCGCCGCAACCCATCTGCTCTTCGAGACACAGCCACAGCGGGCGTCGCTCGCGGCGGCAGATCGTCGCCACGGCGCGCATCATCGGTGTGGGTCCGCAGGTGGTGACGACGGCATCGGGATGTTCCTCGAACGCCTCCTCGAGACCGGCCGTGACGAGCCCCTTCCGGCAATCCGGCTTCGACGGCTTCTCGACCCACAGCCGCCACGCGACATCCTCTTTTCGGAGCAGAGAGCGCGGCAGATCTTCCTCGCTGCGCGCGCCGAAGATGGGAATGACCGGATGCGCCGCGCTCTCGCGCAGGCGCCGCGCCAGCATGTGGAGCGGCACGAGACCCACACCGCCCGCGACGAGAATGCACTCCCGCTCGCTCAGGGCGGAAACATCGAAGCTCGAGCCGAGGGGCGCGAAGATGCGCAGCTCTTCACCGGGGCGAAGAGCGGCCAGCGCCCTACTGCCCTTCCCCACGACCTTCACGAGAATCGTCAGACTGTCCGCATCCGCGTCGAGGATGGAAAAGGGACGCGGCAGGATGCAGCCGGCGCGCAGGGGGTGGACCATCGCAAACTGGCCCGGCTCTACCAATTGGGGCAGACCCATGTCCACGCGCAGGATCACCGTATCGCGCGCCACGGTCGTATTCTCGAGCACCTGTGTCCGTTGCAGTCGTCGTTCCATGCTCAGGGCCTGCGGGAGTAGGTCGCGCCCGGCCCACCGAGGCGGAGGCTTCTCAGGGGATCATTTGCCGCGTCGCCCGTGAAGCTGCCGGGCGAACCGCTGCTCGCGTTCGGCCCGCCGCCGCCGGCGGACTCGCCGCCGCGGGCTTGGGCACGCGCCACCACGGTCAGGAACTCCTCTCCGTCGAGGGCGCGCGCCTGGGGACTCGATGGAAAACGCTGCCGCACCAGCTCGTAGGCGCGCTCAGCCTCTTCGGGCTGCTCCAGATGGGTTTCCAGGATGAAGCCGATGGCGTAGGCGGCGCGCGGGGCGATGCTCGTGCTGTCGGGCGACAGGGTGAGCGCCTTGCGATAGTAGCTCAGGGCATCCTCGGGCCGTGCCAGTTCGGCCAGCATGAGTTCACCCAGCTCGAACGAAAGCAGCGCCGGATCGCCTGGCTCAGGGGGAGACTTTCCGTCGGCCCCCGTCGCGGTGCTGTCGGAGGCGGCGGCCGACGAGTCGGCGCCGGATTCGCTCAGCAACAGGCGATCGCGCAATCCGCGGTACTTCTGCAGCTGATTCTTCATTCTGACGGCGCTGGTGACACTCGGATCCGCGGTGCGATTCTGGCCCGCCGTGGCGAGTTGTTCTTCGACCCGCGCGTCGTCGGGTCCATAGAGCTGCAGAAAATAGCTCGCGAGCCTGTAGCGCGCGCGCCCTTCGGACTCCTTGCCCTTGAATTCCGTTGCGAGGGCATCCAGCGTCGCGACGCCCTCTTCCTCGAGGCCGCGCTGCAGCTGGATCTCGCCTTCGAGCTGACGGAGATCGCTGCCGCGCTTCAGGAGTTCGGCCTGGTCGCGAATCTCCTCGACGATCACGGCCGCCTCGTCCTGCCGGCCGAGACCCATGAGGGTCTTGGCCAGGAGCAGGCGGCCCCGGAAGGCCGTCGATTCGCTCATGTTCTTGGGGCGCAGCGATTCCAGGAGGGCGACGGCCTCGTCCGGCCGGTCGAGCTCGGCGAGCACGGTCGCGTGGCGCAGCGCGACCTCCGAGCGCTGATCGTGCTTCGGATGCTCTTCGCGATAGCGCTGGTAGTACGTGAGCGCCGCCTGCTGATCACCGCGCTCGGCGTAGCGATCGGCGAGTTGGTAGAGCGCCTCGATGCTGAAGCGGCTCTTCGGATCGGATTCGCGCAGCCTGCGCAGCGAATCCAGGGCCTCCTGCTCTTCGCCGAGACTCAGATGGCAGAGCGATTTGAGGTAGAGGGATTCCGCGCGAAATGGACTCTGCGGAAAATTCGAGAGGACGGCCTCAAAGTTGTTGATCGCCGTCCGGTACTCGCGCAGCTCCTTGAGGTATAGATAGGACTTCGCCATGTAGAAGAGCGCGTCGTCGACATAGCCGCTCTCGGGATACTCCTCCAGCAGGAGCTTGCACTTGGTGATGCAGAGGCGGTAGCCGTTCTTCTGCTGGGCGGTGGGGCGCTCTTCGGGTGGGACGTTCTTTCCGAGGTCCTCGGCCGAGTCGAACGCCTTCTCTGCATTGTAGAAGAGATTGTAATAGGCGCAGCCGCCGGCGAGACACGCGAGGGCGACGATCAGGGCGAGCGACGGGCGAAGGCCGATGATGCTACTCCTCAACCGGCGGCGGCCCGCTCGAGTTCGCCGCGCAGCCGAAAGGTGGGCCGGCCCTCGATGTAGGTCGCCAGAACGCGCCCCGTGAGTTCGATGCCAAGCCAGGGGCAGTTGCGCCCCTTGCTCCGCAAATCCACATCGCGAGGCATCCACTTGTGTTCGACGTCGATCAGGGTGAAATCGGCGGGGCGACCGGGGGCGAGACTCCCGCCCTCCTTGCCAACGATAGCCGCCGGGCGCGTGGACATCAACTCGATGAGCTGCAGAAGTTTGAGTGGGCCATTCACGACCAACCGGCTGTGCGTCGCGGCGAAGCTCGTCTCCAGCCCGATGACGCCAAAGGGCGCCTCGCCGAAGGGCTGGTCCTTCTCGGTCTTCGTGTGGGGCGCGTGATCCGTCGCGATGCAATCGATGGTCCCGTCGAGCAGAGCCGCGACGAGCGCGTCCTGATCTTCCTTCCTGCGCAGCGGAGGATTCATCTTGAAGGAGCTGTCGTAGCCGGCGCAGTCCTCGTGGGTGAAGTCCAGGAAGTGTGGGGCCGTCTCGCCGGTCACGGCGAGCCCCTGGGCCTTCGCGGCGCGCAGCAGTTCGACGCCGGCCGCGCAACTGATGTGGGCGACATGGAGTCGGGCGCCGCTGAGGCGCGCCAGCTCGATGTCGCGCGCGATGGCCGTGACCTCGGCGGCGTAGGGAATCCCCGGCAGGCCGAGCCGTGTCGACCACTCACCTTCGTGCATCGCGCCCCCGCGCGAGAGATTCAGGTCCTCTGCGTGGGTGATCATCGGGACGTTCAGGACCTTGCTGAACTCCATGGCGCGGCGCATGAGGCCGCCGTCCATGACCGGGCGCCCATCGTCGGTGAAGGCGATGGCGCCGGCGTCGACCATGTCCCCGTACTCGCACATCTCGCTGCCTTGAAGACCCCTGGTGATGGCGCCCGTCGGATGGACCCTGCACAGGCCGGAGGCGGCCGCGCGGGCGCGCACCAATTCCACCGCGCCCGCCGTGTCGATGGGCGGCTTCGTATTCGGCATGGACACGACGTCGGTGAAGCCTCCGGCGGCAGCGGCGGCGCATCCCGTCGCGATGGTCTCCTTGTCCTCCTGCCCCGGCTCGCGGAGATGCACATGAATGTCCCAGAGCCCCGGAGCCAGGACGCGTCCGCCGGCGTCGATGCGCTCGCAGTCGGCGACCTTCGGCCCCGCGCCCTCGCCGCAGGAATCGATGCGCCCGTCAACGGCCAGCAGATGGCCTCGCGCGTCCAGCTGTCGGGCCGGATCGACGATGCGCACGTTTTCGACGAGAATCTTCTTGCTGCTCACTTCTCTCTCCGATCGAACTGTCTAATCAAGACTCTCGCCGAGACTCTCCGGCTGGCCGCCGGAGAGCAGGTAGAGGACGGCCATGCGTACGGCGACGCCGTTGCTGACCTGATTCAGGATGACCTGGCGCGGCCCGTCCGCGACCGCGCTCGA
>Ga0214472_10009693_pt1 | contig 10036 bp, 14 predicted proteins | sample RVTome_6_FD_207662 | JGI IMG/M metagenome (GOLD analysis project Ga0214472, IMG submission 207662) | Soil microbial communities from uranium-contaminated site in the Upper Colorado River Basin, Wyoming, United States - RVT140D175 | ecosystem: Environmental > Terrestrial > Soil > Contaminated >...
TGTTCGGTGGGGTGGGGGGTGTTTCACGGTGAGGGGTTTCGTGGATGTCGTTCGGCCGGCGGGCTGTGCTGGCGGCTCGGCATCTCGTCCCAGGTGCGCCCGTCGAGCTCTCGACCACCCGCCTTGGGGGTTCGGCCGCCCCACTGCTTGAAGAAGAAGGCGACCCCTTCTGCTACTGCCATGTCTCGAAGCGTGCGCACCCACTCGGCATCGACCGGTCGAGCACGCTGCCCGGACTCGCCTCCGACGATCAACCAGTCGATTCCCGTTAGGTCGAGGTCGACGGGTCCGAGTAGCGGTTCTGCGGATATGAACCGGGTCGCGGCGGGGACCGCCCGGAGGTGATCCAGCCGGAAGCTGTAGCGCTGGGTCTCCACCGACACGCCCATCCAGACGTTCGACGGCCACGGCAAGTCGCCGGCCACCCGAGCGAGGCGCTTCGAGCGCTTGGTGAGCACCTGGTACTGGTGCTGCGGAGTCTCGGCCATCACGTCGAACACGTCCTGGATGAACGCGAGCGGCACTTCCTCGTGGAAGAGGTCGCTCATCGAGTTGACGAAGACCGTTCGCGACCCCGACCAATGGCGCGGAGCATCCACCACGTCGGGGTGAAGCGTGAGCGCAAACCCGGGACCACTGTTGCGGGTATCGCCGTCGTTCTGGTACTTGGCTTGACCCATCGCCTTCAGCCGTTTCGCCAGCGTGAGCGCGTAGCAGTTGTCGCACCCAGGCGACGTGCGGTCACAGCCCGTGGATGGGTTCCAGGTGATCTCGGTCCACTCGATTGCCGACTTGGCCATGCTCATCCTTGTTCTTCGTCGGCTTCTCTTTCGGGAAATGGGATAGGCACTTCGTTGGTGATGGGGGGGGTGTTGTGTCGCCGTAGGGGTGCACGGCGCGGTAGTAGGTGGATCTGCCGCTGTGTCGTTGTGCGATGTATCCGTCGGCGACGAGTCGGGCTATTGCTTCGTCGACGACCTTGGGTTTGATGGTGGCGCACAGGTTTCTGATGGCGCTATGGGCGAGTTCTCCGCTGGTGTTTTCGATTTCTTGGGCGACTCGGCTCATGGTGCCGGTGGGGCGCCATGGTTCGCTTGTGGTGTGGTTGGTGGGGTCGTTGAGGGTGATGGTGGTGTGGCCGTCGGGGGTGGGGGTGATGGTGGCGATCGCTGCTATGCGGCCGTCTGTGACGTGGACGCCGCCGGGCCGGTCTTTGTTGACTTTGAGTCGGACGGTGCCGGCTTCGTGTCGGGAGAAGGGTCGGATGACGCGGAGTTCGTAGGAGACGCCGGAGACGCCTCCGAGCTTCGCTCCTGATCCGCGCATCCATCGGCCGCGTTGTTCTCGGGATTTGGCGACGTGGTCGATGAGGAGTACGGCGGCGCCGGTGTCGGCTAGTGGTTCGGCGACGCGGTCTTGCCAGCCGAGGTAGTCGCCGGCGTCGTTTTCGTCGAGTCCTTCGGCGGCGAGCGCTTTGGCGACGGTGTCGATGATGATGAGGTCGGGGTTGAGGTCTTCGATGCGGCGCATGAGGGTTGTGCGTTCGGGGATCCCGAATGATCCGTGGAGCCGGTAGTAGGCGAGCCGGTCGAGGTGGTCGGGGTTGATTGCGAGGGCGCGGATGCGGTTGGCCATGCCGCGGTCGGTGTCTTCGAGGTCGAGGTAGATGGCTGAGCCGCCGGAGGTGAGGGTTTGGTGGCAGGCGTGGAGCGCGATCCAGCTCTTGGCTGATTCGGGTTCGGCGGCGAAGTAGTGGGTTCGGCCGGCGTAGAGGAGGGCTTGGCCGTCGGTGCGGGTGAGGATGGTGGGGTCTTCGGCTGGCTGGTTTGTGGTGACGAGCTCGGCGAGGTCGGCGGGCTCCATTGTGGAGTAGGTGCGGTGCCCGTTGTTGCGGCCGACGTCGTCGAGGAGCTCCGCGGCGCGGCGCTGGGCGTTGTCGGCGTCGAGGCTGTGGGCGGCTTCGACGGTTTCGGTGGCGGCGTGGATGAGGCGTCGTCGGGTGGCGGTGTTGTGGATGGCTTGGGCGTAGCGTTCGGCGTGGCTCGAGAGGCCGGCTTGGGCGAGGAGGTCGGTGATTTGGCTGGCGGGTTCTTGGGGCCATCGGCGTCGGGCTTCGTTGATGACGATGTGGATGTCGAGGTTGGTGCCGGTTTCGTAGAGGTCTGTGAGGAGGCCGGCGATGCGTCGGTGTGTTGGCTGGTAGTAGTCGGCGGGGTCGGTTGCGGTGACGAGGGTGTGGAGGGCTTGGGTGCCGATGAGTGCTGCGCCGATGAGCGCGGTTTCGGCTTCGGTGGCGTGGGGTGGGGTGCGTGGTGTCCCGGCGGCCATTCCGGGTCACCGGCTCGCGGTGGGCATGAGGCGGTTCCGGGGTCGGTGGTGGCGGGGTGGGGTGCTGATGTTACGCCGCGAGTGGCCCGGCCGGCTCCGGCCCTGGATGGGGTTGGGGTCGGGGCCGGCCGGGACGACTGCACGTCGCATTAAAAGGTGGGTGCGGCGTCTCGCGGTGGCAGTCGTTACCTCTTGGGGTGCTGGTTGCGTTGTTGGAGGTTGTCGATGTGTGGTTGGTATGGGTCGGGGCGGCTGCGGCGTCGAAGGTGGATGGTCATGGCGCAGAGACCGCCGATGAGTGAGATCAGTATGTAGGCGGTGACGGCCAGGCGGATGATGTCGTCGGGCTCGGCTGTCATCGTGCTCCGTTCAGGCGGTCCGGGAACAGGTCCCCATGCAGGGCTGTGCGGTCGGCGACGTGGGCGCAGTTTCCCATGGACCACAGAAACCAGGCGTCGACCTCGTTGTCGTTTGCCGGGCACGGTCCAGGGGGGAGAGCAGCCGCCATCTCGTCCTTCGACGCGCGGCCGTTGCCCGTGGCCCACTTCTTGAGGGTGGCCGGCGGGACCTCCACATGGTCGATGTCGAGCTGGAAGAGACGCCGGTACAGGGCGCCGCGCAGCTCAGCGACCCGCAGCTTGCCCACGATCCCGATCGATCCCGGCGAATAGCCCTCGATCACGACCAGCTTGGCGCCGACCAGCCACACACCCATCCGGGTGACGATCTGATCGATCCGCCGCGACGGCCGCTCAGGACCGCAGTCGGCCCCGATGGTGCCCGTCTCGTCGTCACGTGCGATCCCGGTGGCCGACAGCGATAGGTCGACGCCGACGATGGGCGACGTCATCGTTTGCTCGCCCGGTCGCGGCTGACCAGCTCAACCCACGTGACCACGTCGTACCGCAACCCTTCATCACAGGCGCCGAGCTCACCCAGGTTCGTTGGTGCCGGCACGTCCCATTCGGCAGCGACATCACGGGCCGCCCGGAGCGTCTCGACGGCTTTCACGCCGCGGGTCCGAATGAAGACCCGCCAACTGTCGGCGTCGTCGGGGATCTGGCCTCCGGTCGACGTTTCTCCGACCGGTTCTGTGGCCGTCTCGACGACTTCGATGCGCCGCGGGTCCTCGTAGATGATGTGGAGTGAGCCGTCTGCGAGGCCTTGGGCGGCGTCGATGGCTTTCGAGAGTTCGTGGCCGTCGACGTCTTTCGATGATTTGGTGCGTCCGGCGGTGATGGCGTTGATGATGTCGTGGTGGTCGACGTCGGCTTCTTTGGCGCAGATGATGAGTTTCAGCCGGGCTTTCTGGAGGGGGTCTTCGTCGGGTGGTGTGGGCACGATTTCGGCGTCTTCGATGTTGTCGTCGTCGGCCTGGTGCTCGTCGTCGAGGTCGGCCTGGTCGTCGTCTTCGCCGGGTAATGGCGGTGTGGCCGCTCGAGGGGTGGGTTGTGCCGCCGCGGCTGGTTTGGTGCGGCGGGCGGCTCGAGCTTTCGCTTTCGCTTTGCGGCGAGGCGGGGCGGCAGGTTCTTCGGTCTCGTTTGGCGGGGCGTCCCAGGTGTCGTCGAAGTCTTCGAGCTCCTCGACGGTGTAGGAGAGGCCGGCGAGGACGTCGGGGAAGATGGCGCGGCAGAGGTCGCCGGTAGCGCGGGCCCGCAGCATCGCGGCAGGGTATTTCCGCCAGTTGTCTTTGCCGGTGAGTGCGGCGCGTTTGGCGTCGTCGAGCGTCCATCCGAACACGCTGTCGGTGTCGGTCCCTCGGCGTTGCCCGCGCACGGTGCAGCGGGTGGAGTTGGATTCTGTGATCGTGATGGTGTGCCCGGCTTCGAGGACGAGTGCGCGCATCGCTTCGGCGTAGAGGCCGGGTCGGCCTTCGATGATGTGGATGGAGCGGAGGGATTGCATGAGCGCGAAGCCGAGTTCGGCTCCGGTGAGCATCGCGGCGAGCACGGCTGCGGGGGTGCGGAGTCCGCGGGGGCAGAATTCGGTGCCGTGGAGCTTCTGTGCGAGGGACCATGCTTCGGGAGCCAATTCGATGGTGGCGGCGGCGCGGGTGGTGTTGGTGACCGGGACGAGGTTGCTCATGGGGTTGCTCCTGGGGGCGTGGTGGGGGTGAGGGCTTCTTGTTTGGATTGGTCGACGAACCCTTCGCCGCGTTTGAGGGCTTCGCCGACCTGCTTGGCGTAGAGGAACACCCGGTGGTGTTCGGGGGTGACGTCGATGGGGATGACGTCGTAGCCGTCGGCCCGCACCCAGATCACGGCGCAATTGTCGACCTCGGGCATCGGCTCTTCGGCGCCCGTCTCGTCTACGGTCGTTTCGGCGTACCGGTAGCCGGCGAGCTGGAGCGACACGTCGCCGAACACGCCTGACCGGGCGGTCTTGATGTCGGCGAGTGTCCGTCCGAGGCGGGGATGGTCGATGTCGGCGACCATGTCGAGACGGCCCATGTACCCCCATTTTCGGTTGACGACGACGAGTTCGGTGCGGGCGTCGCACGGTTGCCACGTGTCGAGGAACCGAACGTACGCTTCGACGTGCCCGGCGATCGGTTCGGGCACCTCCACCTCTTCGCCGTGGGTCAACTGTTCGGCGATGCCGTGTACTTCGGTGCCCCGGTTGCCGGCTGCGTCGCGGTCGGCGTAGGGGAGCCCGCCGAGCGTCCAGCCGATCGCGGTTCGTGGGAGACGGGTCTTCCATGCTTTCGGCTTGGTGGCTGCGGCGTTGCGGGCTTCGATGTCGGCGACCATGTTGTCGGCCACGACATGTTCGACGCCGCCCATCTTGATGACGTTGAGCCCGTCGGCGACGTATTCGGCGACGGTGCGGGCGGCCCATCCGACGAGCTGCGGTTTCGGGATGCCGTCGCGGAGGATGGTGGTGACGCCGGGGACCGGTTCGCCGTCGAGGACGTAGGAGTGGCCTCGGCCTCGGTTGACAATCCGGGTGTCAGGCTTTTTGGCGGCCATCGGGATCCTCCTGTCGGTTGCGGGCTTGTTCCAACAGGTCGCGTGCCACGCTCAGCTGTTCGCGGTTGCGGGCACGTTCGTCTTCTGTGTTGAGTGTCATCATCTTGGCGATTTCTGTGTCGAGACGCTGTTCCAGCTCAAGAATCTCTGCCCATCGGAAAAAGATACGCAGCCCTTTGTGCATCGCCTCTTCCAGATCGGACTGGCTGAAGGTGGTGGGGACGGCGTGGCCGGTGACTGGAGCCGATCGGGGTGAGATGCCGATGTCCCACCGGTCGTGTTCGTTGAGGGTGACGAGCAACGTGGCCGCACCCATTCGGACGCGGTAGCCGGCGACTTCGATCGGAGCGTCGGTGATCCACTTCATCCATTCCGGTACGACGATCGGGTCTGGTTGCGCGTTGTGCTCGTTGATCATTTGTCGTCTCCGAACGTCGAGGCGATGGCTGGGTCGGGTTCGTCGGGTAGCGGCGGGACTGCCTTGATCTTGGGGGCCTTCTTCTTGCCGGACGCCTTCGTCTTGGCGGACTTCTCCGGTGCGGCTGCCAGGGGCAGCCTGGTGCGGCCTTGGGCGTCGTCGTCGTCGAGGTCGGCTTTGGATCGCAGCGTGGCCAACAGGTCATGCCCGGCAGCCCCAGCGTCGTAGAGGTCCGCAGCGGCGAGTGTCTGGACGCGGACCAGCCCGTCTTTGCGTTTGGGGTGAGCGATCGACGCCACCTCAGCCTCGACGACCAGCACCAGCTTGTCGCCGTGGTGCAGCGCCCGGCGGATACGGCCACCGGAACCGTTCAACTTGGTGACGACACCTACTACTTCGTCTCCCTCGAAATCGGGAAGTCCGGCAGCATCTTCGGCAGGTCGGTCGGGCATGGGGCCTCCTTGGCCATGGTGTGTGCCCTCTGCCGGGTGACGCCGAGGAGGTCGCCGAGCTCGGTCCAGGTCATGCCGTCGAAGTGGAGGCGCCGCAGGATGCGTGCCCGTTCGGCGGCGAGTGCTTGACGGTCCTCGTGCCGGCGGAGGTCGCCGAGGTTGTGGATCGTTTGCAGCCTGGTGGTGAGCGGGTCGCGGTCCAAAGCTGGTCCCGGGGTGAGGGATGGGGTTGGTGACGCAACCTACGAAACGTCAACAGGTGATGTCAATAGGTGACCGGCGTGGATGCGTTCTGCGGGCCGCGGCCCCTCAGATGGGTGATTGCCCGGATGTGCCCGGCAACAGCAGGGAGGGTGGCTGTGGGCTAGCCTGGCGGGCCATCGAAGGCAAGTGGGCTGCGATCGTTGTCGGCTACGTACTGCTGTGCACCGGATGCTTGCTGTGGCTAGCAGTAGTGCCGGTCAGGACCCGCGAGAAAGTCCGTGACCAGGTGACGGCAGAACAGCAAGCCGATGACGGGCCACCAGCGACACATAGTTGACGCCGGCCGTCGCCGCAGCAACACCGGCCACTTCGACCGTGGACACATCGACGTTGAGCAGGGCGGTGGAACCGAGCGTGCCGCAGAACGCGGCGACGATCGTCCACACAAGCCGCTCGAGCGTGTCGGACAGTTTCATGGCAGGTCCTCCAGGATGCAGGTGAGCAGAGCTTCGAGCGAGGCGTCGCAGTCGGCGTCGGCTGGTTGAGGCGGACGAGGATCAAGGTCGCCCGGTGGTGTCGGCCGGTCGTCGGGTGGCCCCCGAGGGGGACTGGTCGTGGTGGGCTGGGTCGGTTGGGTCGAGGTCGTCGTCGGCGGCGAAATGATGTCGGTGCCGGTGATGGCCATGCGTTCGTCGATCAACGCGACGAGCTGGGCGACTAGCTCGTCTGTGCGGGTGTCGTCGTCGTCGAGGGCCTGGGCCAACTGGCGGGCCAGTACCTCGGTGCGGGTTTCTGCTGTTTCGGCTGCGTCGGCCAGGGCGTCGCGTTCGGCTCGGAGGTCGGGTGAGCGGACCGCGGTTTGGGTCGACACGTACGACCCCGCCATCGCGATCAGCCCGACGCCCCCGACGGCGAGCCTTGCCGTCCACATCATCGGTCCAGTGCCCGTCGGGCGAGCTCTTCGTATTTCGCGGTGAGCGAGGCGAGGCGTTGGGCCGTCGACAGGTTCTTGGTCATCGACCAGATGAGCAGTCCGGCGAGGGTGCCGGTTGCGCCGGCGTCGAGGAGCGGGGCGATGCCTTCTGATGGTGTGGCGGTTTGGGCGACGATGCTTGAGGCTGCGGCGGCGACAGCAGCCGCTGCGCCCGTGACGGCGCCGAGGTGCTGGTGCATGGGTTCAGTGTGCCAGCCCGATGGCGAACTCCCGGACCGCCCACGGGTCCTCCCTCCACATCAGACCTGTCTCCACCGGTGGCCCTCATCCAGGAAGCCGTGCCAGTACTCGCCGTCGGGGTCGTGTCGCCCACAGGCGATAGACGCCCGGATTTCGATCGACCCGTCATCGCATTCGCGGAACGTCCATGGCGGTTCGTACACGCCATGCAACCCTGAGCCCCGTGTCGGTCGATCGAACTTGCTCTCCTCGAAGGAACCAACGCGGCGGGCGACGAAGAGCACCGCCAACTCCCGGACCGCCTATGTGAGCGGTGGTAGCTGTCGGGCGGCGAGATCGTCCCACGCCCGGCCGTCGAAACGGAGCTCGACCGCACCGGCGTCGTTCAACGCTGTCAGCGTGGTCTGTCCGATGAGGGACATGGCCTGCCCGTCGATGACAGCGATGCGGCGGGTTTCGTCTTCTCGGCGGATGATGTAGATCCCCACGGCAGGTACCTCCTGGGGTAGTTGTGCGCCATCGGCGATGGCGCAGTGGACGTGGTCGCGGTGCTGGTCGTCGAGTGTGGATGAGGGGACGATCGGGTTGCCGTTCTTGTAGAACCATCCTTGTCCGGTCGGTGACCGGTAGAACAGTTCGACGATGGGAGCGTCATCACCGACGGCATACGGTTTGAGCAGATCGGCGATGTCGGCGAGGACGGTGTGGCCGTAGGCGGTGGCGCCGTAGTCGCGGCCCCGTCCGAAGCAGTGGTGTGACGGCCCGGTGCAGGTGCGTTTCCCTTGCCCTGGGCCGGGTGGTGCGATGTCGATTCCTGCGGCAGCGAGGAACTTGTCGATCAGGGTGTAGGGGTAGACCATCGGGTCCTCAGTCGAAGAGGTAGATGGGTCTGATGGTAACGGAGGGTGCTCCCGGGCTTGAGCCTTGGGGGGCTAGATACAGGTTGGCGTCGACCCCATTGAGGGGGTCGCCGGGGGTGACTGTCCCGACGTCGACGACGCTGATGCCGCGGTCGGACACGTCGGCGTGCTGCACTCCGCCGATCTCGGTGAACGCATACATCAGGTACGACTGGACGTCGAACAGGTCACGGTCAAATTGCCAGATGCCGTTGACGTCGGAGAACGTGGTCTGTATGTGCCGGTCATCGGCCAACCGGATGAGCCACACTTCGGCCCCTTCGTAGACGGCGCCGTCGGGATCGAACACGAGCCCTGTCAGTTCTTTGAATCCTGCGAAGTTGATGACGTCGCCTGGTCCTTCGACGATGGAACGGCCGTAGGTGATTTGGCGGGCGACCGCGTCGACTGCGGGCGCAAGTTCGGTGATAGATCTGGCACCGGTGAACGAACGGGTCACCGCGTCTGTTGCCGGGGCTGATTCGGTGATCGCCCTTGCACCAGTGAACACTCGCGCTATGGCGGCATCGGCGGGTGCTGCCTCAGCAATGGCTCGTACGAATTCGCCTCGACGTGTGACGGTGTCTGCTGCTGGTGCTACTTCGGTGATCGAACGGGCACCAGTGAACGAACGGGTCACCGCGTCTGCCGCTGGGGCGTTCTCGGTGGTCTCTCTGACGGCCGTGTAGATCCTGGTGAGTGCGTCATCAGCGGGTGCTGCCTCAGTGGTTACCCGTACAAACTCACCTCGCCGGGTAACCGTATCGGCAGCAGGCGCACCCTCGGTGATGGTGCGGGCACCGATGAACGAGCGGGTCACCGCATCTACCGCTGGTGCTAATTCGGTGATTGTCCTTGCACCGGTGAACACTCGCGCTATGGCATCGTCAGCGGGGGCTGCTTCGCCGGTGGCTCGGATGGCGGTGTAGACCCGAACCAGCGCATCGTCGGCTGGTGCTGATTCGGTGATCGAACGGGCACCGGTGAACGAACGGATCACGGCGTCTGTCGCCGGTGCTGATTCGGTGATGGCTCTCGCACCGGTAAACACTCGCGCTATGGCATCGTCAGCGGGTGCTGCTTCGCCGGTGGCTCGTACGAATTCGCCTCGACGGGTCACTGTGTCAGCGGCAGGCGCATTCTCGGTGATGGCTCTAGCACTGGTAAGCACCCGGTCCACGGTGTCCGCCGCCGGGGCGATCTCGGCGACAGAGCGTCCATATTCGACGGTGTAGTCGGGGATGGCAATAATCCGGGCAGGGTTGCCGCCAGGCTCGTTGTAGGAGAAGATCGCTTGGTTCTGGCCGGGGGCGGAGGGTGACCCCGCAACCAACGTTTGGATGGCGGTTATCACAGCGATGTAGTCGCCGCCGAGCATGGTTTGTGCTGCCACACCCGCAGCGGAGAAGTTGATGCCCGCGTCGGATGTTGTGATTGTCTGCCCGGCAGTGGTCTGCCGGACGACCTCACCGATCGACCAGTTCGCTTCATCGTCGACGCTGCCGCCGGTGTGACGTGCCCTAGCGATCGCAGACGTGAACCGGGCGTTGAAGTTGCTGTCACCAAGGTTGCCGCGGCGACGGATGGTGTGC
>Ga0214472_10009695_pt1 | contig 10034 bp, 7 predicted proteins | sample RVTome_6_FD_207662 | JGI IMG/M metagenome (GOLD analysis project Ga0214472, IMG submission 207662) | Soil microbial communities from uranium-contaminated site in the Upper Colorado River Basin, Wyoming, United States - RVT140D175 | ecosystem: Environmental > Terrestrial > Soil > Contaminated >...
ATGGCTGTGGCGCATCAAGGAGCAGCCCGCGCTGTGGCGGCGCTACTTCTCGGACGGCCTCGCGCTCGCCAGGCTCTTCGCCACGCGCGTGCTGCCGTACGCCTGGTACGTGCGGCGCAATACGCCGAATTCGAGCGATGCCTCCCTGGAAATCCGCGACGGCACGCTGCGCCCGCGCGGCGCCTGGACCGGCGCCAACCTCGCGCGCCTGCGCCGCGCCTTTCACCACGCCGCGCTCGCCGGCAAGAACCTGCGCCTCGACCTCGGCGCCGTCACCCATGCAGACAGCGCCTTCGTAGGCCTGCTGATGATGGTAGAGGCGCACCAGCGCCGCCACGGCCGCCACCTCGTGCTCGTGTCGGCCAGCGAGCCGGTGCGCCGGGTGCTGCGCTACTGCTGCGCCGAGTACCTGCTCTCCGCAATCGCGCGGGAGGCGGCGTGATGCGCGTCGCGCTGCTTCTTTGCGCGCTGATGTTCGCCGCGAGCGTCGGCGCCCTCGTCGCGCGCCCGACCGTCAAGGTCACGAATCAGGAAATCACCCTGGGGACTGTCGTTCCCAGGCAATTCGGCGACTGGCGCGAAGTGCCGCAGGCGGTGCTGGTGGTCAATCCGCAGACCCAGGAGCTGCTCGACAGGCTCTACAGCGAGATGCTCACCCGCACCTACGTCAACGCCGAGGGCTACCGCGTCATGCTCTCGCTCGCCTACGGCTCGGACCAGCGCGGCTCGCTGCAGGCGCACAAGCCCGAGGTGTGCTATCCCGCGCAGGGCTTCACCGTGCACGCGAACGAGCCCGCGTTCCTGCAGACCGCCTACGGCGAGATTCCCGCGCGGCGCCTCTTCACCACCCTGGGCCAGCGCCACGAGCCGGTGACCTACTGGTTCACCGTAGGCGACAAGGCGAGCCCGAGCCAGCTCGAGAAGCGCCTGGTCGAGATGCGCTTCGCGCTCACTGGGCGCATTCCGGACGGGATGCTGTTCCGCGTTTCCTCGATCGACCTCGATCAGAAGCGTGCCTACCAGATGCAGGACCAGTTCGTCGGCGAGTTGCTGAAGGCGGTTTCGCCCGAAGGCCGCAAGCGCCTGAGCGGCCTGGGGACGGGGACGGGAGGCTGAAGTTGAAACGTGGGAGCATCCGATGAAGAACGCGATTTCCTCCGGGCGGCATGCCGACGGGCAGGGCGCGCAGCGCTTGCGCATCGCAGTGGCGCTGGCGTGCGTCGCGATGGCGATCCCGCTTGCGGGGAACGCCGCCTTCCTCACCTGGGACGGCGGCGGCGCGGACGACAACTGGTCTACCGCGGCCAACTGGAGCCTGGATCAACCCGCCGCGAGCGGCGACCTCCTGACTTTCGCGGGATCGATCCGGCTCACGCCGAACAACGATCTTGCAGGCATCTCGATCCAGAGCCTGACCTTCAATTCCGGGGCCGGCAGCTTCACGCTCGACGGCGCCTCCTTCACCCTGTTCAGCTCCTCTGCGAGCTTCACTCCCTTTCTCCAGAACGGCTCGGCGAACGCACAGCTGGTCACCAACGCAATCACGCTCGGCAAGGCGTCCACGATCGGTTCGTTTGGAGGCGCGCTCACCCTGACCGGAGCCATCGCCAATGGTGGCTTCCTGCTCACCGTCCCGGGTAGCGGCGCGACAACGTTCAACGGCGTGATCTCCGGCGCCGGCGGCCTTGCGAAAGAAGGGACTGGCACGCTGCTCCTCACGGGCGCGAACGCCTACGGCGGGAGCACCACCATCACGCAAGGAACGCTGCGCCTCGGCGCCGGCAACGTGCTGCCGAACATCTCTGCCGTTTCCGTCTCCGGGTTGGCGACACTCGACATCGGGACCTTCTCCGACACGGTGGGCGCCGTCACGCTCTCCGGAGGCACAATCAGCGGAACCACGGGAGTGCTTACCGGCAGCAGCTACATCGCGACCCAGGGCACGATCGCGGCGATCCTCGGTGGCACGGCCGGCCTCACCAAGAGCGGCACCGGCACGGTCAATCTCAACTCGGCCAACCTCTACACCGGGGCCACCACGATCAGCCAGGGGATCCTTTCGCTTGGCGGTGCCGAGCGCATCGCCAACAGCTCTGCCCTCGTCGTCCATGGCACCCTCTCCCTCAACGGCTTCACCGAGACTGCGGCGTCGCTCGCGGGAACGGGGACAGTCGCGCTCGGCCTCGGCGGCTCGCTCAGTATCGCCGGCACGGACTCGACTTCCTTCAGCGGTGTCATCACCGGAATCGGCGGCCTCACGAAGGCGGGTTCGGGCGTCCTGACCCTGGCGGGGTCCGGCGTCAACTTGTACTCGGGAGCGACCACCGTGGACGGCGGTACGCTCCGGATGGGCGGCTTCGAGCGGATCCCTACCGGTTCCGCTCTGGTTGTGAACGCGGGCGGCGTCTTCGATCTCGCGGGCAACGTCCAGACCGTCGCTTCCCTCTCGGGCTCCGGCGCGGTCTCCCTGGGAACCGGCCTGCTGACCGTGCAGCCCGGCAGCACGACTTCCACGACCTTCTCCGGCGTGATCAGCGGCAGCGGGAGCTTCGCGCTCCGCAAGCAGGGGGCGGGCAGCCTGACGCTGGCCGGTGCCAATACCTACACCGGTACCACGCAGATCGAGGCGGGCGCGTTGCGCCTCGGGGCGAGCAACGTTTTCGCCGATGCGGCTCAGCTTGTCGTGACGGGCGGGACCTTCGACGTCGCGTTCTTCTCCGACACCGTGGGCCAGGTGCAGCTCATCGACGGCAGCCTTGCGGGCACCGGCGGCGTCCTCACGGCGTCGAGCTTCGAGTTGCAGAACGGCACGGTCTCGGCGCGCCTCGGCGGCCCGGGATCCGTCGCGAAGGTGGGAGCCGGCACGGTGACCCTGAGCGGGCTGAACAGCTATGCGGGGAGCACTGTGATCGGTCAGGGCATCCTGCGCGCCGGCGCCTCCAACGTGATCCCCAACGGCTCGAACCTGAATGTCCAGGCCAACAGCGTGTTCGACCTAAACGGCTTCAGCGACACGGTGGCCGGCCTCAGTGCCGACGGCGAGGTCCGTCTCGGAAGCGGCGTGCTCGGCGTCGGCGCGGGCAATGCGTCGAGCATTTTCGGCGGGCGGATCACCGGGAGCGGCGGGATCACGAAGATCGGCACGGGCTCCCTCCAGCTCAGCGGTTCGAACGACTACAGCGGCGCCACTACGCTGGCCGCCGGAACGCTGGAGTTGGTGAACGGCCTGAGCAGCGCAGGCGCTGCGATCGACGTCGCGCCGGGAGCGCAGCTGCTGGCTAAGGGGGTCGTGAACCGGCCGCTCACGGGCGGCGGCCTCGTCCGCGCGACGGGAACGCTGCTCGTCGGAGCGGTAGCCGGTTCGACGGGCTTCGACTTCGACGGCACGCTCGACGTGGGATCGAACCTGGTGCAGATCGCGGGCGCCGGTACCTCGAAGCTGGGAGGCTCGGCCATGCTCGCTGCCGGCGGCCGTTTGACCTCGCTCGACCAGGCGGCCGGTCTCCAGCTCGAGACAGGGGCGACGCTCACCGCGACGGGCGCCGCGCGGATCGACGGCGCCTTCCAGAACTCCGGCGTAGTGAACGGCCCGAGCGGAGGGGGCCTGGCGCTGACGTTCACCGATGACGTCAGCGGCGCGGGCTCTTTTACCGGACATGTTCTGTTCTCGGACAACTTCAGTCCCGGCACCAGTCCCGCCGAAGTGTCGTTCGAGCACTTCGCGGTCGATGGCTCGGCGAACGTCGATATCGAGCTCGCCGGCCTGCTGCAGGGCACCGAGTACGACTTCATCAACATCTCGGGCCTCGCCGAGCTCGACGGGACGCTGAACGTGCACCTTCTCGACGGCTTCCTGCCGGACCTCGGGGACAGTTTCGAGATCCTGCGCTGGGGCACCCGCAGCGGCGAGTTCGCGTCGATGTTCGGCCTGGACCTCGGCCCGGATCTATTCCTGCAGCCGCACTACACCTCCACCAGCCTGCTGCTGGTCGCCGCGACCGCGCCGATCCCGGAACCCGAGACCTGGGCGATGATGCTCGCCGGCCTGGGGCTGATGGGTTTCCTCGCACGACGCCGGCGGCGCGGCCCGGGCTGAAGCGCTGCCGCGGGCGGCGCATTTCCAGACTTGTCTTGCACGAGTGTCGCTCATGTAATACGATGGGCCGGCATGAAGACCCTTACCGTGCGCCTGCCCGAGCCGCTCGCCGCCGCCATCGAGGCGGAATCGCGCGGGCGCAAGATGTCGAAGTCCGACGTCGTGCGCGAGCGCCTGCAGCGCGCCGCGGGAGCTTCGCAGCAAGCGGCCGCGCCGCCCGAGGCGATCGCCGATCTCATCGGCTCGGTGGACGGCCTGCCGGCCGATCTCAGCGCACGGAAGAAACGCTACCTGCGCTCGACCGGCTATGGCCGCAAGCGTCCTCGTTGACGCGGGGTTCGTCGTAGCGCTGCTCAGCCGCCGTGACACCCATCACCGATGGGCCGTGGCGCAAACTCCGAAACTTGCGCCGCCGTGGAGCACCTGCGAAGCCGCCCTTTCCGAGGCCTTCCATCTGCTCGGCGCACGCGGTGCGGCGTCGTTGCGGACGCTGCTGCGCCGGCACTCGCTGCGCGTCGCGTTCGATCTTGCGCAGCACATGGAGCCGGTGCTGGGGCTCATGCAGAAATACGCCGACGTGCCGATGAGCCTGGCCGACGCCTGCCTGGTCCGCATGACGGAGGCACTTTCCGATTGCGTCATCCTCACGACGGACGCGGACTTTCGCATCTACCGCCGTCACAGCCGGCAAGTCGTTCCCTGCATGATTCCTGCCTGAGCAGGCCTGCGGCGCACGCCGGGAGCGCCGGCGAACCCCCAGATCCGTTTCGAACGCTTGTGGCTTGCCGATCTTGATGCGGCGGAAATCGGGGTGCAGGGGATTGAGGAGGTAGTTGGTTTCGGCCGGAATGACGGCGCTCGGGACGGCAAGTACTGCGCTGCCGCGTTTCCCGGCCCATTGCGTTCCGATGGCCCGGAGCTTCTCGCGGGCGGCGATATCCCGCCAGTCCGAGGGAAGATCCTCGATCCTTATCCGGTCTATCGCCAGTGCCTTTGGAAGGCGCACCTCGATCACGACGTAGCGGGCCCGAAGCGGCTCGTCCTGGACCAGCATTTCGAGCATGGCCAGGGATTGGCTTGCCGCGGCATAGACAAGCGGAACGCCTTTACGGTTCCAACGGCCTGCGTAGAGCCGGGCTCCCTCTCCGGAGAATGCTGACCTGGCGAATCGAGCGGTGGTCAGACGCCAGACGCTCAGCATCGCCGCCGTCAGGCGAACACGCCGTGCTCGATTCGCCCCAGCGCATCGAGCACGCTCTCGGCTCCGATGTCGGTGTCCAGCAGGCTGAAAGGTGTCTTGCCGGCGAGCGCCGAATTCGGCGACTTGAGCCAGTCAAGCGCGGCCTCGGAATCCTCGAACACCTCATTGGCCCGACCCACGACCCGGGCCAGCCTCAGCAGCTTGGCCGACTCCTCGCTATTCAGCGTGCCCTCGCGCTTGCGGCGGGCGAGGGTGCGTTCAGGAATTCCGAGCGCCCTGGCAAGCTCCGACTGCGACACCTGTATCGCCTTGAGCAGGGATTGCACGGCGGCAGCCGGAATCCCCTGCCGGATGCGTTCGCGGGTGCCATTGTTGTCTCCTCCCGGAGCTAAAGCAGGCTACCGCACGCCGGCGGTGCGGGCAATATAGCTAATCCGCAACAGTCGATCACCACCCAGCAGATCACCGCCTCCGTCCTGGGGACGAGCGACGACGCGCTGTACAGCCAGCTTGTGAGCGACTCCAATCCGGAGCAGGCATTGACCACCTTCAGCTTCGAGTTCATTGCGGACGGCAACTTGGCCACGCTGCGCTTTACCGACTTCACTGGAAACTCGACCGTTTCCGAGGACGGGATACTCGACAACGTCTCGGTCATCGCCGTCATCCCCGAGCCTGGGACCTACGCGCTGTTGTTGGCGGGCCTGGGGCTGCTCGGCTTCGCAGCGCGCAGGAAACGTTGAGCCTGCGGCGCTACTGCTTCCACCACACCGGGTTGCGTTCGGTGAAGGTCTGCAGGGCGTCGAACTTCGGCGCGTTCTCCCGCGGCTGGCCGATGTACTCGAGCGCCCCCCACCGGCCCCATTTCGTGTAGCGGCTGACGTCGGTGAAGTGGACGAACAGCTCGCCGCCGTTCTGCTTCCAGCCGGCCAGGTATTCGATGTCCCGGCTGCATTAGCACTTATTAGCTATTCCCGCGGGCGCGGCCCGGGCCTACCATGTGAGCGCGATCGTCTTCGCAGGAGAGCATGGATGGCCCGCTTCCGCGTTGTCTTGCTCGCGCTCGCGCTGCTCGCGCAGGGCACCTTCGCGCCCTTTTCTCGCGCTGACCTCTTTACCTGGGATGCCGGAGCGGGCAACACGGACGGGCGATGGAGCACGCCTGCCAACTGGGCGGGCGACGCCGTTCCGCCGAGCGGCTCGACGCTGCTCTTTCCGAACATCAGCGGCGCCAGCAGCTCGGTGCAGGATGATCTTGCCGGCTTCCAGGTGCATGGTTTGACGCTGGAGCGCAGCGGCGCCTCGGGGTGGTTGCTCTCCGGCAACGCGCTGATGAGCTCGGGCAATATCACCGCCACCGGAACCGCTTTCCATACGATCGAAAACGATATTTCGCTGACGGCGCCGCAGACCTGGTCTACCACCAATGCCGGTCTCACTGCGCGCGGAGCGATCGATCTTGACGCGCATACGCTCACCGTGAACGCGGCTTTGGGCATCCTGGGCCCGACGCAGATCGGTCTCACCACGCTATCCGGGACGGGCGGCATTACCAAGACCGGAGGCGGCACGCTTTTCCTCGGCGGCACCAGCACCTATTCCGGCGTCACGCGGATCGACGGCGGTGTCGTGGGACTCACCCATGCCCAGGCGCTCGGCAGCACCAGCGGCGCGACCGTGGTCGCCAACGGCGGCACGCTCGAAATCCGAAACCTCGTGGTCGGGGCCGAGCCCGTCACGTTGAACGGCTTCGGCTTCGATACCGGCGGCAGCGTCTTCAGCGGGGCGCTTTCCGTCACGGGCACCGCTTCGCTCGGCGGGAACGTGACGCTCGCCTCGTCGAGCGCAGTGAGAACCGATGCAGGCGAGAGCCTCACGCTTTCGGGGGTGATCGGCGATACGGGCGGCGCGCCGATCCTTCAAAAGCTAGGCACCGGAACGCTGACCCTTTCTGGCGCCAACACGTACACCGGGCGCACCCTGGTGAGCCAAGGGACGCTGCGGGTCACGCACGCGCAGGCGCTGGGGACGAGCGCGGGCGGGACCGAGGTCGGCGCGGGCGCAACCCTCGAGCTGAGCGGCGTCAACATCGCTGCCGAGCCGATCATCCTCGGCGCGGGCTTGAGCTTCAACGCGATTTTGCGCGGAGGCGGGAGCTCGCTCGGCGGCGAAATCACGCTCTCCGGAGCGACGACCATCTCGCCTTCGGGGACCCTCACGCTGAGCGGCGCGATCGGCGAATCGGGCGGCGCCCAAGGCTTCTCCATGTCGGGCACCGGCACCCTGGTTCTCAGCGGCGCGAACACCTTCTCGGGAACGGTCGGCGTAGGTTTCTCGACGCTGGAAATCCGCAACGCCCAGGCGCTCGGCAGCACTGCCGGCGGCACCTCGGTCTCCGGGGGCAGGCTGGTGCTCAATAACGTCGCGCTGAGCGCGGAGCCGATCTCCCTCCGGGGGAGGCTGGATGGCATAGGCGTGGCGTCGCTCGCGGGCAACATCACGCTTACCGCGAACAGCACCATCGTCAGCACGGAGACCTTCACGCTCGGCGGATCGATCGGCGAGTCCGGCGGCGCGCGCTCGCTCGCCAAAGGGGGCTCCGGAACCGTGCTGCTGCAGGGTGCAGGCAACTATACCGGCGCAACCAGCATAGACCTCGGCACCCTGCGCGTCGGCTCGACGGCCAACACGATCCACGACCAGTCCGCAGTCTCGATCGCCTCGGCCGCAACCCTCGACTTGAACGGGTTCGATGAATCGCTCGGCAGCCTTTCGGGGACGGGTTCCGTGCTTCTGGGAAGCGGGCGCCTGACCGTGGGCGGCAACAGCGCTCCGGCGAGCTTCTCCGGCACCGTGTCCGGAGCAGGCGGCCTCACCAAGGTGGGCGCGGGCTCCCAGACGCTCGGCGCTGCGAGCACCTATTCGGGCGGCACCACCGTGCAGGCCGGCACGCTGCTCGTCGACAACACGAGCGGCTCGGGCACCGGCCTTGGCACGGTGAGCGTAATGAACGGCGCGACGCTCGGCGGCAGCGGCTTCATCGGCGGCCTGACCACCCTGCGCGGCGGTGCCACGCTTGCGCCCGGCAACAGTCCCGGGCTGCTCACTTTCGCCGCCGGGCTTGCCGCCGAATCCGACGCCCTGATCGAGTTCGAAATCGGCGGCACCAGCCCCGTCTCGCAATACGACGTGATCGACGTCAGCGGCACGGCGTCGCTCGCGGCCGGCGCCGATATCAGCATCGTCTCGTTCGACCTGGGGTCGGGACCTTACCAATTCGCGGCAGGCGACGAATTCGACCTCCTGATCGCCGACGACATCGCCGCGGATCTCGCCAGCCTCGACTACTTCCTGCCCGCGCTCAACCCCGGACTCAGCTTCGAATTCAGCCTCGTCGCCCTCGGCGCCCGCGAAGCCATGCACCTCGCCGTGGTTCAGCAGATCCCCGAGCCGGAGACTTATGCCATGTTCCTGGCCGGCCTCGGATTGCTGGGCTTCGCCGCGCGCCGAAAAGCACGCCGCGCCTAAATCCGCTTTTGCGCCTGGGAACGTGAACTAGGCCACGCTGCGCGGCCTACTTTGTTCCTTCGTTCGCCCCCCGCCGTTTGTGAGAATACGTCAGGAGCTTGAAAAGAAACGGGAAGCGAGGCGCGCCGTGAGCACTAGATCCATCCTCCTCGGAGTGGCGGTTGCAGCCGGCCTCGCTTCGCCGGCGGTCAGCCAGGCGGATGTCTATTTCTGGCGCGACGCGGGCGGCACGGCCAATTACTCCGATCTCTGTCCCGGCGGCGCCCGCTGCCAGGCGAGGCGCATCGACGGCACCGGCACCAGCTTCGCCGGCTCCTCGCCCGCCCCGTCCGCAGCTTCGACTTCCATTGCAGCAGGCGGTGCCTACGCACCTCGATCCGGCCCATATTCCCCGCCACCTGCCTCGGGCTCCGGCGGCCAGTTCTCCACCGCTTCAAGTAGCGGGGGTGGAGGCGGAGGTGGCGGAGGCGGCGGCTCGGGCGGCGGCGGTGCTGGATTCCGCGGCGCTCCTGCCTCATCCGACTTTTCCACTTCGAGCTCAAGCTCAACCGCTTCGACCGGTTCGATGTCCACCGCGGCGCTCACTCCCTCGACCACAACGTCAACCAGTTCGCCGCCTCGTTCATCGACGACATCAACGGACGTTCCTCCGCCGAGCGCCGCCACATCGACGCCGCCAAGCGATACGTCGAGCACTACAAGCAGCACCGCTTCCACGACGGACGGCACCAACGTCGCGGGCCGCCTTCGCTCGGCGATCGGCACCAACCTCGATGGCCTTGCGTACTGGTCGCCACAGCTTCCGTTTGTCGATGTGATGAAGTCGTCCAGCCCTTGGATATCGGGCGACAGCTCCGCATGGGATAACGGCAAGGCGCTGGACCTCGACGCCAACGGCTGGGTACGGTCCCTCGCACCCGGGCAGATCGCCCGCAAGCTGATGCTTCGAGCAATCGGCGACCGATTTCCAGCTGGACAGTATGTCGTGCGTTACAAGGGTGCGGGAACGCTGAAATTAAGCTTCGCCGCGAACGTCATATCGTCAAAGTCTGGAGAAATGGTGGTTCAGGTGACGCCGAATAACGGCGGTCTTTATATGACCTTAGAGGCAACTAATCCGGCAGACTACATACGGGATATTGAGGTGGTTATGCCGGGCGGCATATGCGAAGGCAATCCATTCACGCATGTTGCTTCCGCGCAAGAGTG
>Ga0214472_10009696_pt1 | contig 10034 bp, 6 predicted proteins | sample RVTome_6_FD_207662 | JGI IMG/M metagenome (GOLD analysis project Ga0214472, IMG submission 207662) | Soil microbial communities from uranium-contaminated site in the Upper Colorado River Basin, Wyoming, United States - RVT140D175 | ecosystem: Environmental > Terrestrial > Soil > Contaminated >...
CTTGCTCTCGCGGAGCTTCACGACGTTGCGGCCGTTCACGAGGATCTGGCCGGAGGTCGGCAGTTCATCCCGGAAGATGAGCCGCAGCAGGGTCGTCTTGCCCGCGCCGCTCGGACCGCAGAGGAAAGCGAATTCGCCCTTCTGGATGTCGAGCGTGATCTCCGAGAGGGCGACGACGTCCTTCGGGTAGATCTTGGAGACATGAAACATCTGAATCATCACGTCTCCCCGATGCGCGTGCGCGGCATCATCGCCCGAGGCTAGCGCGTTCCCCGCCGATTTGCAACCCCAATCTCCCGCGCGCCCCCTGCCCTAGTGTATGCGTACCCCTCTCGAGGGAGCGTATGAGGAATATGCTCGGGTCCCGCGGGGGCCCTCGCAAGTGGCGTCAAGCTCATCTGCCTGCGGCGTGGCAATGAAGCATTCTCGCCCCCCGGGAGGTCGATGCAATTTTCGATTGACATTGGAGTTACAGTTGTAGTGGAGTAGCGTACCTACCCCGAATGAGCATCCGAATGTTCCGGCAGTCACGCAGCGCCCTGGCGACATTTCGGATTTTCGCGCTATGAAAATTCCTTTATCTCCCTCGATTGCCTGTGAGGTGAGCCTGTATGCGCCCTCCGTTGACTTGGAGGTGCCGCCGCGGGCGTTGCCAGGTTGGAGACAATCGTGAACCGCTGGCGCCGGCCCTCGATCTGGGGGTGGATCGCGGTGGGGGCGATGCTCGGAAGCATCCCGATCCCTGCCGAGGCGCAGCAGGCCCGCCGTTTCTACCGCATTGGTGTCGTGAACGATGCGGCATCCGCGAGCCACCCGACCGTCGAAGGCCTCAAGGCGGGACTCAGGGAGCTCGGTTTGGAAGAGGATCGGGACGTGACGTTCGACATCCGCTTTACCAAAGGTGACACCCAGGCGGCGCGGGCGCAGGCGGCCTCCCTGGTGACGGAGGGCGTCGACCTGCTCTTTACCAGTCATGAAGGGTCCACCCAGGCCGCGAAGGACGTCACGCAAAGGATTCCGATCATCTTCACGCTGGTAGGAAACCCCGTGGCGGCAAACTTGCTGGCGAGCACTCTGTGGGAGACAAGCACCGCCGCGAGACTCTCTCGTCCGGGGGCCAACCTGACCGGCATATCGAGCCTCGGGACCGAGCTGGCGCCGAAACGGCTGGAGACGCTCAAGCGACTGATCCCGACGCTCCGGCGGGTCTGGGCGATTTATCATGCGACGGATCCGTCCGCGCTCGCGGCGGTCCTCAAGGCCCAGGAGACTGCACCCTTCTTCCAGTTGACCCTGATCGCAAAGCCGGTATTCAGCCCAGAGCAGGTCGCGCAGGTCCTTCGGGAGCTGAAGCCGGGCGACGCGGTGCTCGCGCCCGACAGCGATGCGCTGGGAATCCCCGCCATGATCCTGGAGGCTTCTCTCTCGTCCCGCGTCCCGGCGATCTTTCCCACGGCGGTCTGGGTGGCCCGCGGCGGCCTGGTGAGCTACGGCCCCGATTATTATGCCCAGGGGATACAGGCCGCGCGGCTCGTCGCCAAGATTCTCCGCGGGACCCAGCCCCAGGATCTTCCCGTCGAAGGGGCTGACAGAATTGAGATGGCCGTCAATCTCAAGACCGCAGCCCTCCTGAGGGTCAAGGTGCCGTCCAAGGTCCTTTTGCGTGCGGACAAGTTGGAACAATGAGCGACCGCGAGCCACGGGGCCGGCTGTTTCAGAAGTACGTCGTGGTCCTGCTGATCCTGGTCGGTGGGGTGCTGCTAGTCAGCAACGCCGTGGAAATCTACTTTACCTATCAGGAGGCCAAGACGGCACTCGTGCAGATCGCGCGGGAAAAAGCGGTGGCCGCGGCGGCACGAATCGAGGCGTTCATCAGGGAGATCGAGCGCCAGGTACGCTGGGCGGCGCAGGCCGGATTCGACGACCCACGCGCGGCCCTCGCGCAGCGGGAAATCGACTACTTCAGGCTCCTCCGCAATGTTCCGGCCGTGTCCGACATCAGCTTTCTCGACAGGTCGGGTAAGGAACAGCTCCGCGTATCCCGCGTTGCGCTCGACGTGGTCGGGAGCCAGCAAGATTTTTCGCGCGAAACGAAATTTCTTCACCCCAAGACCGGCCTGACGTACTTCAGCCCGGTGATCTTCCGGAACGAATCCGAGCCGTACATGACGATCGCCGTGCCGGTCGGTACGCACGACGTCGAGGTGACCGCGGTTGAAGTGAATCTCAAGGCCATCTGGGACGTGATCTCCCGGATCAAGGTCGGCACGGCCGGGTACGCGTATGTGGTGGACGACCGCGGCCGGCTGATCGCCCATCCCGACATCAGCCGGGTCCTCCAGAAGCGGGACCTCTCGGACCTGCCCCAGGTCCGCACTGCCAGGACCAGGCGGTCGGGCGAGCCGGGCGCCGACGACGTCGGCATGATCGCCGGCGGCCTCGAGGGGGGGCAGGTCCTCACGGCCCACGCGGCCATCACTGCGCTCGACTGGCTCGTGTTCGTGGAGCAGCCGCTCGGAGAGGCGTTTGCGCCGCTGCAGGCCTCCCTGGTCCGGAGCGCGGTGCTCTTTGTCCTCGGCCTGGGCCTGTCGGTGCTTGCCAGCGTCGTCCTGGCCCGGCGGATGGTCGCCCCGATCCGGGCATTGCAGGCGGGGGCGGCCCGCATCGGTGCGGGGGAGTTGGGCCATCGCATCGCCATCGAGACGGGCGATGAACTACAGGCCCTCGCCGAACAATTCAACCAAACGACGGCTCAGCTGGGGGAATCGTACGCGAATCTCGAACAGAAGGTCGAGGCGCGGACCCGCGATCTGGCCCAGGCCCTGGACGAGCTCAGGGCCTTAGGCGAGGTCGGCCAGGCGGTCAGCTCGACCCTGGACCTCGAGACGGTGCTGACCAGCATCGTCTCGCACGCGGTCCAGCTCAGCGGGACCGACACGGGGACGATCTACGAATACGACGAGCCGACGGGGAAGTTTCTCGTGCGCGCCACCTATCGGATGGACGACGCGCTTATCGCAATGATCAAAGAGCGCCCGATTGGCCTGGGCGAGGGAGCGGTGGGGCGGGCCGCGGTGATGCGGGAACCGGTACAAATCCCCGACATTCTTGGAATGGGCGACTACGAAGATCGATTGCGCGACATCATGGGGCGCGCCGGATTCCGGGCGCTCATGGCCGTCCCCCTCCTGCGCGGGGATCGCATCTTCGGGGGCCTTGTGGTGCGCCGGCGGTCCCCCGGAGCGTTTCCGGCAGAGGTGGTCGACCGATTGCGGGCCTTCGCGACACAGTCGGTACTGGCGATTCAGAATGCGCGGCTCTTTCGCGAGATCGAGGACAAAGGACGCCAGCTTGAGGTCGCGAGCCAGCACAAATCCCAGTTCCTTGCCAACATGAGCCACGAGCTGCGCACCCCGCTGAACGCCGTCATCGGGCTCAGCGAGATGCTGGTCGAGGACGCCCAGGCCGGGGGCAACACGGATGCAGTGGAACCGCTGGAGCGGATCCTGCGCGCCGGAACGCATCTCCTCACCCTGATTAACGAAATTTTGGACCTGTCCAAGATCGAAGCTGGCAAGATGGAGCTCCATGTCGAGGAGGTGGCCATCCGCCCCCTGGTCGAGGAGGTGGTGGCGACGATCCGCCCGCTGGCCGACAAGAATGGCAACCACCTGACTGCCACCTGCGCCGCGGATGTGGGGATGATGCACGCCGATGGTACGCGGGTACGCCAGGCCCTCCTGAATCTCCTCAGCAACGCCAACAAGTTCACCGAGCGTGGGACGGTCGCCGTGAACGTGGCGCGCGAATCCGTCGACGGCGAGGAGTGGATCGGGTTCGCCGTCGCGGATACCGGGATCGGCATGACGCGCGAGCAGACGGCAAAGCTCTTCGAAGAGTTCGCCGACGTGGATGCGGCGACCCGGCGGAAGTACGGGGGCACCGGGCTGGGCCTTGCCATCAGCCGCCGGTTCTGCCGGATGATGGGAGGCGACATCACCGTCGTGAGCGAACCGGGGAAGGGTTCTACGTTCACCATTCGCCTGCCAGCGCTGGCCGCGGTCGCCTCGCCTCGTGAGCAGGCGACGAGCCGTCCAAGAGTGTCGACGGCTCCGGCATCGGGGGCGCAGCACCGGGTGGTCCTCGTCATTGACGACGACGTGACGGTCTGCGAGGTCATGGAGCGCTTTCTCACAAAGGAGGGGTTTGCGTCCGTCACGGCCACCAGCGGCGCGGAGGGTCTGCGACAGGCCCGAGAGATGAAGCCGGCCGCCATCATCCTGGACATCATGCTGCCGGACATCGACGGCTGGACTGTCCTCGCGGCGCTCAAGGGCGATCCCGAGCTGGCCGAGATTCCGGTGATCGTGGTGACCATCGTGGATGACCGGACCCGGGGGTATGCGCTCGGGGCGGTGGACTATCTCGTGAAGCCGATCGACCGCGATCGGCTGGCGAAAATCCTCCGGGGCCTGCGTGGTGATCGGCCCTTGCATCGGGTGCTCGTGGTTGAAGATGACGAGGCGACGCGAGATGTGATTCGGCAGGCACTGGAGAGAGAAGGATGGGACGTCATGGTGGCGGAGAACGGACGGGTCGCCCTCGAACGGCTGGCCGGGGCCCGTCCGGAGGCCATCGTGCTCGACCTGATTATGCCCGAGATGGACGGATTCGAGTTCTTGGCGGTGGTTCGCGACAACCCGGCGTGGCGCGCCATCCCCATTCTGGTCGTGACCGCGATGGACCTGACCGAGGAGGATCGCCGGCGACTGAATAGTGGGGTGGAACGGATCTTGCGGAAGGGACTCTACAGCCGGGAGGCGCTCCTGGCCGAGATTCGGGATCTGCTCGGAGCCCACGTCGGCGACCGGGTGGCGGGGGCGGAGGGCTAGGCGCGTGCCGAAAATCCTGTATGTCGAGGACAACGAGGATAATATTTACATGCTCACGCGGCGCCTCAAGCAGCAGGGGTTCGAAGTGGTCGTGGCCGGGGACGGCGCAGAGGGCCTGGCCATGGCCGCATCCCAAACCCCGGACCTAATCGTGATGGACCTGGGCCTGCCGACGCTCGACGGCTGGGAGGCGACCCGCCGGCTCAAGGCTGCGCCTGAAACCAAGCGCATCCCGGTCATTGCGCTGTCGGCCCACGCCATGGAGGGGGACCGTGAGAAAGCACTGGCGGCGGGCTGCGACGACTACGACACGAAGCCGGTGAACTTCCCGCGCCTGCTGGAAAAAATTCAGACCATCCTGGCGAAGGAACCGCGACTGTGAGCCAAGATAAATACACCCTCCTCGTCGTCGACGACAACGAGGACAATCGTTACACCCTGACCTCCCGGCTCAAGCGGCAAGGGTACAGCAATCTCACCACCGCGGTGAACGGGCGGCAGGCCCTAGACCTGCTCCGGACCCGCCCCTTCGATCTCATCCTCCTCGATATCATGATGCCGGAGTTGAACGGCTACCAAGTGCTCGAGCAGCTCAAGGCCGACGAAACGCTCCGCCACATTCCGGTCATCATGATTTCGGCCGTCGACGAGCTGGACAGCGTCATCCGCTGCATCGAGCTCGGCGCGGAGGACTACCTGCCGAAGCCCTTCAACGCGACCCTCCTCAAGGCTCGCATCGGAGCCTGCCTGGAGAAGAAGTCCCTGCGTGACCAGGAGGTGTCGTACCTGCGGGACGTGGCTCACGTGACGGACGCCGCTGCAGCCGTGGAGGCAGGCCGGTTTCGCGGAGAAATGCTGGCCGATGTTGCCAAGCGCCCCGACGAACTGGGGCAATTGGCCCGCGTCTTCGAGAGGATGGTGCTGGAATTTTTGGCCAGGGAGCAACAGCTCAAGCAGCAGATCCAGGCGCTGCGGATCGAGATCGACCAGGCCAAGAAAGCGAGTCAGGTTTCCGAGATCACCGATACCGAGTATTTTCAGGATTTACAGAGGAAAGCGAAGGACCTCCGACGCCGCCCGCCGTCGTAGCGCCCCACACCCGACTACCCGTCGCCTGCCATATTCCCGGAATGCACAGCTGGCCTTGCTTCCTGGGTCCGTCAGCGGTGTCCTCCTCTCTCTTCCCAAGAGGGGGAAGGGAAGAGAGGAGACTATTGGGGAACCGAACGGAGAGGACTGCTGCTTGCCGGTCGTGCACTCGCCTCATGCAGCATACGGTTCGGGGAGGGTGATCCGGATCCAGCATGCCTCGCCGGTAAGAGGAAGCAGGACCTGCCCGCCGGAGAGATTCAGGTCAAACCGCCTGGTCTGATCACCACAATGGACTTCCGCTACCGCGGGCAAGGCTTCGGAGGATCCTTCAGAAGTAATCGAGTGCACCCAGACCTTGAGTTCACGCGCTGACGTTTTCGACAGCTGAAAGCTGGCATAGCGCAACGCAGAGATCATTTGCACCGGGCCCGACGCGGCCTGATGCCGTTCCTCGCCTCCAGAATACCCCAGTCGCACGTCTACGGGTGTTGGCCTTCCGCCCACGGTGATCGCAAAGACGCCCTGGTCGCCCTTGTGCTGGTCTTTTCGGAGTTCTATCACGGCGCGCTGGGCAAAGGCCCCACGGCGGAACATCACTATCGTCACGCCCACCACCAGCAGGCCGATGGAGACGGCGCTCGCACGTTCAAGTGGGTGTTGCCAGATCACCAGTCCATGCAAGAAGAGGATTCCGAGAAAGAAGACGTAGATAGCCGCCAGGATCATGGGGTGACCCAGGAATCGGTAGACCACCGCTGGGACAAGCTCTGCTTTCTGTCGGCTGGAGATCAGCAGAAGAACCGGAATGATGCCGGAGATCACGGTACAAGTGATGAGGCCGGAAAAGCTGAAGAGCCAAGCAAACGATCCGGTCCCGGTTAACAGAAGCCACTCGGCCAGCAGGAGCGCGCTGATCACCGGACTGAGGGAAAGCAAGAATCGTCCGCGGTCACCCAAGAGCATCTGCCCTAGCCAGTCTCGTGAGACGAGGGCAGCCTTGGCAGGCGAAAGGCCACTTGGATTGGCCCGTCCCTCGACTCTGACATCGAGAGCGTGCCAGATCTCCTGCGACAGCTGTCGTCGATGTCTTAGACCAAGGCGAATTCGGTATCGTGCGCCACCGTCCGTGTCCGTCACCTGCACGAAGCCCTGCCTGACGAGGGTCGTGAGCATTGCCCGGGTGGTGTCATGGTCCTGGCCCGTGCATTCAGCTAGTTCGGCGAGTGTTGCGTGCTCCCGCCGCATCAACCACGTAACGAGCTGCCGCATCGGATCCGGTAGTACGATGGCCTCTGCCAGGTCGAGGCCTGATGCATCCCACTCGCCCTCGTAGATGAGGCGCATCGAGGTGCTGATGCACAGGCGAACGCCGTCTGGCGTAGCTTCCAGCGTTTCCAGCCTCACGTTGATCTGTCGCGAGCGTAACTCCGGCAGTTGCTCGAACAGTGCATCGGCGTCCCATTGGTCGGGCACGACCAGCTCCATCCGTTGAATGTTCCCATTCCACTGGACGTCCAGCCGGAACTGTGGATGACCGTCCGTTAAGCCAAGATAGGTCAGCCCAAGACAGGGGCTGCCCCGGGGGGTCCCACGATGACACAGGACGAGGCTGCCCCGTCGTCGCAGTAGCATCACCTTGAATCGTAGTCGACTGGGGAGTCGCTCGTGCACAAGATTAAAGAGGATATTCGCGGTACGGATGCAGGACATTCCAAGGAAGAAGACGATGAGGAGCGATCCCAGCACTCGGGTGGTCGGGCCGAGGCGTTGGGCCAATGGGGTGAGGGCCGTGCCCGATTCGTTGGCCAAGACCTCTGGTGCGATCGCCCCACCGATTGCCAACACCCACAGTGCCAGGAGGAAGATGATGCACGCTGTTCCCGCAATGCTGCCCCGGATAAGGGCCCGGGCGCTCGGGTCGCGGCGGAGCACGATCTTGGCGCAGTGAACCACGTACGCATGCCCGAAGTACAGGGAGAGGATGACACCGAAGACGAGTCGGAAAATCTGGGGATTGAACGGCTCTCCCCCGAGGAAGGGGATCCTTCCAGACAACAGGTTCTCCAGCTGTGCATGACCGAACCCGAGTAGCGCGATCGGCAGGAGGAGAACAATGTTAGTCGCGGCCAATAGGACCATCGCCGTGATAGTGAGTTTGAGCGTCTTGCGCGAGAGCAAATACAGTTCGATGACAAATAGAAACGCGATCCAGACCTCAGCAGGGACATGCGTGAAAGCCATCATCGTAATGGCCATGCCAAAGGAACTCGATACGAGTGCCAAGAAATTGCGGATGCCCAATGCAATTGAGAGCACAGAAGACCCGGTCCCCCCCAAAAAGTCGCTCACCAACCGTCCCCAGAAAGCCCTGCCATAGCGGATGGCCCCGCTCCGCGCGCATGCCTCGGCCATACACGCCATCGTCAGCACGTTGAAGAGTCCGATGACGACGACGAAGAGAATACCGCTCATCGGCCCGACATGGGCCAGGGCGATAGGCAAGGCGAGAATGGCGGTTGGAAGGGGAAGAGCAACGGTCAACACGAACACGACCCAAAACACGGGGAGAAAATCCGACCACCCAGCGACGGCCGCCCAGACCCAACGCAGATGGTCAGAAAGCGTGGGCCGTGAAGCGTAGAGCGTCTCGAGCGGTTCGCGGTACTGGCGCTGATATGCGGACCGGACGGCATCATCGTCGAGGCCCAGCGCTGCGCGGATTCCCGGCACCGCACGGTAGGTGAACGTGTATTTCCGGCCAAGGAGGTGAGCCACGGCGGCCTGGACCCCCGGATTCTTCGGCACCAGGGGAGCCCATCGCGGAGCATAGCGCTCTAGATCCTGAACGGTGGGGCGAAGCGGAGGCTCGCGGCCCAGGGTGAAGGCTTCAAGAAATGCGAGGTCGCGCTCCTGGGCGGCGGCTTCTGTCAGGTAGAATTCCAGCGCCCGGCGTGACTGGTCGGACAGGTGCGCCGTACGGCTCTCGATGAGGAAGAGTAGGGTGGCGGCGCGTTTGGCGGGCAGACCGCCCAGCACTTCTTCGCGGGTAAAGAGCTCGTCCGGGGGCATGGCGCTTCGTCCCGCGACGCCTATGCGGTGAGCATTGCCGCGGCCTGTTTGAGCGCCAGCGTGATCGGATGGTCCGGGTAGCGGAGGACAAAGATGCCGGCGCTGGCGAGGATCATCATTTCGTCCGAGTGCGGCAGCACGGCGGCTACGGGGCACTGGTAGGTTTGTTCGACCCTCGCCTTGACCTGGGCGACGTCAAAGACCGCAGGAACCTTGTTGATGATCAGCACGAGACGTGGCACGTCGAGTTTGCGCGCCACTTCGACCGTCACGCTGGTCCCCTGGTAGTCTTGTTGGTCGGGGCGGAGGATAATGGCCAGCGCGTCCGAAACGGCGATCGAAAGGAGCGTCTCCTCATTGAGGCCGGGGTGGGTGTCGATCATCAAGAGGTCCAGCTTCAACGTCTCGATCAATTCGTGGAAGCCGTCCCGGAGCACCCCCACGTCATACCCCTCGCGCAACACCCGCGCGATGTCTCCCGCCTTCATACTGGAGGGGATGAGATAGACCCGTCCGGAAATGTTGCCGCCCAGGCGGGCGGTGACGTCGTGGGCGGTTTCCTTGATGGAGCAGGTCCCCCAGAGGAAGTCGTTCAGCGAGTGGCGCATCTCAGCCTCATCCAAGTTGAATAGGATATGAATGCCCGGCGACTGGATGTCGGTGTCGATGACGCCGACGCGCCGCCCTTCGGCGGCCAGGAGGGTGGCGAGGCTCGCGGTGGTATTGGATTTACCCGTCCCACCCCGGTACGAATGGATGGAAATGATTTTGGACATGTTCTCCGCCGATTCGTCTGGGTCCGGACGAGCGTAGTGAGGCGCAGGGAGTGTATCCCGTCCGGTCACATTTGTCCAGGGAGAACGTCGGGAACGTCCGGAGCGGGATTGACAGGCCCAAGGCGGTTCTTTACCATGAAAGCGACCCCCGAAGACAGGAAGCGCTATGACCATGGCAAACATCCCTCCGTCGCCGGCGCCGCGC
>Ga0214472_10009697_pt1 | contig 10033 bp, 10 predicted proteins | sample RVTome_6_FD_207662 | JGI IMG/M metagenome (GOLD analysis project Ga0214472, IMG submission 207662) | Soil microbial communities from uranium-contaminated site in the Upper Colorado River Basin, Wyoming, United States - RVT140D175 | ecosystem: Environmental > Terrestrial > Soil > Contaminated >...
ATAGATGAGTGAATCAATACCACCAAAAGTATCCGTTATAATACCAGTGTATAATGCAGAGAAGTTTTTGCAACCTTGTATAGACACTATACTGAGCCAGACTTACACCAACCTTGAAATAATTACAGTAAATGATGGTTCAACAGATAGTTGCTTATCAATTCTAGAAGATTACCAATGTAAGGATTCGCGAATTGTTATTATTGATCAGGCTAATTCCGGCGTGAGCAGTGCTCGAAATGCTGGCATCGAAAATGCGAATGGTGATTATATTTTTTTCCTTGATGCAGATGATACTATAAATCGTGAATGTATTGAATTACTGATTGCGAATATAGGTGAATCCGTTGTGCCAATGTGTGAAATTGAACATTTGTTGCCCGATGGTACGATTATCAGTTACCAGACAAAAAGTAGTTTATGTGACTGCTTAAAGCCATTGCTTTCTGGCGAATTTAGTGCGTATCTTTGGGGGAAGCTTTTTAGGCTCGATCTTATTAGATCAACCCGTCTTCAATCGTCGTTGACGCATGGTGAGGATTTTGTGTTTTTGGTTGAACTATTTCTGAATAATAAATTGTCTATCAAGACAGTTACTACTTCAACATACCAGTATCGAGTTGTTTCAACATCCGCAACAAGGCAAGCTACATCAAACCGAACAATCTCCAATATCAAGAAATTCTGGTATGTGAAGAATATTGTTAAAAAAAATGGGTTAGAACATTTTCTGGGATCTCATCTGGTAAAAACATATTGGATATTGGCAAAAGCAAAAGTAATTAACAGCTTAATACCATATGCAATTGTAGACAGAGAGTTGTCATTTATTTATATTGTAATCAAAGAGAATGAACTTTTAGAATTAATAAAATCCGTTCGGATTACTTTTAAAAACTGTTTGTATTTGTTCATATTCTATGGCTTAAACAGTACGTTAACTCGAAAAGGTATGATCTTTTTTCTACGATTTTTTTATCAACACTATAAGTGTTATGATTCTCGAACAGGAAAAATAATAAATGGGTGAAGGAAAATATTTTTTCCGTTTAAAAATTTCGGGTTATTCGATTAAGTCATCCTTGGCCTGGTGAAGGCCAAGGATATTAAGTTTTAAAACTCAATATCTTGAGACTAATATGTTTGTTTTTGCAGAGGCTGTATTTTATTAGAGGTGCCCTCGAGAGGACCAGTTAACGTAGTAAAATCGAAATCGGCAATGCTCCAATCGTGATGATTTTTAGGTTTTCTATAAATTTTAGGAACATTTTTATGCAGGAGCTTTTGTCGTGAGCAATAAAGTTAAGGCGAATTTATCCGAAATTAGTGCGATAGAATTTTATAAAATTCTCGTGGCTACTGGTGTCGCGACTAGATCTGATTCTCAAGGGATATCGTGGAACCTAGAATAATATTTAAATATTTAATTTTAATAGTCTTATTAGCTTTTTTTCTAAGTGCTAATATGCTTGAACTAATGGGAATAAGTTATGTTTCTATTGGAGGTTCATCTTTATTAAAAATACATATATACTCTTATTTAACCATTTTACTTTTTTGTTACTTTACATTTAAGCTAGGTTTTTCGAGATTTGTTTCATTATTAAATGGTGAAAAAAGGTATTGGCTTTATTGTTTATTATCACTCTGCATAGTTATTGGGTATGGCTTGATTAAGCAGGGGACCGCAGGTCTAGCCTATTTAATTGATTCTTTACTTGCTGCATTGCTCATTTTTCCATTACTTGCGCTTATTCCCCATGATTTGAAGGAAAAGATCGTTGTTATTTTAGCCTATTTGCTACTGTTAAATTCATTAACTGCTATACTTGAAATGACGTTTCACAGGGACTTAGTACGATTGAGTGTAGAGTATTCGCAATATTTTAGAGCAACAGCATTTTTAAACCATTCTTTAAATAATGCATTAATAACTGCGTCTTTAGCTCCATTATTGTGGGATAAAACTAAACTCTCACCGATTTTATATGTAGCCATAATATTATTGGCTCTATTTGCGTTTGGTGGTCGTGCGGCTATGGCGGTATTTATGTTTGGCCTGGTAGTTGTTTGTTGTAAATATACAATTAATTATGTATCAGTTGGTATTAGGATGGATTGGAATAAATTTGCATTTATCAATTTTCTTATTCCTGTTTCTGCTATAGTCCTCTGTGTTGTACTTCTTGAAAGCAATATAGCAAATAGAATATTAACTCATCTTTATATCGATAGAAGTGCCGAAGCTCGTTTGGATGTTTTTATTCTGCTTGACCAATTGTCAGTCAACGAATGGTTTTTTGGTGTTAACCAGTCATTTTTTGAAAATATAAATTCCCTTATAGGCATTAATGTCGTTGAAAATTATATAATTGGTTGGATTCTGAATTTTGGAATTATTGGTTGTCTTTTGTTACTGGTTGCTACTTTTTTGTTATCTGTGAAATATGCTTTAACTGGAGATATTATGGCTATTATTAGTGTCATGAGCTTTGTAGCGATATCGGTGTGTAATAATGCGCTAACAGCTAAAACACCGGCTCTGATGTTCCTTTTTTTAGCTTTGGCTTGTGCGAGGCGAGACAATGTACCTATATAGAATCGGTAATGTAATACATCGATTGAAAGTACCTTTTGTTCACCACATATTTAACCTGTTGATTAGATTAGTGCATAATTGCGCAGTTTATAGCCAAACGGATATCGGAAAGGGTACGGTTTTTGGTTATGGTGGCATAGGAGTCGTTGTACACAAAAGAGCCCAAATTGGCAAAAAGTGTGTAATAGGCTCGAATGTTACGATTGGAGGTCGCTCTAAATCAAAAGGTGTTCCGGTAATTGGTGATGAGGTGTTCATTGGAACTGGGGCCAAAATACTCGGTGAAATTACAGTTGGTGATAATTGTGTAATTGGAGCAAACGCTGTTGTAATATCAGATGTGCCGGCAAACAGTATGGTTGCTGGAATTCCTGCCAAAATAATTAGAACCGGCATACAGGCTAAGGACTACTACTAATGTTTACTACTCCTTTTTATATTAACTCGCCTATTTGGTTACAGAACGTTATTTTGTCAGTACGCGCCCAATTTCGTAAAAAACTTCGAGAAAATACTAAATCAGAAGTTATGTTGGGGTCGTTACAGAAACTCGAGAAATCAGAATTTGAGTTGAAAAAATATTCGGGAGAAAGGTTGAGAGAGGCTATTAAGAATGCCATATTGCATGTACCCTATTATAAAAAGGAAGCTGACATTAAAAATGTTTCCTTAGAATCATTTCCGTATATAGATAAGGAAAACTTGATAAATTGTCCATTAGGATTCAAGTCGGAAGTCAAACCACAGTTGATCGTAAAAGGTAGTACCAGTGGTACAACAGGTACGTCAATCTCAATTCCTCAGTCACTGGAATCTGTTATACGCGAACAAGCTTTTATCTCGCGACATTTGAAGTGGGCTGGTTTTGAAAAGGGCGATAGGCGTGCGTGGATTCGAGGTGATATGGTCGTCCCTGTTAAGCAAAAGGAACCGCCATTTTGGCGTTATTCCAGATTCGAAAATATGATTTATCTGTCGTCTTTTCACATGATGAAGGAGACGTTTGGGCTCTATATACAAGCGATGACAGATTACGATGTGAATATTATAATCGCCTATCCCTCATCAATAGCCATGTTAGCAAAATATTTAGACTTTAACGATGAGTACTATCCGGGCAAGATTAAATCTGTGATTACTTCCTCTGAAGTTCTTTTCCCTGAGGATCGAACAGTCATCGAAAAACGCTTTTGTTGTAAAGTTTTCGACTGGTATGGCCAGTTTGAGCGAGTGGCCGCGATTGCCAACTGCGAGCATGGTCGATATCATGTGCTGACAGATTATTCACATGTGGAGTTCTCTGAGGTTGGAGACGGCCGATATGAAATAATTGGAACCAATTATAATAATCACGTCTATCCGCTTATTCGCTATAAAACTGGGGACCACGTGGTGCTCTCCAAAGAGACAGAATGTCCCTGTGGACGCGTTTACCCTATGGTTGAGAGTATTGAGGGACGAGTAGGCGATTATCTGGTAGGCGAAGATGGTCAGAAGGTTCATATTCTTAACCATATTCCTAAAGGGGTCAAAGGATTACTTGCTTGTCAGTTCATTCAGGATTCGCCTTTAAATATCGAAGTTTTCGCTGTTGTAGTACCAACTGTTTTTAATGATCAGCAACAACAATTATTAGTGAAAAATGTAAAAGATCGATTAGGACAGCGAGTGGCTGTAAAAGTTGTCCGTGTTGACGCTTTACAAAGAACCAGGAATGGTAAAGTTAGGCAGGCAGTTTGTAGCATCAAGGATATAATATGAGCAATGTGATTAATTTGACTGTCGCGACGGATATTAACGGTAAAGGAGGCATTGCCACAGTGCTTACTATTTATAGCAAGAGTGGATTTTTTAATCGACACAATGTACGTTTAGTTTCGACTCACGCTGACATAGGGGCATTTGGCATATTGAGTGGTAGCTTTCTTTATGTTTGTGCGCTTTTTAAGATTGTTGGATACCTATTGTTCTGTAAAGTTGGTCTTGTTCATATCCACATGGCCTCCAGGGGAAGTTATCTACGAAAATCTATAGTTATACGCTTAATTAAGGTGTTTGGCGGTAAAGTAATTCTCCACCTTCATGGTGCAGAGTTTCGTGATTTTTATGCCAATGAGTGCAATGCAAAAAAGCAAAGACATATTCGGTGTACTTTTGAGAAATCTGATGCGGTTGTTGTTTTATCAAGTCAATTTATTGAGTGGGCAAAGGAGACCTTGGCATATTCAAACCATGTATGCGTGATCTATAATGCCTCAATAAAGCTTGATCTTGATCGCAGCATGGTGCAGTCAGGATTAATTGTTTTCTTAGGGCGTATAGGAAATAGAAAAGGAGCTCTGGACCTTATACGGGCATTTGCTAAGGTGAAAAGAGTTTGTCCCGAAGCTACACTAAAATTCGGTGGAGATGGTGAAATTGAAGCTTTTCAGGAGGAGGTTAAAAAGCGTGGTTTAGGCGGATCTGTGGAGTTTTTAGGTTGGATTTCCGGCAGTGTCAAAGAAGAACTTTTATCGAAGGCTGATATTTACTGCTTGCCGAGTTATAACGAAGGGTTCCCCATGGGGGTTTTAGAGGCTATGTCTGCAGAAGTGGCTGTTGTCTCCACCTGGGCCGGCGGGATACCAGATGCTATTGCTGATCAGCAGGACGGCTTGCTAGTTGGTGCGGGAGATGTTGATGCGCTTGCAGATGCCTTGATAGATGTAATTAAGGACAGAAATCTTAATAAGCGACTTGTTGAATCCGCTAGAGCCAAGTTTCTTGCCTGCTTTAGTGTTGAGGCCGTTATGCCGCAGTTGGATGCTCTCTATTTAAAACTGCTGGAGGAGGCCACTTAATGAATGGTCCTATACAAGTTGCAGCTTCTGTTCTAGAGTTGGCAAGAAAAAAAAACTTCGCAGGTTACGACCCTTTTGATGGTTTGAACAGTAAACTATTCGATCTGATTCCGGGCCTGAAGCTCGGTATTATTGGTTTGGCTTGGATACAGTTTTTTAAGCTCTCTCCCATCAATATGCGTTTTCTATTGGCTGTACCTGAGAGTAGAAATCCTAAAGGGATCGGGTTATTTATTTTAGGATTGCTGGAAGATTTTAAGCGTACTCAGGGTCGGACATACCTTAATATTGCGATAGAGTTAGCCGATTGGCTGCTAGGTCAACAATGCAGCCGAGACGAATGGAAGCATGCTTGTTGGGGTTATCACTTTGATTGGAAAGCAAGAGCTTTCTTTGTGCCCAAAGGTAAACCTAACGTTATTACTACTACTTATGTTGCACGGGCTCTATTTGCTTTGGCTGAGGTTTTGCAAATTGAAAACCCTGTTATGGCGGACAGATATCGCCAGGTTGCTTTGGATTCTGCGGATTTTATCACGGAGATTCTCTATACAGAGAACGATGGTAGAAATTTTTTTGCTTACATTCCCGGTGAAATTGCGTTTGTCCATAATGCCAGCCTTTGGGCTGCTGCCTGGGTGGCTGTGGTCGCAGCCAACAAAGATAATATCGAGTATCGTGAATTGGCGCTCAAGGTAGCAAGGCAGTCGGTGAGTGAGCAAGCTGAGAATGGCTCCTGGGTGTATGGTGCTCGGCATCACCATCAGTTTATTGATGGTTTTCATACTGGTTACAACCTTGAGGCTTTGAACCTCATTCGCAAGTCTCTCGCTGTCGACGAGTTTGACGATTCGATTAAAAAAGGTTTTAGCTATTATAAAGCTACCTTTTTTGAACTGGATGGAACCGCCAAATACTACAGCAATAATCGATATCCCGTTGATATGCACTCGGTTGCCCAGGCTGTTATTACTCTGCTTAAGCTTTCTGGTGAGGATGGCAATGCGATCCATGATATGCAGTTGGTGCAGAAAGTAATTACTCGCTCGCTGCAGACTCTTTATCTGCCCAATAAACAACGTTTTTTATATCAAAAGACACGTCGCTACAACAACAAGATTAACTATATGCGCTGGACTCAAGCGTGGGTTTATTATTCTTTTGCACTCTTCAATAGAACTCAGGATGGATTAAATGAGACGGATTGAATTTTTAGGCACGCCCATGGATGTTGCTACTATGCAGGAAACTGTTTCGGCTATTTTAGAGAGGTTGAAGGCAAGCAAATTTACGCAACACGTTGTTGTTAATGTGGCTAAGCTAGTGAATATGCGTAAGGATCAAGAATTGGCCAGGTCTGTTACCGAGTGCGATATCATCAATATTGATGGTATGGGGGTGGTATGGGGTGCCCGCTTTCTTGGTTTGAAAATACCTGAACGTGTTGCAGGTGTTGATCTCTTTCACCAGCTTAATATTATGGCTGAGCGTGAAAAGTTCCCTGTCTTTTACCTGGGGGCCAGAGACAATGTTGTAAGTCAAACAGCGAAGATTATGCAGCAACAGCACCCAAAATTGGACATCGTCGGGTATCACCATGGTTATTTCTGGGATGATGAAGCTGAGCTTGTCAAAAAAGTGAAAGCTTCTGGTGCAAGGCTTTTGTTTGTCGCGATTACGTCCCCTAAAAAAGAAAAATTTATCAACAGATGGAAAGACCAGCTTGGTGTCGATTTTGTGATGGGGGTAGGAGGTACATTTGATGTTGTGACAGGGCAAGTGAAACGTGCGCCTGTTTGTATGCAGAAAGCCGGCCTTGAATGGTTGTATCGAGTGATTCAAGAACCAGGAAGAATGTGGAAGAGGTATTTGGTGACAAACACTCTGTTTGCGTGGATGTTGTTCAAAGAGAAAATGAGGGTGATCGGAAAACAGATCTATAGTTAATCGGCTTGGCTATCTTGGCTTTGGCTATGGGTTTCAGTTTAATGCTCCTTGAGGGGAGTAGCATACTTAAAAAAATGTAGAATTGCTTGAGGGGGTGGCGCAGGTGTGGAAATAATAAAAATTTATAGGGCTGGCGTGTGCATTGTTTTACTACTGGTTTCGGTAAACTGTTTCGCTGAACGTAAGTTCGTCATTAATCCAAAGATTGAAATGGGATTTCAGAATGACTCGAACTTTTGGAAATCTGAGCATAATGAAGTTTCAGTAAATACCTATTCCGTCAAGCCGGGTATTATTCTGGGATTTGAGACACCCAGAACCCAGGTATACTTCGATGCAACACTTCAGCCCTTCTGGTATGACGATCAGGATAGTCCGCCTGCGGGAGTGAGGGATGCAAGTGACGACGATTACACCGGTTTCACCGGTCTTTTCAATGCCAATTACCAGCTGTCAGATCGACTGAGTCTAGGACTGAGTGATCGTGCATATGTTACGAGGGATCCAGCCGAAGCTGATATATACAGCGACTCCGTCAGTCGTGATAAGTATACGATTAACTATTTGGAGCCCAATGCATATTACAGGTTGACCGATAAATTCGGGCTACGCTCTGCTTACCGCAACACGAACACTTATTACGAAGAAGATATTGAAGATTCAAGCGAAAATCGCGGTATTTTTGATCTTTACTATGCCTTGAATCGTACTTCGACTTTTTATCTTGATTATCAGGTCTGGGCAAGGGATTACGATCAAACTTCCTCAAATTACACATCCAACCAGGTCACTCTGAATTATGAGCGCACATTGAAATATTTCTCATTTTTAGGTGGTGCCGGGTACCAGCACAGAAGTTTTGAAGATGCTGCCCTGGACAATCTCGATCTGTTCACCTGGAAATTACAGGTCAAGAGGATGGATGCGGATTCAACGGTCCAGACAACACGCAGCCGTTTGTTGCTTGAGGTCGGGCAGAGTATGAATGACGTTGGTTCTGGTGATGAGTACTACACTGCATCATATGTACGTTTTGAAGGTGGCTATCGCTTAACTGAGCTTATCGAGGCTTCAGCCAAGGCTAAATACCAGAACAGCGATTATGATCAGAGTCCTGAGAATGATGATACTTATCTCTTATCAGGAAAGCTGGGATATAAGCCACTTGATTATCTTACCCTAGGCATTGAAGGCGGGTATGAAACACGTGATTCAAACTTCGACGGTATTGATTACAAGAATACGTTTGTCCTATTCACCCTGGCTGTCAATTATGATTTTGGAAAACAACAGTTGCAGGAGTGAGGTGAGCTCCCAATCGACGGAGGCTCCAGGTTTCACGTCGACTTTTTGTTTTGTTGGATTGCAGGAGAGTGATTTGAGCAGGGTCTGTGGGAAGGGGGGAGTTGGAATTATGAGGATGAAGGGATTGGTGGGAATTGTTTCAATCACACTGTTATGTATGATTGTCATTTTTTACGGTGACAACAAATGCGCTGCAAGTGCCGGATACAAGATTGGTCCGGCAGACATCCTGGCTGTTTCGGTGTTTGCGGGGGGGGAAGAGCAGGTGAAAGTTGAGCTGACGGTCTCCGAGCAGGGATATGTCAATTTCCCATTCATTGGTGCTGTGAAGGCATCCGGTATGACGAGTAGTGATTTGGAACACAAACTGGTAGTTCCACTCATAGAGGATTATTTCGTAAATCCTCAGGTGCATATACAGGTTAAGGAATATCACAGTCTGCACTTTTATATCTCAGGTGCAGTGAAAAAACCGGGTAAGTATGAAATGCAGGCAGCCACAAAAATAATGGACCTGATTGCCAAGGCTGAAGGCGTGACTCAAGATAGCGGTAATGTTGCCTATGTCATGCGTGATGGCAAGGGCGGTACTAAAAGTGATAACAGGAAAACCGAACCATTAAAAATCGACCTGATAAAACTGCTGGATGGTGGGGACATGAGGTACAATATTGCCTTAGTACCGGGCGACTCGGTGTACATTCCCTTCTCTAAAGGTTTGAATCAATCCGATTCCAAAGTCTATGTTTCCGGTGAAGTCGAAAAACCGGATATTTATCAATATCAACCCGGCATGTCGGCATTAAGTGTCTGCATCATGGCAGGAGGATTTTCCAAGCATGCAGCCCCGAACAGGACAACGATAGTGAGAATAGAGAATGGTAGGCAGAAAGTTTTCAAAATCGATTTGGATGATGTTGTAAAAGGAACGATTCCGGATGTGCCATTGATGCCGGGTGATCGTATAAATGTTCCTGAGTCGTGGTTATAAGGAGCAGAAATGGAACCAGTTAAAGCCCCGGAGCAAACAATTCATCTCGCAGATTATTGGCATGTTATCACCAAACGGAAATCGCTGCTGATAACATTTATATGTGTGACTATAATCGCCACCACGGCTGTAAGTTTCCGGATGAAGCCGGTATATCAGGCAGAAGCCAGAATGGTTGTTGAGCGCGAATCTTCATCATCTCCTGTTACCGGACAGAGTACGGAGTATATAGATGTACAGTCACAGTTGTTGACTTTTAATACCCACTTTAAACTGATTACATCAAAACCCGTCATCGAAAGTCTTCTTGCCGATTTGGACAACGCCGATGGGAAAGAGGATGCTGCCGAA
>Ga0214472_10009698_pt1 | contig 10032 bp, 9 predicted proteins | sample RVTome_6_FD_207662 | JGI IMG/M metagenome (GOLD analysis project Ga0214472, IMG submission 207662) | Soil microbial communities from uranium-contaminated site in the Upper Colorado River Basin, Wyoming, United States - RVT140D175 | ecosystem: Environmental > Terrestrial > Soil > Contaminated >...
ACCGCTCGCCGCTCATCCGCCCTGTTAGACAGAGCGGCGCGAAACGGGCATAGTAGTAGAGGAGGTAGCTCGGGAAGTGGAGTTGCTTATGGCGAAAGAATTTACCGCGGTTGTCGAACGGGACGGTCCATGGTTCGTGGCCTATTGTCTAGAGGTGCCCGGTGCCAACGGCCAAGGTAAGACTAAAGAGGAGGCGTTGGAGAGCCTGTCGCAGGCCATCAGCCTAATCCTCGAGGACCGTCGGGAAGACGGCCTCCGCGGCGTGCCACCTGACGCAGAGCTCGACAAGGTCACGATCAAGTGAAACGGGGCGACCTGCTCCGGCACCTCCGGAAGCACGGTTGCTATCTCAAAAGGGAGGGCGGCTCTCACTCTCTATGGTGCAACCCTCGAACGGGAGCGGTTGAGGCTGTACCTCGCCACACTGAAATCTCCAACAATCTTGCGCGCAAGATTTGTCGAGGTTTCTCGGTGCCCGAGCCGGGTAAATGACGGGGCCTGTCTAACGCGCGGATCGAGCGGACGATCGGCGTCGGCATCTCCTAAGAAACTACCGGTTGGATGACCTCGCCGGTGTCAGTATCGAGTATTGCGAAGCCGAGGCTGGCTGCGCGATGGGTCAACCGTCGCACGAGTCGGGCGCGATCTCGAGCGTTGTAGGCAGCCGCACCCGGGTCTTGATAGACGAGGCCCTCTTTGAGAGTGCGGTAGACGACAATGGCGAGCTTTCGAGCGGTGGCGGTGATGGCTTTGGATTTACCGACGCGATAGGCGAGACGTCGATAGTAGGCGCCGAGAGCGGTCTGTGTACGCCCGAGGCTGAGTGCGGCCATGCGGAGGATAGCAGCGGCCCGGTTTGCAGAGGGTTGGGTTTTCGAGCTGAGGAGGCGTCCGCCGGAGATTTTGTTATTGGGCGCGAGGGTGAGCCAAGAAGTGAAGTGCTTCTCAGTAGGCCATCGGTTCATATCGGTACCGATCTCGGCGAGCAAGCGAAGCGCGGTATAGGGTCCGATGGCATCGATCTGGGAGAGGTCGACCCCGGTGATCTGGTGGAGGAGAGGCCGGAGCTCGAACCGAGGTTCGTTGACTCGGGGCTTGCGCGTTTTTCGAGGCGGTGGCAAGGGGGTGTTCGGGGTTGAACCTTGAACTAGGAGCTGCAGGTGCGATTCGATGGCGACGTCACAGGTTTGGATCTGGAGCTGAAAAGCATCCAAGAGTTCGAGGTTCTGCTTGAGAGCGAAAAGGTGCTCGGGGCGATAGTTGCCGGTGAGTGCAGCGGTGATCTCGGCCTCGGAGGCCCTGCATCGGTGGTCACGGTGCATGGCAAGCTGATGGGGGTCGGTTTGTCCGGCCACGATGTCTCGTAGAATCCGCATGCCAGTGACACCCGTGATATCACTGACCACAAGGTGGAGTTGAAGGTTCATTTGCACGAGAGCCTTCTGCATGCGCTGGATATGGGTAACCGCGCTTTGGACGAGAGTCTCTCGGTGGCGGAGATAGCCACGCAGGGCGGTGATGGCGGCTTCGGGTCGGAAGCTTCCACGGAGTAAGCCCACGGTGTGCAACTCCCTGAGCCATTCGCAATCGCTGACATCACTCTTGCGCCCCGGAACGTTTTTGACATGGCGCGCGTTGACCAAGAGGACCTCGAAGCCACGGGCTTCGAGGATTTCATAAAGGGGGATCCAGTAGACGCCGGTCGACTCCATCGCGACGCTCGTCACGCCGCAAGTCGCGAGCCAGTCGGCAAGCCGATGAAGATCAGCTGTAAAACTCCTGAAGGAACGCACGGGGTTAGGATCGCGCTCCGGTGGAACTGCGACGAAATGCTCGGCGGAGCCGCAATCGATCCCAGCGACATTCACGTTGATTCGCTTCAGGAGGGATGGAGAAGTCCGCTTCTTGGGTTCACGGCGATTGTGCTTCATCAGATGCTCCTTTATACTTCATGAGGCATCCGGGAACAGGGATGGGCATTCGTTACATTCTCCTAAACGGGATCACGCTTTACGCGTGTCACCACTGACAGTGCCGAAACATCCCCAGGCCATGCTTAGTTACGGGCTGGATCGCACCAGTGCTGACTCGGCCTCGGTTCCCGGATGCTCCCGCTATTGTATGAAACGGACGCTCCGTACAGCACTGGAGTTTCTACCCCGATAGATCGCGAGCCCTGCGCGTACGATGCTTAGTTGGAACAGCTCTAGCCGCGGGCACCCTGCTTGCGGTAAGCCGTCCGCGCTCTGGCGCAGACTTCCACGAACGCGGTGAACAGCGGTTGGAAGCGGTCGTCGATGCCCGCGAAAGTCTCCGGATGCCACTGAACTCCCACGATCCACGACGACCCCTCGCCCTCCACGGCTTCGATGATCCCGTCCTCCGCGCGGCCCACGACTCTCAATCCCTTCGCCACGACGTCCAAGGCCTGGTGATGCAGGCTGTTGACGTCGACTTCGACGTCGCGCGAAGCCGTGAGGATCTCGGCCAGCCGGCTGCCTGGCTCGAGTCGAACGCGATGCGAGATACGATGCCGCGGAGGGACGTGCGTGTGATCGAGAGCGGTGGGTACACCCGCAAGGATGTCCTGATGCAGCGTACCTCCCGCCGCGACGTTGAGCACCTGCATCCCGCGGCAGATGGCCAAGACGGGCAACGGCGAGGCGAGGGCGGCGCGGGTGAGAGCGAGCTCGATCCGGTCCCGGTCGCGATGGACGCCCAGTAACCTCGACGAAGGTTGCTGGTGGTATTCCTCGGGGTGGACGTCACCGCCGCCGGTGAGAAGCAACCCGTCCATGGTTGCCAACAGCTCCTCGGCGCCCGAGAGGCTCACGACCGGCAGGATTAGGGGGATGGCACCGGCCGCCTCGATGGCTTCGACATAGCTCCTGCGAAGACGGAGTTTCCTGCCACTTCGGCTGAGGGCCGAGGTGATTCCGATTCGAGGCCTGCTCACATCCGCGCCGGGACCGGCACGCCCATCAGCTCCAGGGCCACCGTCATTTGCTTGCGGAATATCTGGACCACGAACAAGCGCAGGGCCTTTTTCGTCGCGTCCGACTCTCTCCAGATCGGATAGCGATGATAGAAGGCGTTAAATTTCTGCGCCAGCTGGAAGGCGAAGCGAGCCAGTAACGCGGGCTCTTCGCTGCGAACGACCTCCCCGGCGACGAGCGAGAGGCCGGTGCAGGTGAAGGCGAGACTCCAGAGCTCATCGGCCTCCTCGTCGGTGAGCGCGTCCCAACCGCCGGTGAGGGCTTCCTTCGGAGGGCGGAGGGCTTCGAGATCGTCTCCCACCCCCAGCTTCTGTACGATCTTATTGGCTCGCACCATCGCATACTGGAGGTACGGACCCGTGTCCCCCTCGAAGGCGAGTGCTTCCGCGAAATCGAACGCGATGACCTTGTTTGTCGCGAACTTGATCATGAAATAGCGTAAGGCGCCCCGCGCAATGGTTCTCGCCAACTCTTGCTTTTGCTCCGTCGAGAGCTCGGGATTGCGCTCGGCCACCTCGCCGAGGGCCTTCCCCTCCAGCACATCGATCAAATCATCGGCCTTTACGCCGAGCCCCTTGCGGCCCGACACCTCGACGTAGGCCTTGCCGGAGTCATCCGCGCTGACTTCGAAACCGAGCTCGCGGCACGTCGCGGGGGTCAGGGCGACCATCTCATAAGAAAAATGATGGGAGCGGTGCCGTGTCTCCTCCGAGCCGATGAGTGACACTCCATGCTGCACGACCCTCTGCAGGTAGGCCTGTCGCGTGTCGATCACGTTGTAGACGCTGGACCCCTTCCCGAAGGCGGGGGCCCCAGGCTCGCTGCGCTCCGAGGTGGTCGACCACGCGACCGACCCGTCCGGGTAGGTATGGAAGCGGTGGTATCCGAAATCGAGGTCGAGCTGGCCGAGCTTCCAGAGTTGGTAGGCGATGTCCTTGCCGACGTACGTCACCGTTCCATTCGAGCGCACGATGACCTTTTCCTCCGATGCGCCGCCATCCGTCTCTTCCGGCAGGTCCATGACCCAACAACCCGCGTTTTTTCCCGCATCCGCGAGTCGGATGGCGTTCTTCGCCTTCAAGAGCTCGAATGCCTTGTCCCAGAAGTGCAGGCGAAGAATGTCACCCTCCCAGGGGAGGAGATCGTAGCGGGCACCCATCCGTTCCATGGTTTCGAGATGACATCTGGCAACGCGAGTCGCGATCTCGTGCGCGATCGCGGCCTCGGGTAGCTTCCCGTCTTCGATTGCCTTGAGAGTCGCTTCCCGCCGAGACACCCGCGAGGGCTCCTCCTCGAAGTATTGGGTGACTCTCGCGTAGAGGTCCCAACAGTAGTAGTCGAACCGTTTCCCATTTTCCTTCTCTGACTCTCCGGTTGGTGCGGCCAAGGATCGAATCTGGGCAAGGTTCTTCTTCTCCAGGTCAATGAATCCCACCACCACGTCGGCCACCTGAACACCGGTGTCGTCGATATAGTTCTGAACCTCGACCGGTTTCCCCGTGTACCGGAGAACCCGGACGAAGGTGTCCCCGAGCGCGGCGTTACGCAGATGACCGATGTGAGCCGCCTTGTTCGGGTTGATGTTGGTGTGCTCGACGATGACCTTTCCGTCCGAGGCCGGTTCTTGTTGCGTTTCTTCGCAGAATGCCTCGAGGTATCGGCTGCGGTCGAGGAACACGTTCAGATATCCCGCCCCGGCAATTTCGACCTTGTTCACTCCTTCGATCTCGCGAAGCACGCCAGATAGCTCGTCGGCTATCTTGCGAGGCGGCCGCTTCGCCTGCCTGGCGAGATCGAAGGCCACCGTGAAGGCGATATCGCCCAGGGCTGGCTGGGGAGGCGTCTCCATCACGATCTCCGAGAGCTCGACGTGGAATCGATCTCGCACCGCGGCCGCGAGGTGGTGCTTCAGAGTCCGACGGATGTCTTTTCCCATATGAACCGAATAGTTAGTTTATCTCACTGCCGCGGACACCGCCTGGGGTATGATGTCCCGATGACCGGCGAGCTCCCAGGGAGCCTCTCCTTCCCATCCGCCGGATCGGGCGGAATCCCCAACTACAACCCCACGCGTCGCACCGCGCTCGTGCTCATTGGCGAGGGGACGTCGGCCGCCTATTTGGCGGGCGCGCTCCGGGCTCTGGAATCGGCCGGGGTTCGGGTGGATCTGATCCTGGGCAAGGGCGCCGGAACCGTCGTCGCTGCCTACGGTGCCATCCAGTCGGCGAGCAAGTTGCTCGGCGCGGATGGCCTCTTGGCTTCTCTCGCGGACTCCGGTTGTTGGCGGCTTCGGCCGCCGTATCGCGCGGCACTCTATTGTTTGACCGCCGCCTTTACCGTGTTCGTCTCCCCGGCCTTGTTGGCGGTCGCGCTCCTTCTGGCACTGCCAATCGTTGCCGCCGCACGGATCCTCGCTCCCGAGGCCATGGCATCGTTCTCCGGACGGATTCAAGAACACATCGCCTCGCTCTCGGCCCAGCTCGATCCCATCTATCTACGAGCCATCGCGTTTCCGATCGCGATCCTCTTCGCACTCCTCCTCGTCGGCTGGCTCGTTCCCGGGCTGGCGCGCCGCTCGGAAGGACAGACGACTTGGGGCCGATTCTTGGGGGAGGGCTTCATCAACCTCTCACCCTTTTCGGACCGGCTCGAAAGGAGTCTATGGGAGGCGGTCCGGGGTGCCTCGACCGAGCCACGGCCCCACGAGTTGCGGGATGTCGGCCGGCGCTATCGAGACCTGTTGTCGTCGAGCCTGGGACAACCCGGCTTCAGCGAGTTGATCTTCTATGGTTTAGACCTCGATACGGGGCAGGAGGTTCCTTTCGTGCTCCTGAAGGACCGATGGTTCAAACGCATGGCGGAACGCGGCCCCGGCGGAGGCGCTCTCCTAGCCGAGCCCGTCAACCTGGCGGGAGAAGATGGTTCGCTGTTGTTCGACGCGCTGCTCGCCTCGGTGTCTCCACCCGGTCTCGCCACAGGCGTACCGGTGAGGCTTCCCTTGGTGGGCCGGAGCGCGGGCGAGGTGCACCCATTCGCGTCCAGTCTCTTGACCGCTCAGTCGAGCATTGCCGATGCCATCGCGGCCGGCGCCGAGCAGGTCATCTATGTAAGCGGATCGCCCGCTGCCGGCAGCGTGGAAACCGGAGCCGTCGGACGACTCTCGTCGGCGGCCCTCCGTCGGTCGCTGGAAGACGATTTGCGCTGGGCGGAGCAGGCGGCGCTTCCTTTGTTCATCGTGCGTCCCGACAAGGCAAGGTTACGGCTGTTCGAGTTTGCGGGTCGGCCACTTCCCGGAGGAGACCGGTTCACTACCGCAGCCCTTGCGGCGCACGGTGAGCGGGACGCTTTTCGCCTCTTCATCCATCCCGTTGTGGGCGACGTCCCGCCCCTTCCGGGCGGACGGGAGAGCGGGACGGCGCGCCCCGCGCCCGGGAGTCGGGTAACGGGAGAACGGAGCCGTTCCGAAGAGGCGGAGGAAGAATGGGGCCCGCGGGAGTTTTGAGGGGACTCGGAACGCGAAGATCGCGAACCGATCTAGAATGAAGTCATGGACGACGGCCTGCTCGGTCTAGCCTTTGCCGCGCTCACCGTGATCTTCACGGCATGGATTGTGCTGCTTAGCGCCAAGTACCTTCGCTTTCGGAGGGTGGCGTCGGGCTCAATCCTTTCCTGGGAGTCGCCACGGCCATGGTTCTTCGGCCTCTGCCTCGGCATCGGGTTCTTCATGGTCGCCATGACCTTCGTGAGTGGATTCGTTCTCGACCGACCTCCTCTGCACACCGTTGCGCAGGGTCTGATGGCGGTGTTCTACACGGTCGTCTTCCCGTTGAGTTTCCGAATTAGGAAGGGATTTTATGCGACCGGCATTTGGGCCGAGCATGGCTTCCTTCCCTACCAGAAGATTCGTTGGCTGGGTTGGCGAGAAGGGCGGGAGATTGTCCTCGCACTCAAGGGGGAGGACCGCTTCCTGCGCCAAAGCTACGACTATCTCCGGGTTCCCGGTAACTATTACGGCCAGGCCCGCAGGATCTTGGCCGATCGCATCAAGGATCAATCGTTGGCTCCGAAGACGAGCGTGCTTGGTCTGGAGGGCGACGTCTCGGCTCAGGAGCGAGTCTAACGGCGTGCCTGGAGTTATTTGTTGGGCGCCAGCCAGCTCGCCAGTTGGCCGCGCGGTCACTTGTTGGCCGCCAAAACAGGTGGTGCCTCGGGTGGAGGGAGTCAGGCGGCGATGATAGAATCGCGCTTCGGGAGCCCGTCGTGACATGCGCTCTCATCCGCGAGGGACTCTGATGCATTGGAAGGCATTGCTCAGCCTGCCACTTGGCTGCGCCTTGGTGCTCGCCGCCCAAGAACCGCTTCGTTTCGAGTCCCGTGTCTTCTTGGTCTCGGTCCCGGTGGCGGTGATCGACAAGGAAGGGAATTTCGTCAAGGGCCTGGAAGCGCAGGATTTCAAGCTCTACGAGGACGGCGTCGAACAGGAGATCAGCCTTTTCGCGAGGGGGCTCGACGAGTCCTGGGTCAGCATGGAACCGGCTCTGAAGGAAGCCGTATCGGGAAAGCAAGTGATGGGATTGATCTTGGACGCGAGCGGCAGCATGGAAGATCGGATGGGCCTGGTGCATTCGGCCGCGCTCAAGTTTCTCGACAACATTCCGAAGACCGAGCATCTGGTCCTGCTGGATTTCGACGAGAACATGCGGATCTCCGAATATTCCTCGGATGACCAAAGGCAAATCGCGGAGCGGATCTATGACGTCGAGGCAGATGGCTGGACCGCGCTCTATGACGCGGTGGCCACGGTGCTCGAACGCGTGCATTTCGCCGACGGTCGCAAGACGCTCGTCGTTCTCAGCGATGGCGTGGACTCGAGAAGCACGCTGAGCATGGGAGAGGGCCTCGACATCGTGAGAGCTTCCGACGTGACGATCCATTCCATTCAGATCGGCGGCAACCGTAACAGTCCGCTGAGGGATTTCGAGCAGGGAAGATTCCTCCGACAGATCTCGAAGCTGACCGGTGGCTCCTATGAAGTCGCCACGTCATTGGAGGATCTGGACGAGTTCTACGATCGGATTCTGGACGAGCTCTTCAGCCAATACACGTTGGCCTACGTTTCGACCAACGCGGAGATGGATGGGGGTTACCGCAAGATCAAAGTGGAAGTGGACCGGAAGGACGTCCAAATCAGAACGCGCGAAGGGTACACCGGACCTTTATTGGAGCCGGAAGAGGAAGAAGAGGATGGATCGTAGACGTTCACGTGAGAACGGTCGAGACGGCACGGGGAGAAGGAGATGACAGCAGATTTTCAGGTGCGCGACAAACGGTATCACGCTGAGATTCGCCCGGGAGACAAGACCGAGGACGAGAAGTTTCAGCTGTACTCGGTCGCGGTCGGCGGTCAGAACGCCGGCGCGGTCGAGGGCACGCTCAAGGTAACGCCCCAGGCGCTCGAGCTGGCCGGCAAGCGGGCCTCGCAAGAAGGTGGTTCCGCCGAGGACTGGTTAGCTCGAGGCTGTGCAAAATCCTTGGCCGCCGAGGTGCTCATCCGCAAGCTGAAACCGCAGTTCTCCTTTATAGTGGACCACCGCTGGATTCAAGAGCTCTGACTGTGCGTGCGAGTGTCGTGGCCCACGGCCCTAAGGTAGATCCGCAGGGTGCGTGGTGGGATTCTTGGCACCCTGCGCGAGCGGAGCGAGCCCGGCGCGAACGCGCCGACGAAAGCGCAGGCCGTGGGGGTGGGGCCCCACGGCACTAAGACAGAGAATGTCCTACTCTCCCGGAAGCTCGGGCGCTGTCAGATCGCACGGACAGTCCAGCGACTTCAGGAACTCGATCAGATCCCCTTTCTCCTCCGCACTGAGCTCGACGGGCTTCAAATTCTCGGTGTCGATATACGGGTTCTGAATCCCACCTCCCAGCATCACGTCCACCGCTTCCTCCAATGTCGCCACGCTCCCGTTGTGGAAATAGGGGGCGCTCCGGCTCACATCGCGCAGGGTCGGGGTCTTGAAGGCACCGGTGTCACTCTCCTGCTTGCTGGCCGCGGCTCTGCCGGCATCGGGCTCCTCCGCGTCCATTCCGATTCCGACGTTGTGGTATTGCATGTCGGTGAAGAGAACGCCGGAGTGGCAGTTTCCGCAGCCCGCCTTGCCCAAGAAGAGCTCGGCACCCCGCTTGGCGCTGTCGGTCACCGCGTCTTCGTTGCCGCCACGCCACCGATCGTAGGCGGTGTCTCCGCAAAAGAGGCTGGCGCGCTCGAAGGCCGAAATGGCGGCGACCACGTTGTCGGGTGTGGCGGACCCTCCGAACACTTCCTGAAACTGAGAGAGGTAGCCGTCGATGCCGTTGAGCGTGGCGACGATCTCCTCGGCGTTCGCCCCCATGTTGGCCCCCGTCCAAGCCGCCATGGCCTGGGTCTCGAGCGACGGGCTGCGACCATCCCAATAGAACTCGGTGTGGTAACCGATATTCCAGAGCGTTGGGCTACTCCTGGTGAGCTGCCTGCCGAGGGCACCCTGCGCCACCGGCAACCCGTCGGTGAGTCCATGCTCGCAGACATGACAGGAGTAACAGGAGCGGGATCCGTCCACGGAGAGTCGTGCGTCGAAGAAGAGCTGCCGGCCCAGCGCAACTTTCTCTGGCGTCGTCGGATTGTCCGCCGGTGTGGGGACGGCGTCGAAACCCATTGGCGGCGCCGGTAGCCCCGTGCCCGCTGTGTCGGCGGCCGCGGGCGCCTCGGTGGCCGGCCCCGAGCTCGGCTCCGGTGACTGACATCCGACGAGGCCGCTGAGGCTGGTAAGAAGAAAGATGATAAGGCCGCTGGTGGCGGATCTGAGCATTGGAAACCTCCTGGATAGGCGTAGCGTCATCGTCCCATCATCATAAGAAAGAATCCGGTCGACGGCCACCCTCACTCTCCGAGCCACGTTTTGGAGGGGGCCGAGAATAAAGAAGGGGCTGGAAGGGTATACTCGGGGTAGGCGGGCCAGGGATTGTGACAAACCGGGCCGCTCGGACTATAATAACTTAA
>Ga0214472_10009699_pt1 | contig 10032 bp, 10 predicted proteins | sample RVTome_6_FD_207662 | JGI IMG/M metagenome (GOLD analysis project Ga0214472, IMG submission 207662) | Soil microbial communities from uranium-contaminated site in the Upper Colorado River Basin, Wyoming, United States - RVT140D175 | ecosystem: Environmental > Terrestrial > Soil > Contaminated >...
TCGAGTCGCGCTATTTCACCTCGCTGCTGCGCGGAGCCCAGGCGCCCAACATGATCCGCACCCTGTTCTTCTCCATGCAGGCGCTGGGCAAGGGCGCCCGCCGCCCGGCTTGCGAGCCCTCGACCGTCGTGAAGAAACTCGGTCTGCTGGGCGCGGGCTTCATGGGCGCCGGCATCGCCCATGTCTCGGCCCGCGCCGGCATCGACGTCGTGCTCATCGACCGCGATCTCGAAAGCGCCGAGCGCGGCAAGGCCCATGCCGCGACACTCATGGACCGCGAGATCGACAAGGGCCGCGCCACTGCGGCCGAAAAGCAGGCGGTGCTCGAGCGCATCGCGACCGCCGTCGACTACGACAGGCTGAAGAATTGCGACCTCGTCATCGAGGCGGTGTTCGAGGACCGCGACCTCAAGGCCGAGGTCCTGCCGCGCGCCGAACAGCAACTCGAGCCCGGCGCCATCCTCGCCTCCAACACCTCCACCCTTCCGATCACCGGCCTCGCCTCCGGCCTCGACCGCCCGGACCGCTTCATCGGCATCCATTTCTTCTCGCCCGTCGACAAGATGGAGCTGGTCGAGATCATCCTCGGCAAGCAGACGGCGCCCGCGGCGCTCGCCAGGGCCCTCGATTACGTCCGCCAGATCCGCAAGGTCCCCATCGTGGTCAATGATTCCCGCGGCTTCTTCACCTCGCGCGTGGTCATGACCTACATCGCGGAAGGCCATCACATGCTCGACGAAGGCGTTCCCGCCGCCCTGATCGAGAATGCCGGGCGCATGGCGGGCATGCCGGTCGGCCCCCTCGCGCTCAACGACGAGGTGGCGCTCGACCTGTCATGGAAGATCCTCCAGGCCACCAGAAAGGATCTCGGCGAGGCCTATGAGGCCCGCCCCATCGACCGCATCCTCGAGGAGATGGTGGTCAAGCGCGGCCGTCAGGGGCGCAAGAACGCCAAGGGCTTCTACGACTACCCCGAAGAAGGCCGAAAGCGCCTGTGGCCGGGCATCACGGAGGTCACGGCGCCTCGCGCCAACGGCTTCGACGTGGAGCGCCTGAAGCAGCGGCTGATCCTGATCCAGGCGCTGGAAACCGCGCGCTGCTTCGAGGAAGGCGTGCTGACGGATGTGCGCGAGGCCGATGTCGGGGCCATCCTCGGCTTCGGCTTTGCCCCGTTCACCGGGGGGCCTTTGTCCTACCTCGATACGCTCGGCCCGGCCGCCGTGGTGGAGACCTGCAAGGCCTACGCCGAGGCCCTGGGACCGCGCTACCAACCCCCTGCCCTCCTGCTCGACATGGGCAAAGCCGGCGACGGCTTCTACCGCCGCTTTCCTCCTGCCTCGGCGGCGTAGCACCCGGCCATGCCCGTCCAGCGCATCTCCCGCCAGCTCACCGCCGCCCTGCGCTACCGCCGCTCGGCCACCATCGATCACAACCGCATCGCCTTCGTGCTCGGCATGCAGCTGCTGGTGCTGACCGTCTTCATGGTCCCGCCGGCGGCGACCGACCTGATCGCCGGCAATCCGGACTGGCAGGTGTTTGCCGGATCGGCCTTCGTGACCGGCTTTCTGGGACTTATGCTTGTCACCATCAGCCGCGGCGCCATGGGCTACGGCATCTCGGTGCGCGAAGGCTTCATGCTGACGGTTCTGAGCTGGGTGTGCCTGTCGGTGGTCGCCGCCATCCCCTTCTGGCTGCTCGAGGAGGAGATCGGCCTCAGCGCGGTGGACGCCTGGTTCGAGTCCGTATCGGGCCTCACCACCACCGGCTCCACCGTCATCATCGGGCTCGACGCGCTGCCGCCCGGCATCCTGTTGTGGCGCTCCATCATCCAGTGGGTCGGCGGACTCGGCGTGGTCATGATGGCGATCCTCATGCTGCCGTTCCTGCGCGTCGGCGGCATGCAGCTGTTCCAGCTCGAAAGCTCCGAGCGCGGGGAAAAGTTCGTCCCCCGGGCCGGCGAGCTGATGAGCCTGCTGGCGCTGACCTACGTGGCGCTCACCGCGACCTGCACGGCCGCTTACGTATGGGCCGGCATGACCACTTTCGATGCCATCAACCATGCCATGACGACGCTTGCCACCGGCGGCTATTCCACCCACGACGCGTCCTTCGGCTATTTCCCGGAGCCGGCCATCCACTGGGTCGCCACCATCTTCATGTTTGCCGGCAGCCTGCCGCTGCTGCTGTTCGCAAAGGCCGTCAAGAGCGGTTCTCTTAAAGTTTGGAACGACGACCAGGTGAAGGCCCACACCAAGATCGTCCTCACGGTCATCTTCGGCCTCACCGTCTGGTACATGATCAAGACCGGTGCGGGTCCTCTTGAAGCCTTGCGCGTCGTCTCGCTCAACACCGTGTCCGTGATCACCACCACCGGCTTTGCCCTCGGCGACTACACGATCTGGGCGCCTGGCGCGGCAGGCGTGTTCTTTGTTCTCATGTTCATCGGCGGCTGCAGCGGCTCGACGACTGGGGCGATGAAGACCTTCCGGCTGCAGATCATGACCATAACAGCCTTCAGCTATCTCAAGCGCCTCATCAGCCCCAACCGGGTGGTGGTGTCTGCCTATGGCGGGCGCCAGATCACCGGCGACGTGTCGGCCGCGGTGCTGGCGTTCGTCTCGGTCATGTTCGCCACCGTCATGCTGTTCACCGTGGCACTGTCGTTCTTCGACCTCGATTTCGTGACCGCCTTGAGCGCGGTAACCACGGCCGTCACCAATGTCGGCCCCGGCCTGGGCACCACCGTAGGCCCGGCCGGCAATTTCTCCACCCTGCCCGACGGCGCCAAGGTCCTGCTGAGCATCGCCATGCTGCTGGGTCGCCTCGAGTTCTTCACCGTCCTCGTCGTCTTCAGCCGCGATTTCTGGCGCTGAGCAATCGCTCCCCTCCCCCTTCACTCGCAAGCGGGAGAAGGGTGGAAAGACAAAGCCCTTGGAGCACAGCCCGCGATAGGCTAGACACCGGCGCCGGCTTGCGCATTGCGGCAGGCTTCGCGACGGATGTGCTGAAACCCATGGCGATCAAGCTCTACAAGGGAGATATCCCGGCCACTCTCGATCTGGGGTCCGTCGTGGCCGTGGACACCGAGGCCATGGGCCTCAAGGCCAGCCGTGACCGGCTGTGCCTGGTCCAGCTCTCCGCCGGCGACGGCGATGCACATCTGGTGCAGTTCGATGGCTCGAACTTCGAGGCGCCGCGGCTCAAGGCGATGCTCGAGGATCGCAACATCGTCAAGATTTTCCATTATGCACGCTTCGACGTTGGAATGCTCAAGGCTTATCTCGGCGCCGAGGTGGGGCCGGTGTTCTGCACCAAGATCGCGTCCAGGCTGGTGCGCACCTACACCGACCGCCACGGCCTGAAGGATCTGGTGCGCGACATGCTTGGCGTCGATGTGTCCAAGCAGCAGCAGAGCTCCGACTGGGGAACCCCTGTGCTGTCGGATGCGCAAAGGCAGTATGCCGCCCAGGACGTGGTCTATCTGCACGAACTGAAGGCGCGGCTCGATCAGATGCTCCGGCGCGAAGGCCGCGAAGCCCTGGCGCAGGCCTGCTTTGCCTTCCTGTCGGTACGCGCCAGCCTTGATCTCCAGGGCTGGGCAGAAGAGGACATCTTCGCACATTGATCGGTGCAAGCCTCAGCGCAGCAGGCCTGAAGCAGACCCTCATGATGGTCAGGAATGGACATGGCACCGGGGCTGCCGGGCCCGTCCGGCCGGCCCCGGCACGCCTTTCCGGCTATCGCCGGGCGCGCGTAGTGAGCTGGGCGCTGTTCGGGCTTGCGGCGGCTCTCGCCGCAGTGTTCGTGGTCCATATCGCCAGATTCGAGGCGACGGCGCCGTCCCGCCCCGACACCGAGGCGACCGCACCGGTCAGCAACCAGATCGTGGTGACGCGTTCGACCCTGACCGGCTTCGACGATGACCGCCTGCCCTACAGCGTCACCGCGGCGAGCGCCGTGCAGGACACCGCCGAGCCCAATCGTGTCCATCTGGAGATGGTCGCGGCTGAACTGCACCGGCGCTCCGGCGACGTCCTCGGTCTGGCTGCCCGCACCGCACTCTATGACAGCAAGAGCGAAGTGCTCCAGCTCGACGGTGACGTCACCTTGGTGACCGCGGGCCGCTTCATGGCCCGGATGGCGCGGGCCGAGGTCACCCTGTCCGACAAGCGTTTGCGCTCGCAAAGTCCGGTCAAAGTCACGTTCGACCGCGGCGAGATCACCGCCGGCGGTCTCGAAATCACCGACGACGGCAACCGCGTCGTGTTCCTCAACAGGGCCAGGGTCACGTTTGGGCCGCAAACCAAGGGCGATATGGAGCAATGATGTCACGTCACGGGAGTTCGTCCTCGCTCATTGCTGTCTCGGCCGCATTCCTTCTGCTGGCCACGCTCGCTGCCACCCCGCTGCTGGCCCAAACGACGGTCGACACCAGCGAGATCGCCGAGTCGGCGCGCCAGCCGGGCGAGGTCAATATCGAGGCCGACCGCATGGAGGTGCTGGATCAGGAGAAGCGCGCCATCTTCATCGGCAACGTCGATGCCCAGCGCGGAAACATCGCCTTCAAGACCGACAGACTGGTGGCCAATTACGAGGAAACCGCCGGGGAGTCCGGTGGCACCGACGTGACCTCGCTGGAGGCCACCGGCGCCGTCGTGATCGAGACGCCCGAGCAGCGGATCACCGGGGCCTGGGCGAAAATGGACGTGAAGGCCAATCAGGTCACGATCGGCGGCGATGTCGTGGTCACCCAGGGGACCACCGTGCTGCGCGGCGAGCAGCTGTTCGTCGACCTCAACAAGGACACCAGCGAGATGACCGGCGGCCGCGTCAGAGGCCGGTTCGTCCCGGGACAGTAGAATGGGCAGCAGAAGCCTCTATCCTGCTGGGTTCACTCTAAATTAATTCACTTGTACGGTAATGATGTGAAGCGGAACGGCTCAGAAACCATCACTCCGGTCCTGGCAAAACGGCCTCAGGTCGCCCGCCGGCCGGACGGCGAGGAGCCCCTGGCGAGCACGGCCGCCGGGCCCGACGAGGAAGCCCTCAGCGACGGCCTCGTGGCCCACGGCCTCGCCAAGAGCTACAGCCGCCGTCCGGTGGTCGCCGGGGTGAGTCTGACCGTCCGCCGCGGGGAAGCCGTGGGTCTGCTCGGCCCCAACGGCGCGGGGAAAACGACGGTGTTCTACATGATCACCGGACTGATCCCGGCCGACCGGGGAACGATCGCGCTCGACGGGGTCGATATCACCCACCTGCCGATGTACCAGCGGGCCCGGCGGGGGGTGGGGTATCTGCCTCAGGAGGCGTCGATCTTCCGGGGGCTCTCGGTTGAGGACAACATTCGCGCCGTCCTGGAGCTGACGTTGAGCGACCGGGCCAGGCGCGAGCGCAAGCTGAGTGAGTTGCTCGATGAGTTTCACATCTCCCATCTCAGGACTGCTCCGGCTGTGGCGCTGTCTGGCGGCGAGCGCCGCCGGGTGGAGATCGCAAGAGCGCTTGCCGCCGGCCCCCGCTTCATGCTCCTCGACGAGCCCTTCGCCGGGATTGACCCCATTGCGATCAGCGATATCCGCCAGCTGGTGCGACAGCTCACCTCTCGGGGAATCGGGGTGCTTATTACGGATCACAACGTGCGCGAAACCCTCGAGCTCATCGACCGGGCGCTCATTATCCATGAAGGCCGGGTCCTGATGGAGGGCACGCCGCACGAGATCGTCGACAATCCGGACGTCCGGCGCTACTACCTGGGCGAGAGCTTCAGGCTCGGCTGACCCCTTGAAGATTGACGGCGACCATGGCGCTTAGGCAGAAGCTGGAGATCCGCCAGGGCCAGTCGCTGGTCATGACGCCCCAGCTGCAGCAGGCCATCAAGCTGCTGCAGATGTCGAACCTGGAGGTCGATGCCTTCGTCGAATCCGAGATCGAGCGCAACCCCCTGCTGGAGCGCGACGAGGGCAGCGACGATCCGCCGGTTGAAAAGAAGGTCGAGGCGCCACCCCTCGAAAAGCCCGAGCCTGCCTCCGGCGAGCGGTCCGACGACTCGGGCTGGTCGAGCCTGAGGTCCGCCGGGCAGGCCTCGGAAGAGTACAATTTCGAATCCCTGCTCACCCGCGAGCCGACGCTGGCCGAGCACCTGACGAACCAGCTCAACCTGGCCGCCGCCGACCCTGCCGACCGGCTGATCGGAGCCCATCTCATCGGCCTGCTGGACGAGGCCGGATATCTGACCGGCGACCTTGAGCAGGCGGCCCGAATGCTGGGCACGTCGGTGGCCCGGGTGGAAACGGTTCTGGGCGTGCTGCAGGGCTTCGACCCCACCGGCGTGTTCGCCAGATGCTTGAGCGAATGCCTGTCGCTTCAGCTCGCCGAGCGCGACCGTCTCGACCCAGCCATGGCGGCGCTGGTCGCCAATCTCGAGCTGGTCGCCCGGCGTGACTGGCCGCGGCTGCGCCAGATCTGCGGCATCGACATGGACGACCTCAAGGCGATGATGGCCGAGCTGCGCCAGCTCGACCCCAAGCCCGGCCACGCCTTCGGCAGTGTGGTCGCCCAGCCCGTGGTGCCCGACGTCCTCGTCCGCCTGGCGCGCGACGGCACCTGGGCCATCGAACTCAACAGCGACACCCTGCCCCGCGTTCTGGTGAACAACCGATACTATTCCACCGTCGTCCGCAACGCCAAGCGCGAGGACGACCGGGTGTTCCTGTCCGAGTGCTATGCCAGCGCCAACTGGCTGATCAAGAGCCTCGACCAGCGGGCGCGCACCATCCTGTCGGTCGCCCGCGAGATCGTACGCCAGCAGGACGGCTTTCTGGTCCACGGCGTGCAGGCGCTGAGGCCGCTCAACCTGCGCACCGTGGCCGACGCGATCGGGGTGCACGAATCAACCGTGAGCCGGGTCACCGCCAACAAATTCATGGCCACCCCACGGGGCACCTTCGAGCTGCGGTACTTTTTTACCGCGTCCATCGCCGCTGTCGAGGGCGGCGAGGCTCATTCGGCCGAAGCGGTGCGCCAGTTGATCAAGGAGCTGATCGGCGCCGAGACCGCGCAATCCGTGCTGTCCGACGACATGATCGTGGATCGATTGCGCGCCGATGCGGGCATCGAAATTGCCCGGCGCACCGTTGCCAAGTACCGGGAATCGCTCGGGCTTGCCTCATCCGTCGGGCGCCGGCGCGACAAGCGCGTGGGCCATTAGTCTCGCCTCAATTGACACGGGCGCGGCGGGGCCCTAAAGGGCCGGCCGTCACACGCCGGTCACAGATTTGTGTGGACCGGCGCGATTGGGTCCGAAGCGCGTTTGACATCCGGCCGAAAGCCGCCCAAATTATCAATACGGTTCGGTCGCATTCTGGTCCCATGCAGATTCTCACCACCGGGAAGAACCTGGACATCGGCGAAGCGTTGCGACAGCGCATTGAAACTCGGCTGACCGACAATCTGGCAAAGTATTTTGATGGCACCGTGAGGGCCCACGTGGTGGTTGAGCTCCAGAAGTCGACGTTCCACACCGACTGCACTTTGCACCTGTCGACCGGGGCGACGCTTCAGGCGCACGGCGAAACCGGCGCCGCCAACAGCAGTTTCGACATGGCTGCCGAACGGCTGGAGAAGCAGCTCAGGCGCTACAAGCGGCGCCTGAGGGACTATCATCCGGAGCGGCGCGCAGGCGCCGACGGGCCGGCGCTTGCGGAGACGCCGGAGACTGACGCTGAGGAGATCGAAGCAGGCGAAGCGCCGGCGATCATTGCGGAACAGGCCGCAAACGTGTCCGAGCTGACCGTCGGCGAGGCCGTCAGCCGGCTCGACGGTTCGGAACTGCCGTTCATCGTGTTCCGCAACGCCCAGCATGGGGCAATCAATGTCGTGTACCGCCGTCGCGACGGCCTGATCGGCTGGATCGATCCCGGCACGGCCGAAGAGTAACTTTTATGGAAATTGAAGCAGATGAACCTGGCGCAACCCTCGACCAAGGCACAATACTGGCAGAGGATAACCCCAGCCATGCAGCTCTCTGATATCATCGCCAGCGATGCTGTCGTCCCGTCCCTGCGCGCGGCCAGCAAGAAGCAGGTACTGCAGGAACTGTCGAATGCGGCGGCCAGGATCACCGGCGTCGATTCGCGACGGATCTTCGAGTGTCTGCTGCAACGCGAGAAGCTCGGCTCGACCGGCCTCGGCCAGGGCATTGCCATCCCGCATGCCAAGTTCAACGAGCTGGACCGCGTCCAGGGGCTGTTCGCGCGGCTGGCGCAGCCGGTCGATTTCGACGCGCCCGACGATCAGCCGGTGGATCTCGTGTTTCTTCTCCTGGCGCCCGAAAGCGCCGGGGCCGATCATCTGAAGGCCCTGGCGCGCATCTCACGCTCGCTACGCGACCCGACGCTGGTCGGCAAGCTGCGCGGCACCGACAGCGCCGCCGGGCTCTATGCCATCCTCACCGAACCCGCCGCATCGGCCTCCCACGCTGCTTGAAGCCGCGTCAGTGGACGCTCATGGGCATGAGGTCATGCTCGAAGGCATTGGCTTCGGCAGCCTCGCGGCTGCCTGAGATGGCAATCGGCGTGCCGTCCGCCAGATAGAGGCAAAACAGCCGCTGGGCATTCGGAATCTCGACTGTATCGCCAAGCAGTTCGGCTGCCGCGTCGGCAGCGATCTCGCGAATGTACGCCAGCTCGGTTCCGCCAAGCCGGGCAAGCTCGGCCTGGCTCATCGACTTCTTGTCCATGGCATGATTGGTCATCGTTCACACCTTCCATAACACCGGGTTGCCGCTCCTCACTTGCGCGAACCGGCGGCGTTTCGCTGCCACCACAACCGTCCTGGTCTTGATACGCCGGACCGCCCGGTCAGGTTCCGGCAGAGTGAAAATCAATCGCGTGGGCGAGGATCCGAAGAACGCTCAAAACGGCTTCAAATCGGGCTGTCAGCACCCCTGCGCATAGCCGGAATATGGCTGCAGGAGGGCATGCTTTCAAGGCCGCTCCGCTTCCGCCATCAGGGCTCGTGACCGCCCGCGGCGGGCGCCAGAACGGTGAGGCAGCCGGGCCTGATCTTCATTTCGATGGCGCCCTCGAGGGTCACCAGTTCGCCGTCCACCGTGGCGACGATCCGCCGCCGCCGGCGGTTTCGCCGCTCGACCGTCATCGACTTCGCCGACAGCGTCTTCACCCGATCCCGGGCGTGCCAATGCCCCAGCAGGGCCTCGAGTGTCACCTGGGCCACGTCGGCGGGGCTGTGCGAGGTGCAGATGTAGATGCCGAGGATCCCCTGGTCGAGGGCATCGGCATAAGGCAGGTGGTCCGGCCCGAACAGGTTGTTGGAGACCACCAGCGCCGGCGTCGTCAGGTCGAAGATCGCGCCCTCCAGCGTCACCTTGACCATGAGCCGCGGCGGCCGGCGCATGACCGTCAGCAGGGCGCGAAAGGTGGCGAAAATCTTGCCGGCCCGCGAGCCATAGTCGGCCTTTTCGCGCATCGCCACCAGCCGCGGCTGCAGCCCCATGGACACGTGGTGGGTGAACAGCCGGCCGTTGACCTCGCCCATGTCGACCTTGCGGACTTCGCCATTGGCCAGCGCGTCAAGCGCCTGTTCGAGGTCGAGCGGCATGCCGAGCGAGCGGGCGAACAGGTTCATCGTGCCCAGCGGCAACACGCCGAGCGCAATGCCGGTGTCGCACAGGGCCGCCGCCATGCTCGACACCGTGCCGTCGCCGCCACCGACGATCACCGCCTCGGGAGGATCCCGGCTCAGCCGATCATCCAGACGGCCCTGGATCTCGTCCCCCGGAACCAATGCCACCTCCACCTGATGGCCGGCCGTGGTCAAGGCCTCCTCGATGCTGGCGACGAATGCTTCACCGTCGCCATCGCGAAGGGTTCCCGCGCCACTGTTGAGCAGCACGAAAACGCGTCTGGCCATAATGATCGCCTTTCCCACAACGTAGGGCGGATTAGCGCCAGCGTAATCCGCCAGCGGTCGGCGGGTTACGCCTTCGGCTAACCCGCCCTACAACGTAATCAATGG
>Ga0214472_10009700_pt1 | contig 10032 bp, 11 predicted proteins | sample RVTome_6_FD_207662 | JGI IMG/M metagenome (GOLD analysis project Ga0214472, IMG submission 207662) | Soil microbial communities from uranium-contaminated site in the Upper Colorado River Basin, Wyoming, United States - RVT140D175 | ecosystem: Environmental > Terrestrial > Soil > Contaminated >...
CCGCTCGGCCGCGCCCACGTGCAGCTTGTAAGCCCCCCGGGCCGAGACCCTCGGCGCGCCGCGGACCACGGTCAGCCGGACCTCCAGGACCGGCGCCGGGCGCCAATGGCCGGGGAGGCCCAGCAGGTCCCCCCGCTGGACGGCGTCCTTGGCCACGCCGGCCAGGTTCACCGCCACTCGGGAGATGGGCCGGGCCACCTCCACCGGCCGGCGATGGGTCTGGAGTGAGCGGATCCGGGCGTGCACGCCCGACGGGTACACCTCGACCTCGTCACCGACGCTGAGCGTCCCGCCGGTCAGCGTTCCCGTGACCACGGTTCCTGCACCCTTGATCGTGAACGACCGGTCGAGATGGATCCGGGGCCGTCCCAGGTCCGCGGGGGGAGGGGCCGCGGCCACCATTCCGTCCAGCGCCTCGCGGAGGTCGTCCAGCCCCGCCCCCGTGGCCGAGGAGCAGGGCACGATGGGGGCGTCCGCCAGCACGGTGCCGGCCAGCCGGTCGCGGACCTGGGCCCGGCGGGCAGACACCGCGGCCTGGTCCGCCAGGTCCGTCTTGGTCAGGGCCACGACCCCGCCGGCCGCGCCCAGGACGTCCACGATGGCCAGGTGCTCCTCGGACTGCGGCTTCCATCCCTCGTCGGCGGCCACCACGAACAGCACGAGGGGGACGGGCCCCACCCCGGCCAGCATGTTGGCCACGAACCGCTCGTGCCCGGGGACGTCCACGAACCCGATCTCCCGGCCCGAGGGCAGCGTGGTCCACGCGAAGCCCAGGTCGATGGTCAGCCCCCGCCGCTTCTCCTCCTCCCAGCGGTCGGGGTCGATGCCGGTGAGGCGGACGATCAGCGAGGACTTCCCGTGGTCCACGTGGCCGGCGGTGGCCACGACGTGCAGCGGATCGCTCACCGGCGTTCCTGCGACAGCGCGTAGCCGATGGCTCGCAGGAGGCGCTCGTCCTCCTCCGGGGCCACCGTGCGCAGGTCGAACAGGAGGGCGTCCCCGTCCACCCGGCAGAACACCGACGGGTTGCCGATCCGCAGGTGCGCGGCCACGGCTTCGGCGGAGGCGACCGGCAGGCGAACCAGCGACGTGGGGATGGCCCAGCCCGGCAGGGAGCCGCCCCCGGCCACCGACTCGCCGCGGACCACCTTGGCTCTGTCCAGCGCGCCGGCCAGGGCCGCACTCCGCCGCCGGACCTCGGCCGGCGGGGCGGTCAGCGAGCGCCAGGCCGGGAGCTCCGAGCGCCGCCCCTCGGCGTGCAGGCGCAGGACGGCCTCCAGCGCGGCCACCGTCATCTTGTCCACCCGCACCGCCCGGGCGATCGGGTGGGCCCGCAGGGCGGAGACCAGGTCGGAGCGGCCGAGGATGATCCCCGCTTGCGGCCCGCCCAGCAACTTGTCGCCCGAGAAGCACACCAGGTCGGCGCCCTGGGCCAGGGCCTCGATGGCCGAGGGCTCCTCCGCGGGCACCCCCCGGGCCGGGGACAGCAGGCCGCTCCCGGTGTCGTAGACCAGGGGGACGCCGGCCTTCGACGCCACGGCGGCCAGGGAGGCCACGTCCGGCACCTCGGCGAAGCCCACCACCCGATAGTTGCTGGGGTGCACCTTGAGGATCAGTCCCACCTTGACCGACATCGCCTTCCGGTAGTCGGAGATCCGGGTCCGGTTCGTGGTGCCCACCTCCACCAGGCGGGCCCCCGAGGCGGCCATGATCTCGGGCAGGCGGAACTCGCCGCCGATCTCGATCAGCTCCCCCCGGGAGACGAGGACGTCCTTCCGCCGGGCCAGGGCGGCTAGGGTCAGCAGGAGAGCCGCAGCGTTGTTGTTGGCCACGAGAGCGTCGTCGGCACCGGTGAGCGCGCGGAGCAGGAACTCGGCCCGTGCGGTGCGCTTCCCGCGCTTGCCGGTCTCCCGGTCGACCTCCAGGTCCGAGTACGACCCGGCGATCCGGGTCACCTCCCGGACCGCCTGGCGCGGCAGGGGAGCCCGTCCCAGGTTCGTGTGCAGGACCACGCCGGTGGCGTTGATCACCGGCGTGAGGCCGAACGCGGCCCGGGCGGCCAGGCCGGCCGCCCTGGCCATCAGGAGGTCCGGCTCCGGGGCGCCGTCCCCTCGGCTCCGGGCCTCATCGAGGACCGTGCGGATGGCCTGCTTGATGGGCCCCCGCCCGAACCGCTCGGCGGCCTTCTTCCCCGGCGCGGAGCGAAGCAGGGCGTCCACGGAGGGGAGGCGTCGTCGTGCGTCGGTCATGGCGCAGACGAGCCTACCGCGGGCCACCGGGTCCGGCGGATCTCAGCCCACCGGCGCCAGGGCTTCCAGCCGGCCGGGCCTTCCCAGGAAAAAGCCCTGGCCGAATCCCACTCCCAGGCTGCGCAGGGCCTCGAGCTCGGCGGCGGTCTCGATGCCCTCTGCGATGATGTCGGCTCCGATCTCGGTCGTGAAGGTGATCAGCGCGGCGGCCAGGGCTCGCTTGGCTCGGTCCGCGTCGATCCCCCGGGTCAGGGTGATGTCCACCTTGATGATGTCGGGAGACAACTGGAGGATGTGCCGGAAGCTGGAGAAGCCCGCCCCGGCATCATCCACCGCCAAGCGGACCCCCCTCTTCCGTATGGGATCCAGGGCCTGTTGCAGAGCCCGGTAGTCCTCCACCTGGGCGTTCTCCGTGATCTCCACGATGACCCGTCCCGAGCGGGGATCGGCCAGCATGTCCGCCACGTCTGCCCGCTCGAGCATCGCGGGAGACAGGTTCACGGCGAGCTCGATCTCAGGCGGCCGTGCGGAAGCTGTCTCCAGGGCCAGCTCCAGAGCGGCTTTCTCCAGTTCCACGCGCAGCCCTACCGCCTCGGCCCGGGCGAACCACATCGTGGGCTTGACCTTCGGCGTTTGCGGGAACCGGGCCAGAGCTTCCACGGCCACCGGCCGCCCGGAGGACAGAGACACGACGGGCTGGAAGGCGACCCCAAGCCTTCCCGGTTCGCGGAGGATGGTCCTGACCTCATCCGCACGCGCCTGATCCGCCCGCTCCCGGCTGGCCTGAGCATCCAGTCGCGTGGCCAGCTCCGACACCACCTCCGCAGACACTTCTGGGGACAGGAGGCCCTGGCCCGCGCCAGCGCGGCGGATGGCCTCCAGGATGTCATCACCGGGGCTCCCCTTGACCACGTATCCGGCCGCCCCCGCCCGGAGCATGTCGAACACGGTGGTGCGGTCGTCGTATGCGGAGACGGCGATCACCCGGGTTGAGGGCCAGGCTCGCCTGATCCGCTTGGTGGCCAGCGGGCCTCCTCCGTTCGGCATGCGAACGTCCATGAGAACCACGTCGGGCCGGGCCTCCCGGACCAGCGATTCTGCTTCCAGCGCATCACCGGCGGACCCGACCATGTCCAGGTTGGGGTCCGTTGAGATCAGAGCGCTGAGCGCCTCCCTGATCTCCTGCTCATCATCGACGATGGCCACCCGCAGCCGTCCCTGGGTCATGAGCCCGTGTCCGCGTCCGGGCCCACGATCTCGGGGATCCATGCGGTGACCTCCGTCCCCTCGCCGGGGGTCGAGCGGACCGTGAGGTGACCGCCCGCCATCTCAGCACGCTCTCTCATCGCGGTGAAACCCAGATGGTCGTGGGTGCCGGGGCTAACATCTTGATCGAATCCCCGGCCGTCATCGATCACGGTGACCCCGAACCCCGAGTCGGACTCGGTCAGGGCCACGGTCACCTCGGAGGCCTGAGCATGTTTGCGAACGTTCGTCAGTGCTTCCTGGGCGATCCGGTACAGGATCGCTCGAACCTCGGGCGATGGCTCAACGATGAACCGGTCATCGATCTGAGTGGTGGCAAGGTCACCGAACCTTCCGGCGGCCTCCACGTAGAGCTGGAGTGCTGTGGCCAGGCCGTCCCGATCCAGGGCGGGCGGCCGGAGCTCGAACATCAGCCGGCGCAGCCGCGCGATGGCCGAGCGGACCGTGGTCTCAACCGCCTTCACCTCTTCCTGTTCCTGTTCGGTCCGCACCCGACGGCGGAGTGCGGAGAGTCGCATCCCTGCGGCGGTCATGATCTGGATCGAATCGTCATGTATGTCCTCAGCGATCTGCTTGCGTTCCTCTTCCTGGGCTCCCGTCACTCGTTGCAGCAGGCGACGGCGCTGCTGGTCGGATGCTCTCAGTTTGTCCACCGTCGCTGTGAGCTTGTGGAGGGCCCGGCGTAGCTCGGTGACGTCCAACCCAACCCCCACCACCCGCACGGGGAGCCCCCGCTCATCGAGCAGCACCTCATTCGCCGACCGCAGGTGGCGGACGGTCCCATCGGGAAGGACCAATCGCGCCTCGTAGGCGAACGGCTGGCCCGAAAGCATTCCGTCTTCGATCTCACGCTGGACCCGGGAGAGTTCGTCGGGGTGGATGCGATCCATGAACGTGGCGAACGATGGTTGGATCGACCCCGGCTCCAGCCCGAGCAGGCGGAAGAGGCCCTCGGACCAGGTGAGTCGCTGGGTGGCCAGGTCCAGCTCCCAGCTTCCCGTGCCGGCCATCTGTTCGCCGATCCGCAGCAGGGCCAGCTTCCCGCGCTGTACGTCTGGCGTTGGCGAGGTCGGCCTGTCGAGATCCACATCGCTGTCGAGGGCCATACCGATCCAGGGAAGGATGTGCCCTGCTCCTGCTTCCATGGTCGTCCGGGCAGAGCCACAAGTGAATAGTCAATCGAGGCCTGATGGGGGACTATGAGCGTCCGGTTTGTCTGTGGGGAGGGCTACCCCCCCCGCCTCCCCCGGCAGGCACCTCAGGGGGCCCACATCGGGCGAATCAGGAGGTCTCGGCGGATTCCGGGTGCTCGGAGCGGTCGATGGCCGCGAACTCGTCGCGGAGCCGGACCAGGGCCTCCTCGTCCTCCGGGTGGGTGACCACAGAGGTCTGGAGGCGGTCGGCGCCCAGGCGGAGGCCCCGCTCGGTGAAGTGGGCGGCCACCCGTTCGGCCAGGCGGTCCGTGAACACGCGGGCGCCCTCCCGCCCGGTCTCGGGGAGGACCACCGTGAACCGGTGGTAGATGCCGTCGTCGGCATGGATGGCCCGGTCAACGTTGCGGATGCTGTCGCCGATGGCCCGGCCCAGGTCCCGCAGGGCCCGGGTCGCCTTCCTACCGGACAGTCCGCCCAGCGCCGCTGTGGGCACGTCCACGGAGGACACGGAGAACAGGGTTTGGTAGCGCTTGGCCCGGGACTGCTCCAGGTCCGTGGCCTGGAGGAAGAACCGGGCGTTGAACAGTCCGGTGGCGTCGTCGATCTGGTCGTACAGGTCCAGCTTGGTCAGGGAGGCCTCCACCTGCCGGGCCGCCCACCCGCCGATCCCGCCGAACGCCAGGTAGGCCAGGGACCGGCTGATCAGCAGGCCCAGGAACCGGTCCAGGCCCACGGCCTCGATGGCCGGGACCCGGAGCCACGCGTAGGCCGCCGAGGCCAGCACGCCCGCGGCCAGGCCGCCTTTCCATCCCCAGAACACCAGGGCCACGAACACCGGGATGAACAGCAGCGTGGCGGCGACTTCGGTGGTCTCCACCCGCCGCACGTACACCACCGCGGCCACGATGAGCAGGATGGCCACGCCCACCGCCAGCAGGAGCCAGCGGCCGCCCCGGTACCCCAGCCGGCGGAGTCCCTTCACCCGGTCGATGCTACGCGAGCGCAGCCTCCCGGTCCACGACGTCCCTTGACCCGGCCTCGGCCGGGCCGGAGACTGGACCCATGAACGCCCTGAAGCATCGGGCCGCGGTGTTCGCGCTGTTCGGCGTGATGCTCATCCCGGTGGCCACCTCCAGCCTGCGGGGCCTGACCCACGTGCTGACGTGCCAGCAGGATGTGGCCACGCCGTTCGCCCTGATCATCCAGGAGGACGAAGAGCCCACCGTGATCTCCTCGCAGACCATCGAGCGAGGGGAGGAGCCGGTGGAGGAGACGCCGGCCGGGGAGGCTGCGCCCGTGGGCCGGTTGTGCGGCGGGCTGTCGGTCAACCTCAGCGCCCGGACGCTGGGCCCGGGCCGGGTGGCCATGACCGTGCCCATCACCAACCACACCGAGTTCCCGTGGCAGGGGACCGTGCTGTTCCAGGTCGGTGAGACCCGCCTGCCGATCGACGTGGGCCGGGTGGAGCCGGGAGCCACGGGCACGGACGTGGTGGAGTTCACCCTGGGCCAGGGCGACCACGAGCTGACCGGCGCCCTCCTGATCGGGCCCTAGAGGCCCAGGCTGCGGGCGATGACCACCCGCTGTATCTCCGAGGTCCCTTCCACCACCCGGAGCATCCGGACCCACCGGTAGATCCACTCCACGGGCCCCTCGGACACCAGCCCCATGCCGCCGAAGACCTGCACGGCCCGGTCCGCGACCCGGCCCACCATCTCCGTGTTGTGCAGCTTGACCATCGAGGACTGGGCGATCGGGTACTGGCCCGAATCCACCAGCCAGGCCAGGTGATGGGTCATCAGCCGGGCGGCGTGGACCTCGACCGCCGAGTCGGCCACCATCCACTGCACGGCCTGGTTCTTGCCGATCGGCCGGCCGAAGGCCTGGCGCGCATTGGCCTGCTCCACGCACAGGTCGATCAGGTGCTGGGCGATGCCCACGCACAGCGCCCCGATGGCCGCCCGGCCGCCGTTCAGGAACCGCATGGCCTGCTGGAAGCCGAAGCCCACCTCGCCGACCACGTTCTCGACCGGCACGCGGCAGTCGTCGAACACCAGCTCCGCCTGGTTCGTCTCCCCGGCCAGGTTGCGCTGGCGCTTGCCCACGCTGAACCCGGGGACGTCGCGCGCCACGAGGAACGCGGTGATGCCGCCGTCGGCGCGCTTGTCGCGGTCGGTGACCGCGAACACCAGGGCCACGTCGGCCTCGGCGCCGTTGGTGATGAAGTGCTTGCGGCCGTTCAGGACCCAGGCGTCCCCGTCCAGAACGGCCGTGGTCTGGATCGACTGGGCGTCGGAGCCGGCCTCGGGCTCGGTCAGAGCGAAGCACATCGTGGTCTGGCCCTTGACCAGGGGGACCACGTGCTTGTCGCGGAGGTGCTCGGGCAGGCCCATGAGGATGGGGGTCGGAGCCTCGGGGTTGGGCGGGCCCAGGGTGTAGGAGGCGAACCGCAGGCCGGTGGCCGCGCCGGCCTCGACCAGGAGCGCGGTGCCCAGGGTGGACAGGCCCCACCCGCCCACGTCCTCGGGCATGTGCGCGCCGTAGAACCCGAGCTCGGCGGAGCGGCGACGGAGGGCCGCGCCGGCCTCCCGCATCTCCTCATCGAACACGTCGTCCTGGAGGCGGTCGCGGTACCGGTCCTCCAGCGGGCGGGCCTCGCGGTCCAGGAACGATCGGTACGAGGTGACCAGCTCGGCCAGGTCGTCGGGGATCGAGAAGTCCACGACGGCGATACTACGCCGGGGTCTGTTCCTTCCGGCGGGCCCGGTACGCGGCGGCGGTGGCCCGGTTCCCGCACACCGCGGGGTCGCAGTACCGGCGGGACCGGTTGCGCGAGGCGTCCACGAACACGTCCCGGCACCGCTCCCATGCGCACACCCCCAGGCGCTCGAAGCCGCCCTCGGCCATGGCCACGGCCAGGCCCATGGCCGCCGTGGCCGCCAGGTGACGGGCGATCGGGGCGTCGGTGGGGGCGTAATGGATGTGGAGAGGCTCCCCGTCGTGGGCGGCTAGCTGGGGGTGGGCACGGGCCTCGTCCAGGAGCTCGTTGAGGATGGCCGTGGCCTCCCCGGGGGAGGCGGCCTCGAACACCCGGCGGAGGCGCTCCCGGAGGGCCCGAACCTCCTCCACGTCCCGCTCCCCCGGCCGCCGGGTGGGGTGCATCCCGTGGCCGTCCAGGAAGGAGGCCAGGGCCTCGGGGCCGTCCAGGTGCTCCCTCTCCTTCACGGCCTCCAGGCTGTTCACCAGGTCCACGGCCACGGCCACCGAGCGGTCGGTGTAACTATCGAATCGCACTTGACTCCTTACTTTCTGGTCTGCTAGAGTAATGACCGTAACAGAGTATGAACCTTACCAAGCGGAACGTCAAGCGGAGGAAGGAGGGGAGAAGGATGGCATGGATGGTCATCGTGGCACTGGGCCTGATCGCCGTTCTGGCCCTCGTGGCCGGGGTGGACACCTCGGACGGCGACGACTGGGCGACCCACTCGCGTCTGTAGTCACTCGGTGATCCAGGGCTCGAGCTTGATGCCGAGCCCGTCGGCGATGCGGTTGGCGTACGCGTAGTACGCCACGACCTCGCAGATGTGGAGGACGTCGGCATCGGAGAACCCGGCCCGGCGGAGCGCGTCGACGTCGTCGGGACCCATGGCCGCCGGGGTGAGCGTGAGCTTCTCGGCGTAGGCCAGCATGGCGATCCGGCGCTCGTCCAGCCCGGCGGTCCGCCAGTCCTCCTCGATCCGCCCGGCCAGGGCATCGTCCTTCAGGAGCCGGCGCAGACCGCGCCGGTGATGGGTGATTCAGTAGTGGCACTCGTTGATCCTGCTGACCACCAGGGCCAGGATCTCGCGCTCCACTTTCCGGAGGGTCGGGGTGCTCTTCATGACCTCCCGGTACAGGACGTCGTGGGCGTGGAGGCCCCCGGTGTGCAGGGAGTGGATGGCCATGATGTGGTCCACCCGCCGCCATCGGGGGTCACGGGTGCGCTCGTACAGCTCGGCCAGGCGGCCGTCCGCGTCCTCCTCGGGGACCATGGGGATCCAGGCCATGGGGCCCTGTTCCATGGGACCAGTATGCCCTCGTCAGGCCGCGGGGCCCTGGGCTAGGATGCCGGGGACCCCCACGCGAGGAGGATGCGCGATATGGAGATGGAGAAGGCCGGCGCCAAGAAGGATCGGTCGCCGTACGTCACGCTGCCGGTGATGGAGGAGAAGGGGTTCGTGACCCTCAAGCCCTATCAGGGCCAGATGCCTGATCCGTCGGAATGGGAGCCGCTGGAGTACGTGGACTGGAAGTCTGGCGGTGACACGAACTTCGCCATCCTGGCCTCGGCCCAGGGAGACCACGACCCTCGGGGGTTCTGGGAGCACGGGAAGCCCGACAAGGACGGCGTGTGGGTCCCGGACAACATCGACAAGTCCCCGACCGTAAAGAAGTGGGTCGAGTCGTGCGGCGCGAACTTCGGCCGGGTGCGGATCATCAAGCTCGAGCCGGGCACGATGGACAGCGCGATGAAAAGCATGCACCCCGACGACAACAACCGGATCACCGAGGAGGGCACCGGCTGGGTGGTCCGGGCCTGGCTCCAGCTCACCGACAACCCCGACTCGTACATGATCGTCCGCGACGACCCCGACGATCCCTCCACCGAGTCCCGGATCCCGCTACCGAAGGGTGCCCAGTTCGTGGTGGACTCGGAGCGCCTGCACCACGTGGTGTGGCACGACAGCGAGAAGTACTCGGAGCCCCGATACGCGGTCATCGCCTCCTACGAGAGCGGGCCCGAGCTCCAGAGCTGGATCGACTCCCAGCTCCCCTAGCGACCCCCACGCCACAGCCCGGGGCGGCCGCGCGAACGGCCGCCCCTCGTCCGCGTCTAGGTGCAGGGAACGGGTGGAGCATTCCCGCTCGAAACGCAGGTCCCGCCCGCGCCCGTGGTGATGACCACCGGCCCCGCCGCGTCGAAGCTGTTCCGCACGGCGACGGTGCGGCCGTCCTGGTCGGTGTCGATCAGGACGTCACCCGAGGTCCGGAGGATGGAATCGCTCACCTCGGAGACCCCGCCGTCGGCCGGCACTGATGCCCGGACCCGGATCCCCAGCGGGCCCGCCTCGATCAGCGAGTTCCGTACGGTGGCCCGCCCGTCATCATCGGCCGTGGCTCCCGAGACCTCGACGCTCTCGCCTCCCCGGAGGATGCTGTTGATCACGAGCGTCTCGCCCTCCTCCTCGGGATGCCCGGGCTCGCCGTCGCCTCCGCAGCACCCTGCAGCGAGCTGGAGGGCCTGACCCACGTCGATGGTGGAGTTGATGACCCGGATCCGGGATCGCCGCAGCGAGTCCCCCACCACGAAGTCGCAGCACGAG
>Ga0214472_10009701_pt1 | contig 10032 bp, 8 predicted proteins | sample RVTome_6_FD_207662 | JGI IMG/M metagenome (GOLD analysis project Ga0214472, IMG submission 207662) | Soil microbial communities from uranium-contaminated site in the Upper Colorado River Basin, Wyoming, United States - RVT140D175 | ecosystem: Environmental > Terrestrial > Soil > Contaminated >...
GCTAAAGGATTGAGCCCCGGCTCGAGTAATAACATTCTGCTCCAGCGTGGCGAGGGCCACCAGGGTTGCGATGGGCCGCCGCCTGCCAGCCTCGCTGCACCAGTTCGCCGATCAGGCCTGGTGACAGCGGCAGGTACCAACTGCCGCCACTGCCTCCCGCCGCTGCCTTGAGCCTGATCGGTGTCGGCATAGTTCTCTCTTGAATCGGTTCTCTCTTGAAACCGAATTAACGAGTTGGCCGAATTAACGAGTTGGCCGAATTAACGAGTTGGCCGAATTAACGAGTTGGATTGTAAGTTGGACGGTGTCACCCAGTCAACCAAAGTCGTGGCTATTGAGCCAACCTCGCTATCCCAGGGCTCGACCTGGCGACCTGGAGTGGAGCCCGGTGGTCCGCCCTTGAACGGACTGGGGCAGCGCCGGAAATTGCCAATTGCCGCTTTGCCGCGTTCGCTTTGACATCCTCCGACAACACTGCTATCTTGGAGGCTGTTTTCCCTCTGGAGACCAGCAGCCGGTCCAGGGGCAAGTCCGAAACCTGCCCCTGACCGGTCAGTCCATTTTAGGAGATCGGGACCATGAATTGGGCCGAGACCATTGTACAGGCTTTGAAGGACTGGGACACTTCGCTGATCGCCTATGTTCCCGACATTTCCATCCACCAGGTCACCGGCCTGATCGACGTCGATCCCTTCTTCCACCTGGTCTCCTGCACCCGAGAAGAAGAAGCCATCGGAGTGGCGGTAGGGGCCTATGCCACCGGGCGCAACTCGGCGGTGTTCATGCAGTCCAGCGGCTTTGGCAACAGCATCAACGCCCTGGCCAGCCTGTGCATTCCGGCCCGGATACCCATACCCATGTTTATCAACCTGCGGGGCGGCCCCGGCGAATTTAACATCGCCCAGGTGGCAATGGGACGCTCGACCCGTCCCATTCTGGACCAGTTGGGATTGGTCCACTTCACTCTGGATGACGAATACAAGATGGACAAGATTGTCGGCGGCGCCCTGAAGCTGTGCCATGCCAACCGGCAGCCGGTGGCCGTTTGCCTGACTCAGCTGCTTCACGGAGGCAAACTTGCTTAGGTTTGAAGCCACCCAGCTGGTGCTGCGCCACGCCGGAAACCGCCCCATCGTCAGTAACCTGGGCCCGACTACCGACGAACTCTGGCACGCCGGGCACCGCGACCGAAATTTTTATACCTACGGCAACATGGGTCTGTGCTCGTCCATCGCCCTGGGCATGGCGATTTCCACCGACCAGCAGGTTATCTCCCTGGACGGCGACGGATCCCTGTTGATGAACCTGGGCACCATCGCCACCATTGGACGGGAGCAGCCCAGGAATCTGATCGTAATTGTTTGGGACAACGAGCAGTGGGGACAGACCGGGCACCAGCCCAGCCACACAGCGATGGGCACCGATCTGGAGCAGGTCGCCCGGAGTTGCGGGATAACCAACACCGAGACGGTGCGCGACCTGGAAGCCCTGGAGTCGGCGCTGTTGACCGCCCTGGAAAAACCGGGTCCCTGGTTCATCGTCGCCAAGATTGAAGAGGCTGAGTACCTGCCGGTGGCGCCTATCGAGCCGGAGATGACCCTCTATCGCTTCCGTAACTCATTTAAAGACTAGCACACCAAAAGAGAAGCCCGGGCGCATTGCCCGGGCTTCTGGTGGTTCCAGGATAGTGAGAAGGCGAGGTCTACCTGACGCCCACTGCACTCTTGAGGTTCTTCGCGAAGAATTCTGTGGTCCGTTTCCAGGCATCGTCGGCGGCGGCTTTATTATAGCTGGCGCGCTCGTCACAGTTGAAGCCGTGCCCAGCGTTCGGGTAGCTCTTGAAATCGTAGCTGACGCCAGCCGCCTTGAGGGCTGCTTCGATTTTGGCCACGTCGGCCGGCGACGGGTTCTGGTCCTGGCCGCCGAAGTTGCCCATAACCGGAATTTTGACCCGGCTGGTCAGGTCAATGGGAGCGGGGCCGTCACCGAAGGGGACCAATATCCGCCCGCCGTAATATACCGACGCCGCGCTGATGCCCGGGCATCTGGCGGCGGCCAGGTAGGCGATGCGACCACCCACACAGAAGCCGACGATACCAATTTTCTGACCGTTGGTGCGCCGGAACTGGTCTGACTGAGTCCACTTGATGACCTCGTTGATGTCCTGGACGATCTCATCGTCAACCAGAGCTCCCATGTAACGGTTGCGGGCCGGGGCGTCGGCATCGCCATATCCCAGCTTGGGGTTGGGATGCTCCCGGTGGAAAAGCGCCGGGGCGATGGCTACGTAACCTTCCGCGGCAAAGCGGTCGCACACCTTCTCAATATGCCGGTTAACCCCAAAGGCTTCCTGAATCACGATTATACTGGGGAAGTCGGCCCCGGCGGTGGGCAGGGGATGGCTGACATAAATCGCCATGTCCTGGCTTTCGGCACCGTGATTGGAGTCATAGCTCTGCCCAGGCTCGTCTTCTCCGGCACCGGCAAATCGTAGATGTTCCCAAAATGACGGCATAGTCTTTCCTCCTCCTAGATAACTTCAAGTTACGCTGTTTCGGTTACGGCAGAACCGCTGCCAGGATACTGCGCCAACCTATGAGCAAAGTTGAACCGGCTCTCCCGGGGCGTAACCCAACCAACGTGGGCTGGCGTAGTGCTGGGTTGCACCGTACCTTACCACGTTGGCCCCGATTTTAGCAAAGCTGGGCCCAACATTCAAGCGTTTATCAACGGATAGGGATTATTGAGGATTGGTTTATCCTGATGCCCGATGCTATATTCTGGCGGCATACCTGGCAAACTTGCAGGAGGACGGAAGTGGCTAACCTGGGATTCATTGGCCCTGGCACCATGGGCGGAGCAATGGTCAAGCGACTGCTGGACGCCCGGCATTGAAGTACCGGATTCCGCTGATACAAAACCCTCCCGACAAACCGTTGTTCGACATAACCCTGGATGACGTAACCCTGGATGTAGTTGCGTTGATTTATTTCACAGTAACTGAAACCCTGGCCTCATATTCCTCCACCAGGATTTGCCCGGTACTCACCGGATATGGCTCCAGTTGGAGCAACTTAATGGTATAGCCTTCGATCGTTTCTGAGACACTGCCCGCCCCGCCTTCTACCGTCAATGAAAGCTCCCCACGATCTTTGCCATCCAGTTCAACCCCCAGCACTGCGGTGGCCCGTCCGGCCCAGACACAGAGCACATCCCTGGGACACCGGGAGTCCTCAGGTACGTCAATTAAAGTGAGCGCCAGATCAGTACCGGCAATGGGCGTTTTTTCGCCGAAAGCCAACACCACCGAGTCCTCAGGCAATTGACCGTAATCCTCCAACGGCCCCTTACAGCGCACGTTGGGTGCAATCGCCTGCACCGAGTAGGGGGCGTCGTTGACCACCACGTCGTAGAACTTGCAGGTGTCGACCCCACCCTCCAGGGGTATCCGGGTAGTAATCATCCCGTAGACTTCAGCGCAGGCCAGCATGGGGTCGTCGGGTATCAAGTTGACGATTTCTACCCGGAAAGTATCCCCTTCACGACTGACGCTGTAATGCCCGAAGGTATAACAGGAATTGGGCAGACCAGATTCCACCACCAGGTCAGCTACCGAAGGTTCGGCAGCCGAAACTTCAATGGACACGCTTTCGATGGGGGCCGGCTTTTCCACCATGACCGGTGTAACGGCCGGCCCGCAGGCCAGCAAACCAACGCCGCAAACCAGGAACAGACCAAGCAGGACCGCAGGCAGCGCGAATTTGTTTTGAAACTGGGGTCGAGTCAAGTACTGCATAAACACCTGCCGGAAGTTAACGTTATAACAATACTGACTCCGTCGGACACCGAGAAGTTCCCAGCAGCCGGGCGGCGTGGCAGCCCTCGCACCCGTCCGGTGTCGGTGATCACCTCCACCTGGTACTACAGCCGCACATGTAGCGAAGGGTCTCTCCCTCATCCTGACCTTCTCCCTCAAGGGACAAGGGACTTGGCCCCCTCTCCCTTTGGGAGAGGGCTGGGGTGAGGGTAACCAGTGAGAACTGCGACTGTAGTACGGGCATAAGGCGCGCCAGAGAAATCGACGATTCGGCCCCGCCACCGACCCCGGCAGCGCGGGATGCGGGATAAGGAGCTACTCGGGACGGCCCGGCCTCAAGCTAAAGGACGCTGTACATCATCCTGGTGTCCCGCATCACATCTTCGCCGAAGTCATTGTCCACATCCCGCCAGACCGAGTGGATGTGATTGGCGCTGTTCTGCTGGTTGTCGAACTCGACGATGAATTTGCCGCCGTGAATCCGATAGTAATGGTCTCGGCCCCGGTCTAGCCCACCGGCCCACACCAGACGGAAATCGTCCAGACCCTGTTGGCGGAGAGCCGCCATTTTTTCCGCGGCAACCTCGGTACGCACACCGTTAACGTATTCGGCGATCAAGGACATCAGCGTCTCTTTCTGAGTGCCGGTCATTTCAGAGCCGGCAATTCCCTCGTTATCGTGGACCGCTGCCTTGCTGGAGTTATAAGTTGGTATGTCCCAGGGGGCCTTGTCGTGGATGATAGCCCTGGCTTTCTGCCTGGCGTCGAAGCTGTTAATCAGTTCAAAAGCCAGGTCTTCCCGCCGGTCCAGGATGCGCAGGCCCTGTTTTGGACCTTTATAAACCTCGGCCGGATTGGCGCCCAGAAAGAAGGGTGTCACCGAAATGACTTTGTCCCCCCAGGCGTTGATGTGCAGGGAAACGTGGTGACCTTCGGCCCGCCAACCCCAGGGGCCGTCACCACCGGGCTCGCCAAACACCGTCCAGTAATAGAGCTCTGGATTCCGTTCAAAGCTAACGGCACCCTCCTCGACTTCCAGGGGGCCCAGCACCAGTTCATGCTCTATGATTTGCCTGGTCTTCAGCGCGATATCTGGAGCCAGGCTGCTGTCCAGGATCGCGTAGGCCAACTGGCGCTGGTTGGCGTCCATATCCCGCAGAGGAAGACCGTGCCGGTTCATCGGCGGGTAATACCAGAAGATCCGCTCACCGTCGCGGAAATCGAAGGTCGCCCTGGTTTTCTGCTCTGGCGTCAGGCTGTTCAGCCACTGGTTACAGGCCCCGGCGATCTCAGCCGTGACCCGAGCGTTTCCGTACCCTTTGACCTGTGCCATGTTTCCTCCTTAGAAGTAGCTTGCTGAGAAGTAGCTTGCTGAGAATTAGCCTGGGATGAATCCCGGCCCCGGATTATTGGCGGTCAATCGAGGCTGATCTGACCGGAGTGTAGTAGCGGCAATAATTGGTGTCAAGGCGGATAGCTCGGGTTTTAACTCCTGGCCGACGCTTCCTGAAGGGCCACGTCCAGTTCTTCCAGGGTCGCGTAGCCTTCAAACTTTTGATAGACGACGCCATCTGAGTCCAGCACGTAGGTCCAGGACTCGTTGAACCAGTGGGGGATCTGGTCAAAGCGCCACTCCTTGACCGCTTCGGTGATTCTGGCCTGGCTCAGGTCTCCCTGGATTTCCTCCGGGTTGTCGTAAATCTCCACATGGATGAAGTTAGCCTCACCCCGGTGTTGGTCTTTCAGCTCAGCTACCGTATCCACCTGGGGGCCACAAGTGGGGCTGGTGCAAAATGCCGGCGAGGCGAAAACGATGACCGAGGCCTTGCCACTGTTGATCGCCTCATCGATACTGAGCAAGTACAGGTCCGGGTCCGGGGAAAAGTCGGTGGTGAGGGTTTTGAGTCCCCCTTCGCCCTCCAGGGTCTTGGTTTTGCTCTGGGGAGGAATTGCCCCAATGTCCGGCACTATTAGCTGATCCGCCACTTCCAGCACCAATTGGGTAGTGCCGGCGAACTCAACATCCTCCACCGATATGTCCAGCCGCCAGCGACCAGGCTGGGGGAAGGTAAGCTCAGTGCTATAGGCACCCCGTATGGCATAGGGCCACAAATGGAAATCCGCCTGGGCCGTTTGTGATCCTGCCGAGGCGCCATCAAGATATGACGTGGTTACCGTTGCTTCCGGGGCTTTCACCAGAGTGTTGGCACCGATCAGCAGGAAGGACACCCGTTGTGTTCCGGTGCGCAAGAGGGTGGTGGCCAGCAAGGGGGTGATGCCGTCGTGGCTGCCGTTCAATCCTGACGATCCTGGCGATGGCTGAACTGCCGCCGGAGCAGGACCGGGGGCAGCAGTTGCACAGGACACCGCGCCCAGCAACAATAGCGCCGCCACCGTCGCCCGAAATTTTCCAGATTGACCCGGCGAAAACCGTCGGAACATCAGGGTCCCTCCTGGTAAAGGCCAAAGGTATAGGCAAACAGACCAAAATCGGCGGAGTTGGGGCTGATGCGCAGTTCTTGGCCCCGGACGTAACCGGGATTGTCCACGATAGTGTACAGGCGTGGTTCGGTCACCAGAATGTAACTCTCCCCATCGTCGGCAATCATCACATCCGCGCCCTTGTTCTCATCGGTCAAGTATTCTCCATCCATGGTTATGCGGACGCGGTAAGGCTCCCCGGAGTCGGAGGTGATCACCGCGTTCACGCTCTTGGCCGAATATATGATCGCGATATAGTCTTCGTAGTTTTCGGTGACCCGGCCATGCTTGGCCCGTTCCGCCTCCGCCAACCAGTCGCCATTAAAATAGACTTTATTCGGGACCAGATCCTCCGGGGCGGTGAAGCTGGCGATGGAGTCCCGGTTTTTGTAGTATTCGGTCTGGACCACGTAGGGATCAGACCCAAATTGTACCGCAGAGAAGTTGCGCTGATACCCCGCATACAGTTCTGGCGTAACCTCTACCCTCTGGTTGCCAAGGGTTGCATCCAGGGCCTGGTCCTCCGGCATCTCAAAATTATCGTCGGAAAGGTCAGCCCCGGCTTCGGCCAGGAGTTCACGGATAACCTTCTCGGTTTCTCCGTATGACCCTTCACCAAAGTGAGAGTAACGGACCAGACCGTCCTGGTCCACCAGATACTTGGCCGGCCAGTAGCGGTTTTCGTAGGCCGACCAGGTCAGCATGTCATTGTCCTGAGCGACCGGCCAGACGATACCATTCTTGGCGGCCGCCTGCACCACGTTCTCGGTGACCTTTTCAAACTCGAACTCCGGCGCATGAAGGCCGATGATTACCAGACCGTCGTCGGCATACCTGGCGTTCCAGTCTCGGAGATAGGGAAAGGTCCGGATACAGTTGACACAGGTATAGGTCCAGACATCGACCAGCACCACCTGGCCCCGCAGGTCCGTGATGCTCAGTGGTTCCGAATTAATCCAGTTGGTGATACCGACAAAGTCCGGGGCAACATCCCCAACGCGGCCACCGACTTTCCGGTCCGGGGTATCCCGTTGGTTGCCCGGCTGAGCTGAGACATCCCCGCTGGAGCCAGCAGCCTGATTGTCCGTGTTTGCCGGTACCGCCTCGACCGGTATCTCCCCGGCAGGCTCAGCGGCCTGATCGGGAACCAGAACGGCGGACGAACCGGCGCAGGCCGAGACCAGTAACATTGCCAGAATCAGGACCCAAACCGGCCCGGTGGAACGAATGGGGCGCGACGAAATCAACTCGACTCCTTCAAGACGTGATCAAACCCTTCATCCAGGTTAAACTACGCCGCTGATACCCGGAATGGATGTAGCCGGATGAACCTCCTCCCGCACCAATGCCTTACTCGGTGAAGGCCCATCCCACGAAATTTCTAGTGTTCGGCATCTTCTGCTCTTTCGGGAAGGGAGCGAAGTGAACGCCGGCGCCACGGTCATCGACCCTGCTGGTCTGGTCTGCTGATGCCCAGGGGATGCCCGATTTTCGAAGCTGTGTTACACTCGACGGAGAGGTTCAACCCATCGATGCCAATTAACGGCGCAAATTAACGGCGCAAATTAACGGCGCAAATTAACGGCGCAAATTAACTAGGAGGACTCCTGTGCAGGACGCTGCGTCCCCGACATTGGTGGCTCGCCGCATCATCGAAAATGTCGCTAATGTGATTGTAGGTAAGACTTCGGTCGTGGAGCAAGCCGTGGCGGCCCTGATCGCTGAAGGTCACTTGCTGGTTGAAGACGTGCCCGGCGTCGGCAAGACCATGCTGGCCAAGAGCATTGCCACATCGATAGGGTGTACCTTCAAGCGCATCCAGTTCACCCCGGACCTGCTGCCCAGCGACGTGACCGGCATTTCGATTTATAACCAGCAGAAGGGAGAATTTGAGTTCAGGGAAGGGCCAATTATGGCGCAGGTGGTGCTGGCCGACGAAATAAATCGGGCCACGCCCAAGACCCAATCTGCCCTGCTGGAAGCTATGGAGGAGCACCAGGTAACCGTGGACGGAGTTACGCACTTTCTGGAGTCCCCGTTTCTGGTCATGGCCACCCAGAACCCAATTGAGTACGAAGGCACCTTCCCCCTGCCCGAAGCCCAGCTTGACCGTTTTCTGATGCGCATTAGTCTGGGCTACCCAGATTTTAATGAAGAGATGTCCATCATTGAGCGCCAGGAACAGACCCACCCCATCGACAGCCTTGGCGCCGTAGCCGGTCCCGATGACATCCGGCACCTCCAGCAGGCCGCCAAATCGGTCTTCGTGGACCAACTGGTGCGCCAGTACGTGGTCTCCCTGACCGAGGCCACCCGCCGGCACGGCGAGGTCACCCTGGGAGCGTCACCCCGAGCCTCCCTGGGCATGTTCCGGGCCGCCCGTGCCCTGGCGCTGGTACAGGACCGGGACTACGTTATTCCCGACGACGTGAAGTCGCTAGCTTCATCGGTCATGTCTCACCGGCTGGTGCTGTCTCCCTCCGCCAGAATGAGGGGCGTGCAAAGCACCGACGTGGTGGCTGACCTCCTCCGGACCGTTCCGGTTCCGGGAGCTGCCCGGCGGTAATCCAGATGGCTGGGCAGCAGGCAATTGCACCGGGCATATCTATACGCCAATAGAATTTGATACAGTTTAGTCCGCTCCACCAAAGCAAATTCCGAGGTTGAAAGTATCAGAGCTATAAACTTTAAATTGACCCGACGGAGAATCGGGCTGATTGTGCTTTTTGGCGTGATAATCTTCTACGCCTTCGGCACCGGCTTCGCTTTTTTCTTCAAGCTGCTCTACGTTATGGTGCTGCTGCTGACGGTTGGCCTGGTCTGGGCCTGGCTCAATTTGCGCGGACTTCAGGTGCAAATCACCCGTCTGTCACACCGGGGACAGGTCGGTGGCTATCTGGACGGCCAGATGCGGGTCATCAATACCAACCGCCTGCCCAAGTCCTGGCTGGAAGTCAAAGAGGTGACCGACCTCCCCAACTATTCATCGGGACGTGGTATTGGCCTGGTACGCGACCAGAGCCGGGCCTGGCGCATCGAGACCTACCTGGCCCGCCGCGGGGTCTACCACGTGGGACAGGTTGAGGTAACCAGTCAGGACCCCTTCGGTCTATTCCGCCTGAGCCGCCGTTTTCTGATACCTCAAGAGTACATTGTACTGCCCGCCGCGGAACCGCTGCCCGACCTGGACCCGCGCCTGGCCAACCTGCCAGCCGATAGTCGGGTGAACCGCCGCACTGACCATATTACCCCCGACACTTCCACCATCAGAGAATACAGCTATGGTGACAGCTATCGCCGGATTCACTGGCCCTACACCGCCCGTATGAATACCCTCATGGTCAAAGAGTTCGACATGGGCATCTCCGCGGAGACCTGGGTGCTGCTGGACCTGTACCGCAGTTCCCACCAGAGCCGAGACCCGGTGGACAATACTGAGGAGTTGGCGGTAACCACCGCTGCATCCTTGTTCTATCGCCTGGCTGATCTGTCCATTCCGGTGGGCCTGGCCGCCAGCGGCCAGCCGGTTCACCTGCACCGGCCCGACAGCAGCCCCGGCCAATTGGGGAAGCTGATGGAGCATCTGGCGACCGTACAGGCATTGGGCAACGTGAGCCTCGAACGTTTTATCTACGACCTGCGCCCCCATCTAACCCGTTTCAATACCCTGGTCGTCATCACCCCTTCCCGCCGCACCGAATGGGTCGCGGCGCTTAACAGCCTGCGCCGGCAGG
>Ga0214472_10009702_pt1 | contig 10031 bp, 10 predicted proteins | sample RVTome_6_FD_207662 | JGI IMG/M metagenome (GOLD analysis project Ga0214472, IMG submission 207662) | Soil microbial communities from uranium-contaminated site in the Upper Colorado River Basin, Wyoming, United States - RVT140D175 | ecosystem: Environmental > Terrestrial > Soil > Contaminated >...
AGTGACTCAGCAGGTTTCCACCGAACACACCGTAGCTCGGCGCGGCGGCCTTGATGGAAGCCAGCATGTCAGCCCTTACCTGTTCGAGCGATTTATTCTTGGGCAGGTAGGACGGCTTAAACTCGAAAACGCCCGGGGTTTTGCCGAACCCACCGTCGCTGATCAGGTTGGGCATGAGCGATGCCGCCGCCGACAGGTGACCGCCCGCGCTGTCTCCGGTCAGCCCGATGCGGGTAGGATCGCCGCCATACTCGGTAGCATGCTCCATGATGTGCGCGGTAGCACCGAAGACATCCTCCATGATGTTGGCCATCGTATTGCTGGTCGCATCGCCGTCGAGCATCCCCGCCCAGCGGTAATCGATGCTGAAGACCACGAACCGGCCCCCTCGGGTCAGCTCGCGGGCGAGGCCGCGCATGATGTCCTCGGTGTTCGTCGCCCACCCACCGCCGTGGATGATGATGATGCAGGGCAGGTTGACCGCGCCTTTCGGCGAAAAAACGTCGTATTTGAGCGTCTTGACACCGGGTTTGGCGTAAACGACATCCTGGGTGACGTTGATGTGGTCAACCCTTGAGGCCTCGATGAACGACGCGCCGATATGCATGTCCTGGTCGATGGTGACCTCAAAACGGGGCGTCATCGATTCGTAGTACATCGCCCCCCAACGCCCGGGGACCGAAAAATACCCGCTGTCGAGCACATAGCCGGTAGCCGGCGTAGCCGTCACGGTGACGACCGTCCCTGCCGGGTATTTCCCCTCGGCCGGCAAGGCAGGGTTCAGACCGACCGTCCCATGGGCCGGCTCATCGACGACGACTGCAAAGGCTTCCATTTGCGCGTAGAGTTTGCCCGACCCTGAGAAGGTTGCCAGGGCAAGTATAATGAAGGTCTTAGAAAAACGGTGTCCCATGCTTTGGTCTATGGTTGAGGGTAAATACAGCAAGGCCCTGGTGTTTGTCGCCCGGTCCATCATACCGAATACTGGATTGTAATGCAATATTCTGCGCCCCGTCCTTCGCTGTTAACGCCCCCTTTGCAAACGTGTCGAGCCATCCATGGATGCCCCCTTCGAGGATGTACACATTAGGCACACTGTTGGCTCGAAGACGTTTCCAGGCCGCAATGGCATGCGTCTCGTCATTGCTCATGACGAAGGTGATCGTATTCCCAGGCTCGCTTATTAGCTCCGCGGCGCGGCGATGTCATGACAGGTCCCACACGTGTTCATCGTCGATGCCGGGGCACCCGAGACAAGTACGTTCTGCCCGTTTTCGTCAAGCAAGGGGAAGGGCGGGTGCATCGTCGAGCGCTGTGCGACAGTTGTCCCGGGGAAAGCCACAGCGAGGATGACCACGGCCATACGTGCGACGGCCGTGAGCAACCCCGCGAGCGGCCCTTCGCTCGCCCCTTGCGTGTTGTTGAAGGGATATCGTTTCATTGCCCTGCGCTCCATTCGATGGCCATTTGTCGATCTCGTCCACCCCAGCGCATCGGATCGCCGAGATACCCGAGCGCCTCCCAGTCCATGCGACCGCCGGCCTCGTGACAGTCCACGCACTGTAGCGCCCGCTCCTTGGGCTGTACCATGTGCGACTGTGTCCAATACATGGCCGTCCGCGCAAAGCCATAGGAACCGCTGTACGCGAGTCCGGTGTTCGGCACGTTTGTACGGAACGCCTTGTCCCAGTCAAATTCCTTCCAGAAGCCCCCCTCACCCGCCGTATTGGGAATCAGCAGGTAGTTGTACCCCGCGTCATACGGTTGCCTGGCGCGATGCACCTTGAAAGGCCAGCCAACCGTAGCCTGCGTGGCAGGTCGTGCATTTCTGCCAGTTACCCTCGATGCCGATGCAGAAGTTGTTCATCTGCGTCTTCTTGCCGATCAACACCGGTTCAACCTGCCCCCTGGAGGTCGGCGCTTCCCGCTGCCACGTCCAGTGTGACGTTCCGGCGACCTCGTGGGCGGACGTTTCGTGGCACGAAATGCACGCCTTCGTGACCGCTGGTCCCGATTCCAACGGACCCTCAATAAGCTTTGAATGATCAAGGTGCGTGAGACGACTCGGCATTTCTGCCCGGGGGTCGCTTGCCGACTCGACGGGCCGCAAAGCCATGACCGCGACGGTGATGATCAGCAGCCCCCCAAGTATGCTGGCTAGGATCCACAAGTAGCTTCGTTCATTCAAGTTCGGCATTTCTCGGCTCTTACCTGAACCATATCTTGTTATAACATGTAATGATGATGAAATATGCGCTTGTTTTCGCCAATCCCAAGGGGGAAATTTCTCGGATTTCGTGAAAGCCGTACGATCATCGAGAGGCTGTCGACGGTGGCCGCGCTCGCCATGGGAACGGCGAGCGAATGCGAAATCCTCGACGTCGTGCCGCCGTGGGTCGGCATCGTGGTACGCATCAGCAAAGATGTGTTAGCTTGCACAGGCCGGTCGCTCACCAACTCGGTAGAACCCGGCACTGTAGCCGACAAAAGGCGCGACGGCCTTGCCTGGTTTGCCCGATGGCGTCTCCTTGCTTCATATAATGCCGTGCCGCCGTTCTTTGGCGGTCGTGCACCTTGGTTTTTGAACCATGCTTATATTGCCTTGATGCTTAAATCCACCATAAAACCGAGCGCTACATCATGCCCCTGATTCAAATATTAGCGCTGGCTTTTCTGGCCTTTGTTACCTCCTGTAATGCTCCGGATTCTTCATCAGGCTCAATGGGTAAGTTTCGAGTAGAAAGCGATTTGTTTCTAGCTCAGTTCGACAGTAAAACCGATGTCGATGACCTACACGCCATTGCTGCTGTAGCAACCATGCTCGCCGACCCCCGTTTTTCCGACGTGCGCTATCATGCTGTAGCGGGGGCCTACGGCATTCAGGAAGGCCTGTATGTACCTGCTAACGAACTCTTTGAGGCCTCTTTTGGGAAGAACTGGTCTGATGCGCATACTGATTTTGAACGTGCATTGAGCGACGTAACCCTTCTGGTAACGAATACCTTGAAAAGAGGGGGCGATATTTGGATTGCTGAAGCAGGACAATCCGACTTTTCGGCAGCGCTCATAAAGAACGTCGAGACGACGCTCCCCCAAGTCAACATCGGAACGCGCATACACGTCGTGCAGCATAGTGCGTGGAACGAAAGCAGCACAAGCCCGGAGAACCTGGTTTATGTGAAAGAGCATGCTACCTATCACAAAATCCCAGATGGGAATGCGGTTGGAAATGGGTCGCCGGGATTCAGGGTAGAAGAACCGTTAGACTGGCGAAATCAAATAACCGCGCCGAGGCTTGTGCATATCTGGGAGCTGGCGCTGGGGATAGCAAACCATTACAACGGGAGGGACAACCGGTACACGAATGCTGCTATAGCAAGTGGGGGTATGGATTTCTCGGATGTATCTGAAACATGCTGGATATTTGGCTTCGACCAATTGGAGAATGCTGAACAGTTTTTTGAAGCGTTTGCTTCGCCGTGAGGTAGCGGCGGCCATGATCTTGCGTTTGGACAACTGGTTGAGGGCTGAGAGGGAAAGCCGTAGAGCCCTGTCCTCCAGCGACGGAAAGGCCTGTTAGATCGTTAGACGCCCGCGCATCTTTGTATAGATCCTCATACGCTCAGGTTTTGCACTGACAACTGCTATCACTGTCGATAAGTCCTATCATATTGGGGGCTTTTGTAAAATTCGCACTTCATACAGCTAGCAAGCTTCATTGCAAAAGAACCTTGCACCAAGCCCCCACACAACGTGCCGCAGATTCTAGCACAATGTTTGCCATGATCAGGATAAGCCGGACACACGCCAAGGAGGGATGCCTTGGCTCCTCCCTTTTCTCGACCGCATTTTTTGAATTCCCAGCAATTCATGGTCTCCCCCTTGTATTCTGATGATACAGAAACTTCGTAGCTGGTTTGACACATACCGCCGGCCTTGCCAAGGCGCATGTAAAACCAATCCGTTTTGTTAGTATCGACGGAATAATAAATATATTAAGGGGGGACAAAAGGAGGAAAAGCTATGCCGGGAAGCCACATAATCATGCTCAATCGGACCAAGAGCGTAACGGTTTTCGCCATTGCGACCGTCGTGTCCCCGTGCTATGTTGAAAGCACCGGCGGCTCTTGGCCACTTATCTCCCCGTTAGATTTCCTGATGAGAAAAGAAGCGCTGCTTGATCCTAAACCCATCCCCCTACAAAGTGTGAAGAGCTACAAGAAATATTTCGTAAAAGGAATTCAAGCCCATTTTCCACAGAATGCGCCCCTCCTGTTGAGCAAAATCGAAACGGAATACCAGGCCCTTGAAGGCGATGTCAGGTTTGCAGGCGCTTCCAAGAACCCAATGGACGGCAGGCTTGATTTTGCAGCCTACTTTTTGTCTTTGATCAAAGTGCTGGACAAACAAGGCGAAAGCTTTGAAACGATTCGGCACGTTAGTTTAGATATCGCCGTAGCCTTTGTACAACCCAGGAATAGGGTGCACGCCCTCCTCAAGCGGCTACCGGTTAAGCTTATCGGCACGAAACTGTCTACGGTGCTATTGAACGTGCTAGATAGAAAACTCAGCGTCCGTGGCCACCCAGATGGCTTTGTTTCGAAAATCATTACGGACAAGAGCGAGACGCTGGGCTTAGGGTATGGGATCGATATTCTTGAATGTGGAATATGTAAACTGTTTGAGAAGCAAAACTATAGACCCTTTGCCTCGATTCTTTGTGAGGTTGACTTGATTACCTCCAATATGGCCGGGTTGAAGCTCGTGAGATCGGGCACGATTGCTACGGGAGCCAAGAAGTGTGATTTCCGATTCCAAAGAGATACGGCGGCTCCGGTTGAGCGATGAGGGACCAGGGTGTTGCCGTGTTTGCCGCCTGGCTTGGGCCACCGGTATCATGATCTGTTCGCATACGGCATAACCAAACGGTTCAGCGGGCGAACGGCGGAATGGTTTCTGTTATCGCTACATTGCTACCACCCCCACCATACGCAATATTGTCATCGAATCAGGCGTTAGATAATAATCCTGCACACCCTATCTCACGTAAATACAGAGGCCGTTATGAAAAAGATAAGGCTTGCTTCGATGATCTTGCTGCTACCGCTTTTCCTCTGCTTCTCATCAGCTGCTCAGGACTCATCTCTGGAGCCCGGACGTTCCACTCTTTCGATTGGATTCGGTTTTTCCCTATGATAGCGACAGTCCCGGTCATTGGTCATAAACTTCTCATTTCCAATGACCCGTGACCGACGCTGACACTCATGCAACGGGAGCTACGCAGGAATGCCTCGCCAGGTCTGGGCGGATAGAAGCGTCTCCCTGGGCCTTGTTGTTCTGCGCAAAGCGTCTCAGCTGTTTCGAGAGGTGATACCTTCTTGGGAATGTGTATCTTTGAGCAGAATAGAATCACCCTCGTTTTGGCTGAGCCCGATGGGTTGGGCGACCTGGCCCGGATCCCCGGTTGACCGTTTTACAACAACTTATTAAGTACAATGACCATCCTATACTGGGGTGGTTTTGTCCACCAAGCGTTCAGGCCCAGCGGGTCCGGTCTTGATTGGATCAAGCCAAAGAACACAGGCCCTTGTATTTAGGGCGTGGAGAGTGAAATGCGTGCATTCCGAACCCTTTTGTCTACCCTAAGGCCTACCCATGCAGAAATTCAGTCGAAGAAAACTCATGAAAGCCTCGGTAAGCGCCGCCGCAGGCCTGGTCGTATCCCGCGCGGTACCCAAAGGGCTTGTGGAGACGGCGGCGCCCGCCGTGCCGCGTGGACGAAACGCCGCGCGGATACGGTTTGCTGCCATCGGCTTGAACCACGGCCATATCTACGGACAGACCGATGCGGTCTTGGGGGGCGGTGGAGAACTGGTGTCTTTTTACGCCAAAGAGCCGGAATTAGCCGCCGCTTTCTCCAGGCGGTATCCGCAGGTCAAGCTCGCCCGGAGCGAGCAAGAGATCCTGGAAGATGCGTCAATCCAGCTTGTCGTGTCCGCCTCTATCCCGGATGAACGGGCGCCTCTGGGGATCCGGGTCATGCAGCACGGCAAGGATTATATGGCGGACAAGCCGGGCATCACTACGCTGGAGCAACTGGCCGACGTGCGCCGGGTGCAGGCAGAGACGAAGCGGATCTACTCGATCATGTACAGCGAGCGCTTGCGGAGCCGCGTAACCGTGAAGGCGGGCGAGCTGGTGCAGGCAGGGGCGATTGGGGAAGTGATTCAAACCATTGGGCTGGGGCCGCATCGTATCAATGCCCCAAGCCGCCCCGCCTGGTTCTGGGATCCGGAACGGTTCGGCGGTATCCTGTGCGACATCGGATCACACCAGATCGACCAGTTTCTCTTCTTTACCGGATCCACACAGGCCGAAGTGGTGACGGCACAGATCGGGAACCTGCACCACACCGAACATCCGAAGTTTGAAGACTTCGGCGATGTGATGCTCCGTGGCAACAAGGGAACGGGCTACGTCCGCATAGACTGGTTCACGCCCGACGGGCTGCCTACCTGGGGCGATGGGCGGCTCACGATCCTGGGCACCGACGGCTACCTTGAGGCGCGGAAGTATGTCGATATCGGCGGGCGGGAAGGCGGCGATCATCTATTTCTCGTTGACCAGAAAGGCGTCAACCACATCGATTGCCAGGAGGTCGAGATGCCTTATGGAGAACAATTGGTGGATGATATCTTGAACCGTACGGAAACCGCTATGTCTCAGGCGCACTGCTTTCTGGCAACAGCGTTGGCATTGCAAGCACAAAAACAAGCCTACCGGCTCCCGGCTAAAAGCTAAAGCAGCGGCTTGAAGGGCAGGCTGCCGTAGGAGCCGCCCCTGCTCGGCAGCGGAAGCGCTACGCCTGAAAACACAAAAAAGAAGGCATTATCATGAAACGCAGAGACTTCGTTAAGTCCGGCCTCACGGCCGGTACGGCTGCGCTGGCTGCCGGAGCGGCGGTGCCGTTCCCAAACGCACAGGCAAAGGCTGCCCCACGCGCCGGCGAACCCTTCACGCTCAACTATGCCTCGCACTTCGGCATGTTCAGCGCCCACGCGGGAGACGACCCGGTCGACCAGCTCAAGTTCATGGCGGAGCAGGGTTTCCGGTCGATGGAAGACAATGGCATGAAAGGCCGCTCCGTCGCCGATCAGGAGCGTATCGCCAGGGAGATGACCCGGCTGGGCATGCGGATGGGCGTCTTCGTCGCGCATGAGATCTACTGGAACGAGCCCAACCTGGCCAGTGGCAAGCAAGACTTGCGCGATGAGTTCTTGACCCAGGTCCGCGAGTCCGTAGAGGTCGCCAAACGCGTCAACGCTACCTGGATGACCGTCGTGCCCGGCCATGTGGACCTGCGGCAGGAGATGGGGTACCAGACGGCTAACGTGGTGGAGAGCCTCAGGCGCGCCGCAGACATTCTGGCACCGAACGGCCTGGTGATGGTGCTCGAACCCCTCAACTTTCGCGACCACCCCGGCCTCTTCCTGACCAAGGCCGCGCAGGCGTATGACATCTGCCGAGCTGTGGACAGCCCCGCCTGTAAGATCCTGTTCGACATCTACCACCAGCAGATCACAGAAGGCAACCTGATTCCCAACATCGACCGGGCGTGGGACGAGATCGCCTACTTCCAGATCGGCGACAACCCGGGCCGCAAGGAGCCGACGACGGGGGAGATCAACTACAAAAACGTCTTCCGCCATATCCATGGGAAGGGGTATCGGGATATCCTGGGCATGGAACACGGTAACGCTAAGCCTGGGAAGGAAGGTGAACGGGCGCTCATCGCCGCCTACCGGGCGGTGGATAATTTTGCGGGGTAGGTTTCTTTGAAGATAGAATAAAGAGGAGGGAAGGGAGAAAGGGGGAATGGGAGAAAGGGAGAAGAAATGGCGCTGCCTTAAATTCCCCCATCCCCTTTCCCCCTTCCCTTCTCAATAATCGTCATCCAGCGCGAAGACCGGTTTCCGGGTCATCCAAAGGCCGCGGGTGAAGTCGGGGAAGAGTTGCGGGGCGTTGCCGGCGGCGATAGACATCTCGGAGAGCGGGCTGATGGCGCTCCAGGCGGCGGCATCGTAGGCGTCGAGCGGTGTCGGGGCTTTGCGCTTGACGGCCTCGATGAAGGCGTGGTCCACGAAGAAGTCCATCCCTCCGTGTCCGGCGCCCTCGGCCAACGGGGCGTACTTCTTCCACAGCGGGTGGTCGTACTCGTCCAGATAAGCCTGCACCGGCTCCCACTGGTGCTTCGGGCTCTTGCCCTCCAGATAGAGCGACTGGTTGACGTCCATCCAGAGGCCGCCGGTGCCCTGCACCCGGAAGCCGAGCGAGTAGGGGCGCGGCAGGTTGGTGTCGTGGCTGACGATGATCGACTCGCCGTTCTGCGTCCGGATGACGGTCGTGATGACATCGCCGAGCTTGAACGCGACCTTCGCGTTGGGGTGGTCTTCCCCGGCCTGGTCGACGATGTACTTGTGGAGACCCCGGCCTTTGGACGCCGTGGAGGTGAGGGACACGAAGCGGTTGCCCCGGTTGATGTCGATATACTGCGCCACCGGGCCGATGCCGTGGGTGGGATAGAGGTCGCCGTTGCGGTGGACGGAGTGGGCGGTGCGCCAGCGGGCCTCGGAGAAGGCCTTGTCGCCGAACTCGACGCCGCCGCCGTAGGGCTGCGTGCCGTTGTTGAACTTGACCTCGCGGAGGTCGTGCTGGTAGCCGCATTCGAGGTGGATGAGTTCGCCGAAGAGACCCTGCGGCACCATGTTGAGGATCGCCATCACATCGCGCCGGTAGCAGACATTCTCCAGGATCATACAGGGCATGCCCGTCGCCTCGTGCGTGTTGACGAGGTCCCAGCACTCTTCGAGCGTGTTGGCGGCCGACACTTCGACGCCCGCGTACTTGCCCGCCTTCATGGCGGCGACGGCCATGCGGGTGTGCCAGCGCCACGGCGTCGCGATGATGACGCCGTCGAGGTTGTCCATCTCCAGCATTTTCAGAAAGGCCCACTCACCGTCCGAGAAGGTCACGGCTTTCGGGCGGCCTGCTTGTGTAACCATGTCCTGGGCCTTCGCCAGCGCATCCGGGTCGATGTCGCAGAGGGCGACGATCTCGGTGTCGTCCCGAAGCAGGCTCAGGTTCAGGTGGTTGCGGCCCCGGAGGCCGACGCCGATGAAGCCGAGGCGGGCCTTGCGATCGTCTGTGCCGCGCAGGAATGCGGGGGCTTTCTTGGCGAGGAGGTCTTTGGCCGGCAGAGAAGCGCCGACGCCGACGAGCGCACCGGCCTTGAGGAAGCTGCGTCTGTCCATGGGTTGCTCTTGGTTTGAGAGAAAGGCTTTGGGGTAAAAGGAAGATAGAGGATAGAGAGGATGCAAGATGGCGATCTATTCTCCATCCCTCCGCAGGCCGACGACCTGGCCGTCGAGGTCCCAGGCGGGGTCGGCCGTGATGCCGAGGTGGGCGAGGGCGGTGACGGCGACGTCGACGAGGGCGGGGGGGGCAGCAGGCGTGCCTTTCAGGGCGGCGGGGCCGCTGGCCAGGTAGAAGATACGGCGCTCCAGGTCCGAGTTGCCGCCGTGCCCACCGTCGTCGCGGCGGCCGTGGTCGGTGCTCATCAGGATGAGCCAGTCCTCTTTTGCATACGTGGGTCGTTGTCGTAGCGCGTCCAGGAGGGTGCCGATGTAGCGGTCGGCCTGTTCGATCTCGGCCTTGTATTCAGGCGAGAGCGAGCCGAAGGCGTGGCCGTCCTCGTCGGTGTTGCCGATATAGACGAACGCGGCGTCGGGGTCCTGCGTCGTGAGGTGCTCGACGGCCAGCGCGACGGCCTGGCTGTCCGCGCTGGCGTAGCCGTCGATGTAGCCGTCAAAGACGATCTTTGTGTCGACGGCGTCGCTGATGAGAGGACCGCCGTCGGTGGTGTCGCCGAGGGGCAGCCAGTCGATGACGGCGAAGGTCTGAAAGGACGGGTCGAGCTGTTCGAGGCGGGTCAGGAAGTCGGGGTAGCGGTCGTAGCGGTTGGCGGAGAAGTT
>Ga0214472_10009703_pt1 | contig 10030 bp, 10 predicted proteins | sample RVTome_6_FD_207662 | JGI IMG/M metagenome (GOLD analysis project Ga0214472, IMG submission 207662) | Soil microbial communities from uranium-contaminated site in the Upper Colorado River Basin, Wyoming, United States - RVT140D175 | ecosystem: Environmental > Terrestrial > Soil > Contaminated >...
CCGAACGCGACGTGGGGCGGCGGACCAGTCCGAGACAGATCGTAGGCGTCGGGGGCGTCGTAGCGAGCCTCGTCCCGGTTCGAGGCGCCCAGGTTCACGAACACCGGGGTTCCCTCCGCGATCGCGACCCCGGCCAGTTCGGTGTCCCGAGTCGCCTCGCGCATCGCGAACTGCACCGGCGCCTCCCAACGCAGCGACTCCTCGACCGCTTTCGCGATCAGGCTCCGGTCGGCGCGCACGGCCTCCAGCCGCGACGGCTGCTCGAGCAGCGCGAGCGTCATCGAGCCGAGCAGCCGATACGTGGTCGCCGCGCCCGCCGGGATCAGCAGTCGCAGGAACCCGTGGATCAGATCCTCGGGAAGCTTCTGCCCGTCGAGCTCAGCGGTGACCAGATCGCTGATCACGTCATCGCCGGGCGCGGCGCGGCGCTGCTCGATCACGGTCGCGAAGTAGGCTTCGGCTTCCTTGGCGGCCGCGACGGCGCGATCCCAGTCCACCGCGGCGCTCTCGAGCGATACCGCCCAGCGCTGCCAGCGCTCGAGATCGATCGCCGGCACGCCCAGGATCTGCGCGAAGACGCGCACCGGCACCTGCCAGGTGAACTCGCGCACCAGCTCGGCGTCGCCGCGCGCGGCGAACCGGTCGATGGCCTCGTGGGCGACCGGACGGATCAGGGTCTCCTCCCACTGCTTGACCACGGTCGGCCGGAAGGCGTGCCCGATCAGCTTGCGGTGCACGAAATGCTCGCGGCCGTCCATCTCCAGGATCGTTCGCCCGAGCAGCGGTCGCATCCACGCGCCGTTGATCCGCGCCGAGAAGGTCTCCTCGTCGCGCAGGACGATCGATGCGACGTCGTAGGAGAAGACCATCGTGACCGGCACGCCCAGATGCTTCGCCGGCGCGACCGGGGACGCGCGCCGAGCCTCGTGGTAGCGCGGGTACGGGTCGCGATCGTCGCCGATGTTGGCGGCGAGCAGATCGACCTCGCCGGTCGCCGACGCCCCCGGCTGGTCGGTCGCCCCGGGCACTGGCTGGTCGGTCGCCACGGGCTCCTCCCGGTTCGCCTGACGCGGGTGTCAGTCGCAGCCTACCCCCGCGTGGCTATGCTCCGCGCGTGACCGAGCCCCTCACCCCGATCTACGACGAGCCCGTCCGCGGCACCTACCCCTCACTGGCGTGGCTCGGGCTGCACGGTCGGGACCGGATGAGCACTGGCCGCGCGCTGAAGATCCCCCGTCCCCCCATGCATCACCTCACCGGTCTGCGTCCGGTCGCGATCGAGCAGGACGAGGTCGCCTGGGAACTGCCGGCGAGCCCCTGGTTCCAGACCGCGGCCGGCCCGTTCCTCGGCGGAATCTCGGCGCTCGCGGCCGACGCACCCCTGGGCGGAGTCCTGTTCCCGCACCTCGAGCCCGGCGCCTACCCCACCTCCTCGGAGCTGTCGATGAGCTTCCTGCGCCCCGCCGGGGTCGCCAGCGAGAAGCTGGTGGCGCGCGCGCGCCTGATCGATGTCGGCCGCACCCAGGGGCTGTCGGAGGCGACCGTGGCGGACGCGCGCGGCCGTGTCGTCGCGCACATGACCTCCCGGTTGTTCATCAAGACCATCACCCCGGTGCCCGGCCCACCGGACGAACTCACGCTGCCCGAGCAACCCGTCTACGACACGCCCGATCCGTGGGAGCGCCCGCTTCCGGCGGCGCTCGGGCCCCTGCGCGCCGGGGAAACCTCGGGCATCGACGCGCTCCGCAGGATCGCCTCGGGCGAGTCGCCCGGCGGCCCGTTCATGCATCTGTTCGGGATGCGTCTAACGGAAGCGGAGGAAGGCTCGGTGCGGCTGGTGATCCACGCGAGCGAATGGCTCAACAGCGCGGCGCGCGCCATCTACGGTGGCTTCCTCGCCCTGTTCGTCGACGCGGCGATGACCTTCGCGGTCACCTCGACCATCCCCGCCGGCGGCTCGTGCGCCGCGCTCGACGTCAAGGTGCATTTCCTCCGGCCGGGGATCGCCGACGGGCGCGAGCTGGAATGCCGCGCGTTCGTGGTGCATCGGGGGCGCCGGTTCGCGGTGACGCAGGCCGAGCTGCTCAACCCTGATGGCAAGCCGGTCGTGATCGCGAGCGGCTCGTCGATGGTCCTCGCCGATCGGCCCTGGGGCTCGATCGTGATCGCCGACGAGGACTCGCCGGGCGACGACTAGCTCTCGTAGCCTGCGTCGCGATCGCGGAAGACGTCCTTCATCGAACCTTTCTGCTGGCGAGCAGCGAGCGCGTCCAGCGACGTCTTGGTGTTGTGCTGGAACTGGTGGACCATGAAGTGGTACTCGAGCGCCGCGCGGTACCCACCGAGGTCCATCGCGTGATTGACCGAGCGCTTGATGTTCTGCGCGGTGATCGCCGGCAGCCGCGCCACCTTCTCGGCCAGCTCGAACGTCGCCTCCTCCAGCAGCGCGCGCGGCACCACCCGGTTCACGAACCCGAGCCGGTGTGCCTCGGGAGCCTCCAACGCGTCGCCGGTGAACAGCAACTCCTTCGCCTTCCGCGGTCCCAACTCGATCTCCGCGAGCAGCTCCACCCCCGCCGCCGTCATGCGCGCGACCGGGTTCTGGAACACCGCGTCGTCGGCGCACACGATCAGGTCGCACATCGCCGCGAGCATCCATCCGGCAGCGACCACGTGGCCCTGCACCATCGCGATCGTCGGCGTGCGCAGGTCGCGGATCGCTAGGCATTTGTCGAAGTACTGGGTGCGTTCGTGGTCGAACTTGCCCTCGGGCGTCAGTCGCTTCTCGTGCCACTCGTCGGCGGGCGCTTCGCCGACGTAGGCCTTCAAGTCGTGCCCAGAGGACCAGTGGTCGCCGGCACCGGCCAGCACGATCACTCGAACGTCCGGGTCACGGTCGGCGACGCGCATCGCGTCGTCCAGCTCGTCGATCAGCGCGGTGTTCTGCGCGTTGCGCACCTCGGGCCTGTTCATGGTCACCAGCTCGATGGCGCCGCGCCGCTCGACCAATAACGTCTGGTAGCCCATCAATCCTCCCCGGCCCAACGGCGCTGGATCTGCTGCTCGCGCACGCGGCAGGACCTCTCGAGCGCCCCCGACGCTCGCGCCAGCTCGCGTGCCTCCTCGAACCAGCGCACGCGCTCCTGAACCGGAAGACGCGCGATCTCGCGCAGTTGCGCGCGTCGGTGCTCGTCCCACGACACCGGCCAGTCACTCACGTTGATGTATCGCCTCCAGCGCTTCGATATCGGCCAGGTCTTGGTGCCGTCCGGCCGCGCGTTTCATCGCGAGCAAGTGCTCGAGTGACACGATACGCGTTTCCGTGACTCCGTAGGGAACAACGATCGACGACGCCCACATCTCCTGGAACGGGAACGGCTCCTCGACGAACACGTCCACCCTGCGGGTGAGGTCGTGAACGTCTCTCATGGGGAAGGCCTGCATGTTCCGCTCATCGATCCAGCGTCGTCGCGTCTCAGGATCTGCGAACGATGCGGCGTCGACAGGTACCGAGGGCGTGAGCCCCAGCCCACTGAGAGCATCCATGGTCCGCCGGGCGTTATCGGGCTCCAGGTCGACGATGAGATCAACGTCAAGCGTCAGGCGAGCGTGCCCATGCAGGACCACGGCCAGGCCGCCGACGACCAGGTAGCGCACCCGGGCCTCGTTCAGCGATCGGAGCAGCTCCTCGACGAAGGTCACGCCCCATTATCCGCGCCGCACGGCCGCAAACGCCGAAGAGGGGGCTAGGCCTTCGGCTCGCGGGGCAGGCCCAAGATGCGCTCGGCGATGATGTTGCGCTGGATCTCGCTGGTGCCGCCTGCGATCGACGCCGCGCGCGACCACAACATCGCGCGCGCCCAGCGTCCGCCGTCCACGGCGAGGGGATCCTCGGCGAGGCGCAGCGCGTCCGATCCGATGATCGCGCCCGCGTGCTCGGCCATCCGCTGCGTCGTCTCGGTCCAGAACAGCTTCACCATCGACGACTCCGGCCCGACCTGCTCGCCCTTCTCGAGCCTCGTCAGCGTGCGCGCATTGTGAAGCCGGAACAGTTCGACATCCATCCACGACTGCGCCACCTTCTGCCGTACCAGCGGATCGTCGTACAGGCCGCGCGCGACGGCGGTCCGTAGCAGGAGGTCGCGGGCAACCTCCTGTAGCACTTGCTCCTTCCACACGAAGCTGGTCCCGCGCTCGTTCGCCAGCGTCGTTCCGGCGACGCGCCAGCCCTCGTTCTCGTTGCCGATCAGATTCTCGGCCGGGACCGGTACCTCGTCGAAGAACACCTCGTTGAACTCGGACTCGCCGGTGATCTGACGGAGCGGTCGCACGTCGATGCCGGATGCGTCCAGCGGGACGGCGACCATCGAGATCCCCCGGTGCTTCGGCGCCTCTGCGTCGGTGCGCACGAGCGCGATCCCGAAGTCGGCGACCTTTGCGTAGGACGACCATACCTTCTGACCGGTCACGTAGAACGTGTCGCCGCGACGCTCCGCGCGCGTGGACAGCCCGGCGAGGTCGCTGCCGGCCCCGGGCTCGGAGAAGAACTGGCACCAGATCTCGCTCGCATCCAGGATCTTCGGCAGCCATCGCTCCTTCTGCTGCTCGGTCCCGTGGGCCATCAGCGTGGGACCGACCAGGTTCACGCCGGCGCGTCCGAGGATCTGCGGGGCGCGCGCGCGCGCGAGTTCCTCGTTGTAGATCGCGACCTGGACCAGCGATGCGCCACGGCCTCCGTACTCGGAGGGCCAGTGGATGCCGACCCAGCGGCCGGCGGCGAGCGTCCGCTGCCATTCGCGCAGCGTTTCCACCTCGCGGAAGTCCGAGGCGACATCGATGTCCGGCGGCGGATGCTCGGCCAGCCACCCACGAAGCTCGTCCCGGAAGGAGAGATCGTCGGCGGAGAGGTCGAAGTCCATCTCGCAAGGATGACAGAGCGCTGCCGGCTGGGGCGAACCCGGGACGACGACGGCGGGGGCACAGCCCCCCCCGTCGGTTTCAGCGGCGTCTAGATTTTTGCGTCGTTAGCCAACATGTAGGCGTCTACCACCATGGTTCGCTTGCCGACGATGGCCTTCGCGTTGCCAGTCCCGGTCACGTTGGCGGTCAGAGAACTCTTGACCACGATCTCGTGGATCCCTGATCCGACGTTGAGCCAGATCCAGCTGAAGCTGTTGGCTGCGCGCGTGTCCAGGTACTGTCGGAACTCGTGATCGTCTTCGTCGTCGTCGTCGGGGCCGATCGTGACCTGGTTGAACTGCGCGCGGTTGCAGAACACGACGCGCCCGTTATCCCCTTCGGTCACCGGCACCGGCGTCCCATCGATCTCGACCCACACCTCGATCTTGGCGATCGCCTCCGAGGAATCCGACTCGCCGGCGCCCGCCGGGGTGCGGATGATGGTGTCGGTGAACAGTGCGCACTCGGCGTTGACCTCGATCAGGAGATCCGTCGGAGACGAGGTGCGCATCGTCCCGCTGAGCAGGACGGCTTCCTCCGACGCGGCACCGTCGACCAGCGGGGCGGTCATGACCTCCATCGTGGAGCCGGCAGCGACCACCTTGTTGGCAGGCTGATGGGTGGCGCCGGCGGGCGCGATGAGGCTGGCGGTCAGCGCACCGATAACTGCGGCGGCCAGAACCATGGACCATCTGACGGCGGGTTTCCTCACGTGACGACCTCCTTCGCTGGGACTTCAGTCCCAATTCGGGCCGGAGAACGTGCTTCCCTCCCGGCGGGTCCGGATTGCCTGTTTCAGGTTACCCGCCAGTCCGTGGACCAAACCTCGCAAATGGCTCAGAGCGAAACCTGACGCTTCTGTCACGCTTCGAGCACCCCGCAGTAGGATGGCCGCCGACCCGAGCTCGTCCGAGGAGGCGAACGATGGCCCGGCAGTACCAGGTGATCTCCACCGACGACCACATCATCGAACCCGAAGGCCTGTTCGACGGCAGGCTCCCGGCGGAGTTCGCCGACCGGACGCCCCGACTCGAGCACGGCGAGGATGGCTCGGCTTGGCACGTCCCGGGGATCGAGAAGCCGATCCAGATGAGCGGCCTGTCTACAGCCGCCGGGCAGAAGGTCGAGGAGTTCAGCCCCAAGTCCAAGACCTTCGAGCAGATGCGCCCCGGATGCTACGACCCCGCCGAGCGCCTCAAGGACATGGAAATCGACGGCGTGGACGCCCAGGTGTGCTTCCCCACGCTCCCGGGGCTGGCCGGGATGGACTTCATCGAGATCGAGGACCGGGCTTACGCGCTCGCGCTGATCCGCGCCTACAACGACTGGCTGGTGGACGAGTGGAACGCCGCTGACCCCGAGCGTCTGTTCGGGGCCGCCATCCTCCCCCTGTGGGACCTGGACGCGTCCGCCGCCGAGGTGCGCCGGGTCGCCGGACGCGGGATCCGGGTGGTCTCGCTGCCGTCCAGCCCCGGCACGATCCCCGGGTGCAAGAACTTCCCCGACCCAGCCTGGGAGCCATTGTGGGACGCGCTCGAGGAGACGGGCCTGCCCGCGGAGATCCACATCGTCAGCGGCAAGGCCGACCTCTCCGCGTTGCAGGCGACCGGCGCCGGCACCGAGATCTTCGTGGCGCTCGCGCCGTCATCCAACATGACCACGGTCGCCACCCTGCTGTTCAGCGGCATCCTGCACAAGCACCCAAAGCTGAAGTTCATCTCCGCCGAGTCCGGCATCGGCTGGCTCCCCTACTTCATCGAGCGGGCCGACTACGCGCACCGCAAGCACCGCTTCTGGACCGGATCGAACATCGAAGTGATGCCCTCGGAACTGTTCCGCCAGTCCATCTACGCGAACTTCATCAGCGACAAGGCCGGCGTCGAGATGCGCCACCTGATCGGCGTGGACAACATCATGCTCGGCACCGATTATCCGCACACCGATTCGTCGTGGCCGGAAACCCGGCGCGTGATCAAGGAGCAGATGGGCGACATCCCCGAGGACGAGCGCCACAAGATCTGCGCCGGTAACGCGATGCGCGTGCTGAACCTGGGGTAGCGCGCTGTATCCGGTCGAGCTGACCGGAACAGGCTCCGACTGCGCGAGCTGGACCCGTCGATGACCGACGCCGTCTGGCCGATCGTCGCCGAGGAGACGCAGATCTTCGGTCCCCCGGGCTTCGCCCGCACGCGCGAGGAACTCCGTGACTGGCTGCTCGAGCAGCGCTCCGCCGCGCGCGCGCCCATCTACCGCGGGCGAGGCTACGCCGCCGAAGCCGCGCCGCTGGTCGTCGGCTTCGGTTTCGAGCAGCTCTCCCTTCGGCGCTTCGACGCGCTGATCGAACCGTACAACCGCGACGTCGATGAGGGTGGCCGAACAGCTCGGGATGCGACGCGACGAGGTGCTCGAGGGCGTGATCGAGACCGGACCCGGCGAGTCGAGGAACGCTGTCCGCTACTCGCTCGTCCGTCGGGGAGGCGCCGATATTTCCTGAGGAGATGTGCGCACTTCAGCGCAGCACGTCCGCCGTATCCCCAGCTATGCTCGCCGCGCCGGCCCGCAGCCGGCTTCGTTCCGGAAGGGGGTGAACGATCATGCGACGATCCGTCGCGGTCATGCTCTTGACGGTTGTATTCATCTTCGGGTTGGGTGCGGCTTCGGCCTCGGCCGTCCCGTTGCACCAGCACCAACTGACAACGCCCAATGGCAAGCAAGTGCTGGTAGCTGATGGGTTCTGCCGGGTGCCGGAGATCTTCGGCGAGGGAGGACGCGCCCATCAGGCGCTCCACAATTTCCACCAGCACGTCCACCTGGGGAGCCCACCCGTAGGCTTGGCGTTCTTCTGCTAGACCTTCACATCTGAGCCGGGCCCGCGAGCCAATCGCGGACCCGGCTCGATGGGCGCGCTAGCCTGGGCTCATGCCCGAGCGCCAGATCGTTCCCTTCGGAGGCATGCGTCCGACCACCGACGGCAGCACACATCACCTGATCACCTGGCTGCTCGATCTGACGGAGAAGCCGCGCGCCAAGGTGTGCAATATCGCCACCGCGACCGGTGATGCGACCGAAACGCTAGCGCGCTACTACGAGCGCATCCCCGCGGCACGCGCCGAACGCACCCACCTCGCCTTGTTCAACCGCACGGTGCGAGACATCACGTCGTTCCTGTGCGAGCAAGACGTCATCTTCGTCGGCGGCGGCAACACCGTCAGCTTGCTCGCGGTGTGGCGCGCGCACGGCGTGGACACGGCCCTGCGGGCTGCCTGGGAGGCCGGGGTGATCCTGACCGGCGGCAGCGCGGGCTCGCTGTGCTGGTTCGAGTGCGGGACCACCGACTCCTACGACCTGTTCAACCTTGAACCCTTGCACGACGGACTCGGGTTCCTGCCGGGCAGCCACTGCCCGCACTACGACGGCGAGGTGCAACGCCGCCCCTTGTACCACCGGCTGATCGGCGAAGGATTCCCCGCCGGGTATGCGATCGACGACGACGCTGCGATCCGATTCATCGGGAGCGAGGTCGGCGAGGTCGTGAGCGCGCGCGACGGCGCGACCGCCTACCGGGTCGAGAAGGTCGGTGACCAGGTGATCGAGACCCCGCTGACGGCACGCTCGCTGCGTTAGCCGCGCGCCCTCAGCCGATCGCCCTCAGCCGCGCGCCCTCAGCCGCGCGCGATGATCATGCGCTGGATCTCGCTGGAACCGCCGGCGATGCGCATCACACGCGCCAGGCGGTAGAGCCGCTCGACGGTGTTGCCACGCATGTAGCCGGCGCCGCCGAAGATCTGCACGCACCGGTCGACGACGCGCCCGACCATCTCGGTGCAGAACAGCTTCGCCATCGAGATCTCGCGGAACACCTCCTCGCCGGCATCCGCACGCTGCGCGGCGTCGTAGCACATCGCGCGCGCCGCGTAGAGCTCGGTCTCGGAGTCCGCGATCATCCACTGGATCGCCTGGTTCTCGAAGATCGGCTTCCCGAACGCCTTCCGTTCCTTGGCGTAGTCCTTCGCGAGCCGGAGCGCGAGGTCGGCCATCCCGATCGAGAAGCTCGCCATCGTCAGGCGCTCGTTCCCGAGGAACCGCATCGCGTACGAGAACGCCTTCCCAGCCTCGCCGATCATGTTCTCGGCGGGCACGAACGAGTCGTCGAAGAAGACCTCGGCCTGGATGTCGTCGCCGCCCATCGAGCGCTGGATCTCGCCGACGCGGTACGCGTCGCGGTCGACCAGGAACATCGAGTACCCGCCGGCGTCGCCCTCGACGCGCGCGAGCACCTGCAGGAAGTCGGCGAACGGCGCGTTCGAGATGAAGTGCTTCCCGCCGTTGAGGATGTAGCCGCCCTCGGCAGGCTTGGCGACCGTGCGGATCGCGGCGAGGTCGCTGCCGGCGTCCGGCTCGGTCAGCGCGATGCCCGTCGTCTTCTCGCCGCGCATCAAGGGCATCAGGTAGCGCTCGCGCTGGCGATCGTCGGCGAGGTGGGCGAGCATCTTGTTCGGCCCGAACGGGAGATCCCCCAGCATCAGCATGCATATGTGCTGCCCGTACCGGCTGACCTCCTCGCGCACGAGGCACATCGGGTACTCCCCCAGCCCCTGCCCGCCGACGTCCTCGGGCATGAACATCGCGAAGTAGCCGGCCTTGATGCTGCGGTGCATCACCTCGCGGCAGATGTCGAAGAACTCCTGGTTCACCTCACCCGCCGCCAGCAGATCGTGGTTCTTCTCCTCCAGCGGAACGACCTCGCGCTCGATGAAGCGGCGAACGCCCGCGACGAGCTCGTTGATGGTGGCATCTGTGTCGTGGTGCATGCTCCGAATCGTACGCACTGACGGAGGTTCAGGCACACCGACGGCACGACCATCGGGTAGGGCGTTCGAGGGTCGCCCGGATCCGAGGAGGACTTCGCGTTGATGCCCAGAAGCATGGAACCATGCGAGCGCGAAGCGGCGCGATCACCCTGACGCTGGGCGTCTGGACGGCGTTCGCGTTGCCCGCGTCCGCATCGGCGCCACCGGCTTCGGTCGAAGCGGCTCTGTCGCGGACATCCGCAGGGCTCGATGCCATCGAG
>Ga0214472_10009704_pt1 | contig 10030 bp, 9 predicted proteins | sample RVTome_6_FD_207662 | JGI IMG/M metagenome (GOLD analysis project Ga0214472, IMG submission 207662) | Soil microbial communities from uranium-contaminated site in the Upper Colorado River Basin, Wyoming, United States - RVT140D175 | ecosystem: Environmental > Terrestrial > Soil > Contaminated >...
AACCGCGACCGCCTGATTTGCCGGCAATGTCCAGGGTGTTGTTGTCCAGATAACAATTGAAACAGAATCAAGCTTCGTTTCTGCATCAAAACTTTTTAATACTTCAGTTTGATCAACAGAACGAAATCGAACATCAATCGCTGGCGATGTTTTATCTTCGTGTTCAACTTCAGCTTCCGCTAATGCTGATCCACATTCGGTACACCAATGCACCGGCTTAACGCCTTTATGTAAATGTCCGGCAGATATAATTTTTCCCAAAGAACGAACAATATTCGCCTCGGTTTTAAAATCCATTGTTAGATAAGGTTTATCCCAATCACCCAGAACACCTAAACGTTTAAAATCAGCGCGCTGATTATCCACCTGTTTTAACGCATATTCACGACAGGCACTTCGAAATTTATCTGCATCGACTTTTACACCCGCCTTGCCTATTTTCTTTTCAACCTGTAATTCAATCGGTAAACCATGGCAATCCCAACCCGGAACATAGGGCGCATCAAAACCATTTAAGCTTTGTGATTTAACAATAATATCTTTAAGAATTTTATTTACCGCATGACCGATATGAATATCACCATTCGCATAGGGAGGGCCATCATGCAGAATAAATGTTTTAGCACCTTTTCTTTTTTCCCGAAGCTGCCCATATAGATCATTTTCATACCATGACTTCAACATTTCCGGTTCGCGCTGTGCAAGATTCGCTTTCATCGGAAAGTCTGTCTTAGGTAAATTAAGTGTGTCTTTATAAATCGTCATTTCTTCTCTAATTATTCTTAAAAAATTATTTTTAGTCACTGCTGTCCGTTAACACGTCGTTCCCGCGTAGGCGGGAACCCAGTGGATAATGTTATCATTCTAATCCATAACTTACTGGATACCCGCTTACGCGGGTATGACGAACTTGATTTAGTGATTATATATATGGAGACCTTTGCACGAAGCTAACACAGCTCAGTTTTGTATAAAAACTCCAGCGTTCTGTCATTCCCGCGCAGACGGGAATCCAGTCGAATCAAATACTTAACTAGATTCCCGCCTGCGCGGGAATGACGAGAGTGCCAGAATTTTGGGTTAAATAAGCACTCGTGCAAAGGTCTCATATGGTTATTATCTTTATAGTTTATTAAGCTTCAAACTCTGCCTGGCATTCTCAATATCAATGTGAATTTGATTAACCAATTCTTCTTCCGAATTAAAATCCCCTTCTCCGCGTAATTTTTCCAGCAGTTCAACCTGTAAATGACGGCCGTATAAATCGTCATCAAAATCCAGAATATGAACCTCAAGAATAACACGTTTGCCTTTGTAGACTGGTCTTGAGCCTACATAAACCACCGCATCCAGCGGCTTATCACCAATACCAAACACACGGCCAGAAAAGATACCGACGACAGGCGATAAATAGCGATGTAACTCTATATTAGCCGTCGCAAATCCAAGCTTACGTCCACGCTTATCGCCATGCACAACCCGACCACTAATTCGATAAGGCCGTCCAAGTAACCGCGTTGCTTTATTCATGTCACCATTAGCAAGCGCCTGACGAATCAAGGTACTACTAACCCGTTCAGAATCTGAAGTGAATGAATCCGTCATACTTACTTCAAAATTCTTTTCTTCCGCCGCATCGAGTAAATACTGATAATCGCCTTCCCTGTTTTTGGCAAAGCGAAAATCATCACCGATGATTAACTTCTTTACCGCCAACGCATTCAGTAAAATATCATCTACAAACTCGGCTGCTGACAAGTTTGCCATTTGCTCATCGAATCCAAGACAGACAACTCGATCAATATCATGCTCAGCAAACTGTTGTAACTTTTCTCGTAAACGCGTTAATCGTGATGGTGCTTTATCAGGCGAAAAATACTCAATCGGCTGAGGTTCAAAAATAACGACTGTTGATAATAATTTCTCACTCTTTGCACTTTCTTTTACTTGATCCAACACAGCATGATGACCCAAATGCACGCCATCAAAATTTCCTATCGTCGCGACACAACTTTTTCGCTGTCGCTGTAAATTGATTAAGCCTCGAATAAATTCCATCTATAATTAAAAACCGACGATTATACCGATCAGTGCCGCGCTGTCATATGTTGCCAGCGGAGTCCTGTCAGCCAAAGCACTGAAAAATAACAAACGATACTAACGGCTATCCACAATGACAACATCCCTGCCCGTTCTAACAAACCCCATGCAAACCATTGCTCAGGTACGGCGACAAAATAAACAATTAATAATGCCATTGCCACAACTGCGACAAAAATCTGCAATCCAAATTTAAACCATCCGGAAACCGGGATATAAACGGCTTCTTTTTTCAATAAATAAAATAATAATAAAGCCTGCAAACAAGCAGACAAAGATGTCGCTAATGCCAGACCCGCGTGTTGAAACAACCCAATTAACAAAAAATTGAGTCCAATATTAGCGACCATGGCAATGGCGCCAATTTTTACCGGTGTCTTCGTATCTTGTCTGGAAAAAAAGCCTGTCGCAAAAATCTTAATCAGAATAAACGCCGGTAAGCCTAGTGAATAGGCTAATAGGCTTTTGCCAGACATGATCGTGGCGTAAGAAGTAAATTCATCATACTGAAACAAGGTCGCCAACACAGGTACAGCAAGAACAGCCAAGCCAACTGCTGCGGGCACAGCGATCAAAAAGACCCAACGCAATGCCCAGTCCAGCGTACCGGAAAACTTTTCTGTCGCTTTCTTTGCATGCTCGCTGGATAAATTAGGCAACAATACTGTAGCCAGCGCAATCCCAAAAACACCCAACGGAAATTCAACCATCCGATCAGAATAATACAACCAGGAAATACTGCCATCGACTAAAAAGGAAGCAAAGATGGTATCGATTAATAAATTAATTTGCACAATAGAAACGGCAAATAAGGTTGGCAACATTAATTTTAAAATACGATTTACGCCTTGCTTGTCTTTATTCAAACTCGGGCGCGGAAATAACTTGAGGCGAAATAAAAACGGAAACTGAAATAACAACTGTACTATTCCAGCAATCAACACACCCCATGCCAAAGCCTCTATTGGTACTTCCATCATCGGAGCCAGCCAGATAGCACAGCCGATTAAAGAAAGATTTAACAATACCGGCGTAAATGCCGGTACAGCAAATTGCTTATACGTATTCAAAATACTGGCAGCAAACGCGGTGAGTGAGATAAACAAAATATAAGGAAATGTAATCCTCAACATATCGCTCGCCATGACATGTTTGGCATCATCAAAACCGGAAGCAAAAATTGTAATTAATACTGGAGCGGCAATCACGCCAACTAACGTTACCAGAAACAAAACAAGTCCCAGGGTTGCAGAGGTTTGATCGACTAATGCTTTCACCGCCGCTTCATCACGTTGTTCTTTGTATTCGGCCAAAATTGGAACAAATGCCTGAGAAAACCCACCCTCGGCAAACAATCGACGCAAGAAATTCGGGATTCGAAATGCCACGATAAAGGCATCCACCTCTGCGCCAGCACCAAATAGACGAGCAATAACAATATCGCGTATTAATCCAAATACACGTGAGATAGTGGTCATCGCTCCGACAGTGAAGGTCGACTTGAGTAGCTTACGGCTCATTACTCTGTTCCAAAATCGATATTAATCGTCAAATATACCCAAAATACCTGAAGATGCGGGATTTAGAGTGCGTTTGTTTTTATTCAGAGCGAGGCGCAACGACGCGCATGGCCGCTCCCTGTAAGGAGGCGCAACGAAGCTCTGGATGAAAACAGATGTGCTATAAAACTGCATCTTCAGGTATCTTGGGTATATATCATCTATCTAATTGTTTTTACTTAAAATTATGCAAATTTCGCGTAGCATAGCATAACATCGCGTAAACATTGACAAATTGCCTCAATATCCGCATGATACCGCGCCTTTAAAGAACGAATTCAGGAGTTAAGAGTGGCAAATATTGCATCTGCAAAAAAACGAGCGCGTCAGTCTGAAAAATTACGCCTACATAACGCGAGTCAACGTTCCATGCTTCGAACCCATATCAAGAAAGTAACCAGTGCTATCGAAGCGAAGGATAAAGAAGCAGCGCAAAATGCTTACAAAGTAGCGTCGCCTATTATTGATGCCATGGTCACCAAAGGGATTATTCACAAGAATAAAGCGGCTAGACATAAATCACGCCTGAATAATCACGTAAGAGCTCTTTAATATCTTACAAAAATCTAATTACTAAAACCGGCTTAATGCCGGTTTTTTTACGCCTACACGGATGTAGGCTGTCTCTTCTACACATTTTGTCTATCGCCAAGCCATGTCAATTCGCCGTAATACCGCGTCGCATCTTCACCCGTCTTGCCGGCGTAGGCCGGCATCCAGTCAAACCAACTCTTCATAACAAATCCCGCCAATCCAGATTTATCGTTTCAATTGCTCGCAGTTTCCAAAGCCGCTTCGCAGCGCTGACGTGATACTAATGTACAAAGTGCCGTTGCGACTGTTGGTGAGCATATAAACACAGGGTTGCTTTTCTATAGCGGTATTATTTAATTGACTGGATGCCGGCCTACGCCGGCATGACGGGTTTTGTGTCTTTTATAACATTAGCGAAAAACATTTTACGTCTTTGTACGCAGATGTGTAGAAAAGTCAGGTCTACATCCATGTAGGCAATATCGTTTGCGCAAGAGCGGCGACGTCCATGGATTCAAACACATCAAATCAGTATCAAATTATCCCGATGTATCAATTCCTTCTCATCAACTTGTTCAAGAATATCCTGAATTTCTGTACTTGATTTACCAATAATTAATTTCGTTTGCACTGAATCGTAATTGGTTAAGCCACGCGCAATTTCTTTTCCGGATTGATCAACGCATGAAATAATTTCTCCGCGTTTAAATTCTCCGACAACAGATTTAATACCGACAGGCAGTAAACTTTTTCCATTCTTCGTTAATGCGTTTACCGCACCATCATCAAGTGTCACCGTTCCCTGAAGATGAGCCTGATTTGCCAACCATTGTTTTCGAGCTTTCACTGTTTCCTGCCTGGTCGTTAACAAGGTACCGACTGATTCACCATTAGCAATCTTCAGAAGTACCGATTCAACACTACCTGAAGCAATCACAGTTTGTGTGCCTGATTTCACTGCAACGACAGCGGCTTTTAATTTGGTACGCATACCACCACGACCAAGACTACCGCCCTCACCGGCATAGCTTTCTAATGATTTGTCACAAGCCTCAGCTTGTTCAATTAATTTTGCAGAGTCATCTGTTCGTGGGTCGGCGGTATAAAGTCCTTTTTGATCAGTTAATAAAACCAGTAATTCTGCATCAATAAGATTCGCGACTAAGCCGGCAAGCGTATCATTGTCACCAAAACGAATTTCATCCGTCGCAACCGTATCATTTTCATTAACAACAGGAACAACACCTAACTTGAGTAAGGTCTTTAAACTTGTACGCGCATTAAGATAACGCGCACGATTCGCGACATCATCATGCGTTAATAATATCTGTGCCGTGTGTTTACCGTATTTTTGAAAACAAACTTCATAGGCCTGAATTAATCCCATCTGTCCAACTGCTGCCGCAGCTTGCAACTCATGAATAACATTCGGTCTTTTCTTCCAACCAAGCCGACTGACGCCTTCAGCTACAGCACCAGAAGAAACGATAACAATCTCAATACCACGCTTGTTAAGCTCAGCAATCTGCCTTACCCAGTTATCAAGCAAATCATGTTTAAGACCACAGCCGTTGTTCGTCAGCAAGGCGCTGCCAATTTTGACAACCCAACGTCGCGTCTCTTTTAGTTTTTTGCGTTCTTCCGTCACTGTGTTTCCTGACTTACATTTCTCTGTTTTGATATCCAATCGTACATTGCATAACACAACTCCTGACAACCTGCTCTGGTCACGGCAGATATGACAAATATTTTAATCTCGTTACCCAGAGTTTTAATTATCTCTTCTCTCAATTCATCCATTAATTCAGCTGGCAATACATCTGCTTTATTTAATACTAACCAACGTTCTTTTTGCGATAACTTTTCATCATAGCGAATTAATTCTGTTTCAATTGTCTTGATGTCTTTTAATACATCTTCCGGATCCTTACTCGCGTCAACAATATGTAATAACAAATTGGTACGACTTAGATGTTTTAAAAACTCAATTCCCAAACCTGCGCCATCTGCCGCACCTTCAATGACTCCCGGAATATCTGCAATAACAAAACTTTTCTCTGTATCGATTCTAACTACACCAAGATTTGGATACATCGTCGTAAACGGATAATCAGCAACCTTTGGCGTTGCCGCAGAAACCGCTCGAATAAAGCTCGACTTACCTGCATTGGGTATTCCTAGTAAACCTACATCCGCTAACACCTGAAGTTCTAATCTCAGGTTACGTTCTTCTCCCGGTGTTCCCTTTGTTGTCTGTCGCGGTGCTCGATTTACGCTACTCTTAAATCGGGCGTTTCCTAAACCATGAAAACCACCTTGTGCAACTAACAAGATTGCTTCATCGGTCACCAAGTCACCAATTAACTCATCCGTATCATCATCATAGACGAGCGTGCCTGATGGAACCTTCACATACAAATCGTCTGATTTTTTCCCTATACGGTTAGTCCCCATTCCAGGCTGACCATTTTTTGCACGATATAAACGATCATGACGAAAATCGACCAGGGTATTCAATCCTTCATCGACTATTAAATAAACGCTGCCACCATCGCCACCATCGCCACCATCGGGACCGCCTCTAGGAATATTTTTTTCGCGACGGAAACTAAGGCAGCCATCACCGCCTTTACCGGCTTCAACTCTAATCGTCGCTTCATCAACAAACTTCATAAAAACACTTCCCTTATCTCCGAATTACTACGTTGCTCGTCTTTCTGCGGTACTCATTTATTAACATATAAACTCCGTTCCTCGAAAAACTCGCGCCTTGTACTTCGAAGATAATGTCGGTTTTTATATACAACTATTTAACCCATTTTATATTGGACTATGTCACGCATCTATGCGCTTGCGATTATATCCTACGCATAAAAAAACCCCGCCATTGGCGGGGTTTTTATGATAAATCTAAATTCAGTTTATCCCGCAACGACGACGTCAACAAATGTACGATTTTTCGGGCCACGCTGATTAAATTCAACTTTACCTTCCGAAGTAGCGAAAATCGTATGGTCGTGTCCTAAACCAACGTTAATCCCTGCATGGTATTTTGTGCCACGCTGACGAATGATGATATTACCGGCCGCAACCTGTTCACCACCGAATTTTTTTACACCAAGACGTTTCGATTCTGAATCGCGTCCGTTTCGAGTACTACCACCTGCTTTCTTATGAGCCATTGCTTTACTCCAATGCTTATTTCGCTGCTGCGATATCGGTTATAGAGATTTCGGTATAAGCCTGACGATGACCCATCTGCTTACGATGATGTTTACGACGGCGAAACTTAACAATTTTCACCTTCGAACCACGACCATGGCTTTCAACTGTAGCGGTTACATTTGCACCCTTAACTAAAGGCGTACCAACAGTGACATTTTCGCCATCAACAAGCATCAATACGTCTTCGATTTTAACCTTCTTACCCGCTTCGGTATCCAGCTTTTCGACTTTGAGCTTATCGCCCTTTTCTACCTTATACTGCTTGCCACCAGTCTTAATCACCGCGTACATCTGAATTCTCCATACTGCGCACGATTGTGCACTTTCAACAAAGGGGGCGATTCTAAGAAATTCAGCAGGTGGTGACAAGGTAAGAATGATAAAATCTGGAAATAAGCTTGAATTAACCCGGTTCGGGCAGTATTTTGCACCCGATTTAATTGAATTTCAGTAACTTATTAAGACTAAACAACAACGTGAAGCAAAACGACTCAACCGCCAAAAAAACAGAAATGATGGACATTGACCATATTCGTGAATTAATTGCGGCGGATATGGGCAAGGTAAACCGCTTAATTGAAGAAAGTCTGTACTCGGAAGTCGGCCTGATTGACCAACTTGGCCATTACATTATCAATAGCGGCGGCAAACGCCTGCGACCAGCCGTTGTTTTACTAAGCTCTCGCGTTTTCTCCTACCAAGGCGAGCAACATATTAATCTGGCAGCCATTATCGAATTTATCCATACCGCCACCCTATTGCACGATGATGTCGTCGATGCCTCATTATTAAGGCGTGGCCACGAAACAGCCAATCAACGCTGGGGCAATGAAGCCAGTGTATTAGTCGGGGATTTTGTTTACTCGCGTGCTTTCCAGATGATGGTCAATACTGATTCCATGCGTGTCATGCAAATTCTGGCAGAAACAACCAACACAATAGCGGAAGGTGAAGTACAGCAACTCATCAATCGACAGGATCCCGATACCAGTCAGGAAAATTATCTAAAAGTCATACGCCATAAAACAGCCAAGTTATTCGAAGCCGCCGCACAACTCGGCGCAGTGATAGCAAACCGCTCTGAAAAAGAAGTCGAAGCAATGGCCGCATATGGTAGACACCTTGGCACCGCATTCCAGTTAATTGATGATGTTTTGGATTACAGTTCATCCGCAGAAGAATTAGGTAAAAACATTGGTGATGATTTAGCCGAAGGCAAACCAACACTGCCTCTACTCTATGCGATGTGGAATGGAAACGAAGAAGAAGCAAAAATAATTCGTGATGCGATAGAACATGGCGGACTCGAACACATTGAACAAATTAAAGAGACAATAAACTCAACCGGCGCCATTGCCTACACAGCAAAGATAGCCGATGAAGAAGCCAAACTGGCAATCAATGAATTAAAAGAACTACCTGCATCAGAATATTTAGATGCGCTATATGCATTGGCGAGATTTTCTGTAGATAGACAGTATTAAGAGACCTTTGCACGAAGCTAACACAGCTCAGTTTTGTATAAAAACACCAGAGTTCTGTCATTCCCGCGTAGGCGGGAATCTAGTCGAATCAAATACTTAACTGGATTCCCGCCTGCGCGGGAATGACGATAGTGCCAGGGTTTTGGGTTAAATAAGCACTCATGCAAAGGTCTCTTTAAGTTTTATTTCGAGAAAATATATTAAGAAGGCATAAAAGCAAAAGGCCCATTAAAGGGCCTTTAACTTTCGGGTAACTCTTAGATATTCCACCACTGGCGGAACCCCTTCGGGCGGTTGGTGGACACCGCTTTCGCAGCCCCGTATACATCCACTTACCTTTACTATAGGTAAATAACGGAAAATGTTTAGTATTTTTTGTATTTAAATGCCATAAATGTGTGAAATACTTGTGCAATCCAACTAGCACTACATGGCACAATGTGTCATATAACGATATAAATATTAGTAAACACTTGCCTTAAAATGCTGTCGGGGTTGCCTGCATGGATGCAGGTAGTTCGAAACCAACAGTAGGCGCTTTTAGGCGACGCTTGGAGCAAGTTTTCGAAAGCTCAGTCTGGTTAAGCAATAACAATGTATTACAAATACATTGTCCAGATTTGTTTTTGATTCGGGGTGTAGCTCAGTCTGGTAGAGCGCAACGTTCGGGACGTTGAGGTCGTAGGTTCAAATCCTGTCTCCCCGACCACTTCAAAAAAATAACGAATATTGGTTTTTTGATTTTGAATTCTACTTAACTTTAGAAAGGAAAAGTAAATTTTTCGTTAAAAGGAAATTTTACTTTTACAAGTTCAACCATAGCTGCCCCGATCTTTTTTCCAAGTTGCTCTGTAAGTGAATTCACCGTTATCTCAAAAGAGTCATCTAATATTCGCCATTTCTCCATCCATGTCTCTGGAAGTTGTTTATCATGCGGTTGAAGTGCTGGAACTAGTCTGTGAACCATCCAACCCACTTCACAATATCGATTGAGAAACAATGCAAATTGTATTTCGTCGAACTTAGGTACTATTGGAAGTGGTTCAGTGCCCTTCATCCAATTCATTGCTTGCCCTAATGACAAACGTGCGCCATGAACTTCAAAATCAAAAAGCTCATCCCACTTTA
>Ga0214472_10009705_pt1 | contig 10029 bp, 11 predicted proteins | sample RVTome_6_FD_207662 | JGI IMG/M metagenome (GOLD analysis project Ga0214472, IMG submission 207662) | Soil microbial communities from uranium-contaminated site in the Upper Colorado River Basin, Wyoming, United States - RVT140D175 | ecosystem: Environmental > Terrestrial > Soil > Contaminated >...
GCGGCTGTTCGCCGGGCTGAGCAACGAGGAAGCCGCCTCGATCCTAGGTGTCTCGTCCCGCACAAACCGTCGGAACTGGGCGTTTGCGCGGGCATGGCTTGTGCGCGAGTTGCGAGGCGCGGACGAAGAGTGAAAGATGGGCTGAAATGCTGTCCGTTTTGAGACACCGTTTGCGCATGATTTGATAGAGAGTCTGCAAACTGCACGAGGTCTGCCATGCCAGACGTAAGCCGGTCAGAACGGTCGATCTTTGTCGAGTCGCTCGATTTGCCTGACGGCCAGCAGCGCCAGGCGTATTTGGACGCGGCCTGCGGGAACGATGCGCAGTTGCGGCAGCGAGTCCAGTCTCTGCTGGAAGCGCACGACTCGCCGCAGACGCCGCTGGGGCGATTTGGATTCGACGAGGCGGAACAATCGCCGGCCGCGATGCCGTGGAACGGACCGTTTGAGTCGGCCGGTGACCACATCGGTCGATACAAGCTGCTGGAGCAAATTGGCGAGGGTGGCATGGGCGTGGTCTATGTTGCCGGGCAGACCGAGCCGGTTCGCCGCAAGGTGGCGCTGAAGATCATCAAACCCGGCATGGATACCAAGAACGTCGTGGCCCGCTTCGAGGCCGAGCGCCAGGCACTGGCGCTGATGGATCATCCGAACATCGCCAAGGTGCTGGATGCGGGCGCTGTTGGAGTACACGCTTCAGCGTGCAACGAAGTTGGAGTACACGCTTCAGCGTGCGATGCGCCCGGCTCGCCCGCCCAAGACACGCTAAAGCGTGAACAATCGGCCCAAGACACGCTAAAGCGTGAACTCCAACCGGGCCGGCCGTACTTTGTGATGGAACTGGTCCGCGGCGTGCCGATCACCCAGTACTGCGACAACTGCGAGCTGACAACCCGTGAGCGGCTGGCCTTGTTTGGCGACGTCTGCCAGGCGATTGCCCATGCCCACCAAAAAGGCATCATCCACCGGGACATCAAGCCGAACAACGTGCTGGTCGCGGTGATCGACGGGACGGCCGTGCCAAAAGTCATCGACTTCGGCGTCGCGAAGGCGATCAACCAGGAGCTGACCGAGCGGACAATCTACACGGGCTTCGCCCAGATGATCGGCACGCCGCTGTACATGAGTCCCGAGCAGGCGCAGATGAGCGCGCTGGACGTGGACACGCGCAGCGACGTCTACTCGCTCGGCGTGCTGCTCTACGAACTGCTCACCGGTGCCACGCCCTTCGATGAAACGAGGTTCCAACGAGCCGGCTTCGATGAAGTGAGACGAATCATATGCGAGGAGGAGCCGCTCCGACCAAGCGGTCGCATTAGCACGCTGCGCGGCGAGGCGCTATCGACGGTCGCCGCGCGCCGGCGGATGGAGCCGCGTCAGCTAGCCCGCACCGTCTGCGGCGAACTGGATTGGATCGTGATGAAGTGTCTTGATAAGGAGCGCGGCCGCCGTTACGACACGGTCAGTGCCTTGGCGGCGGACGTGCAACGGCACCTCACGGACCAGCCGCTGGAAGCCTCTCCCCCATCGGTGGTCTATCGGTTTCGCAAGTTTGCCCGGCGAAACAAACGGCCTTTCGGTTTCGCCACACTCGCGGCGGTCACGTTATTGGCCGCCTGCTGGTCGCTGGTCCTCCTCGGGCAACTCAAACACCAGCAGCAGCGAACGCAGGCGGCCGTTTTTAACGAGCAGGAGGGCCGCAAGGATTTCAACGAAGTGCTGTATCGGGAGCACCTGGCATCTGTCGCGTTGATGGACCTGGCCAGATCTTACAAGGCCACCGAACAATTTCAGCCGGCCGAAGAGATTGTCGAACTTGCGGTGAAGATCAACCATCAGCTCGTTGCGAGGTCACTTCGCATGACGGATGCGAGCAAGCGGATGGACCTGCTGCACGGCCTGGAATTCTCCTACCTGAAACTCGCAGATGTTCAGTACAACGCCGGAAAAGTGCATGCCGCCGAGAACAACTACCACGAAGCGGTCGCTCGCGCTGAATTCCTCGTGGCAGAATACCCTCACCGCATCGACTTTGCCCTGGAGCTGAACGCCGCTCGGTTCGGTCTTGCAAGGTGCTTCTTGTCGAAAGGCAAAGACTCCATTTCGCTGGATTTGGAGCGCCTGCGTAAGGCGGAGCCTCTTCTGCGAGAAGCCGTCAAGTGGCTGGAGGAGTTGGTGGGCAAATACCCGCTGCAAACGAATTATTCCAATCACCTGGCGGCCGCTCGCGAGCGGTTGGGATGGTGCTTGACGTTACAGGGCCGCAGTCTTCTGCGTGATATGCATGACTACCTGCCAGCCGAAAATGCGCTTCGAGAGGCTTTGGTTTTGTTTGAACAACTCCCGGCCGAATACTGGCAGGGGCGTAAATTCCGCGAGCGGCTACGCACAACGTACAGCAGACTGAGCCTCGTCTTGGAAACGACCGGCCGGTTCAAAGAAGCGGCTGAAGTGGTATTCAAGGGTCTCGACGTCAAAAAGTCGCTGATCGCCGATTATCCAGAGGTTTCGATCTACCAGAAATGGTCGGGTGAAGCGAAATACACTTATCGGTTGGCCCGGCGGCTGATTGAAGATCCCGACGACTTCACCAATTACGATCCAGCCCTGGCGGTCCGCCTGGCGCGTATCCCCCTGAAGCACCGAGAGGATTTGGGAGGCTACTGGGCAACGCTGGGCATGGCACTTTATCGGGCGCAGCAACCCTTGCAGGCGCTTGAGCCGCTCCAAGAGGCGGCCCCGAAAAAGATCGATCCCGCGGAACGCTGTCGTGTTCACCTGTTTCTGGTCATGGCCCACGGGCAACTTCATCAAGCGGAGAAGGCTCGTCCGCATTACCACATGGCCGTGGCCTGGATAAGTGACAACAGGCCGGACGACGAAAATCTGCAGGCGTTGCGCGCCGAAGCGGAGACTCTATTGGGAACGCCGATAAAGTAGCGACGAGACAAAGAGGTCACTCCATCCGTGAGTGTGAGCGTCACTGCGCGCGTGCCCGCGGTGAAACTTCCGTACAACGGAATCGCGTACCGAAATACCTTCGTGTTGACTCTCCCCTTAGGGGAAGTCGTATCCTGAGCGAGGACGACGATTCAAGCGAGCGGCCTCTCCTGACCTTCTCGGATCAAGAATCCGTCGTTTCTCGGCGCGCCTCGCGTCGGACGGCTTTCTGAGGCGCGCGGATGCACTGGTGGCCAGCGGTTTGGAGACTATGGTCGACGTCGAGGTCGTGCTATGAAGGCGACGAGAGCCAGCAGCGATGCCAAGGCAAGAGCCGCCGGCTCCGGAACCGCCGCCGCGCCGGCGCCGAAGTTGTTGCGCACGCCGTTCAGGTCGTCGATGTTGACCATGCCGTCAAAGGGGTAGGAGTCTCCGGCCAGCGTGCCGTCGTCGGGTCCGATCGCGCCGAAGTTGTTGCGGACGTTGTTCAGATCGTCGATGTCCACCTTCCCGTCGCCGTTGGTGTCGCCACGCTGTGGCAACACACCAAGGACAGGCACTCGCCAGAGGTCGCTTCCGAGTCCGAGATTGGGGCTGCGAAACGACTCGAAGTACAAAGTGTCGCCGTCCGCCGAGAGGCTGGGACCGCTATCCAGCGTCGGTGTGTTCACGCCCGGCCCAAGGTTTTGTGCACTGCCAAATGACTGTGCGGTATCGGTTCGCGTGGCCATCCAAATGTCAAAGTTCCCGAACCCACCCCCACGATCGGAGTCAAAAAACAAAACCAGCCCGTTATCGGAGATCGTTGCCCGTCCTTCATTTGCCGAACTGTTTACGCCCGTTCCCAAATTGGTCACGTCGCCGAAGGCCCCGTCTAACGAATCTCGAGTGGCCATGTAGAGATCGCCGCCGCCGTGTCCTCCATCAACACGGTCTGAGGAAAACAGCAGCGTCAAGCCATCGGGTGAGATGTGAGAGTAAGCCTCTAGCGCGGGAGTGTTGATATCGCTGCCGAGGTTTATGACGTCCGCAAAGTCTTGGTCTGTGCTTGTGCGGGTCGCCAGCCAGATGTCGCCGCCTCCCTGCCCCCCTGGACGACGGCGGTCGTTATCGAATGGCGGAAAGAGTGCATCGGCGAAGTAGAGTTGAAGACCATCAGGAGACAGAGTCGGATAGAGCTCGTTGGCGGAGGTGTTGACGCTTCCAGCGAGCGGCATTGCGGCTCCAAATTCGCTTTCCGCGTCGGCGCGCGCTGCAATACGGATGTCGCAGTCTGACGTGAAGGAAGCGCAGAAGTTGAACAGCAGCAACTTGCCATCCGGCGAGATTCCACTGCCAAAATCGGCCACAGCAGAACTGACCGGCGCGTCGAGTCGCTCGGGTACGCCGAAAGTGATTGACTGCGCCAGTAGGCTATTGCCGGTCAAAACGGCGCCGAGGAAACAAATCGCGCGCAAATTCACGTTCAATCCAGTCTTTTAGTGGCAGACTGCCGAGGTGCAACTTACTGCCCGTGTGCGCCGGCCGGTGGCGTTGGCGTATGGGAGCCTAATGCCCTGCCGGTGCTGAGTCAACGGTCCGACAGGACCTTTGGCGGTTTCGAGCCGTTTCCCACCCTTCATCACGCAATTCTCGCAAAATGAAGCGGGACATTCTACTTTTCTGCGAGTTAAACGTAGAATGCCTCCTACTCAAACTCCATAATCGTCTGGTCCACCGCCAGCGTGTCGCCTTCGGCGACCAGGATTTTCTCGACGCGGCCGTCGCTCTCGGCGCGCAGCACGTTTTCCATCTTCATGGCTTCGACGACGGCCAGATCCTGACCCGATTTGACCACGTCGCCGACGCGGACCTTCAATTGAGACAACATGCCGGGCATCGGCGAGAGCAGAGATTTCGAAGTGTCCGGCGGCGGCTTGGCCGGCATCGAAGCGGCCAGCTCGGCGGCGCGAGGCGTGAATACGCGCACGTCGACCTGCGAGCCGCAATGGTACAGGCGATAGTTCAAATTGTGGCGTTCGACCTGGATGCAGACCGGGTTGCCGTTGACCGTGCCGATAAACAGTGGCTCTCCGAATTGCCACGCGCTGCGCACTTGAAACGTCTCGTCTTCGTACGTCACGTCGTGGCCGCCTTCGACCGGACTCACATGGACCGTGTGTTGCGCGCCACCCATCAACACGACCCAGTCGTCGTGAACTTTCCGTTCGTAACCAGGCATCTGTCCAATGATGCCGGCCGCCCGGTCCATGTAACGGCGGTGTATCGAAGCGACGACGGCAATCAACAACGCCGGGTCGTCGTGTGCCATGTCGGCCGGGTTGAATCCGTCCGGGTAATCCTCGGCAATTGTGCTGGTATGGATCCGTCCGGAACGAAAGCCCGTATGTTCGACCAGCGCCGCCAAAAAGCTGATGTTGTGCGTCACGCCGCGTATGTAAAACCGGTTCAGCGCGTCGCGCATGCGGGCGACGGCCTGTTCGCGGCTGGTGCCGTGCGTGATCAGCTTGGCGATCATCGGATCGTAGTGGATCGACACCTCGCTGCCCTCGTAAACTCCCGTGTCGACCCGCATGCCCTCGGTTTCCGGCGGTGGCAGATACCGCACCAGCCGGCCTGCCGACGGCAGGAAATTACGGAACGGGTCTTCGGCGTAAACCCGCGCTTCGATCGCCCAGCCGCTGGTGCGGACATCCGCTTGAGAGATCGGCAGCGGCTCGCCGGCGGCGATGCGGATCATCCACTCAACCAGATCAATGCCCGTGACCATCTCGGTCACCGGATGCTCTACCTGCAGGCGGGTGTTCATCTCCAGGAAGTAGAAGTTCTGGTCCTGGTCCACGATAAACTCGACCGTGCCGGCCGACTGATAGCCGACGGCCGCCGCCAAGGCGACCGCCTGCCGTCCCATCGCCTGGCGCGTTTCGTCGCTCAAAAACGGTGACGGGGCTTCCTCGATCACCTTTTGATGCCGTCGCTGCAGGGAGCACTCGCGCTCGCCCAGGTGAATCACGTTACCGTGCGCGTCGGCCATGACCTGGATTTCGATGTGCCGCGGCCGCCCGATGTATTTTTCGATGAACACGCGCTCATCGCCAAAACTGCCGCTGGCTTCGCCCGTGGCCCGGACGAAGCCGTCGGCGCACTGGTCGTCATCGCGGGCCACCCGTATGCCGCGGCCGCCGCCGCCGGCGCTGGCCTTGAGCATCACCGGGTAGCCGATCTTGCGGGCGACGGCCACCGCGTGGATCGGGTCTTGGATTACATCCGCGTGGCCGGGGATCGTGTTGACGCCGGCCTTTTCGGCCAGCAGTTTGGATGCGATTTTGTCCCCCATCGCCCTGATGGCCGCCGCCGGGGGACCGATGAAGACGATTCCTGCGTTGGCCAGGCGATCCACGAAGGCGGCGTTTTCAGCAAGGAAACCGTAGCCCGGATGAACGGCCTGGGCGCCCGTATCACGGCACGCGCCGACGATATTGTCGATCGACAAATAACTAGCCGCCGCCGGCGCCGGGCCGATCGGCACGGACTCATCGGCCAGCAACACGTGCAGCGCATCCTGATCGGCCTCCGAATAGACGGCCACCGTGGCGATGCCCAGCCGCCGCGCCGTGCGCATCACACGGCAGGCGATTTCCCCGCGGTTGGCGATGAGGATTTTTTTGAACATCCGATTCAGGCCGACCCGCCGCACATCACGCCGATTATGATCCGGCGGAAGGCCGATCCGCTGGATGCGCTTTTTCAGCGGCATCTGCTCGACCTTCAGCGGCCATTTTTCCCAGGTTTGTCGACGCGGCTCGGTCGCGGATGTGCTTCATGCGCGCTTCGGCTGTCAAGTGCTCCATTTCTCGACTTAACTTGTCGCGCAGATCACGCATTAATCGTACAGCATCAAACGTCTTCGTCGTCATCTTTCCAAACCTCCAGGGGCGATCACGGACCGCTTCGGGAAGAATTCGGATTCTCATTCCAGTCGTTCCCGCAGGCGGCGTTTCGGCTCGTCCCAATCGACGAAGCTGGTGCGCCCATCCCTGCTCGTCGTATTGTTTTCCATCATCCAATTCCTTGTGCTCGGGGTTATGTAAACTTGAAGCGGATGCCGATCGTGGAATGTTTCCCGAATAAGTCAGTTTCCATTCCTGGCGATCCCGCAAACGGCGCTTCGCACATCCCAGCCGACGAGCTCGTGCAACTCTCTTATATCGCAGCGATCGTTGATCGGCGAGTAAATCACCCTGCCTGGGTGGCGAAGGAACGTCTTCAGGATGTCGCGAAGGGTCGTCCCAAAATCGCTCCATCTGTGTGCCAATCATCCCGATGACGTCGCCGGCGAGGGAGGCGAACTGAGGTACTCGCGGACTTCCAGTTGCATCCGATCGATTTCGGCGATGAAGCCTGACGCCGACAGACGATAGTTTGTAGGATTGGATTCCGTCTTTCGCAAATGCGCCAGTTGCGCTTGGAATTGTCGAATCCGCTCCAGTGTGGCTTCTAACTCTTGTTCGTCACGAATCATCCGCTTTCCTCGACAATCTCGACGATCCCACGCTTTCCGCCGCCACGCTTCGTTTGCCAATATTCTACCACCGCCTGTTCGCCGCCTAAAGCGGCTGATCGACGCACCCAAAACACGCTGGCTCCGAAATGAGTATCAGCCGCCGCGTGATCGAAGAGCAAAAGGGACTCGCCGCGCAGTCCGTTGCCGTCAAACGCGTCGTCCATGACCAGAAATACGTCCACATCGTTCGGTTCGGGCCTGTCCGTGACGAACGACCCGAATACGACGAATCGCGCCAGGTGGCCCGTTGCCGAGGCCAAGTCGTAGATTCTTTCCAGTCGTTGGCCGACCGCCATTCGTTGCGCATGTGCGGTTGCAAATCGTTCGAGCGTTTCCCTCAGTGACGCCTGGTGCACACCCGGCGGCAGCTCGCCGCCTTCATTCAGTTCCGGCAACGGCATCGTCGGAATTCCTGGCGCAGATGAACTTGTCGTGTATTCATTCCGCTCGTTCCCGCAGGCGGCGTTCCGCCTCGTCCCAGTCGACGAAGCTCGTGCGCCCTTCCCTCACCGCCGCGATACGTTCGGCAAGCACGTCCCCATGCCATTCTGGGGACGATCTTCGCAACCTGCATCTTGCCGAGCAAGTAGAGTCGGCCCCGATGGACCGCCACTATGTAAACGAAGTCTCCCGGCTCAATCCCACGGCTGGAAAACCGGGAGCCGGCGGCATGGCCGAGTCGGCCGCCGGCTTCCGGCTTCTTGCGAGCCTCGGCGTACCGCCAACTGTAACAAAAGAATCGAGACATCCCACATTCCCTACCAGTTGCCCACTGGGATCGGCTTGTATTCCGAAAGCCCGTCAATCTTTGTCCCTTCGAACGCTTGCGACCAGGCCGATTTGCCGACAGTGATCCGTTGGCTGAACCAGGATACCATGTTGCTGGCCAGCCATTCCACCGGCTGCTGCTTCGGCTGCGATTGGACCGCCGCCTCGACCAGATTACGACCTTCGGTATCTTGCAAGAGGCGCGCCGCGATCTCCTGCGAAGTGACGTATCGCTGATGCTCCCGATACGCCTGCTCGATGCTGCGGGCGACGATTGGGAAGGCGTCAGCGTGTTTCCATGTCGGTTGCATTTTTTTAGGATCTCCACCGCCGAAGGGTAAAGCGACGCTACCGCCTGAAGGACTGTCGTTGTCCGGTCGGCCGAGACAACGAAACGGAGAAGAATTGCCTTCGGCCGGTCCGCTTCAGCGTTTGGTTCGGCGCTTCCCGCCACTTCGGGATCCGCCCGGAACCGGGCCTGGGGCCGGCGCGCCACGCAGCAGTCCCTCTGTGCTGAGATCCTCATCGATGTCCGGCCAATGGATGCCGTAACCACCGCCCGCCACGCGCCAGTTCTTCCGCTGGGCTGCCGTCGCGTTGAACAAACGGGGATACCACGCCAGTGGGACCGTAATGGTCCGGCCGTCCCGCAGATCAACGCTGAGGGTATCCTTGGTAAACCTCACATCGACGACACGTTCGTCAGCCGCCAGCGCCAAGATGCCCATGCCAGGCCTCCAAGAATTTCACTTGATGTTGGGATATCAGTTTCTGAACGCGGCGCAGCTCTTTGGGCGAAAAGCCGAAGTTCCGCACCAGGCCGACCGGTTGCAACCAAAACTTCGCTGAAAAATCATCTCGATCCACGTGGATATGGGGCGGCTCGTTCGGCTCATGGCTGTAAAAGTAAAAGCGGTAAGGACCGGTTCGCAATACAGTCGGCATCAACTCTCGATTCTCCCCAGAAGGGCTCATATGGCCCGAGCCGGTCAGTTTTCGGCCGGTCAGCTTCAGCGTTTTGTGAGCCGCCTGCGTCGCGGTTTCTTTGCACTCTTTTGCGCGAGCGACACCAAGCCGCGCAGCGCTTCGTGAACCGCTTGGGCAGTCGGGAAAGCCTTTGCCAAGTCCGGCGGCAGCACGATCACGTTGCTTCCCTCGGCGTACGCCCGCGCATATTTGCCGCGAACGCCTTTGCTGAAATCGTACTCCTTCAGCATGTCCCCATTGCTCTTCATATTCGATGGCTTCTTCATAAAATCTCCTTTCACGGCGGCTTGCGCGCCGGGAACTGATAATACGGATATTCTCGCCTCGCTCAGTGAACACGGCAACTAGCAGTCGGCGCACGATTAGTCACGCAACCGTCAAGGGCTTGATCCGTTTGACAGCCGCCCCGATATCTTGGGCCGCGTCCCACAGATCCACCGCGCGCTGCGCGTTGAGCCAGAACTCGGGAGAATTGCCGAACAGGCGGGAGAGCCGCAGCGCCATTGCGGGGCTGACCGCCCGCCGCTCGCGAAGCAGGTCGTTGACCGTCTGACGCGATACGCCTAACGCTTCCGCGAGATCGGAGACTGAAAGCCCGTAGTCCGGCCGGAAGTCTTCCCGAAGCATCTCTCCGGGGTGAATCGGACGAACCTTCTTTTCGCCTGTGTTGGGAATGCTCATGCCTTATTATAACGGTATATTCCCGTGTTTCCGCCACGGGTTCTCCAGCTTTTTGTTGCGCAGCATCGCCAGCCAGCGGCAGATTCGCG
>Ga0214472_10009706_pt1 | contig 10029 bp, 6 predicted proteins | sample RVTome_6_FD_207662 | JGI IMG/M metagenome (GOLD analysis project Ga0214472, IMG submission 207662) | Soil microbial communities from uranium-contaminated site in the Upper Colorado River Basin, Wyoming, United States - RVT140D175 | ecosystem: Environmental > Terrestrial > Soil > Contaminated >...
ATCCGCGTCGTACGCTTTGTGGTCCTCCACAAGGCTTTCGATGCCGACGACGACGAGATCACGCGCACCCGCAAGGTTCGAAGAGACGTGGTCGCCGACCGCTACCGCGACATCGTCACCGCTCTCGAGAACCGTGCCGCCAGCGTGACCATCCACACCACTGTCACCTACCAAGACGGCACCCGATCCGATCGCGAACTCGAGCTGGCCGTGCGGTCTCTCGACGGTTTCGTGCCGGCCCCGCGACGCCGTCGCGGACTCGGTGGGAGGGTTGCCTGATGGAGACCTTCATCCTGCTGACGGTGACGGGATTGGCCAACGGAGCGATCCTCGCCCTGGCTGCGCTGGGTTTCGTTCTGGTCTACAAGGCGACCGGCGTCATCAACTTCGCACAAGGCGAATTCCTCGCGGTGGGAGCGTATTCAGTCTTCGCCGCCATCGCAATCTTCGGCTTCCACTGGAGCCTGGCATTTGGCTTCGGGGTTGTGGTCGCCGTTGTGCTTGCGATCCTGGTCGAACGTCTTGTGTTGCGCCCGATGGTCGGCGAGAGCCCGATCGCGGTGATCATGGTCACCATCGGCTTGTCCGCAGTTATCGCCAGCGTCCTCCAGATACTCTTTGGGACCTCACCTCGGAGACTGCCGCCGGTGTTGCCGAGCGGCACGGTCGAACTCATCGGCACCGTGTTGCCCGTCAACCGGCTGGTAGCAATCGGCTCGGCTGCGATAGTGTTGGGCGGTTTCACGGTCTTCTTCCAGCGCTCACGAACAGGCATTGCCATGCGGGCCGTGGCCGACGACCAGCAGGCCGCCCTGACGATGGGTATCAGCGTTCGTCGAGTCTTTGCCATGGCCTGGGCGCTGGCCGGTGTCAGCGCCGTGGTCGGCGGATTGCTCGTCGCCGACATCACCGGAGTGTCCGGGGAGGTGGCCGCCTTTGGACTGATCGTCTTCCCGGTGGTGATTCTGGGAGGGCTTGACTCGGTTGTCGGGACCATCGTGGGCGGGGCGGTCATCGGGCTATTGGTGCAGTACACGGCGGGGTATGTAGGTGGCGGCCTCCAGCAGGTCGTGCCGTACATCGTCCTGGTCCTGATCCTGATGGTGAGGCCCTACGGGCTCTTCGGCGAAGTCCGGATCGAACGGGTCTAGGGGCAAGAGTATGGCAGCGATTTCGACCGGCATCTACCACCGCAGCTACCGCTCCGAGCAGGCGCTGCTCCATACCACCGTCGAGTACGTGCGGTTGGGCCTTGCCATCGCGGCTCTCCTGGCGCTGCCCTTCGTTGCATCGCCGTACTGGCTGACCGTGGCCAACCAGGTCGGCATTGCGGTAGTGGGTGCAATCGGCCTCAACATCCTCACCGGCTACACCGGCCAGATCAGTCTCGGCCAAGGAGGGTTCCTGGCCGTGGGTGCCTACACATCCGGGCTCCTCGTGACGCGGCTAGGCGTGCCGACCGTGCTCGCAGTCCTGATGGCGGTGCTGACAACCGCGGCCGTCGGCGCGTTATTCGGCCTTCCGGCGCTTCGGCTGAAGGGCTTGTACCTGGCCATTGCCACACTGGCTTCGCAGTTCATCATCCTCTGGGTGGTGCGCAACTGGACCGCGCTCACCGGCGGCGTCGACTCCCTGGTCGTCCCCCGGCCGGCAATAGGCGATTCGGTCTTGCGCAGCGACTTCGCATGGTATTGGGTGATCGGCGTCGTGGCAGCGCTGTGTGTGATCGCAGCGCGAAATCTCTTCCGCACTGGCTTGGGGCGCGCATTCATGGCCATCCGGGACCACGACATCGCCGCCGAGGCGATTGGCGTGGATGTGGTCCGCTACAAGGTCCTTGCCTTCGCGGTCTCCTCAGGATTCGTCGGGCTGGCGGGCGCGCTCACGGCTCACTACCGCTCCATCGTCACCTTCGAGCGGTTCACGCTGGAGGTGTCGATCCTCTACCTGGCGATAATCATCGTCGGTGGGCTCGGCAGCATCCTGGGCTCGATTCTCGGGGCGGGCTTCATGTTCGTCCTGCCCGCAATCATCAACCAAGCGGGGCAATCGCTGCAGGTCTCGTTCCTGGCCCGTCAACTGCCTGCCATCCAACTCGGCGTCTTCGGGCTGGTGATTGTGCTGTTCCTGATCTTCGAGCCCCGCGGGCTGGCGCGTATCTGGCAACGCGCCAAGGACTACTTCCGACTCTGGCCATTCCGGTACTGACGTGAACCGCAACGACAAACAACACAAAGGCGGGTTCCACCGCCAAGGAGGAAACGAAATGAAACGCACAAGACCGCTTCTCGTGGGGCTGCTTTCGCTAGCCCTGCTCGCCACCGCTTGCGGGGACGGCGACGGAGAAGCCACCACGACCACGGCCGACAGTGGCGGAGAAGCCACCACAACCACGGCCGCTCCGGACGATGGGGCGACCACTACCACCACCGCAGTCCCAGGCGAGCCGATCGTGGTCGGTGCGATCTTCGACCTGTCCGGCCCGACATCTGACGTCGGCGTCCCCTTCTCCGAAGGGGCAAAGGCCTATATCGAGTGGCTGAACGCCAACGGCGGCGTCGAGGGTCGGCCCATCGAGCTGCTCAGTCAGGACTACCTGTACGATCCCGCCGTCGCAGAGCAGCTGTTCTCGCAGTTCGTGTCTGAGGGCGCGGTAGCGTTCTTTGGTTGGGGCACCGGTGACACCGAGGCCCTACGGACCAGAGTCACCGAGGACGAGATCCCATTCCAGTCCGCGTCCTACGCGGAGACGCTGGTTGATCCCGCCGAGACTCCGTATAACTTCGTGCCGGCGGCCACCTACTCCCAGCAGATGAGAATCGCGCTCAGGCATATCGCAGACGAGGCCGGCGGAGAGCACGTCGAGGTCGCCCTCCTCCACCATGACAGCCCCTTCGGGCTATCGCCGCTGGAGGACGGGCACCAGTACATTGCCGACGCGGGTCTCGACATTGGGTTGCAGAACTACGCGATGCCGGCTGGCGCCGTCGACTACTTCGGCGAGCTGTCGCAGGCCTCTGCCCAGGGGGCGGAGTACATCATCGTGCAGAATGTGCCCAGCCCCGCCGCGCAGCTTGCCCGCGATGTCCAGTCGCAGGGCATCGAAGCAACTCTGTTCTGCCTGAACTGGTGCTCCGACGAGATATTGGTGGAGTTGGCCGGTGACGCGGCTGACGGGGCACTGGGCGTACTCCCGTTCGCTCCTCCGTCGCAGGCCACCGGAGACCTTTCGGCTGTCGAGGCGTACCTGTCCGATGCCGGCCAGAGCCTCGACGATATCAACTCGCACTTCACCCAGGGCTGGTACCAGTTCTCGGTCGTTATAGCGGCGATGGAATACGCGCTTGCGGAAGGCATGGAGCTGACCGGGCCCAACATCAAGACGGCCCTGGAGGAGATGCCTCCCCTGGAAACCCCGGTCACCTCGGCCATTGAGTTCTCGGCGGACTCGCACGCCGGAATGGAAGCGGTCAAGGTCTACGAAGTCCAGGACGGCAACTGGGTTGCAATCACCGATGCCATCACCCCGTGATGCAGCGTCCATAGACGGCAGCACGGAGGGTCGTCCCGCCAAAATTGGCGGGGCGACCCTCCCGGCCAGGCCCGCGCTCGAGGTCAACAACGTCGAAGTCATCTACGATGAAGTGATCCTCGTGCTCCGCGGTCTGTCGCTGAGCGTGCCCGAGGGCAGCATTGTGGCGCTGCTCGGCTCCAACGGAGCCGGCAAGTCGACCACCCTCAAAGCCATAACCGGACTTGTGTCCACTGAGCACGGAGAGGTCACCGAGGGCTCGATTCAATTCCGCGGTGAAGAGCTCACCCGTCTCGACCCGGCCGAGATCGTGCGGCGCGGGCTATCACTCGTCATGGAAGGCCGGCATGTCTTCGAGCACCTGAGCGTGCGGGAGAACCTCGTGGCCGGGGCGTACACACGTTCGGGCCTGGACGCCGAACGCGAGCAGATGGTCTACGACTACTTCCCAAGCCTGAAGGAGCGCTCTGCGATGCGCGCCGGGTACCTCTCGGGTGGCGAGCAGCAGATGCTGGCGATCGGCCGCGCTCTCATGGCAGAGCCGACGCTGCTGATGCTCGACGAGCCATCACTGGGACTCGCACCGAAGCTCGTGAAGGAAATCTTCGACATCATCAAGCGCCTCAACCGGGAGCTCGGTACGACCGTGCTGCTGGTTGAGCAAAACGCCCGCCGCGCCCTTGAGATCGCGGAGCATGGGTTCATAATGGAGAGCGGGCGCATCGTCCTGGACGGCCCTGCCGCCGAACTCGCCGACAACCCCGACGTTCGCGAGTTCTACCTCGGACTGTCGGAAACCGGGCGCCGCAGCTATCGCGACGTCAAGCACTACCGACGCAGGAAGCGGTGGTTGTGAATCCGGTATCGGAATACCAGACCGCCCTCGACGGCGAGGTGGCCGCCGTCGTCACGGCACTTGCCTCACGCAACGCCGGCTTCCGACATCGTCTCCTGGCTGCCGGGCTCGAAACCACCGACCTGCGGACCGTCGCCGACCTCGACCGGCTGCCGATCGTCACCAAGGACCAGGTGATGGACATGCAGCGCGCCTCTCCTCCCTTTGGCGGGCTGCTCTCCGACGATGCCACGCTCCGGCGGGTGTACCAGTCGCCCGGCCCGATCTACGAGCCCGAACCGAATCTGGACGACCCCTGGCGCTTCGCCAGAGCGCTCTCTGCGGCCGGCTTCGGACCGGACGACATCGTGTTGAACGCGTTCGGCTACCACCTGAGTCCGGCGGGAGCCATGTTCGACGAAGCCTGCCAAGCGCTCGAAGCGACGCTGCTGCCAGCTGGCGTCGGCAACAAGGACTTGCAAGTGCAGGCATGCCTCGACCTGGGCATCACTGCCTACATCGGGCCGCCGAGTTACCTAAAGGCGTTGCTCGAGCGCGTCGAGGAGATGGGCGTGGACTCGGGTATGAAGTTGGAACGCGCTTTCGTCTCTGGAGAGCCACTTCCGCCGTCCTTGCGCAGTTGGCTATCTGAGCGTGTCACCACGATTCACCAGGGTTACGGGACAGCGGAAGCCGGCAACCTGGCATACGAGTGTGACCAGCTGGAGGGCATGCACGTCGCCGACGACGCGATTGTGCAGGTGTGCGACCTGACCTCTGGCGCCGCGTTGGAGGATGAGACCGAAGGTCAGGTGGTCGTGACCCTGAGCCGCACCGACTACGCGGTAGTCCGCTTTGGCACGGGCGACCTATCGGCGTGGCTGCTCGAGCAGTGCCCGTGCGGTCGCCGGACACCACGTCTGCGCGGCTGGATGGGGCGAGTCGGCGCCGCAGTCAAGGTTCGGGGCATGTTCCTCCATCCACGCCAGGTAGAACGGGTCGTACGTGGGGTTCAGGGAGTGGCGGATTACCGGATGATCATCGACCGCATCGAGCACCGCGACGTCGTTCGCTGTGAGGTCGTGCCCGATGGCGACCGTAGGCTGCTTGCAGAACGCGTAGAGCATGCGATCCGCGACGGTCTGCGATTTGCTTGCGAGGTCACTGTTGTGGCACCCCTCCCTCGAGACGCCGAACGGTTCATCGACCACCGAACGTGGGAGTGACCACGTTGTCCGGGGTGCTCGGCGAGGCTTTCGCTCTTGCTCGTGAGATGGCCAACAGCGAGGGAATGGCCGTAGGGGTACCACACAGCGACAAACGTGGGTTAGCGCGGCGGGCAGGCGATTCCTCACCTGCACTTTCATGTCCTCGGCGGACGTCAGGCGCAGCACATCGACAGCGGAGACCCCCCGGTATCTGTCTTCCAACGTTATGCCGGACCCGGATCGAGGATGCGAGCTAGCTGGAGTTTCGCGACCGAGGCATTGGCCTCGAGAGGCTCCACCTCCCGAGCGAGGACCTTATGCCCGACGATGGTGATCCGATAGTTGCGTCGGACACGCCCACCAGGTCGTCAGACTTCTCCCCGGCGGAAACCTACCTACTCTCGGGTGATCCACCTGACCGAGACGCATCCGATCAAGGCCTATGGCATGTCGCAGGTCCGGGGGCAAGCGTCGTTCACCGAAAGTCTTCAATCGAATTCGCTCCGGCCAAGCCTCCTCATTCCGGTGGCGGTTGTCGGAGCCAGGGCAAGCGCGGTGGCGTCGTCCATCCTCATATCACGACCCCGCTCCCAGAGACGGTCGAACTCCTCGGCCCCAACCCGGGTCTTCAGCATTCTGAGTCGTTCATCACGGTTTCCCTGAGAGGCCTCTGCCGAGGGGATGTCGAGAGCCGATCCCAACTCGTCGACGTACCCGAGAAGGATCACGGCCGTCTCCGATGCGCCGGTCTCGGCGGCGATCCGGGCCATCCCTGCCAAGGCGGTCCTTGTGGTTCTCCGCTCGGCAAGAGCTGCGCCCCGGTGGAGGCTCTCCCTCAGTGTCTGCTCGCCGCTCGTCAGGTCGTCGGCGTCGAGTTGGGTGATACCCAGGGCGCTCAAGGCGCGCACTGTGCATCTCTCGTCACCCTGGCGGGTCAACTGGGTGACGGATTCTCTGAGCACAGCGGCAGATTCGCCGAGTCGTCCCGCCCTTCTCAGGACCTTCCCGTATTCGAGCCGGGCATGTGCCCCGTCGTGGACATTGCCGACCGCGTCGGAGATGGCGATGGCCCGCTCCGCGTAGTCCACAGCCAACTCCAGGTCGCCGTGGCTTCCGGAAAGTTGCTCGGCGATCTTGTAGAGCACTAGAGCCTCCCGGCTCCTGTCACCAACGCGCCGGTACAGGTCGAGAGCCTGTTGCAACATGCCGATCGACCACTCCGGGTCGCGGTAGCTGGCCTGACCCATTCGCTCGCTCCACAAAGCCAGCTCCCAGGGGTCGTCCTGTCCTGCGAACAGCTCAAGGGCCTCCATTCCGACGGTTCGAGCCTCTTCGGTGCGACCGTCGATGACGAGCGCCCAGGAGAGGGCGCGCAGGGCACGCGCCTCACCCCTCCTGTCGCCGATGGCACGGGCCTCGGCTAGGGCCCGCTCTGCATACTCCCGGGGTAACGAGGCGTGCTGTGAGGAGTACAGGTCGCTGGCGCGGAGCAGTGCCTCGATTCGCAGCTGCGGGTCGAGACCCTGCGAGACCTCCACTGCCCTCCGTAGCCACTCGTGACCCTCAGATCTCGGACCGACCGAGTCCCAGAACACAGCTAGGGCGACGGCAAGCCGAACCAGTTTTTCAGGCGAGGTGGTGGCCGCCCAATGCAACGCCTTGCGAAGGTTGTCGTGGTCGATACGGAGAAGGGTGCGCCAGTCGGTCTGCTCCGGACCTTTGAGGTGCTCGGCTGCCTCCTCGGCGAAGCGGAGGAAGTAATCGGCGTGGGCGTCACGGAGCGGGGCTGACTCGGTCGAGTCGACCACCCGCACCGAAAACTCACGGAGGGTCTCGAGCAGGATGTACCGCCGTCGTCCCACTCCGCCGGCCACCACTAACGACTTGTCCACGAGGCCTGCCACAAGGGCGGGGACGGCAGGACGGTCTAACGGTTCGTGGCCGCACACATCGACAGCGGCGTTCATGTCGAAACCGCCCCGAAACACCGATAGGCGCCCGAAGAGGATCTGCTCAGGCCCGCTGAGAAGGCGAAAGCTCCAGTCGACGGCTGCCTCCAGCGTCTGGTGTCGATCTATACCCGACGGGGAGGAGAGGACCGAGAACCTGTCGTCGAGATGGTCCCGCAGCCCGACCAACCCGAGACCATGGGCCCGGGCCGCTGCCAGCTCCAAGGCAAGCGGGATACCATCGAGGCGTCTCACAATCTCTCCAACCACGTCGAAAAGCATTCCTGGATCGTCGTCCCTGCTCGCCGCTCTGACCCGGTCGACGAACAGCCGGACCGCGTCGAACTCCTCGGTGACCGGCTCAGTTTCGTCGGGGTAGGGGAGAGGATTCACTTCGAGGATGCTCTCTCCAGGGACCCCGAGCCGCTCCCTGCTGGTCGCCATGACGACCAGACCCGGTGACCCCTCGAGCAGTCTCTGCGCTACCTGCGCCACTCTTCTCAGCAAATGCTCACAGTTGTCAAGGACCAGGAGCAGCCGGCGTGTGCTCACATAGTCGACGAGGACAGTATCGGTGTCCTGGTCGCCGAGCCGTCCGACACCCAGCGCCTTGGCAATTGCGTCCGCCACTCCATCAGGAGAACGGACCGGGGCAAGGTCGACGAACCAGACCCCGTCCCCTGAGAACCTGTCGATTACAGCCCTTCCCGTCTCCGTGGCCAACCGCGTCTTGCCCGAGCCGGCAGTGCCGAGTAGCACCACGAGCCGGCTGACCTCGAGGAGAGAGGTCAGCTCCATCATCTCCCGGCGTCGTCCGACGAAGCTGGTCAGTGCCGCAGGGAGGTTGTGCCGTTTCGGTTCGGTGAGTGGGGTCAGGGAGGGGTCGTGGAGAAGGATCCGCTCCTCCAGCTCCTTGAGTTCCGATGACGGCTCGATCCCCAGTTCCTCGCCGAGTCGGCGGCGAAGACGTTGGTAAGCGGCTAGGGCGTCGCTTTGCCTGCCGGATCGGTACATGGCGAGCATGAGCTGTGCCCAGAGCCCTTCCCGGAAAGGGTGGTCGGCGACCATTGTCTCCAGCTCCCCGATCACCTCGCTGTGACGGCCTGAGGAAAGCCGTCTTTCGAACAGAGTCTCCATTGCCCGGAGTCGCAGTTCGGTGAGTCGGAACGACTCCGTCGGTCCCCAATCGGTGGAAGCCAATTCGGGGTAGGGTTCGCCGCGCCACAAGGCGAGTGCGTCCTCGATGTCCACGTCGCTGAGCTCTGTGATGGTCTTTACGGCGTTCTCGAACACGACGGCGTCGATGCTCAGGTCATCGAGGTCGACCAGGTATCCCGCAGGTCGCGTGGCCAGGGCGGCGCCGAGAACCTGTCTCAACTGGGAGACGTACTTATGGATGCTCTTGCGGGCGGTGGCAGGAGCGTTCTCACCCCACAGAGTCTCGACCAGGGCACCAACGGTGACTACCCGACCCCGGTTGACGGCCAGGGCGGCGAGCATCATCCGGGCCTTAGGGCTGCCCAGGTCGACCCTCTGACCGTCGATCAAGACTTCGATCGGTCCGAGGACCCTCAGATGCAGGGAAGTCGTCATCGGTCTACCCGATGGTTACCGGATCGGTACCGGCGTACGCGATAACCGTGCTGATCGGGACTCGAATATACACCCGATCGTGGCAAGAAGGGAAGCCAAATGACAGTATCCACCGACACAAGGACCGCGGTTTTGATCGCCACCGAAAGCCTGGCCGGGATGCTCGACGACCCGCAGATCGCGGTGGTCGAGGTCGACGAGGACACCTCCGCCTTCGAGGGTGGGCACATCCCCGGTGCCATCGCCGTCGATTGGAGGAAGGAGTTGCACGATCTGCCTCGGCGGGACTTCATCAATTCGGCCCAGCTCGGGGCCCTCCTCGCGTCTAAGGGGATCAGCGATCAACAGACGTTGATCCTCTACGGAGGCAACAACAACTGGTTCGCCGCCTACGCCTACTGGCTGTGCAAGCTCAGGGGCATCGAGGACGTCAAACTCCTCGACGGGGGCCGGATCAAGTGGGAGTTGGAGGATCGGCCGCTGACCAAGGAGGTCGCGGCGAAGACGCCGACGACCTTCCGGCTGACGGGAAAGGAGCGTCCAGGGCTGAGGGCAAGCAGGGAGGAGGTCATCGGTTTGGCAATTGACGGCGGCCAGATGGTCGACGTCCGGTCCCCTGCCGAGTTCTCCGGCGAGGTTATGGCGCCGCCGCACCTCCCTCAAGAACAGCCCTATGTGCCCGGCCATGTCCCCGGTGCGGTCAACGTACCGTGGTCGCAGACGGCCAACGAGGACGGAACCTTCAAGAGTGATGAGGAGCTGACGCAGTTGTACAACGGGAAGGGTATTACCGGCGACGGATCGGTGATCGCCTACTGCCGGATCGGGGAGAGATCGTCGCACACCTGGTTCGTTCTCAGCGAGCTGCTCGGGTTCCCTAGCGTGAAGAACTACGACGGCTCCTGGACGGAG
>Ga0214472_10009707_pt1 | contig 10028 bp, 8 predicted proteins | sample RVTome_6_FD_207662 | JGI IMG/M metagenome (GOLD analysis project Ga0214472, IMG submission 207662) | Soil microbial communities from uranium-contaminated site in the Upper Colorado River Basin, Wyoming, United States - RVT140D175 | ecosystem: Environmental > Terrestrial > Soil > Contaminated >...
CCCGCCAAGATCGGCTTCCTCGAGGACCGGATGGAGGTCTTCCACTCCCTCGTCGATCTGCTGGCCGAGACGGGCGAGCCCCTGGCGGCGCTGGGGGCGGCAGAGCGCGCGCGGGCCCGCGCGCTGGCCGACCTCCTGGCCGGGCGGATCGAGCCGGACGGCGAGGCGGGGGCGGCGCTGGCGCGGCTCCGCGAGGCCGAGATCGACGCGCGGCCGGAATCGGGCGAGGCGGAGGGCGACCTCCTGACCCTGCGCGGCGCGGGGCGCCTCGAGGCGGCGATGGCCGTGCTCCGGGATGCCGACGAGGACCTGGCCTCCCTGGTCGCGGCGCGCGCGCTGACCGGAACCGAGATCGTGGATCTGGCGCGGAGCTCGGGGAGCACGCTGGTCGAATATCTGGCCACGGCGGACGCGCTCCACGTCTGGGTCGTCTCGCCGGAGGGCGCGGTCCATGCGCACCGAGAGCCGCTCGGCCGCGACCAGCTCCGCGCCGCGGTCGAGCGGATCCGCCGGACGTGGGAGGATGCCATGGCAGCCGGACTCCCGCCGGGCTCGGAGGCGGCGGCCGAGCTGGCCGCACTTTACGCCCGGGTCGTGGCTCCGATCGAGTCGTGGCTCCCGGCCGACCCCGAGGCAGTCGTGACCCTGGTTCCCCATGACGCGCTCCTCCTCGTCCCGTTCGCCGCGCTCCCCGATGCGGCCGGCCGGCCGCTGGTAGAGCGCCATGCGCTGTCGACCGCGCCGTCCCTGACCGTGCTGGCCGGGCTCGGGGCTCGCGACGCCACGCCCCGGGCGCTCGAGTGGCTTGCGCTCGGCGACCCGGTGCCCCCGGCGGACGCCGGGCTCGGCCGCCTGCCGTGGACGGCGCGCGAGGTCGAGGGCGCTGCGGGCCGCTTCCCGGCCGAGGGCCGCCGGGTTCTGACCGGCGAGGCCGCCAGCGAGGCCGCGCTCCGCGCGCTCGCACCGGCCGCACGGGTCGTCCACGTGGCCGCCCACGGCGCGATCTCGGATTGGGAGCCTCTGGGAAGCGCGATCCTCCTGTCGCCCGGCGAGGGACACGACGGCTGGCTCCGCGCGTCCGAGGTGTTCGGGCTCGCGCTCGACGCCGACCTGGTCGTCCTCTCGGGTTGCTCGACCGGCCTCGGCAAGCTCTCGGGCGAGGGGCTCCTCGGGCTCTCCCGCGCCTTCCTCTACGCCGGCGCGGACGAGCTCCTGGTGAGCCTCTGGGACGTGAGCGACCGCGCGACCGCCGAGCTGATGGACGCCTTCTACGCCGCGCGGGCGGCCGGCCTCTCCGACCCGGCCGCGCTCCGCGAGGCCCAGCTGTCGCTCCGCGACCGCTATCCCCATCCCTTTCTGTGGGCCGGCTTCTCGCTCGTGGGCCGCGCTCCGTGATCCCGTGATCCCGTGATCCCGCCGGAGTCCCGTCCCCCGTGAGCTCTCCGACCGCGCGCCCCGAGCTGCGGTGGATGGAGGACCTGCGGCTGACCCGCGCCTGTGTGGCGGGAGACGAGGCGGGGTGGCGCGAGATGGAGCGCCGCCACTTTCCGTTCATCCGCGCCTTCGCCCTGCGGTTCGGCCTCCCCGAGCACGTCGCGGAGGAGGTGGCGCTGCAGGTGATCGGAGACCTCTGGCGGCGGGAGACGATCGCCCGCTACGAGGGCCGCAGCGCGCTCCGGACGTGGCTCGGCGCACTGGTCACGAACGCCGCCCTGACCGCCCGCGCCCGTGTGCGCGCACGCGAGGGGCGGGAGCGGAGCGCCGCCCCGCCCGCCTCGGTCGAGGCCGGGGCGCCCGAGACCGCCGAGCTCGAGGCGGCGCTCGGCGAGGCGACAGCCGCCGCCCTGGGCGCGCTCGATCCGCACTCCCGGCTCCTCGTCCTCCTCCACTACGAACAAGGGTTGACGCTCGAGGAGATCGGCCGGATGGAGAGCGTTTCGAAAGCCACCATGAGCCGCCGTCTTCACACGATCCGGGCCGGGCTTCGCGAGGAGATCGACCGCGGGCTCGCCGCGCGCGGCGTGACGTGGGAGGAGCTCCGGCCCGATGTCGACCTGGCGCGGCTCGACCTCGGCCTGGGCGCGCTCCTCGCCCGCACCCCGGGCGCGGAACCGCCGGCGGGAGCCGCAGTCTAATGGGCAGAATGGATCACCTCGACCCTGCGGCGCTCGCGGCCTACCAGGACGACGGCCTGGCGCCGGCCGAGCGCGCTAGCGCCAACGCCCATCTGGCGGAGTGCGCGGAGTGCCGCGACCGGCTGGGCGCCCAGGTGCGGGCCGCCGCCGGGCGGGAGGGAGCCGGCGCGAGCGTTTCCGGGGCGATCGGCGCCCCGCCCGAGAGGGGCGTCTTCCGCGAGCGCCTGGCCGCCGCCGCGATCGGCGCCCTGCTTCTGGGCGCGGGGCTCTGGTGGGCGCTGGAACGCCCCCCGGCCGAGCGCGCCGCGGCTCCCCGCGCGCGCGAAGCGGCCCCGGCCACCCCGGGCCCCGCCACGCCACCCGCTGACGAAGAGGTGGCCGGGAGCGCCCCCGGCGCCGAGGATCCGGACCTCCGCACCCCCGACCACGACCGCGTCGAGCCCGAGCTCCTCGCTCTGCGGGGCGGCGTCCGGGAGGTGGAGGGCAAGACCTTCCGGCTGGGGGGCGACGAGTGGGTCGACGAAGCCTGGACCGCTCCTCCCGGCCGCCCCCCGATCACGCTCGTCCGCGGCACCGACGCTTGGCGCGCGGCCCTCGCCGAGCGCCCCGCCCTCGCCCGCTATGGCGAGGTCGGCCCCCGCGTCGTCGTCCTCCTCGACTCGTTCGCCTTCCGGATCCTTCCCGCGCCCTGAAACGGGGCGGCGGGGGCGGCGTCCAAGACGTGGAGCGACGCCGGCCGGGCCGTCGGGCCAGGGCCCGGTCGGAGATCCCACCCACCACCGCAACCTCTGGAGGATTCACCGTGAGATCGATCGAGACGAGTTCCAGGATCCGGATCGTCGCGCTCCTCGCCGCCTTCGCCGTCGCCAGCTGCGGCGGCGGGGAGCCGGCCGAGGAGGGAGCGGAGGACTCCGGGATCGCCGCGGCGGGCGAGGGGAATCTCGACGCCGGCGGCACCCCCGCAGGGGACGACCGGGCGGCAGGCGACCCCGCGACCGGCGACCCCGCGGCTGCCGCCACCGGCACCGCGCCGCCGCCCGCCACCGTGCTCCAGGTCCAGGAGGTGAACGAACCCGGGATGCTGGCCGAGCTGACCGAGGTCACGCGCAAGGACGGCGTTCTCACGGTGAAGATCCGGTTCCGCAACACCGGCACGGACGCTCTACACCACAGCTTCGAGACCGGCCACGGCGCCTACGAGCGCTTCTACGTGACGGCGGGAACCCAGAAGTATTTCGTCCTCAAGGACACCGAAGGCGAGCCGCTCGCGCCGAAGTACCTGGACGTGAACCTCGACCCCGGCGCGACCTCCACCTGGTGGGCGAAGTTCCCCGCCCCGCCCGCGTCCGAGACCACGATCGACCTCGTGATCCCGGACACTCCGCCGTTCGAGGACATCCCGATCACGGACCGCTAGCCCGATGGGCCGGCGGTTCGACCCCACGCTGCGCCGCGGCCGAATCCTCGCCGCGGCGGCCGCCCTCGCCGGCGTCCCGGCGCTCGTCGCCGTGCTGGCGCTCCCGGGCTCGGCGGCCGGCCAGGACAAGTACGCCTCGGCCGACCTCCCCGCCGTCCACGCCGCCGCCGTGCGGGCGCTCCCCGGCAAGCGGCTCGCGATCCGCGGCCGGTCGGTCGCGATCGTCGGCGTCGCCCGCGGCCTCGAGGCCACGCTCGAGGCCCTCCACGCGGAGGTGACCGAGCGCGAGATCCGGATCGATCTGTCGGCGGACGTCCTCTTCGACTTCGACAAGGCCGACCTCAAGCCCGCCGCGGCCGGGGATCTCGGCAAGGTGGCCGAGGTGGCGCGCGCGAACCCGGGGACCCCGATCCAGGTGGCCGGCCACACCGACTCGAAGGGCGCGGACGCGTACAACCAGCGCCTCTCCGAGCGGCGCGCCGAGGCGGTGAAGGCGTGGCTCGTCGAGCGGGGCGGCGTGGAGGCCTCCCGCATCGGAACGCGCGGCTGGGGCGAGACCCGGCCGGTGGCTCCCAACGAGACGCCCGGCGGCGCCGACGACCCCGTGGGCCGCCAGCGCAATCGCCGGGTCGAGATCACGATTCGAAAGGAAGGCACAGGATGAACCGCACCTTGATGGCCGCCGCCCTGGCGGTCGTGACCGCCGGCGTTGCGCCGGCTCGGGCCCAGATTCCGGGTCTCGGCGACGCCGCCCGCGTGCTCGACCGGGTCCCCAGCCTCTCGAGCTTCCTCGAGGGCGACCCGCCGATCACCACCAGCCTCGACGACGCGCGCACCGAGGTCGCATTCCTGGACGGCTACTCGCCCGACGCGTGGACCTCGATGAACCGGTTGACGCGGACATCGGGGGGAGCGTTCAGCCTGCGTCCCGGTCGCTACGCGCTCGAGGCGCAGAGCTACTGCATGCACGCTGGCACCCACGGCCCCGGCGGCGGCGACGGCTATCTGTATGCCCCGCTCGCCGGCCCCAAGGCGCCGATCGTCCGCAGCATCCTCCGGAACTCGGTGGCCCATCCCGAGATCCCTCAGCGCGACATCCAGGTGCTCATCTGGGCGATCATCGCTCGGACCAAGCCCGGTGACATGCCGTCCGATGTCCGCCGGACCGCTGAGCGCCTTCTCACGCGGGACCAGATGCGGGACCTGGGCGGTGGCGCCCTGGGCATGGTACCCGAGAGCGTCATGCGGGAGGCGATGAACCGCCTGCCGCCGGGCGCCCGGCAGGTGTTCGAAGCTGAGGCGCGGCTCCGCTCCATGATCTCGAGCGGAACGTCCTCGTTCGCCGAGCTCGAGCGCGTAGCTGTCCTGACGGGCGCCGCACCCCCGCCGGAAGGTTCGCGGCCGATTCCCGAGGCACGCTGGTCCTACCATCCGGACGGCTTCTTCGTGCGGTACAACCCTCAGGGCTACAGCCACACGCGGATCGAACTCGTGGTGCCCCGCCCGGTGACGATCGCCCGCGACGTTCAGGGGCGGATCGTGGCTATCGTGGAAGGGTCCGGCAGGAAGATCGAGGTCGAGTACGACGAGGCGAGCGCCGAGGTGGCCGGCGACGCCGGCGTCCGCGCATACGGTCTGCGTTCGGTCCATGCGACGGAGCCCCGAGGGGAGCCCGTGGCGGTCGCCGGCGCCAGCGGCTGGACGCTGGTCGGTGTGCCCCGCGGCGGCGGTCGAGCCTCGGGCGCGGGCCGGTTCAGGGACCTGGCTGCCCGCTATCGAGCGGCCGAGAAGTGGCGCGATGAGGTGCGCGCGCTCTCCGGCCGGCGCGCCGGAGGCTCCGGCCTGGCCGACGCGCTCGATCTGGCGCAGCTCCATCTCGCGATCGAGGACGCATCGGGGGGCGCAGCCGCCCCGGGGGGCTGGGAGGAGGTCTCCGCGGCTGCCCAGGAAACCCTTCTGTCGCTCGCCGAGGCGTGGCAGGCGGCGGTGTGCGCCTCGACCGGATGCCCGTCGATCTCCGTCGCCACCGACATCCTGGTCCTTCGGAACGGCGAGGTGCGCCTGGGCGATCTCCTTGGATGTGGCGGCGAGACGTGCTGGTTCGAAGGGTCAGGCGTCAGCTTCGAGTCCATCGCCTGGATCGGGCTCGCGACGAGTGGGCTCCCACCATCAGCGCAGAACCCCGACGTCGACGAGGTCCACCTGGCGACCGGAACGGTGCGGCCGGGCGATCTGCAGGCGGTATCCGAGGAGTTCGTTTGGACGGCGGTCGGCGGGTACGATCGGAGCCGGGTCGAGTGGATCCACCTGGCCGGCATCGAGGAAACCCCGCCCACCGGGGTCTCGCCCGCCGGAGGGCCCGCGGAGGAGACCCGGCCGCCGCGCCCGCCCGACGACGTGGAAGACGAGGACGATGACGACGAGGACGACGAGGACGACGAGGACCAGGATCCCGACGACGGAGGCGGCGAGGGCGATGGGTTCACGTTCGACCCTTCGGGCGGCGTGGCTACTCCCGGCAATCGCGCCCGGCAGCGGCTCGCGACGTCGGGCCGATCCTACGGAGACAGCGGTCAGGACACCGGGGGAGAGGATACTGGCGAGGACGAAGACGATTGCGAAGGCGAGGCGCGGAACGTGGATCAGGCAGCGGCCCTGATGGATCTTTACAAGCTCCAGCACGGCGAATGCTACACGGACCCCCGTGCACCCTCGAGCGGCGTGGAGGATTGCACCGGCGAGATCGTCTTCGATGATGTCGAGCAGATCGAGTACGAGCGGTTGTATGATAACTGGAGCGAAGCATTCGGCATCTGGACAGAATGCATCTTTCGGGAATGAGAAGAGGGAGCTCGGCCTGACGGTACTCGACTCTTTCTGAATGCAGCGTTCGCGACTTGTCACCCCGTCACCGAAATGAAACGAGGGAGCGGCCAGGCGTCCGCGCAAAGAGCCGTTAGAACTTGTGGCTCTCGCGGTTGCTGGCCGCTCCCTCGAACCCTAGGTTCCTTCCCGGGCCCCTAACTCAACGGTAGAGTATCGGCCTTTTAAGCCGAGAGTTGTGGGTTCGAATCCCACGGGGCCCACCACTTCCCGCCACGCCGCGTCCTGCTGGAAACACCGCGTCAGGCTAGAAGAAGAAGATGTCGATGAAGCCCTTCCTGATCTTCTGGAAGGTCGACACCCCGTTGAGCCCGATCGTCGCGTTCGAATAGCCGGTCGTGCAGTGCTCCTGGGCGCTGATTCCCGACTCGGCCGCGAAGATGCGCACGCCGGTCGAGCTGTCGTCGTTCGTCCCGTCCTTGATCGTGGCGACCATCGTCGCTCCGATGTCGGCCGGGTTCGGGCTCTGGGTCACGACGCCGCCCAGCCGGGCTCCCGGAAACTCGAGCTTCGTGCACGAGATCGTGCCGCGGATGTCCTGGTTCGGCTCGTTGAAGCGACGGATGAGCGTCTTCCAGTTCCCCGACGCGCTGACGCCGCCGCCGGTCCGACGCGACACGATGACGTCCTCCTGGAAATTATAACCGCCCCCGACGTGCTTGAGGTCGATGGCGTAGTCCGCTCGCACGAGCAGCGGGGCGGAGAGCGATAGGGCCGCGGAGTCCGGCGACGTCGGCTCGACGACGCTGCCTCCGCACGCGATCACGAACGCGGCCAGCGCGGCGAGCGCGAGCCAGGGTCTTGACTGTGCCACGAGTACCTCACCGACGGGGAAGTGGAGGGTGAACCAAGTATCCGTTCGATTGTAATCAGTTCCCGCGCCCCGTACAACCCGCGGGCCCCCTTGTGAGCCCCGCGCACTCCCGGTTATGATACCACCCCACCATGAGAGCCCTCGTCGTCTTCCTCTTCGCCATCGGCACCGCCGCGACCGCCTCCCGCGCGGCCGGTCAGATTCCGCTCGACCCGGGGCGGAACCAGGGGGTCGGGGCGACGGTCGGGCTCGCATCCGGCACCGGGATCTCGTACCAGGAGATCCTGCCCTCGGCGTTCGGGTTCCGCGCCGCCGTGCTGGCCTGGAAGAAGGGGGACTCCTCGTTCTTCGACGTGGGTGCGAGCGCGCTCAGGATCCTGTCCGACGACGGCCGGCGGCGGATCTACCTGGTGGGCAGCCTCGGTTACTGGCGCCGCTCCGACGAGGAGACGGAGGTCGAGTTCGACGACGACGGTAACCTGATCGCCGAGCGCGTCTTCGACGACGTCGACGACAGCGGGGCGATCGGCGTGGGTGCCGGGGTGGAGCTGCCGTTCGGCCGGGGCGCCGCGTTCTCGCTGGAGGGGGTCTTCACGTACTGGACCGACAGCGGCGACCTGCTCCCCGTACCGCAAGCCTCCATCCACTGGCTGTTCTGAGGCGGACGATCTGAGCGGTCCCCGCTCTACCAGCGTCTCTTCGCATCGTGACGTGGCGAGCGTCTACGACGCGATGGCGGAGACCTACGACGAGATCGACGCCCAGCCGTTCTACATCACCCAGTACGAGACGTATGCCGAGGACCTGCTGGACCGGCTGCCGGTCTGGCGCGGCCGCGTGCTCGACCTGGGATGCGGCACCGGCATCCACACCCGGGCGGTGGCGGAGATCGCGGACTGGGCAGTGGGCATCGACGTCTCCCATCGGCTCGTGCGGAAGGCGCAGGTCAAGCTGAGAGGCGCGCGCGGGTCGGTGCTGGTCGGAGACGCGACCCTGCTCCCGTTCGCGGACGCGGCGTTCGACGCCGTCCTCTCCTATGGCGAGCCGCTCAGTCACATGGCGGATCACGACGCGGTGGTCGCGGAGCTCAGCCGGGTGCTCCGCCGCGGGGGTCGGGTGGTGCTCTCGGTGGACAACGAGTGGAACGCGCGCACGCTCGCCAGTCCGCGGCGGTTCCTCGAGGCGGCGAAGACGCGCGGGGGAGCGGTGCGCGACTGGGAGTTCTACGACGACGAAGGCCGCTCCGTGCGGCTGTCGCTGAAGACGTTCACTCACCCGGAGCTGGCCGCCCTGCTCGAGCGAAACGGGTTCCGGGTGGAGGACGTGGTCGGGATCCATGTCTTCACCCTGCTGGTCCCGCTGGCCACCGACGCGCGCGGCCACGACTGGCGCGCGCGCGCCTTCCGCCTCCTCCACCGCCTCGATCGGCGGGTCGCCGACCATTGGCCGTTCAATCGACTCGGCTATTCGACGATCGTGGCTGCACGCAAGGCCTGAACCGCGCTCCCGAGCGTCTGTAGTCTCCCTGACAGACTCCGAATCCGGTTGGCCCTACGATCCTTCTCGTGACGCATCGGGAAGGAGGTTTTCCATGAACACGGGTCGGATTTCGATGCAGGCGCTGGCGTTGCTGGCGTTGGCCTGGCCGGGCGTGGCGTCGGCGCAGCAGCGATTCCTGCTGCCGGAAGGGACGGTCCTCGCGGTTACGACCGACCAGCGGCTCAGCTCCGCGACGATGACCCAGGGGGCGAGGTTCACGACCACGGTCGAGGACTCGGTCCGGGTCGACGGATACACGATGATCCCGGCCGGGAGCCGGATCGCGGGAGTGGTGACGTTCGTGCGACGGGCGGCCCGTAACGACTCCGGCGTGCTGGGGGTGGAGTTCGACGAGCTGCGCCTGGCGGGCGGCGGCACGGTCGCGATCGATGGCAAGCTGACGAGCACCGACCCGGCCGAGCGGCGGCAGATCGACGCGCGCGGCGACGCGCAGGTCGTGCTCGTCGGCGGACGCCAGGGGGTCGGCGGCGCGATCGGCGCGATCGGCGCCGGCGAGAGCTCGGACCCGGTCTCCGGGATCCTGGGCGCGATCGGAGCGATGCTCTCCGAGGGGTCGGACGTCGAGCTGCCCGCGGGGACCGGGGTCGCCGTCCAGCTCGAGCGGCCCCTCGTCCTGACCGCGGTCGGGGCGCCGGCGCGGCGGCCGGACGCCTTCACGATCTACACGGCGGCCGAGACGATCCGCGCGGCGCAGGAAGCGCTGCGGACCCGGGGCTACTATCGCGGTCCGATCGACGGACAGCTCAGCGACGCCACCCAGCGCGCGCTGCTCGCCTTCCAGATAGACAACGGCGTGCTCGCGACCGGGAACCTCGACGGGCGGACGGCCGAACGGCTGGGGCTGGAGGTGGGTCTCGCGACCGCCCTGACCCCCAGCGAGGCGGCCTACTTGCGGGGTCTCGGCCAGGACCTGGTGACCCGCTGGCGCTCGGCCCTCGGCGTGACCGCGGCGGGCCGCATGGACAGCCGGCGGCTCTACGACGAGGACGAGGTGGCCCTGTGGTTCGCCCTGTCGGCGTTCGCCGATGCCGCCAGTCTCTACGAGCAGGTGGTCCGCGCCTCGGGGAACGTGCAGGGCCTGACGGCGGCGGGGGCCGCGCTGGTCGACTCCGCGCGCCGGGTCGACGCCACCATGCAGAACGTCCAGGTCCCGGTACGGCTCGAGCGGACGTGGGATTCCGTGCGCCAGGAGATCGGCCTCCTCGACCCGGCCTACGCG
>Ga0214472_10009708_pt1 | contig 10027 bp, 7 predicted proteins | sample RVTome_6_FD_207662 | JGI IMG/M metagenome (GOLD analysis project Ga0214472, IMG submission 207662) | Soil microbial communities from uranium-contaminated site in the Upper Colorado River Basin, Wyoming, United States - RVT140D175 | ecosystem: Environmental > Terrestrial > Soil > Contaminated >...
AAACGGCTCCTGAATCTGGCCCAATAACTCGGGAGACGACAAAATCCCGGCAACGAAAGCATTGATATTTGCACCTTTATACAGACCTTTTCCGGAATCCCAGTCATCGTGTTGCAATGATTGCATGGCAAGATACCGTGATAACCAGGGGTATTCAATCAAACGCCCGATGAACAGTGACTTGAAATCAGTTTTATTAATTTCAGGATTGGTAAAAGCGGTAATAATCAATACATTGAATTTATCCCGGGAGACGGTGCAACTGATAAACGCATTTTCATGCGACCGTATACGCATGACCTGCCATTGGGCGTTAACTTCAACATGGGGTCTGCAATCATTTGAGTTCTCATTGGCATGGAGTATTAATGGCAGGAAAAAAATAATATATAAAAACCATTCTGTTTTCGCACATCAGGAAGGGAATATAAATTCATTTTAAATCCTGCCGGAAATGGCGCCCCGGGCAGGGCAAACCGGAAAAAGAAAAGACATTTAACATGTCTTTTCCCGGTGAGCGCCTTGCCAGTGGACGGCAAGGCCGGGGTAAAACAGAGCGATTGTTATTGCGCCAGGCATGGCTGGAAGATTCATGGAAGAAACCTGCTTTAGTAAATGGCAGCCTGCGACCGGTTAGAAATATCGCAGGTTCATCCATGTAAATAAAATGTCAGTTTGATATTCAAGTTGATCCCGAAATGGCACCCCGGGCAGGAGTTGAACCTGCGACCTTCCGCTTAGGAGGCGGACGCTCTATCCACTGAGCTACCGGGGCATGGATAAAATTTTTACTAGCTATAATATCATCCACAAGCTAACTGAAGCCCTAAGTTCGACCATCCTGGTCTCGCTAAAGGCACGGCCTTGAACATCCTGTCCAAAGCGTTCGCAGGTAAAAAACCATGTTAAATGGTTTTTATATTGCCTGCTCACCTGAGCTACCGGGGCATCTGAACGATTATACACGCTGCATTGGTTGAATTGGTGGAGACGAGGAGGATCGAACTCCCGACCTTCGCATTGCGAACGCGACGCTCTCCCAGCTGAGCTACGTCCCCATATTTAAAGTTAATACATGCCTTCCATGGCGTGATTGTTCAGCTTTTGATAAACACCGGCCTTGCCATCCATGGGCAAGGCGCTCACCAGGAAATTCATTCACTGGATGAATTTCTTATTCCGGTTCGCCCAGTTCCATCCTTTGATTCGTAAACAGTGCGTCCCTGCACCACTTTTGAGCTACGTCCCCATGTATAATAACGACTGAGATTGCCTGATATCATGTGATTTGACGAAGATTTTAGCCTGCAAAACCGTTATCTGCCAGAACATAAATATTCTTGAATTGCACATATGTGCCTTTTTGATTAACCTGCGCGCCTGTCATTATTATTACGGAGAGGTGGCCGAGCGGTTGAAGGCGCACGCCTGGAAAGTGTGTATACGTCAAAAGCGTATCGAGGGTTCGAATCCCTCTCTCTCCGCCAATCAATAAAAAACCGGCAATAGCCGGTTTTTTATTGATCATGGGAAAGTATTTGAACAAGTGAACGCCCAATACAAACTGTCACCTGTCAGTCTTCGGCAGGACGAGTGGTAACAAACCCACAGCGCTTACATTGAATCTTTTCAACATTGCCACCCTCGCCAAAACCAAAAATAACGCTGATGACCTCATAGTCATGAAAACCCAACCAGCAACATAATTTGCCAAACATAATGCTCCCTGTCCTCGATAACCTGATCAAAGCATAGCCTATAAATTCCCAAACCAGTTTTTTATCGATAATTACGAGATAGATAGACAGTGCCCGTTAATGGCTAGATGCAGTAGTGTGGCGACTGTCGTGCCTAGATAACAGCGCAATCGATCGGAATCAGAAACGCAGGCTCTGCAAGTAGGTGATAAGAGCATCGAGATCGCTGTCTGACAATTCTCTATAAGTCTGCTTAACGGTGAAAGTAGTTAATGATGTCGATGCCGAACGGTGCAGTGGCGCGCCAGAAGCGGGCGGTGAGAAGAAACTGAACACCCATCATCGCCATCCTGGCGAATCCCAGCGCCATGGAGAAATCCCACCAGATTCCGGATCCAGCCGGCACCTTTCCAAGTATCAGTATCAGCAGCGGCGCCAGAACCAGCACCAGGTAGACGCAAATCCAGAATGTAGCTGACAGTATAGTTTTCATGATTTTTCTTCTTTTGTTTATTGCCAGCGTTCCAATGAAGTAGCCTGAATCTTGTTTACGCTATGAATAGTCGAAATAGAAAATAGTTGGCAGGACAGGAAGATTTGGAAATCAATCAACGGACTATTAACGGCTTACTCCTGCCTGTTAAATAACAAACAGGTTTGCTCCTGCTTTTTATTTATAGAATAACCCGATTAATTCTTGGGTAAAAAATCCCCGAACATTTCATCAAATTTTTCAGAATTAACCTGTACATCTTCTACCCCGAGCAATAACTGCTTTTCTATCGATTCCCTGACGATATCATTGACTTTCCTGATAATGGCCAGGTCGATCGGCGCAGCGCGCAGATCACAGACAGCCAATCCGGCTTCACCGGTCTTGGTATTGATTGGTTTCAGGGTAACAACGGGCAGGTAGTGGTTTTCCAGCATCAGCTGATAACCACGATAGATGCTGCCGGTAAAATTAATCAGGTTTTCGCCGTACTGGTTTTCCGCAGCATGCAATGCCCCCTGGCGGGTATCGCTTAAATCCACAGGCATGTCCGTTTGTTCGAGGCCGCAGAACGTCAGACTGTTCCATTCATACTTGTCGGTGCTGTAAAGACAGCCCAGCAATCCATAATCCCAGCAAGGTATCAATCGAGCGGGTTTTAATTCCTTACCAAGCAGCCCCCTGTCCCGGATCATGAGTTTTCCTTTTTCGTAAGAGACATGTCCCAGTAATACACTCTCTTTGGTGATATGCAGAACCAGGAGCTGGCCGACCCCCTGCATAAACATGTTTTGTATGAGTTCTTTCAGTACCATTTGATGCCTACCAATCCGTTAGATGTATCAGTATTTATACCTAAAAAACCTTCTGACTGATAGTGAATGTATACGTATTTCAGAAGTTTGCAAAAATCTTCGCACATTCTACTCATCCAGCTGGGGCATTAGCTTGCGTTCAGATGGATAACAATAGTCGCCTGAATTTCAATTTGTCCATATTGCTGATTACTATTAATATCCGCCCTTTATTTAATCGCGGCATGTGTTGGTTCCCCCGCGACGCGAAATTGTGGACCACGTAGGGGAGTAGTGGTAACGGTGGAAGCGGATCACCGGGCAATTTCTGGTATGAATTAGTATCGTGCTATCAACTGTCTTATTTTAGCGACAAATATCCCTGTTGTATTTTTAAATCGAGAATCAGGCCGTATAGCCTGAAAGTTGGTGCCGACCACACTTCTCCTTTGAATCTGTACTGTTTTGGAAGTATCTGGCCACGGAATTATGAAAAATCAATCACATATGGCGTGGACAACTCGATAAATTAATGCTGAACCGGTTGAGGCATAGTTCGTGCATGCAGACATCGGAATGAAGCCTGTAATCACGAAATACCGGATAAATTATTCAATCTGATAAAGCTTATTTATGAACCTGGGTGAAATTTTTGGCAGTTATATAGAAATACTGGACCGTCTGGCTGTGGCACTGGCGTTCATTATTTTTATCAGTAGTATCGATGACTTGTTCATTGATATTTACTACTGGTTGCGCGAAATATACCGCGCCCGGTTTATCACCCGCCGTTATCCCCCATTGCGGTTGCACTCTCTGCAAGAGCCGGACGAGAAATGGCTGGCCATCATGATCCCCGCATGGGAGGAAGACAAGGTCATCGGCCGGATGGTAGAACACCTGATTTCCACCCTGGAATACACTCGCTATATGGTGTTTATCGGTACCTACAAAAATGATCTTGCCACCACCAAAGTGGTTGATGACCTGGCACACCGTTACCGGCAGGTGGTGCGCGCTACAGTGCCGGCGGATGGGCCAACCTGCAAGGCAGATTGCCTGAACTGGATTGTTCAGACCATACTGCTTGATGAACGGGATCACGGACGGAAATTTGCAGGAATGATCATGCATGACAGTGAAGACGTCGTACATCCGCTGGAATTAAAATTGTTTAACTATTTATTGCCCAGGAAGGACTTTATACAATTGCCGGTATTATCATTGGAGCGTGAGTGGACACAATGGGTGGCCGGTACCTATATGGATGATTTTGCCGAATTTCATCAAAAGGATCTGGTCGTGCGTGAAAGTCTTACCGGTTTCGTGCCTGGCGCAGGCGTGGCGTCCTGTTATAGTCGTCGTATTATTCAGATACTGGTATCTCAAAATGCCAACCGCCCCTTCAATACCGACACATTGACTGAAGATTACGATTTCAGCTTCCGCATGAAATTGATGGGAGCGAAACAGATCTTTGTTAAATTTCCTGTAACATTCATGATCAAACGGCGGCGGCTGATAGGCGGTTATCGAGATGAAGCTGTCCAGAGTTATATCGCCCCACGCGAACTGTTTCCGGATACATTTATCAGCGCCTACCGGCAACGTGCCCGCTGGATCATTGGCATCGCCTTTCAGGGCTGGCAAAGCCAGCACTGGAGGGGCAGTTTCTGGACGAAGTATTTTCTTTGGCGTGATCGCAAAGGCCTTCTGACTGCTCTGGTTACAGTGCTGGCTTATTTTGTGGTCATTAATTACCTCATTATATTTATCGCCAACTTCTGGCAACCAGTCATGTCGCTCCACGTCTGGTTGCAAAGCAACCCATCATTGTTGACTCTCATGTCGATTAATCTTTTGTTTTTTGCCAATCGTATTGGCCATCGCATCTATTACGTCGGTAATCTTTACGGATGGGAGCAATCCCTGCTTTCGATACCACGTCTGGTCGTTAATAATTTCATCAATTTTTCTGCTACGTTGCGGGCCTGGAAAATGTTTGTGCATCACCTGTTCACGGGACAACGCATAGCCTGGGACAAGACAGATCATGCTTATCCATCTGAAGAACAGCTCCGATCTTTCCGCCGTAGATTGGGTGATTTGTTGCTGGAATGGGGGGCTATCGATAACGCTGCCCTGGAATCCGTACTTGCAAGCCAGGCCGAAACCGGGCAGATGGTAGGAAAACTACTGCTGGAACGTGGCATTGTCAGTCCGGAGATCCTCGCGAATGCTGTCGCCCATCAATGTCGGCTTCCGCGTGCTACAGTGGATTTGAATGAACTCAAGCATGCGCTGCGGTATCTGCCGCATCGCCTGATCGTAAGATATCGGGTCGTGCCTTTGAAGGTGACAACAGAGGGAATATTGCATGTGGGTGTATGTTCGCCCTTACCCGAATCCGGACGGGCTGAAGTGACTGATTTCCATGCCGGCGAAGTTGAGCAATTTATTGTCACTGAGACCGAGATGACTGCCGCCCTGCAACTGGTTGCAACCGGGGAAACTGTTGAACTAAACCAGATGCGATCCCGCAGGTTACTCGGTGATGTCCTGATTGAGATGAGAATACTCAGTCAATCCAGACTGGCAGAGGCGGTACGTGATTACGATCCCAAAGAGCATGGGCGGCTGGGGGACTATCTGGTAGCCAAGAGTATCATCACCACCAGTGATCTGGAACGTGCCCTGCTTGAGCAACGCGAAGATGGATCAAAAACTGGGCAACTGGTAAATGCACCATCATGAAAACCGGATATACATTCATCATATTTCTGCTTGCCCTGCATGTAGCGACAGTGCGTGGTGCAGAACCCCTGACCGGCGAGGTATTCAGGTTGGCAGATCAGGCTTATCAAGCTGTTGCTGCGGGGGAACTTGACCAGGCGGACACCGCCGTGCAGGCAGCATTACGCCTTCGCCCTGATCACCCGCAACTCCTTGCGTTACTGGCCCAGATACAATCGTTGCGTAATGAAAATGAAGCTGCAGCGCAAATCCTGGATCGGGCGCTGGCCCGCGAGCCGGAAAATGCACGCATGCTCGCACAGCGCGGTTATCTGCGCATACGCCTCAATAACCAAGCAGGCGCTATCTCGGATTTTCAAGTGGCATTGCAAACAGGCCAACTCACTGATCCGGAGGCCCGTAATATTGCCCTGGCACTTGCTGATCTGCATGCCGGTAATGCTCATTATAAGGAAGCGATACAAACGATCGCTCCGTATGTGACAGACAGCGATACCCAGGCCACAGCAAAATGGCAGTCATACCTTATTTATGACGGGGTCCTGCCACCGGATAATACTTTGATTGACAGCCCCGAGGTTAATTATGCACTCGTCAGCATGGCCTATGAGGCTTTGAGTAAAGCAGGTGATGCGCGTGCACTGGAGTTATTCCAGACAGCGGAACATCACGGCGGACTGACAGCCCTGCAATACGGGGACGCCGGTTACGCAGCGCGCGGTTTGTATTACAACAAGGAAGCTGACCGGTTATTCAGGGCCGCGATCGATGCAAATCAGAATGAAACTGAGCAGGAGAAACCCTATGCCCCGCGCGAATTATTCAGTTTGCGCCGCGCCGTAGATGATCTGAACCGTTACTGGGGATTGATCGTTTCGGACAGTATTTCCCCTGGCGGGCAAACCGGACTCGGCATGGCCGGGTTGCCAGGCGTTTCCCGGGCCAGCGGCAGCAATGGAGATATCAACCAGATCGGCAGCGAAATCTATTTCCAACCACCTGGTATTGGTTACCGTGATGGCAGTCAATTGCAGTTCTTTATCAGGAGTTTTCAGACGCTGGATGATCAAAGTGGCGGTGCTGATGGTATAGAGACTAACCAGGGTTCGCTGGGGGTACGCTGGAAACCATTACGAGAATACAACCTGGTACTAACCGCAGAGCGGTTAATCAGTATTGGCGCGCTGGCGGATGACGACTGGTTGCTGCGCGTAGGTTTTTCTCTCGATGAAGGTGTTGATATCAAGCCATATCTGGATCATTGGCCTTACCGGACGCTGTTTGCCGAAGCCGCCTATATTACCGGCCAGGACCGTAACATTGACACTCTGGAAGCGCGCTGGGGGTACAGTTTCAAAGTACCTGTCGTAAGCAACCTCACATTCACCCCCTATCTGGTTTTTGCCGCAGATGTGGATACTGCGGCGGTGGAGGAAATTGCCACCGGGATTGGTGTTGGTGCAAGTACACGTTGGTGGTTTCGGGAAACGCTTTATCGGGCCCCCGCGAGTTATGTTGATTTCACTGTGCAATACCGGAAAGGGTTGATTGAAGATGCCATCCGCCAGGATGGTACTTTTTTCCGTTTTACTTTGTGGTATTGACTGATTAATTGGAGTGTTTATGCACGTAATGGTGGTATTTGGCACCCGACCTGAGGCGCTGAAGCTGGTGCCCGTAATTCGCGTCCTGCAAAAATCACCCGGGATCCGTACGACAGTCTGCGTGACTGGTCAGCATCGAGACATGCTGGACCAGGTACTGGAACTGTACGGTATCAAGACGGACATCGATCTGAACCTGATGAAGGATTCCCAACCCCTGGCGAGCCTTCTGGGTGATTCGGTACGGCAACTGGGTAATGAATTTCGCAGGGAACGGCCTGATTGGGTACTGGTCCAGGGTGACACCGCGACCACACTTGGTGCAGCGCTGGCAGCATTCTATGAACGTATCCGTATTGGCCATGTGGAAGCGGGATTGCGTACTTATAATTTTGGTCATCCCTGGCCAGAGGAAATGCAGCGCCACGTTGTGGGTACAATAAGTACGATGCATTTTGCACCCACTGCCGGTGCCAAAAATAATTTGCTTAATGAAGGCGTGCCCGAACAAAGCATTCTGGTTACAGGTAATACGGTAATCGATACTTTGCTTGAAACAGTGGCACTTTTACGGCAAGCGGAGGGGCCGGCGCAGCGTATGAATGAACGCTTTGCTTTTCTTGACGGCCGGCCGTTGTTGCTGGTGACCAGTCATCGCCGGGAGAACCACGACGGCGGACTGGGCCGGCTGTGTCAGGCACTGCACGACCTGGCCAGTCATCAAAACGTCCAGATCGTCTTTCCAGTGCATCGCAACCCGGTGGTGAAGACCACTGTACATCGAATGCTCGACGGAATAGCCAACATCCACTTGATTGAACCCCAGGACTACCTGAATTTTGTTTACCTGATGGATCGTTCCCGGATTGTTATCACGGATTCCGGTGGCATCCAGGAAGAAGCCCCGTCGCTGCACAAACCGGTGCTGGTGGTGCGTGAAACCACTGAACGCCCGGAAGCAGTCAGTGCCGGCACTGCTGAACTGGTCGGGACCGATCCGGACAGAATCAAGGATTCAGTACTTGCTCTTTTAAATGATCCCGGGTTGTATCACCGGCGCTCTAATTGCACCAATCCTTTTGGCGATGGACATGCCTCTGAACGTATCGTGGCGGGCCTGCTCCAGCATAAGTGATTATCCATTTCTCTTTACTTTATGACTTTAATAAAGCTGACTCAAGCCGGTCAGGTTTAATTATCAAATCACCGGTTTAGTTCTTTGGTAAAAAATCCCCGAACATCTCATCAAATTTTTCAGAATTAACCTGCACATCTTCTACTTCAAGTAATAACTGTTTTTCTATCGATTCCCTGACGATATCATTGACTTTCCTGATAATGGCCAGATCGATCGGGGCGGCGCGAAGGTCACAGACAGCCAGCCCGACTTCACCGGTCTTGGTATTGATTGGTTTCAGTGTTATGACGGGTAAATGGTGGTTATCCAGCATCAGTTGATAACCACGGTAGACGCTGCCGTTAAAATTAATCAGGTTTTCGCCGTACTGGTTTTCCGCAGCATACAATGCCCCCTGGCGGGTACTGCTTAAATTTACAGGCATGTCCGTAAGTTCAAGGCCGCAGAAAGTCAGGCTGTTCCATTCAAACTTGTCGGTGTTGTAGAGACAACCCAGCAATCCATAATCCCAGCAAGGGGCCAATCGAGCGGGTTTTAATTCCTTACCAAGCAGCCCCCTGTCCCGGATCATGAGCTTCCCTTTGTCATAAGAGACGTATCCCAGTATTGCACTTTCGTTGGTGAGATGCAGGACCAGGAGTTGGTCAAGGCCCCGCTTATACATGTCTTGTATGAGTTCTTTCAGTACCATTTGATGATTTCCATTCCGTTAGTTTTATCAGTACATATACCTGAAAAATCTGCTGACTGGTATGGACTGTATACAAATTTTAGAAGATTGCAAAAATACCCGCACATTCTGCTTATTTTGTTGATTGATCAGAATGAGTCCAGAATTTTTATTTGTTCTTGTAATTATTTAATACTACTATCCTCTTCCTTTATGGCGGCCTGTGCAGGTCCCCCCGCGACGCGAAATTGTGAACCCCGTCAGGCCCGGAAGGGAGCAGCGGTAACGATGGATGCGGGTGCCGGGGTAAGGCGGGTATGGGCCGCCTCCTTGATATTCACCAGGTTTTATCTCCCCAAGGTAGTATGTAGTCTGAACATGTATTATTGTAGGGCATAACCTTTGTAAATTGATTATTACAGTTCATTATTCCGTGGAAATCATTACATAATCATGAGTTATCAGGTCCTTGCACGTAAATGGCGGCCAAGATCATTCACAGACATGGTCGGACAGGCGCATGTACTGCAGGCATTGACCAATGCCCTTGACAACAACCGGTTACACCACGCCTATCTTTTTACCGGTACGCGTGGCGTCGGCAAGACCACGCTGGCGCGGATACTGGCCAAATGCCTGAACTGTGAACAGGGTGTGAGTTCAACACCCTGTGGCGTTTGTTCTGCCTGTGTGAGTATTGATGAAGGACGTTTTGTTGATCTGATTGAAGTCGATGCGGCGTCCCGCGCCAAGGTGGATGAAACCCGGGATTTAATGGACAACGTTCAATATGCCCCATCGGTTGGCCGTTACAAGGTGTACCTGATAGACGAGGTACACATGTTTTCGAACCACAGTTTTAACGCCTTGCTGAAGA
>Ga0214472_10009709_pt1 | contig 10027 bp, 7 predicted proteins | sample RVTome_6_FD_207662 | JGI IMG/M metagenome (GOLD analysis project Ga0214472, IMG submission 207662) | Soil microbial communities from uranium-contaminated site in the Upper Colorado River Basin, Wyoming, United States - RVT140D175 | ecosystem: Environmental > Terrestrial > Soil > Contaminated >...
AGAGCGGGTTGTCCTCCTCGTTGGTGACATCCGGGTCTTCCAGCGTCCCGAAGTTCCGCGGCTTCTTATAGTGATCCAGGATGAATTCGCGGTACAAGTCGTCCATGGCGATCCCACGGTTTCGCCCGATTGCAGGCCCTCGGGGGCCGTCTGCTCCCCCTGGAAGCTGGCCATAGCATAATCGACGACCGCGCGGGCGCGCAACCCGGATCGTGCGACAGGAGCGCAAAAAGGGGAGCCGTTGGCGAAAGCCCTGGAAACGGGAGAAGGCTCATGCCGCAATAAGTGATGGTGTCCCGAGAACTTCCGCAAAATGGATAACCGGCCAACGAGGCGCTCAATCGTCTACACATCTCTTGTAACATATTGAAAAAAAACGGCCTGGAAGAAAAGACTTGACATGGATTTATCAATTGATAAATTACGTTTGAGGATGGGAATGTGATATCGACAGCCAGGGTGGCGGAGTTCCTTCGGGTTTTCAGGGAGCATGCGGGGAAGGTTGGTGGGGTCTACGTTATGGACCGTGGAAAAAACCGGGATGCTCTCCTCGAGCTCGGGCTGACCAAGAGACAACGCGAGGAACTTATTCTCTCGCTTACTCCCGACGATTATTGCGTGGGCCCGCTTCGAGAAAAAAAGGGGGCCGGGCATGTATGGATCTTCGGCAGGGTCGAAGAGGGTCGCGAGATTTATATCAAGTTGAGGGTTACGCATATGCCGATCTGTTTGTCGTTCCATCCGGCCGAACACCCGTTGCAGTATCCCCTACGGGGGAGAAAGGAGGGCCGGTGATGCCGAAGACCACGAAGAGGGGTTACTGTCCGAATTGTGAGGCCGAGCGGGAGCTGAAGCGTGTTCGAACCCGTGAGAAGATCACGGTCCGCGGGGAGCCGATCGAAATCGAAGCGCTCTACTGGCGCTGCCTCACCTGTGGCGAGGAGTTTGAGGCCCCTGGAGATAACCACGACGAAGTCGCGGAGGCTTATAGACTCTACCGCACTAAGAAGGGGTTCACGCAGCCCGAGGATATCAAGGCCCTCCGGGACCAGTATGGCCTAACCCAGGGGGAGCTGGCACAGATCCTCGGATTCGGCGCGGTCACTCTGAGCAGGTATGAGACAGGAGCTCTTCAATCGGCAGCCCACGACCGGATGCTCCAGATGATTCGGGATCCGAGAGCATTCTGGGCCTTCATGAACCGCCTAGGAGATCGCGCTTCTGTCCCAGCACCAACTCGCGAGAAATTGAGGAAAAAGCTACAGGCGCTCGTTGGATCTAACGAGTTACTGGATCCAGCCCTTGAAGCTGCCTTGGACTACAAGCCGGACGACAGTAGCGGCCAGTGTCGGTTCATCCTGGAGAAATTTGTGAACGCTATCTTGTTCTTCTGCGAGCGTCCCCAATGGAAGACTGCAATCAATAAGTTCCTTTTCTATGCTGACTTCAAGCATTTCCGCACTCACCGCCGGTCAATCACGGGTGCCCGCTACGCCCACGCCCCATTCGGGCCCTGCCCGGACAGATTTGAACACCTTTTCGTTTGGCTCGCAGACCGGAAGAGTGTGGAGATCACTGAGGCCTCGGGCGAAGATTATGCAGGTGAAAAGATTCGCGCACTCACGAAGCCAGACATAAGCGTTTTCGGCAGTACGGAAGTGCGGGTTCTTGAGGAAGTAAAGAGGAGACTTGGGAGAATGACCGCGAAACAGCTCAGTGATCTCTCGCATGGGGAGCTAGGCTACACTGAGACACAAAGCGGCGAGCTAATCCCTTACAGATACGCGAAACATCTCCGTATCTGAGTCTTGTTCAATGAAAGCAAAGATGTCAGAAGTAAACACCACAATCACAGGGCTAACACTGGAAGGAGGTGAGGACATGAATCGCAAGGACTTGGCGGCGCTCGTAATTCTCGGCGCGCTCGTCTTGTCAACCGATCCCAGATGCGGCCGGGGTTGCCGAACCCTACTGGGGCACATCATCAGGCACGGGCCCAGGGGGATTCCCGCAGGTTGACTTAGAGTAATCCAAACCTTTCACTGGAGGCTCAAGATGGCCAAGAACGAACGCGAAAGCACCCTTAAGGGGCGCGATGCTAAGACCGGGCAGTTCATCCCTGTAGAGGAAGCGAGGGAACGCCCGAATACCACTGTGGTAGAAAGGGTCCCGCTTCCCGGTAAGGGAAAGTCAAAGTAGCTACCCTTTTCTGAGGACGGTCATGCTCGCAATCGAGTCTGTCGGGATCGTCAAGTCCCCACATCCTTGACGAATCATGGTCCCATTATCTCCTGAAGCTACTTGGGCGACGATAACTAAGAGCAAATCGCAAGCCAGGCACCAATCTCACTATTCCGGGAGGTCCTCCGCACCCGCGCCTCCCTCGTCCGGCTCCAGACCCAAGTGAAAAACAAGGTCCACGCCATCCTCGCGAAGACCGGGCTCCGGACCCCGACCAAGAACGCCTTTGGGAAGAAGGCGCAACGGTTCCTGGCCCAGGTGCCTGTGCGCCCCTGTTACCGCCTTGCGCTGGACGGCTACCTGCGGCTGCTGGCGGCCCTCACCACGGAGCTCGCGACGGTCACGGCCACCATCGAGGCCCAGGTGCAACGCGACCCGCAGGCCCAGCTCTTGTGCACGATGCCGGGGATTGGGCCGTACTCGGCGCTGCTGATCCTCAGCGAGATCGGGGATGTGCGCCGCTTCCCGGACGCCCGGCGCCTCTGTTCCTATGCGGGCCTCGTTCCCTCGGTCCATGCCTCGGGCGGCACGACCCGCCACGGGCGGCTCACGAAGCAGGGGTCGAAGTGGTTGCGGTGGATCCTGGTGGAGGTGTCGGTGCATGCGATCACCGGGGCGCCGCAGTTCCGCAGCCTCTACCACCGGGTGGCACGGAAGCACGGGGCGAATGTGGGGCGGGTGGCGGTGGCGCGGGCGATGCTGAAGACCATCTACGCCATGCTCCAGAAGGGCGAAGCGTTTCGCTCGATCGGCACGGGGACCACCGGCCAGCGCCGTGGGGTCATGGCCGGCTAGTCCAACAGGCCTAGTCAGGCCCAGAAGTCTGATTGCGCGGCCGGTGTCCCATCTTCTCGTGTGCCGATGAGCACGCATAGGTGACTGATACCTAGTCCTTCGAGACTCTCGAGGGACCCAGGCCGAGGAGGGCAGGCTTTTGCCTTGACACGCTTTTTCATAGGTGACCCCATGTAATCCAACCCCATGTACTCCTATGGGGCCTTCTTCGCCATCAGGGACGTTTCTTGTCTTTCCACCGTGCCCCCCTTCTTGAGGGGTCTCCCGCACAAGTTAAGACCCTGCCACTGGGATCATGTCATAGGCCCCTTTTTCCCGCCTATTACCGCATGCGGCGCCAGGCGCTCGGTCGCCCTTACAACGTCAGTCGATCAATGTCCGACCACATCCCCGTCGGCAGCCGAATCATCTGTCGGGCCGGGACGCTGCCCTCCAACGTTCGCTCCTGAACGACAGCCTTGCCCTCCAGGCGGCGGACGACGAGGCGTACGGGGACGTCTCGGTTTCCTGCCGAGAACGACAATCCATCCAGACGCTCATTGGGAACGATCGTCGCGGGCGTCCCGCGCTCCGATCGGTACGCCAAGGAGATGTGACGAACGCTCCCATCCGGCATTGCGCCGGCCAAGTGGATGTCCAACTGCTTATCGTCGCTCGTCTGCACGAGCGCGCGACCAAGTCCGTGGGCCAGATCGAGAGAATCGACGGTGCTCGGCGAGCAGGCTGCTTCCTTGATCGTGAGCGATGTGCCGTTCGGGTGAATCGTCATGTAGGTATAGGTGCCGCTGCCGCGCCCGGTAATCACGCGGCGCGTCGCCTGGGCATCCGCCCGCACCAGCAGATAGTTTTCGCCCCAGGGAAAAACGTATCCGAGCGCCGGATCGGAATGGACCTTTCCGTCGCGCGCGCCGAGCACTGCTCCGTCAGCCGTTTCCACGCGCAGCGAGGCCGGCGACAGCACGACGTCGACGATGAACGCCGCCAACTCCAGGCTCCGGCCGGAAAACGGCAGGTCGACGTCTCGGATGGCGATGAGCGGCAGCTTTGCGGTGCCCAGGGTGAACCCGTTGTCGACGCCGAAGTCCGAGTACTCGAAGTGTACTTTGCCGCCGACCATCGTCAACGTGACGTACCGCCTGTCGTCGCCGAAATGATTGTTGTCGTAGATGTAAAGCCTGGCGTTGTGAAGGCTGCGCGCCGCATCGCCGTACACGAGCTGCGTCGGCACAACGCAATGGCTCTTGATGAACGCGTCGCGCACTTCCGGATCCGCGATCATGTCGTAGATATTCCCCGACGGGAGGAAGCAGAGCACCGTCGCGGTCGACTCCCCGCGGCCCGCGCGGAACGACTCTTCCACGTCGCGTACCGACATCTCCACGCGATCGACGCCCTGGCGGCATTGATCCGCATAGTGGACCAGCACTTCCTTGCTAAACTCGCGGCCTTGAATCGTGTTGAGGCGATGGCGAAGGCCGTCGTCGATGTCCGGCGGGTCTGCCTCAGGGTCTCCGACAGTGATCGAATGGTACAGATCCGTCTCGCCCTGTGCGAATCGCCGCAGGGACGAAGCCGCGAGAGCGGTGCAGTGGCCGTTGTTGTCGAGGTAGTAGAGCATCGCGAGATAGAATGCGGTCGTCAGAATGGGATGCTCTATCGCGGCCTCGCCCACTTCTTCGCGTCCGAAGGTGTCGATGAAATTGTCCCAGTCCGGTCTGCCGTGCTTGAAATTTTCGAATGGCCATCCGTTTGGGTCAGCGCGGAAGCCGCTGTCGAGTGAAGGCAGCTTCGCGACGGCGAACTCGTTGCTATCGATGCCGTCGGGATTGCGAACTTTCAGCCGACTCTCTCCGCCTGGATCCTCGCCCTGGACTGCGGGCACCTTGAACGTGATTACTCCATCAGATACCCAGGTAGATGCGATCGCTTCGCCATCGAGATACAACGCGGCGCCGGGATCGAACGATGTGCCTTTGAGGGTCAGCGCGTCGCGGTCGCCGGCCCAGATTGTCGTCACCACTTCGCCGAATTGCCGGAGCTCGAGGATGTGCGGTCGGATCGACAGAGGCACGCTGTTCGACAGATCGCCGTCCGGCGCGCGAACATCCACCACGTGCTCGCCCCCCGCGATCGCGCCGGGAAGCGTGCACGTAAGCTGCTCGGCATAGTTGAACGTCGTGACGAGATCCTGGCCGTCGAGGCGAACCGTCGTCCCCGGCACGAAATGAATGCCGTGGACGATCAGCGGCTGGCCTGCCACAGCGCTCGACGGCTCGATCGAGGTGATCCACGGCGATTCGAGCTGAAGATCCCAGTCGGCTTGCGTGATGATTGAGAAGAGCACCTGACCTGGCATTCCTTCGCTCCCTCGTCCGAGATCGCCGGTGCGATTGCCAGGGAGCCCGGGCTCTCCTTGTCGCTGCGGCTCCGCGGAGCATGGCCATCCGGTGACCGCTCCCGCGTCGCCGCCCTGTCCTCCGTTACCCGCATTGCCCTGAGGACCCGGATCTCCGCCCGAACCAGCCCCGTTGTCGAGTACGAATGCGTGTGACGTGAGAAGTGGCACGATCTGATCTTCCGGTGTGAGAAACGTGATGTCTGCGCCACGTCCGCCGGTTCCTCCCTGACCGCCGCGTCCGCCGTCTCCACCGCGCCCGCCGTTGCCGCCCCACCCGGGCCCGTGCGCGCAATCCACCGGAGCGCCCAGGACCTTCTTGACTTTTGAATCGCGCCCGCGTTGGCCGTCTCCACCGTCAGCGCCGCGACCGCCGCCGCCGCCGCGTCCTCCCTGCTGTCCGGGAAGCACGATGTCGGGCATCCCCTCGATCTGAAGAACGGCAATCGTCAAGTCCGGCGCGTCCAGCCCGCTCGGCCCAGGCTTTCCCGGGCTACCCGGGTTTCCGGCTCCGCCGTCATGCGCGTGAGGGCCGGACGTGCTCTGTCGCGTATGAGGATTGAAGTCCGGGTCACCTGGGTTCGGCGTTCCGTTGATGCCATCCGCGCCAACATGTGGATTGATCAGCGGCGCGTACGTAATCCTCGCGCCGGACGTCGCGATGAGGCGCCTCGCGATGATCCAGAGATGCGAGACTCGGTCCCGCATGATCGTGATCGTCTTGTTCGTGAGGTCGAGATCGTCGGCGATGATCACCGATTCGGTTTGCGGCCAGCTCGGCACGGAAAACGTTGTCACGCCATGTGGATGGATTCCGGCAAGCGCGACCGCAGCCGGCGAACTGAATCCCGGAGGGGCGATGAGTCCGGGATTCGCCACGACGAGGTGATCGTCGAGCGATATGCGGGCTATTGCGGAAAGGTTCCGCACACCCAGCGATTGCAGCTTTGCCTTCACGTCGCCGAAGCTCGCGGGATTCACCACTTCCACGACGGCGCTCGGGTCGGCAGCGGGGCGCCGCTCGGCGAGCAGCCGCCAAAAGCCGTTCGCAACGCGAGGATGCGGTGGATCCAACGGCTTGATGAAGCCTGTCACGCCGGTCTGAGGCCGGAGCATCCGTACGGTGGGGCGTGTGCGAATCGGTGGCCTTGGCATGTGAATGAACCAAATAGGAACTTGGAAACGGGCCAGAGCAGGGGCGGGTGAGGACACCCACCTGGAACTCGGCTCCGGGCAGCGGGGAGTGGCCTGCTCAAGCGCGGCACCGCCCAAATCCTGCCGACGGGGGGGGATGGTAGCAGCGGCGGCAGGGGAAGTCAAGCGGGAAGAGAATGCCGTCTCCCCGCTACAGCTACCTGGGCATCACCTGCATCACCGTCAGGAACTTGGCCTCGTCGAGTGCCTTGCCCCACTGATCCCAACTCCGCCCCAAGACGTGACCCCAACTCCGTCCGAATTTAACTTGACACGGCGCCTGTTTCGGCAGATCCTCGGCCACACCGAGCCGCGGTTCACCGAATGACTACCATTCACGTCATGGCCAGCGTGGACGAGTTGACCGGAACGGGACGGGCGGCTCGATGCACATCGCCACGCGGGCGCAAATCCGTCCATATCAGAAATCCCGCCTCAATACTAACGGAAAGGAATGATATATGCGAAAGACTCGAAAGATCAACAGAATTGAAGTCGAAACGTGGACGCGAGATGAACCCAACGCAGGGACGAATGACCGAATTGATTGTGTCATAACCTTCAAGGACGGTCGGTACTTTCAACAGCGCCTTAATAATCCTAACGTAAACGATTTCCAAAGAGGGCAGAGAGACCGATTTCGTCTCAACCTGAATACTCCCCGCGCCGCAACAGCAGACGTCATAAATCAAAATGTAGATTCGATCAAATCGATCCAGATCAAGAAAATTGGCGGCAACAGTAAATGGAAATGTGGTGCGGTTGGGATACGTGTCAATGACGTTGTGGTCTTGTCCAGATATGTTACAGCAGATTTGCAACATTCGGGCGAAAGTTTTACAGTAGACCTTCGGACAGATGGAAAGCTTGATGGACTCGAGATCAAAATAACTACTCCAAATGTTGCCAGAGCGGGCACTGACGATCCGGTATATTGTAACGTAGTGTTCAGTGATACTTCTGTGTTGTACTCACCGAATAATTTGCTGCTTGACCTAACGGGTGTTGATGATTTTCAACCCAATAACCCATATTCAACCTATTCCTATCTCCTCCCTCTGCCCCACAGCTTGATTGACAAATATCCCACTGATATCAGCGAGGTATACATCCGAAAATCCGGCAGTGATGGCTGGCTACTTGGCGCAGCGCGATTGTACACCAATGGCGAAGTCACACCGTTGATAGCAAATCGCGCCATCAATCAATTGCTGGACAATTCGAAAGCTGTTTTTAAGATAAGGGATTGGTCTTCGCGCTCGATACTGAAACCTGACGACACCACCTCGGCAAGTTTACCGATGGATCAGGACAAGGTAAAATGTAGAATTTTAGGCCCTGTATTAGGCCATATAACAGATTCCTCTGCAAAAATCTTATACAGAGTGGAACGTGAAGGTAGCTATATGTTGAGAATCTACCTTTACGGATCGAATACCATTTTCAACCAAATCACTGCGTCCCTGCATCCCACTGGGTCGTTCGAGATAACGGGTTTGCAGGCAAATACGGCCTATTCTTTCAAATTCTTCCATATACTGAATAATGCAGAAATATCCATGCCAGAGGGTGATGGTAGCTTTCGAACCTTCCCATTGTCGAATAGAGGCGTGAAGTTCAGCTTCGGCATAGGCTCATGCGCACGGAATAGCGATGACATTAACCAACTAGTCTGGACTCAGGTAAGAAAGGTTGCATTAGATCCATCGGTTGATCCTTTAAACGCCAGGACAAATGATCTAAGGTTTTTTATTCACATGGGCGACACATTTTACTTTTTTGATGGTGATCTCCTAGATACAGACCTAGCCAAAAATCAAGATGTCTTAGCAGCCGCCCTAGCTGCAAACTTATCCTCACGCAAGAACACCAATTTCCTCGATATGGCCAGACGGGTGCCGTGTTATGCCGTCTGGGATGATCATGACTTCCGACAAAATAACAAAGATAGTGTAAACTTTCCGTCTAAGGATCTGGCCAAAAAGGCCTTTTTGTCATACTGGGGGAATCAAAATCCGCTCCTTGAAAAGTATGGCCTGACAACACGCCTAAGTTATGGAAATGTCGATCTTTACCTCATGGATGGCCGATACTTACGAAACAAGCATAAAGGTGAGATGTTTACGACCGAGCAGTGTAATTGGATACTCAATGATATAAAGAAGCGTGGGGCACGAAGACTCAGGATCTTGATCAGTGGGAGTACATGGAATCACACCTTAAAGGAGCGTGGCAAGCAGTTTCTTGGAATTAGATATGAGAAATCCCACAAGGAACCTTATGGCAATAACGCATACAAGTCCGAGCGGGAAGCCTTTTACAAAGGTCTTTCCAATCTCATTGGCAGCACAATCAGCGGTCTAGTTTTCATGTCGGGAAACATACATCAAAATGAAATTTTCGAGATCAAATTGCCCGGTAATAGAGTAGCTCCTGAGATTGTATGTTCGCCCCTAACAAAGAACGGCAAGGCAAAGAAAAAGCATTCCATTAAAGGAGAGAGGAAATGGAGTAGTCGGTCGGTTTACGGATTTGCCTCAGTCCACATTGATACAAGACGGAGATATCCTAAATGGACAATGACTGTCCGTTATCGGAAGGACAAAGACGGCTCTATTTATAAAATGCAACATTACGTTCTTCACAATGACCAATTCAAGTGGGGCGGGGCACAATCATAGCGTGATCCCAAAGACTCCAGGTAGCTTGAAAACGTCATCCACTCATCCCCCCCTTCGTGAATCGGCGAGGGTAAGGTTCACGTCTTTGCTCATCTGTAAGATCATCATCCCACGCCATTTCTTGTAGAAATACAGCTATTAGTCCTTCGCTCGAATCCGATTAAACCTGCCTGTGCGAACAAAAAAGCACCGGGGGGCACGACCCGCCCGGTGCTCAAGTAAGTCCGGGATGATACTTGCCATCGCCGTGGTCCTACAAAGCGCTAGGTCAAGGGCACAATGTTGGCGCTAAGTTAAGGCATATCACCCGGGGTGTCAATCGATAAAGACGGTGGAGGGGGGGACGTGTGGTCGGGATCAATGGTTCGTCACGCTCACCACAAGCCCTCCGATAGCGGTTCGGCAAAGCTCACCGCAAGGCTCAGGGCGGGCGGTTCGACGCGGTGTTAGGGCTGAGGGGAGCGAGCGGCGAGAGGTGAGGGACGGAGAAGGCGAGAAGGTGACACGGGGGTGAGGGTCACCGGCCTCAGGGGACGAGCTGCTTTCCGCCTTCGTCCATGACGATCAAGGCATCCACCGGGCAGACATCGCAGCCGTCGATCAACCGATCCCGCTCGATGTCCGCGGGGTCGGCCTTGAACGCACAGATGTTCTCCCCGTTGAATTCGAAGACGTCCGGGGCGACTTTCATGCAGTTGCCGGTGCTGATGCAGAGGGTGCG
>Ga0214472_10009711_pt1 | contig 10026 bp, 6 predicted proteins | sample RVTome_6_FD_207662 | JGI IMG/M metagenome (GOLD analysis project Ga0214472, IMG submission 207662) | Soil microbial communities from uranium-contaminated site in the Upper Colorado River Basin, Wyoming, United States - RVT140D175 | ecosystem: Environmental > Terrestrial > Soil > Contaminated >...
GTTCTTTCTGGCAGGTATTTATCCGGTGGGAATGAAAATCGCGGCAAGCTGGTATAAAGAAAGTCTTGGCAAAGCTTTGGGTTGGCTGGTAGGTGCACTGGTAATTGGAACTTCATTTCCACATCTCGTTAAAGGTTTGCATTTTTCTCCTGATTGGCAATGGGTAATCATACTTGTATCAATAGTTGCCATATCCGGAGGCCTTGTGATTTATTTCCTTGTTCCTGATGGCCCGTTAACAGGAAGAACCTCCTCATTCAGATTTAATGTGTTGGCTAAGGCCTTTCAAAGCAAAGATTTCCGATCGGCGGCCTTTGGTTACTTTGGACATATGTGGGAACTGTACACTTTTTGGGCGTTCACTCCCGTACTTATCCAGTATTACGCGCAGCAACATCCCTTGCCTGTTTCTACACCCGTCTTGTCATTCATAACCATTGGTATTGGCGGCGTTGGCTGTATCCTGGGTGGCCTGATCTCTATAAAAAAAGGAAGCGCGAGAGTTGCTTTTGCCATGCTTTTGACTTCAGGACTTTGCTGCCTGTTTTCAGTTTTTATTATTGAATTCCCAACACCCCTGTTCTTTTTTTTCCTGATGATTTGGGGATTCAGCGTTGTAGGTGATTCACCTCAGTTTTCGACTCTTACTGCCATGACCGCACCTCCGGAATATGTGGGTACCGGATTGACAATCGTGAACAGCATCGGTTTTGCTATTACCATAATAAGTATCTCGCTTGTTAACAGCGGATCGGGCTTTATCGATTTCAAATACCTGTTTTTACTCCTCCTTCCCGGGCCAATTTTTGGACTTTGGTCGATTAGAAAACTTGTGTAACAAGTCGCTAAATTGATACTTTTATCGATTTTTTCTTGCTGTCTGCATAATTTCCCGGGACAGGAATTGGGCGAAATTATTTACCATTCGGGTGACTTTGCTAATACTTCAAAATTAGAATTTTTGATAAATAGCCTGGCTTCCCAATACTACCTTCCCCTTGAAATTGGTTCTAGTGCATTTACTATGTTACAATCTTCAGGGCAATTTTGGATTGAGCGCTCAAGACTTTCTTTTATCAATTTCAAATTACGGATTTGATTCTCAATGGATCGGATTTTATCAAGCATCCTGGGCATTTCATCTGAGCAGTCAAAAATTCCCATTTCCCAGGCTTGTATAAGTTCTTTTGTTTCATTTAGAGTAAATCCAAAATCCTTCAAGTTTTTGATTGTTTGCAACCGGTCAATTATTCTTTCCGAATATTCCTTGTAATTATTCGGGCGCCTTTCACGATGACTTATTTCAATCAATCCCATTTTCTCATAAAAACGTATCGTGTCTTTTGAAAACCCTGTTTTTTTTGATACCTCCCCTATTAACATAAAATATTTTCTTAAAATCGCTTGACAGTGGACTATACTCCACCGTCTATATTTGCATCAAAATTAAAAAATAATAATCAAATGAAACAACTATTTATTATTCCGGTTTTATTACTTTCAGTGAATCTGATGGCCCAAAATAAATCAACTAATATGGAAAATGTATCCATTAAACCGCGTACTATGTCTTGCAAACTTACCAGCCCTGAGCTGCAAGAAAGGAAAATTACTATTATAGCAAATCTTAAAGCTCAGATTCTAGAAAAAAAGGAAATTGATAACGGATATACCTATAAGTTCTCCGGAACTGATGCTATCATTGACGAATTATCTCAGTTCATTAAGACAGAAAGAAAGTGTTGCTCCTTTTTTGATTTTACTATTGAGATTGAGGGTGTTGAAGATGGTAACATTTGGCTGGCCATAACCGGGCCGGAAGGCGTAAAAGACTTCATCAAAGAAGATCTGGATTTATGATACTAAAGATTATTCCTGAAACTTCCTGGAAAAGATTCCTGGGTAGTAATTCGATATTAGTTAAAATCGAATTACTATCTCCTTGATTCATCCAAAAGTCTTTCATTGTTTTTCATCGGATGGACTCTAAAATTGATTGGGAACTTAATGATTCCCAAAACTGCTGTTGGTTGACCTACGCTGAAACCCCTTCCTTAAACTCTTCCACAGGCACGCAGGCACAGAAAAGATTTCTGTCGCCATAAGCGTTGTCAATTCTGCCAACCGAAGGCCAGAATTTGCTTTCTTTGACAAAATCCAGCGGAAATACTGCCTTAGATCGTGAATAGGGGTAATTCCACTCCTCCTTCAAACTCATTTCCAAAGTGTGCGGGGCGTTCTTAAGTACATTATTTTCCGGATCAGCATTTCCCTGTTCAATTTCTCTTACCTCTTCACGTATGGTAATTAACGCATCACAGAAACGATCCAATTCAGCTTTTGATTCGCTTTCGGTAGGTTCAATCATAAGGGTGCCGGGAACAGGAAATGAAACAGTTGGCGCATGAAAGCCGTAGTCCATTAATCGCTTGGCAATATCTTCTACTTCAACCCCAAATTTTTTGAAAGCCCGGCAATCCACAATCATCTCATGGGCGCACCGGTTATTTTTCCCTGTATATAGAATCGGAAAGTGATCCGCCAATCTTTCTTTCATATAGTTTGCATTCAGAATAGCCAGCTGGGTCGCTTTCTTTAACCCATCCCTTCCCATCATTGCAATATATGCATAAGAAATTACCATTATACTCGAACTCCCAAAGGGCGCGGCAGAAATAGCGTTGATAGCTTTTTCACCACCAGTCTTAATCACTGGATTTCCGGGTAAGAATGGAGTTAAATGCTCCGCTACACAAATTGGTCCCATGCCTGGTCCGCCGCCGCCATGAGGAATACAGAAAGTCTTATGTAAATTAAGATGACAAACATCGGCACCAATTTCCGCCGGACTTGTAAGTCCTACCTGGGCATTCATGTTGGCTCCATCCATATAAACCAGTCCACCGTTGTCGTGAATTATTTTGCATACATCCTTTATACTTTCTTCAAAAACTCCATGGGTAGAAGGATAAGTCACCATCAATGCTACTAACTGTTCCCTATATTGCTCTGCCTTTGCTTTCAAGTCATCCAGATCAATATTTCCTTTGTCATCACATTTAACGATTACCACCTGGGTTCCGGCCATTACTGCACTGGCCGGATTTGTACCGTGTGCCGAAGAAGGAATAAGTGTAACGTTCCTTTTGCCTTCACCTTTAGATTCATGATACGACCGAATTACCATTAACCCGGCATACTCACCCTGAGCTCCTGAGTTGGGTTGGAGCGACACTCCCGGAAAACCAGTAATATCACTCAACCATTCGGAAAGCTTTGAAAACATCTCTGTGTATCCTCGTGCCTGATTTATCGGTGCAAAGGGATGGATGTTCCCAAATTCAGGCCAGGTAACGGGTTCCATTTCTGTCGTTGCATTCAATTTCATCGTACAGGAACCTAGTGAAATCATGGAGTGAGCCAGTGAAAGATCTTTATTCTCCAATTTCTTGATGTACCGCAACATTTCATGTTCGCTATAATAAGAGTGAAAAACCGGATGGGTAAGGTAATCCGATTGTCTTGTTAATGAATCCGGGAAAGTACCCTCTGCAATTGTATCGAGCCTCAAGGCATTTCCACCGGTTTCTGAAAAACAGTTCAAAATGTTACTTACATCTGCGGTGTTGGTTGTTTCATCAAGACTTATTCCTATATCTCCATTTTCAAAGTACCGGAAATTCATCATAGCAGATTCTGCATTCTTTTTCACATCACTCTGATTTACTCCATCGGGTAATCCTACCCTCAGGGTATCGAAATAAGTTTCATTCTTATTTACAAATCCAAGGCTTTCCAGCGATTTTGCCAAAGCCTGAGTAAGAGAATGGATCCTGGTGGCAATGCCTTTGAGCCCTCGCGGGCCATGATAAACAGCGTACATTCCAGCCATTACTGCCAGCAATACCTGAGCCGTACAGATATTGGAAGTTGCCTTTTCTCTCCGGATATGTTGTTCCCGTGTTTGAAGCGCCATTCGGTACGCGGGTTTGCCTTGCGAATCAACAGACACTCCGATTATCCGGCCCGGTATCTGCCGTTTGAATTCATCCTTAGTGGCAAAGAAAGCTGCATGCGGTCCACCGTATCCCATCGGAACCCCAAATCGCTGTGAAGAACCCACAACAACATCTGCGCCTATTTCCCCGGGAGGCGTCAAAAGTGTTAATGCCAACAAATCTGAAGCAACCACAACCATAATTCCTTTGTCATGGGCTGCTTCAATGACGGACCTGTAATCGATAGCCTTTCCGCTGTTATTTGGATACTGAAGCATGATTCCAAAAATTGAACCCGAGGTTACATCCAATTGGTCCAAAGATTTTATGTTTACCGTCACCCCCAAAGGTTTCGATCTTGTTTTCAAAACATCGATCGTCTGCGGGAATACTTCCTCATCAATAAAAAATTCCTCCGAATTCTGTCTTTCTCCCTTTCTCAAACTTTGGAGCATGGCCATTGCTTCCGCCGCCGCAGTTCCTTCATCAAGTAAAGAAGCGTTTGCTATTTCCATTCCTGTTAAGTCCATCACCGTGGTCTGGAAATTAATTAACGCCTCCAGTCTGCCCTGAGCTATTTCAGCCTGATAAGGAGTATATGCGGTGTACCACCCCGGATTCTCCAGAATATTTCTTTTTATAACACCAGGAGTAATTGTACCATAGTATCCCATGCCCAGGTATGATTTGTATATTTTATTCTTGATTGCAAGAGCTTTCAAATGATTAAGGAACTCAAATTCTGTTTGAGCTTCAGGAGTATTCAAATTGCGATCAAGACGGATTCCCCGTGGGACCGTTTGCTCAGTGAGTTCATCCAGAGAAGCAGCTCCCACAGTTTTCAGCATTTCTGCTACTTCATCCTCACTGGGTCCATTGTGTCTGTTAACAAAGTTATCGCTTAAATGTTGATTCTGACTCATATCGAAATTCCTCCAATTTTTGAAGTTTTTTAGGGCTTGAAATTTGGCACAAATGTACTGTAAATTGAATTGAATAATTCTTCTTTTGCTCATTTTGAATCAATTCAAACAGGAGCTAACCACTAATAAAAAATCTGGTTGAAATAAAGAATCAATGCATTACTTTTGAGCTGTTTGACAACCTTGTAATAAACCCTATATGAAAAACAAACATATACTGTTGCTGATTGCAATTCTATTCAGCGCGTTGACCGGATATGCTCAGGCGGATCTGTCCTTGATTTATGGTGAAACCATAAATAATGATGACATGTATGACAAGCTTTCCATAATTGCTTCAGATGCATTGGAGGGTAGAGAAACCGGCGAAAGGGGTCAGAAAATGGCAGCGGCTTTTATTCAATATAATTTTGAAAAAATGGGCCTGATTGGGCCGGTTAAGGATTCGGAAAATCCATACTTTCAAAATGTTCCCTTAGTAACCAGCAAGCCGGGAGATGTATGGCTTCGGGTAAAAGGGAAAGATCTTAAGAATTTTGAAGATATTCTTTATTTAGGAAATGCCAGCCTTGATTATAAAGATAAGGAAGTTATTCTGGCAGGTAACGGACAAGATGCTGATTATGAAGCAGTCGATGTAAATGGAAAGAGCGTTATCATTTACTTAGGTGAAGGCACCAGGCGTGGTGTTTCGAACAAAGCTTATGAAAATGGAGCTGAATTTGTGCTATTGGTCCCGGCTGGCAATGATGATGACTTTCGAAATTACATTGGAAGGATGTCACGTTTTGCCAGGGGAGGCGGATTATCCCTTGACTTGCCCAACCGGGAGGCATCAAAAGGTGCGGTTTTTATTTCTTCTGCAATCGCATCGGATATTCTTGGTACTTCCGATGATAAGATTCAAAAAGCGCTGGCTTCTGAAGACAAAAATCAATTAAAAAAAATTCTAACAGGTAAATTCACTTTTAATTCAGAAATGGTCACTGAGAAAATAACATCTGAAAATGTTTTAGGATTTCTTGAAGGAACTGATAAAAAAGAGGAGTTAATAATTATTACGGCACATTATGATCACATAGGAAGAAATGGGGATCAAATTAATAACGGAGCGGATGATGATGGTTCGGGAACTACCTCGGTAATTGAAATTGCAGAAGCATTTGTGGCAGCGAAGAAAAATGGTAATGGGCCGCGCCGCTCCATCTTGTTTATGACGGTAACCGGTGAAGAAAAGGGATTGCTGGGATCACAGTATTATACCGCTAACCCGGTATTTCCGCTTAAAAATACAGTGGTTAACCTTAATATTGACATGGTTGGAAGGGTTGATCCCAAGCACGTAGAAAATCCAGATTATGTTTATCTGGTTGGATCTGACCGACTATCCTCCGAACTGCATGAAATAAGCGAAAAGGTAAATGAAACCTTTAGCCAATTGGATCTCGATTATACGTATAACGATGAGAATCATCCTGAGAGAATCTATTATCGCTCCGATCACTGGAATTTTGCCAAAAACAACGTCCCTATTATTTTCTACTTTAATGGTACACATGAAGATTATCATCGGCCTACCGATACTATTGATAAGATAAATTTCGATATGCTGGTTAAGCGGGCTCGATTGGTATATCATACAGCATGGGTACTTTCCAACAGGGATGAAAGGTTGGTTGTGGACAAGGTTCAGGAAACTACTATTGACACCAGGTAGCAATCGACGGAACTCATTTTCTTTTCCTTTTTAATTTTAGATGAAATGCTCCTCTAAAGGTGGGGTCTTCACTCTTTTTCTGCTTATCAATTTCCCGGTTCATTACTTGCTGTTCCTCAAATGGAGTCATCTCTACTTTTATATCAGATGGCAAATTCAATAATGGAATCTTTGCCTTGATAAGTTTCTCAATTTTTCTGATATGATATTCATCGGCCGGACTTACAAACGTAATGGCATCGCCTTTTGCAGAAGCTCTCCCTGTCCTTCCGATTCGGTGAACATAATCTTCATATTGAACGGGAACATCAAAATTGATCACATGACTTATTTCAGCTACATCAATTCCACGCGCAGCAACATCTGTTGCGACTAAAACTCTGAGTTCACCATTACTAAATTGATTAATTGCATTCAATCTGAAATTCTGATCTTTATTAGAATGAATAACTTTTACCTCTCCAATTTTTTTTCGCAGCAAAAATTTATAAATGTTATTGGCCGATTGCTTGGTCTTCACAAAAATCAACAGCCGGGAGTAATTTTCATTCTCCAATAAATTCAGAAGAAGATTAAGTTTTGTTTTGAAATTTGGAACACTGAGTTTTTTCTGAACAACATTTTCCGCCGGAGTAGATTCGGGTGTCACTTCAGCTTTGAATGGAAAAACCAGAAATTCATTGCAAAAAGCATTTACTTTTTCCGGCATGGTAGCCGAGAATAACAGATTTTGTCTCTTTGCCGGTACAACTTCGAAAATCCGCCTGAGCTGAGGAGCAAAACCCATATCCATCATTCTGTCCGCTTCGTCCAAAACCATTGTTTTCAATTCTTTTGTAATCAGCTCACCGGACTTGTAAACATCCCAAAATCTTCCAGGCGTTGCAATCAGGAGGTCAATTCCTGTTTTTACCAAATCAATCTGCTGCCTGATTCCTTTTCCTCCGAATATCCCCGCCATCCTCAAATCGGTATAGGCCGACAATGTCCGCGCATTTTCTTCAATCTGGATAACCAACTCCCTGGTAGGCGCTAGTATCAGGGCTCTTGGCGATTTACCTTGAGCATAATTTAACTTTTTTAATAACGGTAACAGATAAGCTGCAGTTTTTCCGGTACCCGTCTGTGCAATTCCAATTACATCATGCCCTGACTGGATAAGTGGAATGGCTTTTATCTGAATGGCCGTAGGTAAGTTGTATCCGGCTTCCGCAATTGCCGTTAATAATTGCTTGTTGAGTTTGAAATTGCTGAATCCCACTACTTAGCTCAAATTGGAATAGCGCTAAAATAGATAATTACATTCAATCGCTTATCTTTAAATTAAAAAGAAACAGGTGGTATCCGATATTCTCATACTCAATGGAAAAATTGTTAATGATGGAACTATTACCGAAAAAGATATCCTGGTAAGGAATGAGAAAATTGAACAAATTGCTGGTGATCTTAGTTCTATTCCAGCCAAAAAAATTATAAATGCCGCCGGAAAAATTATTTTGCCGGGAGTTATTGATGATCAGGTTCATTTTCGAGAACCGGGATTAACACATAAGGCCAGTATACTTACTGAAGCTAAAGCTGCTGTGGCGGGTGGTGTAACTACCTATATGGAAATGCCTAACACTATTCCCAACACATTAACACAGGAGTTGCTTGAACAAAAATATCAGATTGCAAGTCAGAAAAGCCTTGCTAACTATAGCTTCTTTTTGGGAGCTTCTAATGATAACCTTGAGGAAGTTAAGAAAACAGATCCTAATAGCGTATGTGGAATTAAAGTTTTTATGGGTTCATCGACCGGCAATATGCTTGTCGACAATGAAAAAACTCTTGAAGCTATCTTTCGGGAAGCACAGGTTTTGGTTGCTACCCATTGTGAAGATGAAGGAACCATCAGAAAAAACATGGCAGCATTTACTGAGAAGTATGGAGAAGAGATTCCTATTGAAGCGCATCCTCTAATCAGAAGTCATGAAGCTTGCTTCAAAAGTTCTTCATTAGCTGTCGAGCTGGCCAAAAAATACGATACGAGGTTGCATATTCTTCATATTTCTACTGCAAAGGAATTGGAGCTATTTAAACGCGGTCCTGTGGAAAACAAAAGAATTACTTCTGAGGCTTGTATTCACCATATGTGGTTTGATGACCAGGATTACGCAACCAAGGGAACCTTAATAAAGTGGAATCCGGCAGTGAAAACTGAAGCAGACAAAATTGCTATTTTCCAGGGGTTACTGGATGGTGTTATTGATATAGTCGCGACGGATCACGCGCCACACACTTTGGAAGAAAAACAAAATAAATATCTTAATGCCCCATCAGGCGGCCCGCTTGTGCAGCATAGCCTGGTTGCGATGCTTGAATTTTATCATCGAAATAAAATTTCCCTTGAACAAATTGTCGAGAAAATGTGTCATAATCCTGCAAAGGCTTTTCAAATTGAAGACCGGGGATTTATAAAAGAAGGTTATTTTGCTGACCTGGTGGTAGTTGATTTGGATAATCCCTGGACGGTTAGTAAAGAAAACATCCTGGCGCATTGCGGCTGGTCACCCTTTGAAGGCACTGAATTCAAATCAAATATCTCCACCACCCTGGTAAGCGGGCATCCTGCATTTGAAAACGGAATGTTTAATCAAAGTAAAACAGGAAGACGAATTACCTTTGATCGCTAATCAAACTCTCCGTACTTTATTTGAGAATTGAACATGTCTGCTTACATTTGCAGTCCTAAAACGGTGGATGTAGCTCAGCAGGTTAGAGCACTAGATTGTGGTTCTAGGGGTCGCCGGTTCGATCCCGGTCTTCCACCCAAAGAGAAGCTTCCGTTACCGGAGGCTTTTTTTGTTTCATCTCTTTCCCAATGAACTGGAGTAAACATCATATAATAACATCAGCGTGTGCCACACTTCCACTTTTTATTTTAGGTGAAAATTGATTGTTTTTATGTCGATAAGTATGGCTCACGCAAAGCTTCAATTTTAAATTAATACCATAAGATTAAATCCAAATAACATCGACGTATGCCATATTCCCACTTTTTATTTTAGGTGAAAATTGATTGTTTTTATGTCGATAAGTGTGGCTCACGCAAAGCTTCCATTTTAAATTAATACCATAAGATTAAATTTAAATTGGTCTGAAATTTGGATGCTTTTTATTGTTAAACATTTTTTGTAATTTGGAATTAAAGCGAGATTGAAAGTGGAGGAATATCAAACATTTGAAAAACTTTCATTACATGATAAGATAAAAACTCTGTATGTAAAGGGAACTTTTATCACATCCATCCGGTATTATGAGTACAAAATAAATTTATATCTGTTCAACGGAATTTACCTGGAGGTTTTCTATCATCATAAGAAAGATCAGATTGAAAAAATAGAAC
>Ga0214472_10009712_pt1 | contig 10026 bp, 6 predicted proteins | sample RVTome_6_FD_207662 | JGI IMG/M metagenome (GOLD analysis project Ga0214472, IMG submission 207662) | Soil microbial communities from uranium-contaminated site in the Upper Colorado River Basin, Wyoming, United States - RVT140D175 | ecosystem: Environmental > Terrestrial > Soil > Contaminated >...
GACATTTTCCCTGCACCGCGTAACACTATTTGGCACTTCGAGCCGACCGTCCGTCTCTCTCCGGCCGCATCCAGGGGCGCGGGCTGGTTGGGGGGATCACGGAACCCGACTTGGGTATGTGCAAACCGCGAGCCAACCGCAATGGAGCTCACCTTGGCAATCCTAACTCTCTGATAAAAGATGACTTCTCTGAATAATGTCTGGCTTCGCTCGACACAGACAGAACCAATTTCGCTGTCACCATTGGTAACAGATCGGCACCTCCTGCTGTGGGGGCGCGCCACTACGGGAGGCAGAAAGGGAAAGCCCATAAGAGACCTCTTACTTCGTGATCAGGCCATGAAGCTCCCTGAATGACCCCCTAAGCTCGCGAGTCGCGAACGTCGGAGGTCTTGACACGATCGGGTCCGCATGGGATCATGACTCAAATCCTGCTAAGAACCATTCTCTTGAAGCGATAGCCAGATTGAACATTTCAAGATTCAACAGCTGGCCGCGCTGGGCCTCGTTCCTCGCGCTATGCCCCATCGCACTCGCCGCGCATCCGTTCGGCTCCATCTTTCTTCTGCCGATCATGGTTGGCGCCATGGTGGGCATGGTCGTCATGCTTCTCCTTGCGGTGCGCAGCAAGGGTTGGCCGCGCCGTCTCTTGGCCATCGATGCGCTCGCGCTCTTGCTGGTCGGCTCGCTAGCCATCTACCACACCAGCATGGGAGAGACGACGAGCCTGGAACTGGCTTTGATCCTGGCTCCCGTGCTCGTTCTCGGCTCGATCGCCTTCGCCTGGTTCCTGGAGCAAGATGCACTCCCGAGGGTCCAGCCCGGCTGGCTCTCGCTTCCCTGGAACCGAGCCCTCGCCTTCACGATGATCACTCTCGGTATGACCCTCGTCATATCGATATGGGCCTTCGGGCCGACGCCCCGAGTCATGACGTATTCCTGGCTGGCGTCGAGCTTTAGCTTCTGGCCGCTGCTCCTGCTTGCCCTGGTGTGCGTTTTGCCGGGGCCGGTGGGAGCCATCGCGACGCTCATCGCATTGGCGATTCTCGAGGTGGCGCTCATCTGGCATATCGCCTCGACCGAGGTCGTCGTGTTCCAGAACCACCCCTTGCTCTGGGAAGAGCTGGTCAGCCGGGTTCGCGACCCTGGTAGCTGGGACATCCTGGTCGAGGGGCTCTTCTCACTGCGGGCCGCGCTGCTTACGTTAGTCCTATTCGGAGGGTTGCCCGCTCTCGCGAGGGTGCTGGGAAGGATGCGTCGCGAGAGCTCGTTCCTCGTGCTTCTTCGTACTCTGGCTCTGATTCTCATTTGCGGCTCTCTCTTCGCGCGGCAATCGATGTCGATAAGCCCGACGCTCGCGGAGCGGTATCTGGCGAACAGCTCGGCCCCTTGGTCTTCGGTCCACGATCGCGACTTTCGGCCTCGCGCGATCGATTGGGACGTCGCGGAGCGGGTTCGAGCCCGCTTCGAGCCCCCGATCTGGGAACCTGCGGCAGCGCCGCCCCTGGATACTCTGGCCGGCCGTTATCGCGGACGCTCCATCGTTTTTCTGCTGCTCGAGTCTCAGAGTCCCACGAACGTGGCCGGGCTCGGCGAAGGTGCCTACGCTCACCAGCCTAGTGCCCCGCACCTCACCCGGCTCATGAAAGAGGGCCTCGTCTTCACGAACTACATCGCGTCGGGATTCGATACGCGGTCGGCGATGTGGACCGTCTTGACCGGACTACCACTACCTATGGGAGACCCGGCGGGTGTACAGCGGGGTCCGGAAGCTGCGCGGGTGGGACGCATGCCCGACTTCCAGGCCCTCGGCTACCGGTGCGATTGGCTCTACGCCGGCTCTCCCCGGTTCGACAACTGGGATCTCCTGATGCAAGGAGCAGGTGTGCGCTGGTGGATCGACGCCTCGGAGTCCCGCCACCTACCGAGAGACTATTGGACTTCCTGGGGGATGCCGGACGAAGCGCTCTACACCATCACGCTCGAGCGCTATCGACAGGCACTGAAGGAAGGGCAGCCTACTTTCATTGGCGCGCTCACGGTCAGCAATCACACGCCCTACAGCTTTCCGGACACGGTCGAAGGCCATCGTCTCTCAAAGGACCAGTTCGGCGGGACGAGGTACGCGGATCACGCGATGAACGAGCTGATCGAGCAACTGAGATCGCTTCCCGAACAGGATTCGCCGATCATCGTCGTCACGTCCGACACGAGCTATATCGAGAACCTGCGAGAAATAGAACCTTGGGGCATTCTGGCGCTCGAGGGATTGCGCATTCCGGGACTGGTCCTGCTGCCGGATCGTTACCTCGCGGGAGAACGATACGACGGTTTGTTCTCGCACGAAGACGTCCTCGATCTCCTGTACATGCTGGTGGCTCCGGAAGAGGAGACCCGAGGCGGCAAGTTCCGGGCCTATCGCCGAGCCGTCGCCTTCGCCAACTCGTATCAGATGCTAACCCGCAATTCGTACTTCGCCTCCCCGAACCACTGGTTCCAGATCGAAGGCTACTGGGACCTCAGGGAGACGGAAGCCCCCCCGGAGCGAAGTCTCATCGAGAAGGCTTGGGAGCAACACCGGAAAGTGGACGATAAGCTGTGGCCCCCCGAGCCGGAGCCTGGACCGCTACCTAGCGATTGACGTAGCCGAGACTCTCCAGAAGCTTGCGCTCGTGCTCATCGACGGGCGCGGCACGGTCGATGGAGCCTGGTTCTCCCCGGATCTCGGCGATCGCGCGGCGTTCGTCCTTCGGAATGAGAGACATGAGCTGCTCTTGCAGTGTGGAGAGCGTCTCGTGGTAGCTCTCGTCGAGAGCTAGATTGTTGCTCTCCTCGGGATCGGCAACCACATCGTAGAGCTCGAACTCAGGTCCTTCCTTCTCAGGAGTGAGGACGAGCTTGAAACGTCCGTCCCGCAGGGCCCGCAGCTTCCCGACCACGCCGTGATACGGCCGGTGCGAGTTCTCCTCCATCATCTTGACGTCGGACTCCAGCAACGCCACCCGGGGCTCGTCCTCACGACCCTCCCAAAACCCCGCCAGACTCCGCCCGTCCATGTCTCCCGCCGGTCGGATGCGGGCGAGCGTGAGGAGAGTTGGCGCCACATCGATGGAACGGACTTGGTGCTCGATGACCCGACCCTCCGGGAGCCGCTTCGGCCACCTCAGGATCAGCGGGATCCGTACCGAGCTCTCGTACAGAAACGCCCCATGATGGAAGTAGTAATCGTGATCGCCCAGCGAGTGGCCGTGATCGGCGGTGAAGACGACGATGGTGTCGTCACGATATCCTTCGCGCTCCAGCTCCTCGAGCAATCGCCCCACCTCGCTCATCGTATCGTCGATCTCACCCTTGTAGAGGCGCCGCGCCCCCTCGTTCTCTTCCTCGGGAAGATGGTTGTCGAAAATCAACTGCCCGTGCGTGATCCCCGCCTTCTCCGGATGGTTTACGAAGCTGGCCTCCCCGGGAGGAGCACCGTATTTCTTCTCCAGGTCGGGGGGCGGAAGATAGGGCCAGTGTGGCTGGAAGTAGTGGGCGTAGATGAAAAAAGGCGGACGGACGACGCCTCGCAGATAGCGTGAGACGGCACCGGTTACCGAACGGGCGCGAGCCACATAGACGTCGGGGGTCGCGGCCTCGCTAGCCTCGATCCGTTTCACCGTGAGACGATCGGCCAGCACGAACCAGCTGACGTAGCGAAGGCTACCTCCGTACTGGACTTCGAGATCCGTCGTCAAGAAGTAGTCGTCGAAGCCCTGGCCGAAGCCGTGAGTCTCGGAGATCCAAGGATTGTTCACGAAGGCCGCGGTTCGATAGCCGGCTTCTTGGAACGTCGTGACGACGTTCGTTGGCAGCGCACGCAGCTCATCGGTGAGAGCCCGAACCCCGTGATGGAACGGGTAGCTTCCCGTGAAGAACGAGGCGACGGATTGGGCCGTCTTGGGAATGACGGTAACGGCGTCGTCGAAGCGTATCCCTTCCGAGGCCAAGCGCTCGATCGCCGGAGTCTCGGCGAGCGTTCCGAACGGCGGAACGTGGTCCCGCCGGGTCGTATCGATCAGGATCCAGAGTACGTTGGGTTGGTCGGTCGTGCCCCGACGGGAGAAGATGTTCCAAAGAAAGGCGGCGAGCACGCAACCGACGAGCGCTACGACGGTCGCCCGTGGCCAACGAAATATCCCCTGAGCCATCAGGATCGCCACGGCTGCGCTCGTCACGTAGAGCCAAGACTGTTGCGCCAGCGGATCGCTGAAATCGGGCACTCTACCCCAGAACGAAAAGACGGACACCGTGAGGAGAGCGAAGCACGCGAGCCCGGTGCGAAACGAAGGCGAGAAGCGTGCCCACCAGGAGCGGGGCGTCAACCAGAGGATCAGGCTGGTGAGCAGCAAGGGCTCCCACGGTGTCGAGCCCGACCCTTCCTGAAGCCAACGCGACAAGAACGTGACCGCCGCCCATACCGTGAAGACGGCTCGGAAGAGGGTGTAGGGCTCGCGGAGGACGAGAGACAACAACAGACCGAGCAGCATCCACGCCAACAGGTGCAGACCCGCAACCCACCCGAAGGCACGCATGGCCTCGAGAACGTTGTGGGACGACCACCCGCCCGCGAGAGCCTCATGCCGAGCGATATGGATCCCCTCGAAGAAGGCAATCAAAACGGCGGCCTTGAGGACCAACGACAGGTTTTTCATAGAGATCTGGATGGGAAAGCTTTGCGTTTGAAATCATGTTAACACAACGCCGAGCGCTTCGTCTTCCAACGTCCCCCGCCGGAAACGCTGGCTTTGATTCCGGGAGGTGCCTGTGCGAAAATGGTTTGATACTGGAGAATATGACATTTGCCGATTGCGTGAGCAGATGGCACGAAGCACTGCTTGGCGGTTGCGAGCCCTGTATCATGAGGTCGCGAAAGGATAGAACGTGACGCGCCCAACGAGATTGCCGAGATTGCAGCGATGGCGGGCTCCCGAGATTCCAGTCTTTCTTCTCTTGGTCCTTCTGTACCCTTCCACAACCTATGCGTATCTGGACCCGGGGACAGGAAGCTACGGATTCCAGATGTTGCTAGCCGTGGGACTGGTCTTGTTCTTCACCGGCAGGGTTTACTGGAAGAAGATGCGCGCGAAATCGTCCCAGAAACAGCCAGATGCCGGCAAGGAAAGCCACAACGGCAAGTCGATGGCCGGCTCGTGAGGACTCGGGAGACTCTGAGGTAAGCGACGATGACCACTCCCTCCCCTGCCGTACCCACCGTCCCAGTGTACGTCGGGCGGCATCTCGTTTCGGCGGTCTCGCTCCTGGCGACGCCTCTCCTATTGTTCATCGCTTCGGCCAACAGTCTCTACTTGAACAATCAAAAAGAGTTCCAGCACCAGGTCCAGGTCCTGTTCCCCTTTGTCGCTCTCTTTTTCCTTAGCGTGGCAGTAGGTGTCGCACTTCACGCGCTCTCCAAACACCCGCTCTTCCGCGGGTTGCTATGGGCGTACTATCTGGCTGGCCCCTTCTTCCTGGTGCTGGGGTTTCTACAGAACTGGTCCATCGGCGCCTACTTCTTCCTCTGGGTCTTCGATACGTGGCCGGGAGTTCTCACGTATGTTGCCGCCTTCGGAGCGGTGACCTTCTGGGCCGCGTCTCGATTCCAACCGAAGGTCCTGGCCACTCCATTTGCTGTTTTCAGCATCATCCTCCTCGCCACGGAAGCACATTCCTTTTGGACTCGCTACCAACCGCATCCTCCCGAGTCCATCACCTCTGTGCTTCCGCAATGGGAAACGCGCGAGGACTTACCCAACATCTATCACGTCATCCTCGATGGCTATCAGGCCGACTTCTTCCCCCAGACGCTTTCTCCCGAGTATCGAACGGTCCTCTCGGGGTTCATCAATTACCCGAACAACGTGTCGCTCTATCCCGTGACCAACATGTCGCTTCCCTCGATCTTTACGGGTAGGCGGCTCCCCGATAACCTGTCCAACGTCGAGTACATGAGACGCGCCTTCAATACCGACGCGTCGTTCCTCTATTGGCTTAGGCAGGCCGGATACAAGACACTGGCCTACGCGCCCCAGGTGTACGAGTTCGATCTGACCCTCTTTGACCATGTAACCTTCCACCAACACAACCCAGGAGCCGAGGCGCTCGTCGAAATGAACACCGCGACCTTCAAGAGGCTGTGGTTCTGGGCGAATTCCCCTCGACTCTTCACCAGACTGCTCCTGAACACCGAATGGTTCTTCCAGTTCGGCGAGGATGATCTGACACTCGTCAAGAACAAAAACTTCCTACCCTTCTCGGTGCCGATCACGTCCTATCTCAGCTTCGAGAACTATCTCCGCCAGGAAGCGCAGCTGCCGGCCCGGGGCCGCTACACGCTGATCCATCTCATCATTCCCCACGCACCCGAGGTGTTGACCTCCGATTGCAACTATGACTTTGGCGGACGAACGACGAGTCAGCTCGAGCAGGCGGGTTGCGCAACCAGACTCTTGGTGGAGTTCGTCGAGCGATTGCGGGAGCTCGACCGCTTGGACGATTCTCTCGTCATCGCCCACGCCGATCACGGCGCCTATGACCCGAACAGCAAGGCCGGCACGCACTCAGCGGAAAGCGTCTCCCTTGGCGCTCTCCTCCTCATTAAACCCATCGGCGCTCATGGCGAGATGACGGTGTCCTCCGCCAAGAGCACTCTGGTCGACGTCGCACCGACCCTGCTCCAGGCGGCGGGCGTCGAGCACCAGTTCAGCGGTGAGGGTTCATTGCTCGGGGAAGCACTGCCCGCCGCTCCCCTTGCGCGCCTCGACTAGCGTCCCGGCTCGCCCTTCGCCTCTCGGCACCTGACCGTCCCGGTTAGCGCGCGGCCTTCCAGCTCGTTATCGCCCTCGACGCCGAGGCAATCCAAGATCGTGGGATAGATGTCCAATATCGAGGTCTGAACATCCGATACCTGGAACCCGTCCTGTCTCTTCTTTCCGATCGGCTTTACCAGCAAGAGGGCCCGCAACGAGCGCGATCGACTCTCCACCAGGACGCCGTTCCTCATCCGATAGTTGCCACCATGATCGCCATGGATGACGATCAACGACTCGTCGAACCGGTCGAGCTCGTGCAACCGCTCGAGGAATCGAAGAACGAGTTGCAGCGTGCACTGAACCTGTTCGGGCATGTCGGTCTTGGTGACCGTTTGCTCGTAGGAGCAATCCGACCGCAGCACGTAAGGCGGGTGGGGCATCAGCAAATGAATGAAGCTGTAACGACCTCCGGACGGGCGATCCTTTTCATCCTGTATCCATTTCGCGAAGCTTACTGCCGAGACGGCCGGCCCTGAATAGGATAGAAACCGACCCTCCTCCATGCGCTGCAGATCGGCCTGATCCAAACCGAGCTCGAAGCCTCCCGCCGATAGCCACGCCCGCACTCCGGAAGGTATCTGGCTAAATATCCACAATTTTGCGAAGGCCGACGCGTTCATCGCCACCAAGCCTTGCCTTGCGTGATCCTCCTGGCGAACGACGTAGTCGGCGATCTCTATCCGCGTGTCCTGGAGGGCCGGTACGTGGGCGGTCGTCACGTAGCCGAGCCGGTTCAGACGAGCAAGAAGGGACGACTCCCCGTTTATGGATTGCCCCAAATAGTCCCACTTGGCGCGATCGTATGCATAGCGCTTACTCGAGAACATCGAAGCAAGGGAGGTCGCGGTCAGGTGATAGACCGCCTCGTTGTTCGGGAAAAACGTGAAGCCGCCAAGCGCGACTTCGACCTCGGCGGAGAGATACGGCGTGAGCATTTCGGTTTGGAAGCCGTCCAGAAGAACGTGATAGATGTTGGGCAACGATTCGTCCGCGGCCGCCATCACGGCGTCCTCGCTGGGTAGTACCGCCCCGGCGGGGCGATTTCGAAACGCCGGCCGAAGAGTCCAGACCTCGCCCACTATCAGCAACAGGCCGAAGACAGCCAACGGAAGGGTCACCGACCGCGGTCGCAACTTCCATCCCAGAATGAGGACTGCCAACGGGAACAACGACAATGCCGTGAGACCACCGCTTTCCGTGTGGGTCAGCCAGCTCAAAAACGGAAGGGTCTCGGTTGCCCCGTGCAGAAACCGATACAACAGGAAGAAAGGACCCGCCAAGTAATAACCGACGAGCGCGTAGCGGAACGGAGAGTACTTCGAGAGAAGGTACAGGACGCCGCCCACGGCCGCCACGAGCACGAACAGTTCGAGGAAAGGCAGAAGAACTTCGAGCTGATTGTTCAGTTGTGCTCGGTTTCGGACGTAGAGTCGGGTGGAGGGAGCCACGAAGATGAGGAGCGGGGTCGGCACGAGCGACAACGCGGCAAGGAGGCTATCCCGCCATGCGCTCGCCCTGGGTTGCTCTTTAGCGGGAGCCATGATGGATGTCGCTCCGATGCCCTCAGAATGCGACGTCGGAATGACAGCTACCTCCGCAGGCCCCTCCTACCTGGCCCACTATGCGTCTCACCACGTCGTAGTCGGCGTCGCTTGCCGGAGCGAAGCCGTACCGGACGGTCTCGTCCCACGACTCGCGCTCTTCGGCATCGGCAAGATCCAGTTCCAAGAGGGCGTCGCGGATGGCCTCGAAAACGGCCGGCGGCAGATCCCCGCGGGCCACGAGGGGCGCGCTGGGAACGGGCTCGGAAACATGGAACGGGCGCAGTCCCTGGTCCCGGTACCGATAGGCTACGACATCCCCGACGGCTCCCGCTTCGAATCGGCCTTCGAGCACTGCGGTCGCGATAGCCTCGTCGTCGTCGAGATGCTCGATGGCCACCGGCTCATCGAGCTCGACGCCGGTCCGCATGAGCTCGGAGCGGGCGATGAGGTTGCTTATCGTGGAGTGAAACGATCCGAGGGCGAGCGTTCGCCCTTTCAAATCGGAGAGGCTCTTGATCGGACTCTCTTTCCGGACCACGAAGACGCAATACGAGACGGACTTGCCCTCGCGGTTCAGTGGCCTCACCAAGGGCACCGCACCAAACTGACTGTGAGCTTCGAGATAGCTCACGGCTTCGAGGGGCACCACTTCGACCATGCGCTCCTCCACGTTCCGTAGGAGATCGTCGGTATCCCTCCCGAGACTGAGACGAAACAGAAAGGGCGTTCGGTTGGTCAGGTGATCGATGAGGGGTTGATAACCCTTGTAGGTCAGCCCGGGATCCTCCCCTGAAATGATTCCGAAGCCGAGCCGTGGGCGCTCGTCCCGGGCGCGCCGCTCAGGCTCGTCGTCCTGTCCTGGCTGTCCTGGCTGTCCTGGCCGCTCCGGGCCGCAACCCCAAAGGAGCGCGAGGAGCGACCCCGCAAACATCGACCACGTTCCCATCCGTGAACGCAACCCGTGAGCTCCAAGGCGGCCGCGGGACGAGCTCGTGGCGACGCCAGAATTCGATACGAAGTGAGGAATAAAATGACTAGCAGCATGATGCCACCCAGAGGTTTCCGTGTCAATGCGGTGGGCTCCGAGTGGCTCGCGACCTTGACATCCGAAATACCGCGTGGGAAAATTACAACATCGCTAGTTTCCTCCGAATAAAAACCAAACGTTCGGGTGTGTTCATTCTCTTTGAATCGATGATGCGGTATCCGAATCGGATCGCCCCATTCGTGTTCGCGCTTGGGATGGCTTTTCCCATTGCCTGCAGCGACTCAGCCAAAGGGAACGACGCGGCCGATCGTCCACAGAACGTTTCATCTCTCGCCGAGCGTCCGCTCATTAGCATCGGCTTCATGCATCCCGTGGGGCTAGTGATCACGACCAAGTACCGCCAGCCCCTCATGGATCATCTGATCTTGCACACACGTTACGCGTTCCGCGCCTTGTTCAACACCGACTCCGAGAAAACGGTGGGGATGCTCGAGCAACGATTGGCAGAGGTCTGCCACATGGGCGTGGTGAGCTATCTCGAAGCCGACAGCGAGTTCGGAGCGATTCCCGTGGTGAGACCGCTCAACCGGGACGGCGAGCCGGTTTCTTACAGCGTCTTCGTCACCCCGCAGGCCAGCCCGCT
>Ga0214472_10009714_pt1 | contig 10026 bp, 6 predicted proteins | sample RVTome_6_FD_207662 | JGI IMG/M metagenome (GOLD analysis project Ga0214472, IMG submission 207662) | Soil microbial communities from uranium-contaminated site in the Upper Colorado River Basin, Wyoming, United States - RVT140D175 | ecosystem: Environmental > Terrestrial > Soil > Contaminated >...
ACGACGAGGGTCGCGACCTGCCCGACGGCGCCGAAGGCGAGCTGTGGGTACGCACGCCGATCCTGATGCAGGGCTACTACAAGGATCCCGAACAGACCGCGGCGGCGATGCACGACGGCTGGTTCGCCACCGGCGACCTGGTGCGCCGCGATGCCGACGGCTACTACTACTTCGTCGCGCGCAAGAAGGACATCATCCGCAAGCGTGGCGAGAACATCTCGGGTGCCGAGATCGACCGCGTGGTGAGCGACCACCCCGCGGTGGTGCAGTGCGCCGCGATCCCGGTGCCCGACGCGCTCGGCGAGGACGAGATCCTCGTCGCCGTGATCCGCAAGTCCGGCGCCGAGGTGAGCGCCGTTGAGATCGCCGACTGGTGCCGTCAGCGCCTCGCCCCGATCAAGGTGCCTCGCTACGTGACCTTCGTCGATTCCCTGCCGCAGACCGCCACGCACCGCGTGGCGAAGTTCAAGCTCAGAGGCGACAAAGCGCTGCGCGAGCGCGCCACCGACCTGGCGCGCGGCTAGCCACCGCGCGCGGCCTTGTCGATCGCGGCCGGCGCGACGCCGAGCCGCTCGCCCGCGGCCCGGATCTCGGTCCAGGTCGTCGCATCGATCGCGATGCCGTCTTTTTCGCGCTTGGCGCGGGTCTCGCGCTCGGGGTCGCCCGCGATGCGCACCCGGTCGACCCCCGTGGCCGGTGGCGATTTCTTCACCCAGGAGACGAACTCGAGCGCCTCGCGCGCGAACACGTCGGCAGTGCCGAGCTTCTGCGGATCGATCAGAATCGAGAGCATGCCGTTCAGGATGCGCTTCTTGGAGCGATCCTCGGTGTGCCAGGTGCCGCCGCCGGAAAGCGCGCCGCCAAGCAGCTCGCACACCACCGCCAGGCCGTAGCCCTTGTGCAGCCCGAAGGTGGTGAGCGCGCCGTAGGGCTCGATCACGCCGTAGCGCGCCTCGGTGGTCGGATGGCCTTGGTCGTCGATCAGCAGGCCCGGCGCCACCTTTTCGCCCTTGTTGTGCGCCACGCGCACCTTGCCCTGCGCCACGCCGCTGGTGGCCATGTCGAGGATCATCGGCGGCTCACCCGCGAGCGGGATACCGATGCACACCGGATTGGTGCCGAAGCGTGCGTCGGTGCCGCCGAAGGGCGCCACGATCGAGCGCGAGATGACGTTGACGAAGCTGAGCGACACCAGGCCCTGCGCCACCGCCTGCTCGGCCCACTGCCCGATGCGGCACAGGTGATGAGCGTTGGCGAGCGCCATGACCGCGACGCCATGGCGCCTGGCGCGCTCGATCGCCATGTCGGTCGCTTCCAGCCCGATCACCTGCCCATAGCCGCCCTGTCCGTCGAGCGCGAGCAGCGCGCCGCCGTCGAACTTCACTCGGGGATGGCGGTTGGGCTTGAGGCCGCCTTCCTCGAGCGATTCGACGTAGCGCGGGATCATGCCAACGCCGTGCGAGTCGTGCCCGGTAAGGTTGGCCATCACCAGGTTTTCGGCCACCAGCCCGGCCTCGCGCGGCTCGCTGCCGCCCGCAGCGACGATTGCCTCGATCGCGCGGCGCAGAGCTAGGGCATGGAAGACGTGGCTTTCGGTCATGGCGCTCACCGGTCTTTCGAAATTCGGGTGGCGCAGTTTACCTTGCGGGCCCGTGCGTGCAGCGCCGCGTCTTACAATCGATCCCCTTCCAGCCTCATTCCCACGGAGAGATCAGCGTGAGCAAGAAACCCGAGGACCTGCGCAGCCACCGCTGGTACGGCGCCAAGGACCTGCGCGCCTTCGGCCACCGCTCGCGCACCGCGCAGATGGGCTACGACCGCAGCGACTACGCGGGCAAGCCGGTGATCGCGATCATCAACACCTGGTCGGACATCAATCCCTGCCATACGCACTTCAAGACGCGCGTCGAGGAAGTCAAGCGCGGCATCTGGCAGGCCGGCGGCTTTCCGGTGGAGATGCCGGCGATGTCGCTCGCCGAGCCCATGCAAAAGCCCACCACCATGATGTATCGCAACTTCCTGGCGATGGAGACCGAGGAGCTGCTGCGCTCGTACCCCGCCGACGGCTGCGTGCTGATGGGCGGCTGCGACAAGACCACCCCCGCGCTCATCATGGGCGCGACCAGCATGAACCTGCCGGCGATTTACCTGCCGGCGGGCCCGATGCTCAGGGGGCATTGGCGCGAAAACATCCTGGGCTCGGGCTCGGACACCTGGAAGTACTGGGACGAGCTGCGCGCCGGCAAGATCAGCGAGCGCGACTGGCAGGAGATCGAAGACGGCATCGCGCGATCGCCGGGCACCTGCATGACGATGGGTACCGCGGCGACCATGATGTCGATCGCCGAGAGCCTCGGCCTCACGCTGCCCGGGGCCGCCTCGATCCCGGCGCCCGACTCGAACCATTCGAAGATGGCGAGCCTCAGCGGCAAGCGCATCGTCGAAATGGTATGGCAGGACTTGAAGCCGCGCGACCTGCTCACCCGGGAAGCGTTCGACAACGCGATCGTCACCCTGATGGCGCTGGGCGGCTCGACCAATGCGATCGTGCACCTCGTCGCGATGGCCGGGCGCGCCGGGATCAAGCTGGCGCTCGAGCGCTTCAACGAGCTCTCGACGAAGACTCCGGTGCTCGCCAACATCCGCCCCTCGGGCAGCAAGTACCTGATGGAGGACTTCTACTACGCGGGCGGCCTGCGCGCCCTGCTCGGCGAGCTGCGCGACCTGCTCGCGCTCGATTGCCGCACCGCGAACGGCCGCACCCTCGGCGAGAACCTGGAACATGCGCGCATCTTCGACGAGGAGGTCATCCGCCGGCGCGCCAACCCGCTCAGGGCGGCGGGCGGCATCGTGGTGCTCAAGGGCAATCTGGCGCCGAACGGCGCCGTGATCAAGGCGAGCGCAGCGAGCCCGCAGCTGCTCCAGCACACCGGGCGCGCAGTCGTGTTCGAGGACTACAACGACATGGCGGCGCGGATCGACCGCGACGATCTCGAGGTCGATGCGGACTCGGTGCTCGTGCTGAGGAACGCAGGCCCGCTCGGCGGGCCGGGATTTCCCGAATGGGGCATGCTGCCGGTGCCGAAAAAACTGCTGCGACAGGGCGTGCGCGACATGGTGCGCGTCTCGGATGCGCGCATGAGCGGCACCAGCTACGGCACCTGCGTGCTGCACGTCGCGCCCGAGTCGTTCGTCGGCGGCGCGCTCGCTCTGGTGCGAAACGGCGATCCGATCGAGCTCGATGTCGAGCGACGCGCGCTCAGCCTGAAGGTCCCGGAGGATGAACTCGCACGACGGCGCGCAGCCTGGAAGCAACCGCCGCGCAAGTACGAGCGAAGCTACGGCGCCATCTACTCGCAGCACGTGAATCAGGCCGACCAGGGATGCGATTTCGACTTTCTCGAGGGCGCCGCGCCGGTCGCGGAACCCGAGATTCATTGAGGCGCGCGCCGGGGCGCGCGGCCTGAGCATCGGCACGGAAGCGTCGCTTGCGACCGATCCGCGCGCTCATCGCGTTCCTCAGGCGGCTGATCAGCCGGGCGCCGCGCGCGCTCCCCGGACACTTCGCGCCCGGCAAGCGCCACAGCCTCGAGGGCACGCTGGCGCACCTGGCACTCATTTCGCCGGGGCGCGAATACCTGCTCTACGTGCCGCGCGGCTATCGCTCGAGGCGCGCAGCGCCGCTCCTGGTGTGGATTCACGGCTGCCGCCAGACCCCGGAGCAGTTCGCGGCGGGCACGCGCGTCGCGCGGCTGGCCGATGAGCACGGCGCGCTGGTGCTGCTGCCGCGCCAGTCGACGCTGGCGAATTTCGAGCGCTGCTGGAACTGGTTCGACCCCAATACCCTGCTCGGCGAGGGCGAGGCGGCGATCGTCGCGGCGCAGATCGAGCAGGTGGCGAGCGGCTACAGCGTGGACCGCAGCCGAGTCTACGTCGCCGGACTGTCCTCTGGAGGCGGACTGGCGGCGGTGCTCGCCCTGCGTGCGCCGCAGCTGTTCGCGGCGGTGGCGATCCATTCCGGCGTCGCCTGCGGCACTGCGCAGAGCGCATCGAGCGCGCGGCATGCGCTCAGACTTGGCCCGCGCCGCGATCCGGTGCCGCTCGCGCGCGATGCGCGCGTCGCGGCCGCTCACCTCGCGGCGCTGCCCGTTCCCGCCCTTGTCATCCAGGGCAGCGCCGACGGCCTCGTCGCGCCCGTGCACGCCAATTACCTCGTGCGCCAGTTCCTGGTGTTCAACGGCATGCCGGTCGCCGCGCTGCCGCCGGGGCACGCCCTGCCCGAGCCCACGCGCATCCAGAGGGTGCGGCGCACGAAAGGCCATCCGCACTCGATTCGCGATTACGCCGTCGGCGGCACCGTCGCCGTGCGTCATATCGAAATCGAAGGACTCGCCCACGCCTGGAGCGGCGGTGACGCGGCGCAGGGCTACTTCGATGTGCGCGAGCCGCAAGCAACGCGGCTCATTTGGCGCTTCCTGTCGAGTTTCTCGAAGGCGCGGCTCGCGCGGCCGGCAAAGGCGAGCGCGCCCTGACGCGCCGGCCGCGGCCCGCCGAGCGAACCGATGGATGCCCGCTGCGTCCGTCAGCGGGTAGAATGCGACCGTCGCACTGTTGACCCCGCAGTGTCGACCATCCTGCGCGCTCTCGGCGGGCGTGGCGCCGGAGCGGAGCGTCCGAACCTCCTGACCCAAATTCGAGCGAGCACCATGGACCTCCCGCAGAATGCCTTCAAGCGCGCCATCAAGGCGGGCAAGCCCCAGATCGGCCTGTGGTCGAGCCTTGCCTCGCACTACAGCGTCGAGGTCATCGCCGGTGCAGGCTTCGACTGGCTGCTGCTCGACACGGAGCATTCGCCGAACGACCTCGAGTCGGTGCTCTCGCAGCTGCAGGCCGCGGCGCCGTACGACACGACGCCGATCGTGCGCGTGCCCTGGAACGACATGGTGACCATCAAGCGCGTGCTGGACATCGGCACGCAGTCGCTGCTCATCCCCTACGTCTCGAGCGCGCAAGAGGCGAAGGACGCGGTCGCTTATACGCGCTACCCGCCGGCGGGCGTGCGCGGCGTCGCCGGCACGACGCGCGCATCGCGCTTCGGCCGCGTCAAGGACTACGCCAAGCGCGCGCACGAGGAGCTTTGCGTGCTGGTGCAGGTCGAGACGCAGGCCGCGCTTGATCACATCGAGGCGATCGCCGCGATCGAGGGCGTGGACGGGATCTTTATCGGCCCGGCCGACCTGCACGCCTCGCTTGGCTACACGGGCGAGACCGCAAACCCAAAGGTAAAACCTCTGATCGACGACGCCATCCGGCGCATCCGCAAGGCGGGCAAGGCACCGGGCATCCTCACTCCCCTCGAGGCCGACGCCAAGCACTGGCTCAGCTGCGGCGCCCTGTTCGTCGCGGTAGGCGCCGACGTAGGGCTGCTCGCGCGCGGCGCGGAGGCCCTGGCCGCGAAGTTCAGGTGAGCGGCGCGGCGCGCGCCGCTGCCGCAGATCTCGATTCGAACGTACGACAACGAGAACGATCATGAAACCGCAGATCATCGCCACCACCAGGATCTACGAGCGCACGCAGGAGCGGCTCGACCGAGAGTTCCACTGCCACCGCCTCTACGAGGCCAAGGACCGCGCCGCGACCCTCAAAGAGCTTGCGCACCGGGTGCGCGCGCTCGCCACATTCGGCGGCGGCGGCGCCGACGCTGCGATGATGGACGCTCTGCCCGAGCTCGAGATCATCTCCAACTTCGGCGTCGGCGTGGATGCGATCGATCTCGTTGCGGCAAAGCAGCGCGGCATCATCGTCACCAATACGCCGGACGTGCTGAACGACTGCGTGGCCGATACGGCGTTCGCGCTGGCGCTGAACGTGATGCGCAAGTTCCCGCAGGCCGAGCAGTACCTGCGCTCGGGGTACTGGGCGACGCGCGGCCCCTATCCGCTCACCACAGCGCTCGATGGCAAGACCATGGGCATCCTCGGCCTGGGCCGTATCGGCGAGGCGATCGCGAAACGCGCGATCGCCTTCGGCATGAAGGTCCGCTACCACAATCGTCGGAAAAAGGACGCGCCCTACCCCTACGACCCGGATCCCGCCGCCCTCGCGAAGAACGCCGACGTGCTGGTGGTCGTGACGCCCGGCGGCGCCGAGACCGACCGGCTGGTCAACGCCAAAGTGCTCGACGCGCTCGGCCCGCAGGGCTATCTCGTCAACATCGCGCGCGGCTCCGTCGTCGACGAGCCGGTGCTGCTCGGATATCTTCAGCAGGGAAAGATCGCCGGTGCCGGGCTCGACGTGTTCGCTGACGAACCCCGCGTGCCCGCCGAGTTCCTTGCGCTCGACAACGCAGTACTGCTGCCGCACGTCGGCAGTGCCACAGTCGAGACGCGTACTGCGATGGGCAACCTGCAGGTCGACAACCTGCTGCGCCATTTCGCGGGTAAACCGGTGCTCACGCGCGTGGTCTGAGCGGCATCGGCGTCTCGCGCCCCCGGCCGTCGACGCCGGGAGTGGCGCCGGCCGATGCGCGATGACTGCGCGTGGCACGCGTTGCGTTTCCACCAGGGGGTCATCCGATGGACGAAGCCGACGCACTGGTGCTCTTCGGGGTCACGGGCGACCTGGCCTACAAGAAGATCTTCCCCGCGCTGCACGCGATGGCGAAGGCGGGACGGCTGCAGACCCCGGTGATCGGGGTGGCGCGCGAAGGCTGGAGCGTCGAGCGGCTCGTGGCTCGCGCGCGCGCGAGCATCAAGCACCACAGCACCGGCTTCGACCGCGATGCCTTCGAGCGCCTGGCGACGTTGTTGCGCTTCGTCCCGGGAGACTACCAGGATCCGCGCGTCTACCAGCAGATCCGCAAGACGCTCGGCGGGGCCGAGCGCCCGGTGCACTACCTGGCGATCCCGCCGAGCCTGTTCCCGGTGGTGATCAAGGGGCTGGCGCGCTCGGGCTGCGCCCGAGGCGCCGGCGTGGTGCTGGAAAAGCCCTTCGGCCGCAGCCTCGATTCGGCGCGCGAGCTCAACCGCATCCTGCACCGCGCCTTCGAGGAGGAGTCGATCTATCGCATCGATCACTATCTCGGCAAGGAAACGGTGCAGAACATCCTGTTCTTCCGCTTCGGCAACGCGTTTCTCGAACCCATCTGGAACCGCAACTACATCGAGCGCGTCGAGGTCACGATCGCGGAGAACTTCGGCGTCGCCGGCCGGGGCAGGTTCTACGAGGAAGCGGGCGCGATCCGCGACGTGGTGCAGAATCACCTGATGCAGGTGGTATCGCTGCTCGCGATGGAGCCGCCGGTGGGCCCCGATACCGAGGCGTTTCGCGACGAGAAGACGCGCGTGCTGAAGTCGATCCGCCCGCCGTCGAAGGCCGACGCGGTGCGCGGCCAGTATCGCGGCTACCGTGACGAGGAGGGCGTGGCGCGGGACTCGCAGGTCGAGACCTACGCCGCGATCCGCCTGAGGCTCGATTCGTGGCGCTGGCAGGACGTGCCCTTCTACGTGCGCACCGGCAAGCGCCTGCCGATCACGGCGCACGAGGTGCTGGTGAGGCTCAAGCGCCCGCCGCAGGATACCTTCTCGGGCCGGCGCTTCGAGACCGGCGCGCCGAATCATCTGCGCTTTCGCATGAGCCCGAACATCGAGATCGCGCTTCAGGCGACGGTGATGGCCTCGGGACAGCGTGGCGCCACGGAGAACGTCGAGCTTTACGCGCGCCGCGATCCGGCGCGCCAGGTCGAGCCCTACGAGCTGCTGCTCGGCGCGGCGATGTCGGGCGATCACCTGCTGTTCGCGCGCCAGGACGAGGTCGAGGCGGCCTGGCGCGTGGTCGATCCGATCATCGAGGATCCGCCCGAGCTCGAGGACTACGCGCCCGATACCTGGGGACCGGCGAGCGCCGAATCGCTGATCGCGACGCACGACGGCTGGCACAACCCGAAGTCCTCGTCGGACTGAGGGCGCGCGGCGGGCAGGCTCTGCATGGGATACAAACGGATCAGTGACTACGGCCTGATCGGCGACGGCGCAACCGTGGCGCTCGTGGGGCGCGATGGCGCGATCGACTGGATGTGCCTGCCCTACCTCGACTCGCCCTCGGTGTTCGCCGCGCTGCTCGACGAGCAGCGCGGCGGGCGCTTCGCGGTGCGGCCGAGCGGGGAGTTCGACTCCGCGCAGCACTATGTCGACCGCACCAACGTGCTCGAGACGCGCTTCCGCACGCGGCGCGGCGAGCTCGAGCTCGTCGACCTGATGCCCGAGGGCGGGACGCCGGGCCGACTGCTGCGCCGCGCACGCGCGCTCGTCGGATCGGTCGAGCTCGAGATCGAGTGCAGCGCGCGCTTCGACTATGCGCGCACGAAGCCGCAGTGGACGCGGCTCTCGGAGCGCGCGGTGGCGCTGCGCGCGGACGGCGCGGCGCTGTCGCTGCGCGCGTCGCGGCCCCTCGAGTGGCGCGACGAGCGCGCGCGCTGCGAGCTGAAGGAGGGCGAGACGCTGTGGTTGCTGCTCTCCGAGGGCGAGCAAGGCGCGCCGCTGCCCGACGAGGCGGCCCTGGAGCGCTCGCTCGCCGCGACCTGCGAATTCTGGCGCGACTGGGTCAGATCGAGCCGCACCGGACGCTATCCGACCTCGGGCTTTTGGGAGCGACTGCTCGACCGCTCGGCGCTGGTGCTCAAGGTCCTGCAGATGCGCTCGACGGGCGCCATCGCCGCAGCCGCCACCACCTCACTGCCGGCCATCGTCCACGGTGAGCGCAACTGGGACTACCGCTTCAGCTGGGTCCGCGACGCGAGCATGACGGTCGCCATGCTGTTCCGGCTCGGCCATCATGAGGAGGCCGAAAGCTATCTCGGCTGGCTGCGCTGGGTCTGCGCCGCGAATCCGGGCGGCGAGCTGGCGGTGGTCTACCGCCTGCGCGAGCCGGTGCCGCCGGGCGACGAGACGCCGCTCGAGCACCTCTCGGGCTACAAGAGCTCCGCGCCGGTGCGCGTCGGCCAGTACGTCGTCAACCAGCGCCAGCACGACATCTACGGCGAGCTGCTCGAGACGCTGTTCGTGGTCTCGCACTACAGCGGCAAGATCAATACCGAGAACTGGGACGCGTTCCGACCGCTGGTCGAACAGGCCGCCCGCATCTGGCGCGAGCGCGACGACGGCCTCTGGGAGGCGCGCGTCGGCCGCCAGCACTACACGCACTCCAAGCTCATGTGCTGGGTGGCGCTCGACCGGGGCATCAAGATCGCCGAGCACTATGGGCTGGCCGCCGACCTCGAGCGCTGGCGCGTCGAACGCGACGCGATCCGCGCGGATATCCTCGAGCGCGGCTATGACACCGCGCGCAACACCTTCACGCAGCATTACGAGACCAAGGCGGTCGACGCGGCCCTGCTCTTGATCCCGATCACCGGATTCCTGCCGGCGGACGACCCGCGCGTCGCCGGAACCGTACGCGCCATCGAGCAGGACCTGCTCGCGAACGGAGTGTTGATGCGCTACGTGGCGCGCGACGGCCTGAAAGGCCAGGAAGCCGGCTTCCTGATCTGCTTTTTCTGGTACCTCGAGTGCCTGCTGCTGCAGGGGCGGCTCGACGAGGTCGACGACTTCCTGCGCGCCATTTCGCGTTATGCCAGCCCGCTCGGCCTGTTCGGCGAGCAGTACGACCCCCGTTTTCGCGAGATCACCGGCAATTTCCCGCAGGCCTATTCGCACATCGGCTACGTTTCGGTGCTGCTCAAGTACCTGGACGCGCGCCGCGAGCTGCCGGAGACGGAGCCGCTGCCATGGACGCGGCGCATCGCGCTCTTGTGGCGGCGCGAGCTGCTGAATGCTTCGAGGTCCCGCCAGGGCGCGGCCCGGCCGGAGCATCCGGCCGCGCACCTGATGCGCACGATGAACGTGCTGCGCGGCCAGTTCTACGACGGCCATGCGCAGCGCGTGTACTACGAGCTGATCCGCGGCTCGGAGTACTACCGTAAGTTCCGCGAGGCGGCCGATGCGCTGGCCGATTACGACGTTTCCGCGC
>Ga0214472_10009715_pt1 | contig 10025 bp, 6 predicted proteins | sample RVTome_6_FD_207662 | JGI IMG/M metagenome (GOLD analysis project Ga0214472, IMG submission 207662) | Soil microbial communities from uranium-contaminated site in the Upper Colorado River Basin, Wyoming, United States - RVT140D175 | ecosystem: Environmental > Terrestrial > Soil > Contaminated >...
CGGACTGCCCCGCGAAAGGTGAGTTGTTGACGGTGAAGTCGACCGAGAGCGTCGGCTGCTCGACCGCGATGCCGCGGAGCCGCTCGCGGTGGTCCGGGTGGGTGAGCGTCTTGCCGATTTCGACGCCCTCGATGCCGGCGAGCGCAATGATGTCACCCGCGTCGGCCTCCTCGACGTCGATCCGATCGAGCCCGCTGAATGTGTAGAGGCGGGAGACCTTCGCGAGGTCCGCCTCCGCAGTGTCGTCGACCATCCCTTCCGCGCCCAGGTCGAGCAGCGCCACGGTGTCACCGACGTGCACGACCCCGCGCTCGATGCGGCCGATCGCGATGCGGCCCACATACGATGAATGATCGAGAGTGGAGATCAGCATCTGGAAGGGACCTTCCGTGTCGACCTTCGGCGAGGGGAAGTACGAGACGATCGTGTCGAAGAGAGGCGCGAGGTCGCCACCGGTCGCGTCGTGATCGGGCGACGCCCAGCCGTCACGCCCCGCCGCGTAGAGGAACGGCGCGTCGAGCTGCGCGTCCGTGGCCTCGAGGTCCATGAAGAGCTCGAGCACTTCGTCGTGTACGGCGAGGGGACGCGCGTCGGTGCGGTCGACCTTGTTGATGACGACGAGCGGCAGGAGTCCGAGGTCCAGCGCCTTGCGTGTCACGAACCGCGTCTGCGGCATGGGGCCCTCGGCGGCGTCGACGAGGAGCACCACGCCGTCGACCATCCTGAGGATACGCTCCACCTCGCCACCGAAGTCTGCGTGCCCCGGGGTGTCGACGATGTTGATCTTCACCCCGTGCCACTGCACGGCCGTGTTCTTGGCCAGGATCGTGATGCCCCGCTCACGCTCGAGTGGGTTCGAGTCCATCACGCGCTCCTGGACCGCCTGGTTGGCGCGGAAGACGCCCGCCTGGCGGAACATCTGGTCGACCAGGGTCGTCTTCCCGTGATCGACGTGAGCGATGATGGCGATGTTTCTGATCTTCATGGAAAGCAGGACGGCGCCTGCGGGGGTTGGTTTCTGATCTGTCGGACAGCCTGAAAAGCTAACGCCAGTCGACCTCCAGGTGTGCCCGGAGAGCAAGACCGTTGCAGGATCCGCACGGAATCAGGCAGTGTAGAAACATATGACGTCGAGGTGCCTGCTCGTGGCCCTGACCCGGAGTGCGAGACACGATGATCCTCCCGACAATCCGAGCGTCGTTCAGCCGGCGCGACGTCCTGCACCTCGTGCACCTCCTCGGGCATGGCGACGAGGAGATCGTGGCGGGCGCCGAAAAGCGGTTGGACGAGGAGGGGGCCGACGCGCTGCTGGACGACCCCCGCGTGCTGAACGCTCTCCTGACGGACCCCGCAGCTTCCGCCCCGACCAGCCTCGTCTTCTACGTGCTGGTTCGGCATGCGCTCCTGGAGGTGGGGATCCGGGATCGCGGGACCGCCGACTATGTGGCCTCGCTGCTCGTCGCGTTCGGTCGGGCCGGCAGAGCCTACCGGGTGTCGGAGGCGACGACGGACGAGTACCACTACCTGGTCGACATGGTCGCGCGGCTGGCCTCAGCGGACCGCCGCGAGGCGTTCCTGCTCCGGTCGCACCTGGGCAACTTCTCGCTCTGGCTCTCGGGGCTCTTCCCCGACTACCTGGAGTCCCGCTCGCGCAGGAAGGGTGCGCCGTCGCTGAGCTACTACGAGCGCATGGGCACGACGGGGTACCACCTCGCCGCGAAGAGCCCGGAGGCGGCCCCGCTCGGCCTCGACAGGGTGCTCACCGAGGTCGCCGACCACTTCGCCGGCGTGCGCTCGGCGCTGAACCTGGTGTCGGACCGGTACCTTTGCCCCCGAGGAGGAGACCCGGTGGGTCGGCTACTGCGGGAGGTAGTGACGCGCGTGGGGGGAGAGTCGCGTCGCCCCTGATGGGATCAGGCGGGACGGCGCCTTCCGAACGGTAGCGACCGCACCAGCCCTTCCCACGTCCGCTGGAAGTCCTGGCGTGCCGGATCGCCGGGCGCTGGTCGCCTAATGGCCTCGACCACGAAAGCGAGCACTACACCCGCCATCCCGCCGAGCACAACGCCCAGAGCCAGTACGAGGAGCATGCGCGTGTCGTCGGGGCCCGGTGGGAAGAACGGCGCCTGGAGCACGGTGATCACCGGCGTGTCACGCACCTCCGAGATACGCGCCTGTTCGAAGGACTGCACGAGCGTCGTATAGACCTGCTGCCGCAGGTTGATGTCCCGGTCCAGACGATCGTGCTGGAAGGTCAGGTCGGGCGAGTTCGCCCACTGCCGGTTCGCCTGCAGGAACGCCTGCATCGCGGACTCGGCCGTGAGGAGCGCGCTCCGAGCGCTGTCGACTCGCTCCTGGATGAAGACGCGCTCGGCCGCTGCCTGCGACTGGCGAGTGTGCAAGTTGAAGCGCGCGATCTCGTCGAGGAGCCGCCCGGCGATCGCCTGGGAGAGGTCCGGCCATCGCGTGCGCACCTCGATGGTGAGGATGCCCGTCTCGCGCCCGGTCTGGATCGACACGACGTCGTCCCGCAACGTCTCGATCGCCTCTTCGAGGCGCAGCTCCTCCGTGTCGTCCTCGATCTCGAAGAGATCCGCGAGCGAGGCGGTGCCGACGCCCTCGACCACGAAGTCACGACTCGCCACGCGGTGGAGGATCTCCCGCGAGGCCAGCAAGTCGGCGTAGAAGGCGGGGCTCAACTCTTCATTGGCGCCTACGCCAGGCACGCGGACGCCGAACTGGCTCGCGAGCGCCATGAGCTCCGAGGCCGAGGCGTCCGACCCCTGGGGACGGAAAGAGGCCTGGGTCGTGTAGTTGTCATCCTGCAGCAGTGTGAACCCGACCGCCGCGGCCACCGTGAGCATCGTCGTGAGCACGATGGTTCCCCGCCGCCTGAGCAGCACGGCGAGCACCTCCCATAGGGAGATCTCGTCGTCCGGCCGCGGGGTCCCCGTCACCTGGGAAACGGTCCCGGCCTCGTACGGGTCAGTCGTCATCGTTCAGCCCGACCTCTAGCGATTTCGTGCGCCGCCAGGGATGCGCTCGGAGTATCGCCGCCGGCTGCCGGGGCAGCAACCCGCGCGGAGGTGGCGCGCGGAGGTGGCGCGGAGGTGGCGCTCTCGCAACGTCTTGACTCGTGCTCCATCTCCGTCCCACCGTGCCCGCGAGCCCCTGCGCGCACCGCCTTCTTACCCGGAGAGCCGACCATGACGGTCCGACATCGATCCCTCGGCGCAATGGCCATCGCCCTCGGAGCCGTGGGGGCTTCGACGGGGTGCTCTGCGGACGGTGGTCTCGCCTCGGACTCGGAGCTGCGCATCGAGAGTCTCTCGACGCGCCCCTACCTCGTCACGGGCGGGGATGTCCTGCTCGGCATCGAGCTGGGTGCCGGGTTGAAGGCGATGGGTCTCGAGGTGATGGCGAACGGACGCGACGTGACGGCCGCGTTCCGGCCGGACGAGAGCACGCGGCGGCTCGTGGGGCTCGTCGACGGGTTGGGCGAGGGCACGAGCACCATCGAAGCGCGCATTCCCGGCGGTCCGTCCGCCGCACTCGAAGTGACGAGCTATCCCATCGCGGGGCCGATCATCTCCGGGCCGCACCAGGAGCCGTTCCTCTGCGAGACCGAGGACTTCACGCTCGCGACCGGTGAGCCGCTCGGACCCCCGCTGGACGAGAACTGCTCCGTCGCGACGCGCGTGGACTACGTCTACCTCTCCGGGGACGGCGATTTCGAGGCGTACGCCGCCGGCGCGACCGACGTCGCGGAAGCGACTACGCTCGACGGCGCCACCGTCCCGTTCATCGTGCGGGTCCAGACGGGGACCGTGAACCGCGCGATCTACCAGAGCGCGATGCTGCACGACCCCACCGAGCCGGCGCCCGATCCATGGACGCGGAGCCGCGGCTGGACCGGCAAGCTCGTCTACACCCATGGGGGCGGCTGCAGGAGCGGGTGGTATCGCCAGGGCGGCAGCACGGGCTCCGTGCTCCAGGAGGGACTGCTCGGAATGGGCTTCGCCGTGACGTCTGCGTCGCTCAACGTCTTCGGCAACAACTGCAACGACCTGCTGGCCTCCGAGACGCACATCATGGTCAAGGAGCGCTTCGTCGAGTCGTACGGCGAGCCCGTCTACACCATCGGCACCGGCGGCTCCGGAGGTTCATACCAGAGCCACCAGACGGCCGACAACTATCCCGGCGTGTTCGACGGCATCATCGTCTCGTCGAGCTTCCCGGACGTCACGTCGGCCACGATCTTCACGCTCGCCGATGCGCGTTTGCTGCACCACTACTTCACGAACGTGGCTTCCGGGAAGTTCACGCAGGAGCAGGAGCGCCTGGTTTCCGGGTTCGGCTCGTGGAGGAGCATTTCCAACCTCGCCGCCGGCGCCGCGCGCATCGACCCCACCTACGAGGAGGGCGCGCCGCCGGAGGCGCAGGGTGCCGAAGTCGCCGGAATGGACGCGCTCGAGGCGATGCGCTACTCGCCGTCCAACCCGGACGGGATCCGCGCGACCGTCTACGACCACACGGTCAACGTTTTTGGGATCGACGAGTCGACAGGCTTCGCCGCCCGCCCGCTCGACAACCACGGCGTGCAGTACGGTCTCGCCGCACTGAACCGCGGAGACATCACCAACGCGCAGTTCCTCGCGCTCAACCGCGACATCGGCGGATTCGACGCTGACCTGAACCACGTGCCGGAGCGGCACCGCGCAGACCCGATCGCAGCGAGACGCGCGCTCGAGACCGGACGCGTTCTCTCAGGAGGCCAGGGGCTCGCCTCCACGCCGGTCATCGACTACCGGAGCTACACGGACGACCGGCCGGGCGGCGACATCCACATGATCGTGCATCAGTTCACGACGCGCGCGCGCCTGGAGGCCGCGAACGGCCACGCGGACAACCACGTCATGGCCGTTGGCGGGCGCTGGGGGTATACCGACGACCGGCCGGACCTGGGTGTGCTCTTCCGGCAAATGGACGAGTGGCTCATGCACCTCATTCATGGGGACGAGCACGGGCCGCGCGCGGCGCGGGTCGCGCAGGCGAAGCCGGCCGACCTCGTCGACCACTGCTGGGACACGCGGGGAGCGCATCCCGTGCGGGTCATCGAGCCCCTCACGTACGAGGGCGGTGGCCTGTGCGGCGAGCTCTACAGCGCGTTCCCGACGCCGCGGCAGGTCGCGGGGGCACCGCTGGCGAACGACATCGTGAGCTGCCGCCTGAAGCCGCTCGACCCCGAGGACTATGCGGTCGAGTTCACGTCCGCCGAATGGGCGGAGCTCCGGGCGATCTTCCCGGACGGCGCCTGCGACTGGAGCCGGCCTGACGTGCACGGTGGGGAGCACCAGGGCACCTGGCTCTCCTTCGGCCCATCGGAGGTAAACCGGGCGCGCTGAGGCCGATGTTCGCGCCTCAGTCGCACAGCACGTAGCCGAAGATCAGGGGCGCGACGATCGCGGCGTCCGAGTTGATGTCGAAGCGCGGCGTGCTCCCTCCGAGCTTGCCCCACGTGATCTTCTCGTTGGCCGGCGCGCCCGAGTAGCCCCCGTACGACGGGCGCGCGTCGGTGATCTGGCAGAAGTAGCCCCAGACGGGCACGTCGCGGCCGAGGTCCTGGCTGATGCATGGAACCGCGCAGATGGCGAAGTCGCCCGCGATCCCCCCACCGATCTGGAAGAACCCCACCGAGGGGTGGTCGCCGCTCCCGTGGTTCTGCTCGTACCACTCGATGAGCGTCTGGAACTGCTCGGTGCCCGTCTTCACGCAGAGGTGGTCGCCGACGTTCCCCATCATGACGTTCGCGGCGAAGATGTTGCCCGTCGTCGAGTCCTCCCAACCCGGTGCGAAGACCGGGATGCCCATCTCCTTGGCGGCGAGCATCCAGGAATTCGCTGGGTCGATCTGGTAGTGCTCCTCGAGGGTCGGATCGTCGAGCACCTCGAAGAGGAACCCGGCGGGCGTCCGGCGCTCCCCCGCCTTCGAGGCGCGCTCCCAACACGCCACGAGCCGCGACTCGAGGTGCCGCATCACGGTCTCGGGAATGCACGTATCCGTGACGCGATTCATCCCCCGCTCGTAGAGCGCGACCTCGTCGGAAGCGGACAACTCGCGCCACGAGCGAACGATCTCGTACTCGTCGTGCGCCAGGAGGTTGAAGACGTCCTCCTCCAAGTTCGCCCCCGTGCACGAGATCGCGTGGACCTTTCCCGCTCTGATCATGCGTGAGAGAACGATCCCGAATTCGCCGGTGGACATCGCGCCCGCCATCGCGAGCAGCATCTTGCCGCCCGCATCCACGTGCGCTTCATAGGCCTTCGCCGCGTCGAGGGTCTCCCTCGCGTTGAAGTGGAGATAGTGCTTCTCCATGAAGTCACGAATCGCTCCCAATCTGGTCTCCGCTCTGTGGATGGAAGGTCGACTAGTCTACGATCCTCGCGGCTCGCTGGCGATGCGCAACACGCGCCGCTTATGATGGGTCGGTGACTCCCCCGAATGCTACTGCCTCCCCGCCCGCTCTCTCGATCGACGGAGCCGTAGCGCGCATCGAGCTCGCGCGGCCCGAGCAGCACAACGCGATCGAGGCCGGAGATACCGAGCGGATCCGCGCCCAACTTGCCGAGGTCGACGCCGACCCCGCTGTCCGCGTGCTCGTCATGAGCGGCCAGGGCCAGACGTTCTGTGCCGGAGCCTCCCTCCGGGAGATCGAGAGCGGGGCAATGACGGGTGCGCTCTTCGAGACCCTCACGGACGGTGTCGCGGCCGTCCGCGTGCCGACGATCTGCGCGCTCAACGGCAGCGTGTACGGCGGTGGGACGGAGCTCGCGCTCTGCTGCGACTTCCGTATCGGCGTGCTCGGGAGTCGCATGTCCGTGCCGGCCGCGCGGCTGGGCCTTTGCTATCCCGTCGCCGGCCTCCGGCGCTACGTCGAGGCGCTCGGGCTCGGTGTCGCGAGCCGTCTCCTCCTCGCCAGCGAGGAGCTCGACGCCGACGAGATGCTCGCTGTGGGATTCCTGCACCTCCTCGTGCCGCGGGAAGAGCTCGATGCGGCGACGGCTACCCTGGCAGCGAGGCTCGCTTCCCTAGCCCCGCTAGCCGTGCAGGGAATGAAGCGCATTCTGCGGGCGATCGCGCGCGGCGATGTCGACCTGGAGGAAGCCAAGCGAATCGTCGCCTCCTGCGCCGCCTCCGAGGATCTGCGCGAGGGGCTCAGCGCCCGCCGCGAGCGACGCCCTCCCGAGTTCCGTGGCGGCTGAGGGCACGAGCCTGGACGCGACGCGCCACGCGGAGGAGCTGGAGCCACTCCTCCTGGGGATCGACGGGCAGGGGTACAAGGCGTACAAGCGCCTCGAGGGCGTCTGGCGCTACCGCGAGTTCGTCCTCCACGTGGACCACGTCCAGGGCGACCCCTATGCGGCGCCGACGCGCGTCAGGGCGCTTCTCGCGCCGGAGGTGGCCGCGCTCCCCGCGAGCGCCCACCGAGTCGGCCCGCGCGCGCTCGGCACCGCCGCCTTCCTCGCCCGAGCGTTCGCGGAGGCGGCCTCGGACCGCTCGGGCGGCCGTGGCACGGGCAGGAGCGGCGAGATCTCCATGGAGCACCCCGGCCAGACGACGCCCGCGCAGACCGCGGTGCTCGTGGATGCCCACGGGAGCGTAGAGGCGCGCTTCACGGTCGGGCTCCCCGCCCGAGGTCGGCGCGTGAGCGGGCGACAGGCGGCGGAGATGATGCTCGAGGACGTGCCTCGCCTCGTGCTCTCGACGCTCGTCGCGACCGCCCACGACGACGTGGACATCGAGGCCCACGCCGCGGCGAACGAGGACGCCACGGCGCTGCGCGCTGCGCTCGCCGACCACGGCCTGATCGCGTTCGTGGCGGACGGTGCGCGGCTTCCGCGCCGGAGCGGGATCGACGACCGCCCGCTCACCGAAGCGGAGGCGATTCCCTTCGAGTCACCCGAGAGCCTTCGCATCGTCGTCGATCTCCCCAACGCCGGGCGGGTGAGCGGGATGGGCGTCCGCCCAGGCGTCTGCCTCGTCGTCGGCGGCGGTTTCCACGGGAAGAGCACGCTGCTGCGCGCGCTCGAGGCAGGCGTCTACAACCACCGGCCGGGCGACGGCCGCGAGCTCGTCGTGGCGCGCGCCGACGCGGTGAAGATCCGCGCCGAGGACGGGCGCTCAGTCACCGGCGTGGACATCTCCACCTTCATCGACAGGCTGCCGTTCGCGCGGGATACGCGCCGATTCTCCTCGCCGAACGCGTCGGGCTCGACGAGCCAGGCCGCGGCGATCGTCGAGGCACTGGAGGCGGGGTCGCGTTTGCTCCTCGTCGACGAGGACACCTCCGCGACGAACTTCATGATCCGCGACCGGCGCATGCAGCTCCTCGTGCCCCGTGAGCGCGAGCCCATCACCCCTTTCGTCGACCGGGTGCGCGAGCTGCACGAGCGGGAGGGAGTGAGCTGCGTGCTCGTGATCGGCGGGAGCGGCGACTACCTGGACGTGGCCGATATCGTCGTGCGGATGGTCGACTACCGGCCCCAGGACGTCACCCAGGAGGCCCGCCGAATCGCGGCGGAGCACCCCACCGGTCGCGAGCCCGAGCATCCCTCACGTGCAAGCGGCGCATCGAACGGGACCGAGCGGGTGACACGCGCGGGACCGGCGGTCCGTAGGGTGGCGGGCGGCGCCCTCGACGCGCGGCGCGGTCACCGGAGAACGTACGTGCGCGTCCCGGACGACAGGACCCTTCTCTTCGGGAAAGAGACGATCGACCTGGTGGCGGTGGAGCAGCTCGCGAGTCGGGCGCAGACGCGCGCAATCGGCCTCGCGCTCGCCTACCTGGCGGAGCGCATGCCGACGCGAGGGGCGACGATCCCGGAGGCGCTCGACCTCGTCGAGGCGGGCGTGGCGGCGGGTGGGCTCGACGCGCTCGCGCCCTGGAAAGTGGGCGATCTGGCGGAGTTTCGGCGCCATGAGCTCGCCGCCGCGTTGAACCGGCTGCGGGGCCTTCGTGTAGAGTGAGGATTCGGCGACGCCGGCGCTCGACGGGGCGCTGGACGAAACATCGGGAGGGGACGTGATGGCTACTCGACTCGCGAGCGCCCCGAGGGGTGCGGTGTCCACCGTCGGACGCAGCTGGCTCGCCCTCTTGGCGGCACTCTCGGCGGCGCTGCCGGCGGCGCTCGCGCGTCCGGCAGCGGCCCAACAGTCCGCGACGGCTCTCGAGCCGGTCACCACCGTCGAGGGCATCACCGAGTACCGGCTCGACAACGGGCTCAGGGTGCTTCTCTTCCCGGACCCGAGCAAGCCGCAGATCACTGTCAACATCACCTACCTGGTCGGCTCACGGCACGAGGGGTACGGCGAGACCGGGATGGCCCACTTGCTCGAGCACCTGCTCTTCCGTGGCTCGACGAACCACCCCGACATCGATCAGGAGTTGAACGAGCGCGGAGCCCAGCCGAACGGCTCCACCTGGTACGACCGCACGAACTACTTCGAGATCTTCCCCGCCTCGGGCGACAACCTCGCGTGGGCGCTCGACCTCGAGGCCGACCGCATGGTCAACTCGTTCGTGCGCGCCGAGGACCTCGGGTCCGAGATGACAGTCGTGCGAAACGAGATGGAGTCCGGCGAGAACAACGCCTCACGCATCCTCGTCGAGCGGACCATGTCGACGGCGTACCTCTGGCACAACTACGGAAAGTCGACCATCGGCGCCCGCTCGGACGTCGAGAACGTGCCCATCGAGCGGCTACGCGCGTTCTACGAGAAGTATTACCAGCCCGACAACGCCGTGCTCATCGTGGCCGGCAACTTCGACGCCGACCTCGCCCTCGACCTGATCGTCGAGAAGTTCGGGGCGCTCCCGCGCCCCGAGCGCACCGGGAGCGACATCCTCTATCCGACGTACACGGACGAGCCGACGCAGGACGGGGAGCGCATGGTCGCGCTCCGGCGGGTCGGGGAGCTCCAGTACCTGACCACGCTGTATCACGTGCCGCCGGGCGCGCACCCGG
>Ga0214472_10009716_pt1 | contig 10024 bp, 10 predicted proteins | sample RVTome_6_FD_207662 | JGI IMG/M metagenome (GOLD analysis project Ga0214472, IMG submission 207662) | Soil microbial communities from uranium-contaminated site in the Upper Colorado River Basin, Wyoming, United States - RVT140D175 | ecosystem: Environmental > Terrestrial > Soil > Contaminated >...
GACTAGCCGGGTGCTGAAAAGGGGAGTCCAGAGGGGCGAAGTCCCTTTGGCCGGGGTCTGGGGGTGTCCCCCAGATACAATTTCCACCCCCTTCCTGGTCAGGAAGGGGGCAGGGGGATGGTCGAAAAAGTGTATGCAGCACCCTGCCAGAGTTTCTTGCGCACCCCAGGTAGAACCGTTATATTTTGTAGCAGCATCTCCAGGTCATATGAGAAACACTGAATAAGCTGTAACTGAGAACTATAACTGAATTAAGAAGGAGGAATCCATGACCAGGGTACTGGTGATCCAGGGCGCGGGCATGAACATGCGGGGCAAGGTCCAACTGGAGGTTTTCGGGCCGACCACCCTGGAGCAAATCAACGAGCAGGTCAGGGGTTATGCCGAAGGTCTGGGCATTGACGTTGAGATTTTCCATTCCAACGTCGAGGGCGAAGTGGTCAATAAGTTGTACGCCGCCCACGATGGTGATATCGACGCGGCGCTGATCAACCCGGCTGGTTACACCACCGGCAGCGGCCCGTTAAAGGCGGCCATCGCCCAGGTACGGTTCCCGGTGATTGAGGTCCACGCGTCCAACCCCACCTCTCGCGGCACCGTTTCCAACATCCAGCCGGTCAGCAAGGGCTCGGTATACGGCTTCGGCGTTTACGGCTACTACCTGGCCCTGGAGGGGGTAAAGCAGATGAGTAACCGCCACTGATTTTGACCATCCCCCTGCCCCCTTCCTGGTCAGGAAGGGGGTAAGGCACCCGGCTAATCGCAGCGGAGACACCGGACCTCGGTGAAGACCGCGTCGTGGATGCCGGGCGTGGTGACGATGTAGTCCATGATGATCCGCAGGACCTTGTCCTCTTCCCCGATATCGTACTTTTCCTGAGCGGAACGGACGAATTGCATATGGTCCGGATTCAGCTCAACCTGGAAAACCTCTTTTGCTCCGCCCATTAGAAACTCCTCTATATCAACGCCAGTCCCGGGCATACCCGGTACCGGCGGCAGCTTGCCCAGCCAAGAATATCCTATCTTTGCTTCAGGCACAACCCGGGCGGTCCATTCTCCCAGGCCAATCGCATCTTCTTGAAGGCAGACTATCCGCTAGCAAATCCGGTGAGGTCTGAGCCATACCGTCGTTCCGGCGGAAGCCGGAACCCAGAGATATAACTGGACACCGGCTTCCGCCGGTGTGACGCGTGGACACCGGCTTCCGCCGGTGTGACGGGTGGACACCGGCTTCCGCCGGTGTGACAGGTGGACACCGGCTTCCGCCGGTGTGACGGGTGGATTCTGGCCTGCGCCGGAATGACGGGTGGACACCGGCTTCCGCCGGTGTGACGGGTGACACTCTACGAGGTAAGGTGCGGTTGCCCTGCCCATTCTCCCCCATTTTTTGTGAGTTAACTGTGATGTCCGTGCCCTTGCCTGGGATTGTTCTGTGAGCCTGGCCTGGTAAAACTAGATAACGCCTGATTGCAGGTGAATTTAGCAGAAGGAAAAGCACCCATCTCAAGGAGGAAGGACATGAAAGATTTTCTGAAGAAAATGTTCCCGCGAGTCGCCGGGGGGCAGGGAGGATTCACCCTGATCGAAATGATCGTGGTGGTGGGCATCATTGCGGTCCTGGCCGCGGTTATCGTACCCAACATCGGCAAATTCATCGGCACCGGTGAGTCCGGCGCCCAGGATGCCGAGCAGGGCTCGGTGGAGACCGCCATCGCCGCCATGATGGCGGAACAGCCGGTCTCGGCGTTAACCGCCAATACTAACTCCACTCAGCTATGGAGCGCGCTGCCGGAAAACTCCCTCAGTACACCGGTGCCATTGTGGAGCACTGATGCCGCTGACCGGTACTTACAGGACCAGACCACTAACTGGTTCTACTGCTACGATGCCCAGGGGACCATCATCAATAACTCGGGTGATGCCAACCGATTAGTATCAGATACCTGCTAATCGCCATCGGCAGCCTTGCCCGGTAGCCGAGCGGTAACCCCCGCCAGTTTGCCGGCTACTGAAGACCGCTCCGGCCCGGCAGTCCATGCCGGGCCGGAGCGAATTATTTAAGCGGTGAAAAAGTTGGACCAGGCAGCCAGATCACCCGGGGAGGACGGTACAGTGAATATCCAGGGCCTGATTTTCCATCGCCCCGGCTCCCACCCGGGTCCGGGCTACCCGGCTCCTCCAGGGAGCGCCGCCCGGCGTGGGGGCAGAGCACATCCCTGCCGGGCTCTGCGCTCCCTCCGGCGGTTGGGTGCCGATGACCGGGGCGCCATCCTGCTGGAAACGGTGATCGCGTCGATGGTCTTCGCCATGGTGGGAGTGGCGGTCCTGTCGGGACTGGACATGGTCTACGCCTATGGCGCTCGGGTGGAGGTCCAGGCCACGGCCGAAAACCTGGTCAGAAACCAGTTAGAAGATGCTTTCAGCCAGCCGTATCTGCCGCCGCTGACGCCCTACCCCACCTCGGTGGGAGTGACGGCCGGCTATACCGTGACCGTCACTTCGGCGAACATGCCGACTCCGGACCCCGACATCGAAAGATTGACCGTTTCAGTGGCCCACGACGGCGCCACCGTAATGAGTGTCGATACCATCCGGTTCAACCAACCCTAGAGGCGCAAATTGTTCAGGAATATATCATTGCGAAAACTGATGGCCGGCGCCGCCGGGTTTACCTTGCTGGAGACGGTGGTGGCCATGGGGCTGCTCTCCCTGGCGGTGGGCATGATCGGGCCCGGGGTCTTTCAGGTCCTGCACTTCGAGCAATTCTGGAAAGACCGGGTGGTGGCCACCCGGGACCTGCGCCACGCCGGCAGCCGGTTCGCCGGCGACGTTCTGGGCTCCAAGACTACCAATCTGGAAGACGGCGTGCCGGTGGCCACGGTAATGCTGACTACTCACCTCAATTATGTGATCACCTACAGCAAGAACCTGGAAAACGAACTGATCCGGTCCCACTTCGACGGCGACGCGACGACCTACGAAAGTAGGCTGGCTACCAGGGTCGAATCGGTCGAGTTCCTGTTGTCGGGAAATGTGGTAACCATGACGCTGACGGTCGATACCGTGGGGACCGAAACCAGAACGATGATTCTTCGCTCCACGTTGCGATAGTGAGTTGATAATATGAAATGGTTGCGTAACCGGCTCTGGCGCCGGCAGGATGGGGTGGCGATGCTGATGGTGCTGGGCTTCATGGCGATATCCATTCCCATTATCATCGGGTACCTGGCGTTTGCCGGCACGCTGGTCACGGACTCGGAAGTCAAGCACAGGATTCTGGTCAGCCAGTACGCCTCTCAGGGGTGCTCTCAGTACGCGGCCTGGAAATTGATCAACGAGCCCGGGTATGCCGATAGCCTGGTCGACGGCGATAATATCCTCCTCTTTGAGGACTGTACCATCACGATTTACAAGCCGCCGGTAGTTGTTTCGGCCCAGGAGGTGGCCTTCGCCGACCTGGTAATTGCCCTGGACGTTGGCGCCAGCCTGGTGTCCGAAGAGCTGGTGGACTTGAAGCAGGCCGCCAACGATATTGTGGACCGCTTCAGTTTGGACACCACCGAAGGGCGGGTGAGGATTGGCATCACCCAGTTCGCGGACGTCAGCACCCCAGTGGCGGACATGACCGACGTGGATGATCACCCAGACCTGGTACCCCTGCACGATGCCATCAATGGGCTGAGCTTGAACCCTCTTGGCAGCGACACCAACCTGGTGAACGCCCTGAACGGTGCCGCGGAGCAATTCAACACCGGCCTGGGGGACCGGATAGACCCGCCTTTTCCGGTGGATAACCTGATGGTGGTTATCACTGACGGCAATGACTCCACGGGCAACGGGATTGATGATATCATCGCTGCGTCGACTTCCACTGGTGCCGAGGTCTTCGCAATTGGTGTGGGCAATGGCATAAGCAACGGAACCCTCAATGCTATCAGTTCCCAACCTTCCGCTTCCCACAGTCTTGACAGCGCCAACTACGAAGATTTGGCAGGCATTATCGATGATATTGTCGCCATGGTTTACAGCGCGGCCTCGATGGGTACTTTGTTCACAATCACATCGGTCAGCGCCGATGGCACAGTGGTCGTGTCCCAGGTCTTGCTCCCACCGAACTAGATTCAGAACTCTATCCGTTATCCAAAGAGAGCCCTCCGGCGAGTACGTGGGGCTCTCGGTCTTCACCGGCAGTTCAGTCCTCAACCTGGTCGGGAGTGAGGTTCTGGGCGGATAACCAGTGGTCATCCATCGGCTGGTCAACTACCGGCCAGGTTGATGGCGTAACGCCTGCCCGGGTTTTACCTACTTGCCGGCAGCACCGTCCGCAGCTGCCTAGTCGGCAATGAGTTTTGCTTTGGTCACCTGGGCCGAAAAGGTCACCACCAGGTCATCGGCGGGATTGGCGCCACCGATACCGCCCACGTTCAGCACCAGGGCGTCCTCAAAAAGAGGGTGATCGCGGAGAGTTTGCACATAAGTCAACAATTCGGTATGGCTACCCGCGGTACCCGCCAGGCTAAATTGATCCGTACCCCTGGGGGAGACTCCGGTTAACGTAATGTTCTGGTCTGAGGCTAACCTGGTTATGCTGGATATCTGTTCCATCAGGGTTGATAGCTGTTGGTTCAGCGTGTCCAGTTGGGCATCCAGACCGTCTGCCTGCAGGCTGACCGCGGCCAGTTGGGCCTGAGTTTCCTGAAAGCTGCTGGATACCGAGTTCAGCCGCCGCTGCTGACCCCGCAGCAGCGAGACTTCGCTGGAGAAGGCATCTTTCTCCAGAACCTTGGCGTCTACCCTGGCCGTTATGTTAATGGGATGGAAGGCCAGCAGCAGGAGTATGATGAATACTGCGGCCTGGAGAATGGGCAGGGCGTTGGGCAGGTGGTGTTTGGGCAACAGGTTTAAAGCAAGCGACTGGCTTGAGCCCTTAATTTCCGGGCGGCCGTCCGGTTGATCGGTCAGGAACAGCCCCAGATTTATGGCATATTCCTCTACCGGAAAACTCTGGGGATATTGCAGCGGCGGGTCGATCGTCAAGGTGCGCCGGTGGATTTTGTCCCGCAGCAATTGAGACAGTCGATCGGTTTCACCGGTCATTCCGGTTAATATCACCGGCAGTTCCTGGTCTTGAGGGTCCGCCGGCTGGTAGTAGCTGGCAACCTGCCCAAAGGCCCGGGCCAGGTTGTCGGCCCTGGTTTCCAGGCTAGACTCCTCCGACCCATATTCTATTTCGTGCACCGTCTTGGGATAGCCGTCCTGGATCAGCACCAGGGCCGCATCGGATGTCTCCAGGTGGATCACTATTCCGTTCAACACTCCCGAAACCGACGCCAGGGCGGCGGACTTGGAATAAGCCGCCGCCGGGACCAAGCCGGCTTCCCTGGCCGCCATAATCTGGGCCTCGAGCCTTTGTTTGGGCATTGCCACCGCGAACACCGAATCGTCTTCGGCGTTCTCCTGCTGGACCTGCCAGGCGATTTCCACTTCTTCCCTGGCGAAAGGCAGGGATGCCAGCACTTCCGATAGTACTACCGGCTCCAGATAACGGCCTTTCACCTTGGGGACCCGCAATTGCCGGGTCAGAGTCGTATACAGTGACAGGTCCATCACCGTCCGGCCCCGCCGTATTCCGATCTGGTCCAGCAAGGACCATAAACGACCGCCCTGGCCTATCCCCAGTTCCGTTAGAACGCTCTGTAGCGGAGATTGGGCGGTCGCCTTTTCAATCTCCGGAGGGCCGCCGTCCGGCAAGTCCACGATGGTCTCCGGCAGGTACGTAGGGTCTGCGGAGCCCCAGGCCACCACCTTTCTGCCCTGGAAGACCACCACCCGGAGGGCATCCTTCTCGGTGGAAAGCGTGACGATGCGCCCATTGGACGGTTTTCTGGAGGTGGCCCAGGCCAGGATCCGCGCTGGTACCGAGCGGTCTTCCGGAGGGGTGTTCGCTGGCTTTTCATCGATTACTTCATATTCTAAATTGGCCCCGGTTGGGGCGTCGGGGTTTTCCCGCAGAGATTTGACCCATCGGAAGGGGCTTAACATCAGTTGGCCGCCTCTGCCCCGGCAATGGCCTGGGGTGACAGATAGAAAACCAGGCTGATTTGCGCGCTTGCCGCTTCACCGGGGCTGGCGACGGTGATGTTGGCTAGAGAAACAAAGGGCAGCTCCTCCTGGAGGGAGCGGATGAAGCTGTAGATATTTTCAATGTCCCCCTGGACTGAAATACTCATTGGCTGAGTCTGGAACCGGTTAGCCCCGATATCTTCGGTCCTGGGCGCTCCGGCGGATATTGATGGAAGTTCGACCCCGGTCTCCCAGGAAATGCTGGAGAGCATGCCAATCAGCTTGTTGCTATCCGAATGTTCGAACATTGCTTCAAATCGGGCCAGCCTTTGCTGTTGCAGGTCCAGTTCACCGGCCAGTTGCTCAACCTCGGGAGCTCCACCGCTCAGCCTGGTGGAGAGTTCCACTTTCTCCTGGCCCAGTGCCCTCAATTCGTCCCATGCCTGCCAGTATTGCCAACCCTGGTGTGCATAGACACTGACCAGGATCAGGGAGGCCACCGTGGCGATGACTGCCCAGAGCCTCAGTTTTGCGAGATAGGGGCGCAGCGGGCCCAACTTTTTGGCTAGACCTTCCATATCATTTCTCAATCAATTCCCGTTGTCTGGTGCCCGGTGGTTCAGGATATCCCGGCGGCTGCGTCCAATCCGGAATAGATGGGCAGGAACATGGACAGCGCGATGAACAGCACGATGCCGCCAACCGCCATGGTGGACAGGGGCTCCAACAGGGCCAGCAGGCTGGCCAGGCGGTTTTCCAACTCCTTTTGATAGGCGTTGCCCAGTTCCGCCATCGTCAGGCCCAGGGTATTGCTTTCCTCGCCGATCATTACCAACTCCACCCACATTGTGGGCAGTATCGAATGCTGCTTCAGGGCTTCGGATAGACCGCGTCCGGCGATCAGGCTTTCTTCTCCGGCGAGGAAGGCTTGCCGGACTACCAGGTTTTTGGTGCCGGAAATGGCCAGAGGCAGGGCGTTGGCCAGGGAAATACCCGAGTCCAGCAGCATGGATATGGTCCGGGAGAACTGGGAGAGTTCTCCGGCCAGAATTAGTTGCCCCAGAATGGGGGCGCGGACCACTAACACGTTCTTCCAGTAATCCAGGGCGGCGACCTTCTTGGACAGCAATATCAGACCGATCAGTCCACCGATGGCGAGGCCGATTCCCTTCAGGTTGGCCGTGATCAGCCCCATTCCCCCCATGGCGATGCGGGTGATGAGGGGAATGTCGCTCCCCATACGTTCAAAGGTGGTGAGCAGCGGCGGCATCAACACGGTGAGCATCATGACCAGCATTAACCCGGCTGCGCCAATGGTGAACATGGGCATCATCATGGTGCGCTTGACCGTATCCCGGGCCGCCTGTTCCCGCTCCATGACCTTTGCCAGTTGCTCCAGGGCCGGCGCCAGGCGGCCGGTGTGTTCTCCAGCGCCGACCACGCTGAAGAACCTGGCCGAAAATACTTTGGGGTGCCTTTCCATTGCGGCCGCCAGGGTGGTGCCTTCGTCCACCGCCTTGATGACTGAAAGTAATACGCGCCGCAGTACCCGGTTCTGGGTCTCGGCCGCCAGCAGCTCCAGGGCTCGTTGCAGGCTGCCACCGCCGCGCACCATAATCGCCAGTTGTTGGGTGAAGCGGACCAGTTCCTTCTGGGAAAGCTTGAACAGGGAAGGGAACATATCTTCCAGTGCCGGTAGCTGTCTCACCACCTTCACTTCCAGAATCTTGTAGCCCTTCTGGGTCACTTTTTCTCCGGCGATGGCCACACTGTCCGCTTCAACGCGACCCCGGACTATCCCCTGGTCAAGGGTATAGCCTACGTATTGATATTCCACAATCAGCCTCCCTTTATTGCAGGGGCTTTATTCCAGGGGCTTTATTCCCGAGACTTTATTCCAGGGTAAACAAGACCCGCATCACTTCGTAAGGGGTGGTGATGCCTTCTTTCACCTTGAGCATTCCATCGTGACGAAGGGATATGGTGCCCGATTTTTGAATCTCCTCCCAGATTACATGGCGAGGGGCCTCTTCCAGGAAAAGCTGACGTACCTGGTCGGTCATGACCATGATTTCAAACACACCTACCCGCCCGTGATACCCGGTCTGGGCGCAGACATTGCAACCCGAACCGTACATAAACCGCTCCTGGCTCTCGCCAATTTCCGACGCGAAGGCCTGCTGTTCCGCCGGCGGACGCAGGGAAAGCTCCTTGCAGTTGTAGCAGGTCATTCGCACCATTCGCTGAGCCACGATGCCGCCGAGAGATGAGGCGATCAGATAGGAAGGGACTCCCAGGTCACGGAGTCGCAGCAACCCGGATACCGAGTCGTTGGCGTGCAAGGAGGTCAACACCAGGTGGCCGGTGAGCGCTGCTTGCGTCGCGATACCCGCGGTCTCCTGATCCCGAATTTCCCCGACCAGGATCACATCCGGGTCCAACCGGAGTATGCTGCGCAGGGCCATTGCGAAGGTAATGCCGGCTTCGTGGTTGACCTGCATCTGGCTGGCGTCGCTGATCCGGTACTCCACCGGGTCTTCAATGGAAATGATCTTGTGCTCCACCCGGTCCATCTGCAGCACCGACGCGTACAGCGTGGTGCTTTTGCCGGACCCGGTGGGCCCGCAGACAATGACCATGCCGTAGGGGAGTTGCAGCAGCCTGCGGTACCGGTCCAGGGACGCACCGGCCATGCCCAACTGGTCCAGGGATAGCAGGGTAAACTTCTTGTTGTCCAACAAGCGGAGTACCGCCATCTCGCCGGAGGCGGTGTTGCAGATGGCGACACGGACGTCCACCGAGCGGTTCTGGGCCGCAAAGTTTAGCTGTCCGTCCTGGGGACGCCTCCGCTCAGCGATGTTCATTCCCGACATAATCTTGAGGCGGGAGATGATGGCCGGGTGCATCTCCATGGTCAGCTGCATCACGTCGTGGAGCAAACCGTCAATTCGGAACCGGATGCGCAGGCGGGTTTCGGCAGGTTCAATGTGGATGTCCGAGGCGCGGTCTTGCAGCGCCTGGGTCATCAGCAGGGCGATAACCTGGGCAGGCAGGGCGTTCTTCAGTTGCTTGGCAGTTAAACGGTCGCCGGTCTCACCCGACTGGGCCTGGGCCGGGTCCAGATTGATCGACTGGGTCATTCGATAGGAAAGGTCAATCTGCTCTTCGATGTCTTCGGGGATGGCGATTACCGGTTGAATGATGTAGCCGGTCCTGGCGGCCAGGTCCTGGAGCAGTTGTAGATCGGTGGGATCGCTCATCGCCACCGTCAATTGGCGGCCGGACTTCCGGAGGCCCAGCAGCATATGCTTTCTGGCGACTTCTTCCGAAATGAGCGAGACAGCTTCAGGCTCAATCGTCTCGCTTCTCAAGTCCACCATGCTCAGGCCAAGGTAGACCGCGGTCAGGGTGGCCAGGTCTCGCGACAGGATCATCCCGTCCCGCACCAGGATTCGCCCCAGCGACAGCCGCTCCTGCCGGGCTAATTGCTGGGCGTTCTGGACTTGCTGAGGAGATAGAATCCCGGCCTCAACCAGCATCTGAGGCAAAGAAGCGGGGGGCGATACCGAAGATTTACCAGGGGCCGGCGCGGCCGCTTCTGCCAGGAGCGTGGTTGAATCTCCGGAGGTGACGCTCTCCAGTTCCATTGCTGGCTGGCCATTCTTTTTTTCGTTCATCGCCTGCTCTGGTCCATAATTGCCTGGCTATCAGCGTTCCCCTGGTGTTCTCGACTGGTATTCTCGACTGGTATTCTCACTGGTATCCTTTAACGGAATCATCTAATGGAATCCTCCAGGCCGTTATGCCTGGTCCAGCTATGCTTTGATCGGGTTTGCTTTAATCGGGGGTGCTTTGATCGAATATGCTTGTAACGGAAAACGCTGTCCGGAGGGCTAGTCCAGGGTCAGCTTGAGCAGTTGGTCCGCCGTCCCTTTGTCTGGATTCTCGCCGGGGACGA
>Ga0214472_10009717_pt1 | contig 10024 bp, 4 predicted proteins | sample RVTome_6_FD_207662 | JGI IMG/M metagenome (GOLD analysis project Ga0214472, IMG submission 207662) | Soil microbial communities from uranium-contaminated site in the Upper Colorado River Basin, Wyoming, United States - RVT140D175 | ecosystem: Environmental > Terrestrial > Soil > Contaminated >...
GAAGCTCTTCGAGATGTACACGAGGATGACGAGGAGGGTGAGCGCATGAACGAGTATTCTTCCCATTGGATCGCGACAACACGCTGCCGGAAACCGGATACTGGTATCGCGCGCCAGAAAATGTTAATTTTTCGTGCAGACATTGGCAAATTTCGGGCATTGACAAAATGCGCAACTCAGCCCATTTAAGGGACATTATGGCCGTCCCCTCTGCTTCTCAGGAAGCATGGACGGCCTTCTTATTTTACTGAACGTGAAACTGTAATCGAACCAAATTTGCTGAGTGAAATGTGGCAAATAGAGTTTCCGGTCGCCTTGCCGGCGCGCATGCGCAGGGCGCGGCCTGAAAAGCGGTGCGGCATTTAGGTTCGGCGGCCGCGACGCGGGGGGCGTTCGCCCGGGCGGCAATCCTGGAACCGCGATTGCGTCTTATTCCGCCAGATCCGGCTGCAGCGCGGCACGGGTTTCGCCGAGCCCGTCGGATGCGTCTTCTTCGCTGAGATGCAGGATGAATTTTTTCGCCGCGAACGGCGCCAGGATTTCCAGCTCGGGCAGCAAGTGCACCTCGATCAAACCGCTGCACAGATTGGCCAGGCGTTTCGGCAGACCGGCGAATTCGCCGCGCCGGGCGACGAGGCTGACGCTGCGCGTGAAACCGCTGAACGGCAAGGGATGGATGTCGAGACTGTCGCGGAACCGGATGGAATCCATCAGGCACAGGGGCGTCGCCAGCGCCCAGCCGCCGATGTCGCGGGTCATGGCCAGAAGCGAGCGGGTTGAATCGAATGTATATCGGGTTTTCAGCGAGATTTTGAGCCGGCGCAATTGCTGATTGACCAGGCGTCCGAGCGGCAGCTCGGCGTCGAAATGCACGAAGGGGATCGATGCCAACTGGCTGCGGATATCCCGCTTGGGATCGATCGCGCCCTTGGCGCAGACCAGCATGAAGGGTTCGCTGACCACGGGAAGCACTTCATAGGCGTCCTGGTCCTCGGGCACGTCGGCGGTAATGGCGATATCCGCCTTGCGCTGGATCAGCATCTCCGTCATGGCGTCGGAGCGGCCGGAAAAGGCGGAGAACACGCAACCGGGAAATCGTTCGGTCACGTGGCCGGCGAGCGCCGGAGTGACGGTGGCGTCGAGATCGTCGATGACCGCCATGCGCAGGCGGTTCGGCTTCAAGAGGTCCATGGCCATCAGGGCCGAGCGCGCGGTGCTGACGGCGTCGAGAATCCGCGCGGCATGCTGCTTCAACAAAAGGCCCGTCGGCGTCAGCACCATGGGACGCACGGCGCGGTCGAACAATGGCGCGCCGACGCTTTTCTCCAGTCCGGAAATCTGTTGCGAAATGCCGGAGGAAGAACTGCGCAGCCGGTTGGCCGCGGTCGCCATGGAGCCGCATTCGTCGACCGTCAAAAACACCCGAAGCGCCTTGAGACTGAATTCGCTGGTCAGTTCAAGCGGTTCGCGGTGATCGAGGCGGGATGTTTTCATCGTCTCAGTTTACGCATTACGCGTGGGATCGCCATTCCGGGATCTCCAGGAATCAAAAGCATGGCCCGGATGGGCCATGCCTTGATGTGTAGCGCCATTGGGCCGGTTTTCCAATCGGCCAGGGCCTTTCGGCAAAAGAATTTTATCGACAGTCGCCGCCATGACCGCGGCGGCGGTGATGTTCGAGATGATCTGCATGATTGCCGGGACCCGCCAAACCCGCAAAACCCTCTAAACCCGCCAGACAGGCTGACGCCCTGCGGAATTGCTTAATCATGTATGACTATATTCAGGCGGATTCGGCACCGTCTGCTGTTTCTGCTTGCAATTTTTCGCCCGGCGCGCCACATGTGCATGGTGCGCTGCAATATCGCTCGAATCACATGAGGTGATTCAAGACATCGAGTTGCCTGCGCCTCTTCTCCCTTCCCGACATCGCGGCAAGCGGCGAAGCCCCCCGGGCGTGACGCCCGGGCGCGATAGCGCCAAACGTTGCGGGCTGAATCCCGAAACGTCGTCGCCACGTATCTCATAAGCCCGCCAGAGCGCTTGGCCGGGCTCTTCCGCCGTGGAACAATCCCGGCACAGAAAGTTTTATTGAATGACCATAACGACCTTTTCTCAACTGGGCCTTCCTGCCCGTCTTGTTGCGACCTTGGAAAGCACCGGGTTCGGAACGCCCAAGCCAATTCAGGCTCAGGCCATTCCCATGCAGATGCAGGGACGCGATATTCTGGGCATCGCACAAACCGGTTCGGGCAAGACGGCCGCTTTCGGGCTGCCGATCATCGCCAACATCATGGAAGAAGGTGGCCGCCCGCTGCCGAAAAAGACGCGCGCGCTGATCCTGGCGCCGACGCGCGAGCTTGCCGTGCAGATCGACGAGATGCTGCGCGGCTACGCCGCCGGGCTTCGCCTGACGACGGTGCTGGTGCTTGGCGGCGTGTCCCGCCGCGCTCAAATCAACAAACTGGTGCGCGGCACGGATATCGTCGTCGCGACGCCCGGCCGGTTGAAGGATCTTCTCAACGAAGGGCACCTGCAACTGGACCAGACCCGCATGGTCGTTCTCGACGAAGCCGATCGCATGCTCGACATGGGTTTCATCAAGGACGTCCGTCATATCGTCGGCGCAACGGCGCGGGATCGCCGCACGGCGCTTTTCTCCGCGACCATGGCGCCGGAAGTGGCGGAACTTGCCCGCAGCCTGCTGAAAGACCCGGTCCGGGTCGACGTGGCGCCCCAGGGTACCACCCTTGAAGAAGTCCGTCAGGAACTGATCCCGACACCGACCGCTGCAAAACGCGGACGCCTGAGCGGGTTCCTCGAGGACGACGCCATGAGCCGGGTGATCGTTTTCACACGGACCAAGCGTTCGGCCGATCGGGTCGCGAAAAATCTCGACATTGACGGGTTTTCCGCCGCCGCCATCCACGGCAACAAGTCCCAGAACGCACGCCAGGCCGCTTTGCGCGGCTTCCGTGAAGGCCGCGTCCGCATCCTCGTCGCCACCGACATCGCCGCCCGCGGCATCGATGTTCCCGGCATCAGCCATGTGGTGAATTACGAACTGCCCGACGAACCGGATTCCTATGTGCACCGGATCGGCCGCACCGGCCGCAACGGCGCCACCGGCACGGCCATGACGCTTTACGATTCGAGCGAGCGTCCGAAATTGAAGGCGATCGAAAAGCTGATCCGCAAGAGCATTCCGGTGACCGGCGACATGGCGGATTTCGGCGATGATGCGCCCGTGCGCAATGCGCCGGCGCGCAAGCCGGACCAGGCACGGACCCATCGTGGGCGTCCGGGTCAGAACGGCAAGCGGCCCGCCACCCAGGCCGATGGCCGCGGCACGGCGCCCGAAGGCCAGTCCCCGGCGAAACCGGCGCAGTCGAAAAAACCGCGCTGGAGCACCAAGGACAAGGCGGGTCAGGCGCAGCGCCGGCGTTCCGGCTTCGCTGGCGATCCGGCACCCTATTCGCATCGCGCCGCATCATAAGTAAAATCCGTAATGCCTTGACATAAAAGGCGATTGCAGGAAAACCATCGCGCCCGCCCCGTTGCAGACGGGGTGGGCGTTTGCATGAGATCAGGCCGTTTCCGACATTCGACGACAGGCGCGCGGAGCAAGAGGAAGCGCGCTATCAGGCTTTCGCCATCGGAAAGGTGGATCGGCCGAACAATTCGGTACGGCTGCACCGCACCGGTCCGGTCGCTGCCGTCACGATGCCGTCCACCCATCACTGTTCAGAGAATATGGCAATGTGCCTGATCGAATATTGTAAAATGAAAGGCGGCCTTTGAATTCGCAAGGATATGCGCTCCAACGCCGTGATATCCTTGCATTTTTAAATTCAACCTTTTAATATGCAAGGATGCTTATCAAGCGTCGTGCATTTCAAACCGTCAAAACCGCCTTGTCCCGCCAGGCGGCTGTTGCGCTGATCGGACCGCGCCAGGTTGGTAAAACGACACTTGCCCTTGAAATCGTGGCAGGGTCCGACGCGCTTTATCTCGACCTTGAATCACGGACGGACCGGGATAAGCTCGCAGAGCCTGAGCTGTTCCTGAACGAGTACGAAGACCGGCTCGTCATTCTTGATGAAATCCACCGGGTTCCCGAGCTGTTCCAGACTCTGCGCGGCCTGATCGATCGGGGGCGCCGCAAGGGAAAACGCACCGGGCGCTTCCTGATCCTCGGCTCGGCCTCGATCGAACTGCTCCGGCAATCCGGCGAAAGCCTTGCCGGGCGCATCGAATATGTAGAGCTCAACCCGCTCGACGTGATGGAGGCGCCGCCGGGTCACAGCGCGATGCTCGATCTGTGGGTGCGCGGCGGCTTTCCCGACAGTTTCCTTGCCGCCAGCGACGAAGACAGTCTCGCATTTCGCCGCAATTTCATCCGCACCTATCTGGAGCGCGACGTGCCGCAGTTCGGCGTCCGCATCCCGGCGGAGACGCTGGAGCGGCTTTGGGTCATGCTGGCCCACAGTCAGGGCACGCTGCTCAACGCCTCGAAACTCGCGTCCGGCCTTTCCGTCAGTTCGCCGACTGTCACGAGCTATATCGACCTGCTCGTCGATCTGCTGCTCGTCCGGCGGCTGCGGCCCTACCATGCCAACACCGGCAAGCGGCTCGTCAAATCGCCAAAGACTTACGTGCGTGACAGCGGACTGGTGCACGCCCTGCTCGGCATAGAAGATCACAACGCGCTCTCGGGACATCCCGTCGTCGGCCCGAGCTGGGAAGGCTTCGTCATAGAGAACCTGCTCGCCGCTGCGCCGCCCCGCACGGCTGCGGGCTTCTACCGCACCGCCGCGGGAGCCGAGATCGACCTGCTGTTGGAGTTGCCCGGCAAACACGGTTTGTGGGCGATCGAGATCAAACGCGCCATAGCCGGGCGGCCCGGCAAGGGATTCCACAGCGCCCGCGAAGACCTGAAGCCCAGGCGCGCTATCGTCGTTCATTCCGGCGACGACCGCTATCCTGTCGCCCAGGATGTGGAAGCAATTGGCGTGAAGGAACTGGCGGCAGAGCTGCAGGGACTGTGAGACGATCTCCTGCTTCAACGCACTTGAGGTGCGAATTCAGACAGGAGTGATTGCGGCCGTCGCAACGCTGCTTGGCATCGTGCCTGACGACTGAATCTTCAAATGGTTCGAAGAGACCCGGAGGTGCCGCCGTCTCGCCATCGCTTCGGCGTCAAACGTTCCGACAACAGCGCCAACGCCGGATCGGCGAATCCACGAACCTGCCGGCCGCGGCGGGCACTGATGGGTGGATTGGCCGAACAAGTCGTCCAATGACCGGGATGGGGGCAGTGTTTTGTCAAGATGGACCAAGGGCGGCCGTTCCAGGGCGGTACGGCTGTACCGCGCCGGTCCGGCTGTTCCCGTCACGATGCCACCCCACCCATCATTCGAAAAGACTGCGAAGCTTTCATTTCCTGCGACTTTTCGGGACATGCGGGCAGATCTTCGCGGATTGCGAGTTGACGCCGGCCGCAACCGGGGCAACAAATGTGTTTACGATAGCTGTCATTGTCCAGGCTGAAAATTCCGAAGATCGGCAGCTTGCGGTCCAGCAGAGGGGCGAGAATGCGCCGCGCTTTTCTTACGGCAATCTGTCTGGGTTTGCTGGTCGGAGTTCCAGGTTTTTCCGGACCGGTTGGGGCCGGCACGGTGCGTGGTTTCAACCCCGGCGACGCGTTTCAGGACTGCGATATTTGTCCGATGATGGTCGTTGTTCCCTCAGGTTCGTTCATGATGGGATCGCCGCAAGATGAGCCTGAACGCGGCGACAATGAAGGACCACAACGCCAGGTAACGATCAGCAAGCCGTTTGCGGTTGGGAAATTCGAGATTACGGTTGACCAATTCAGGGCGTTTGTGGAAGAGACCGGGCACTCGACGGGTAACAAGTGTTTTACTTGGGAGCAGAATATTTGGGAAGAACGTCAAGGACGGTCATTCCTGAAACCCGGGTTTGACCAGGTCGGTTCGCAACCGGTTGTTTGCGTGAACCGGGACGATGCAACGGCCTATATCGCCTGGCTATCAACCAGGACCGGCGAGGCGTACCGCCTGTTGAGCGAGGCGGAATGGGAATATTCGGCACGGGCCGGTACGGCAACGCCTTTTTCGACGGGCGCCAGGATATCGACAGACCAGGCGAACTTCGTTGGCGACTATACTTATAACGGGTCGAAAAAGGGACAATACCGCGGAAAGACAACAGCCGTAGGTTCATTTTCAGCAAACGGTTTTGGCCTTCACGATATGCACGGGAATGTCTGGGAGTGGGTCGAGGACTGTTTCGGCGATTACAAAACCGCGCCAATCGACGGCTCCGCACAGGTTGCGAAGTCGTGTGACCGTGTTCTTCGCGGCGGTTCCTGGCTCTACACTCCGAGGAGTCTCCGGTCGGCGAACCGGGACAAGCTGCAACCGGACAACCGGGACAGCACTATCGGTTTCCGAGTTGCGAGGACGCTTACCCCTTGATTCTTTAATTCTTTAACCCTTGATGTCTGCAGGCGAAGGCCCTGTTCACGCCGCAACAGGCAAGCTTTACGATGAATTATTGAGCCAGGAGACGGCCTCTATGGCTGTATTATTCGGATTGATCTAAACTTGATCGCAATCCGATCTCTCGGCTGGGCAGATGGCGAGCAAGATATTCATCAACTATCGGCGCGGCGACGATCCGGGCTACACACAGGCTCTCTATCAGCGCCTTGAGAGTGAATTCTCGTCTGCCGACCTTTTCATGGATGTGGAAGGTCATATACGCCCGGGCGACGACTTTGTTGAAGTGTTGAACGCTCAAATTGCCGCCGCGGACGTGTTGCTTGTCGTGATTGGGCCGCGCTGGGCCGACCTGCTTGCGGAGCGTTGCAACGATCCGAGCGATTTTGTTGCGATCGAGATCTCGGCGGGCCTCGATCAAGGCAAGCGGGTTATCCCCGTTCTGGTTGGCGGTGCCGACATGCCCCGCCAGGACACATTACCCGAAGCAATCCAAGCGCTAGGACGGCGCAATGCCGTCGGCCTGAGGCCGGAGCGGTTCAGATCTGACTGCCAGGGCCTCATCAACGCCCTGAAAGAGATTCTTGTCACAGTCGAGCGTGAGCGCGCGGCGCAAATTGAAGTTAAGGGAAGGGCGGTAGAAGTCGCGCAACTGGAGGCTGACGTTCAAGCCGAAGCAGAAGCGGAGAGACGGGGGGCCGAAGCTGAGCGACAGGAAGTTGCGGCAGAACCGGCTGAATTTTCCGAATCTTATAAAATACTGCGGGCCGAGCATAGACAGGAGACGCCAGAATGGCTCGTTGGCGAGGAACCAGCGCGACTCGCCGGGTTGAACCAGAAGAAGAGAATAAAATGGACCCGGTGGCTCGTTGCCGTCTTGCTCTTCGGCCCTGTCTCGCTGGTGTTCGGTATTGGTTCGTTACAAGATGCGCAGAAAGTTGTGTTTGGGGTATTTCCGCAGAAGCCGGCGGCTGAGGCCGGCCCGGAGCGTGGTTTCAGCCCCGGCGAGGAGTTTCAGGACTGCGATGTCTGCCCGAAGATGGTCGTCGTTCCCTCGGGCTCGTTCATGATGGGTTCGCCGGAAGATGAGCCTGACCGCGAAGACGATGAAGGGCCACAACGCAAGGTAACGATCAGCAAGCCGTTTGCTGTTGGGAAATTCGAAGTGACGTTTGCGGAGTGGGATGCGTGCGTCACGGAGGGCGGTTGCGGTCACAATTCTGCAGATGAAGGTTGGGGCCGGGGGTTGCGTCCGGTTATCAATGTGTCCTGGGACGATGCAAATTCCTATGTCGGGTGGCTATCCAAGAAAACCGGGGAGACTTATCGACTGTCGAGTGAGGCGGAATGGGAATATTCGGCACGGGCCGGCACGGCAACGCCATTTTCGACGGGCGCCAGGATATCGACAGACCAAGCGAACTTCAATGGCAATTACACTTATAACGGGTCGAGAAAAGGACAATATCGCGGAAAGACAATAGATGTAGGTTCATTTTCAGCAAATGGTTTTGGCCTTCACGATATGCATGGGAATGTCTGGGAGTGGGTCGAGGACTGTTACGGCGATTACAAAACCGCGCCAATCGACGGCTCCGCACAAGTTGCGAAGTCGTGTCGCCGTGTTTTTCGCGGCGGGTCCTGGAGCTTTTCTCCAGAGGGCCTCCGTTCGGCGAATCGGTACGGGCACCAACCAGGCTTTCGGTACTACTATCTCGGGTTTCGAGTTGGGAGGACGCTGTCGACATCAGATGTATCGGGAGCATTTCAGAAGCCAGATACGGCTATCGACCTCTCCGCCGAAGCTTGGGGCAAAGTTCAGAATACGGACAACGTGTTGGTTCTGGAGGCGTTCATCAATAGATTTCCGGGAAGCAAATATGTATTTGCTGCGAGAGGGCGTCTTTACCAACTGCGCGCCGCCCAAGCTTGGTTCAAAATTCAGAACACGAGCAACGCGTCGGTTCTGGAGGCATTCATAAAGAAGTTTCCCAGAGGTGAATATGCGACAACGGCGAATGCCCGCCTCCAAGCACAAAAGGAACAGAAAGTTGCGGTCGGGATATTTCCGCAGAAGCCGGCGGTTGCGGCCGGCCAGGTGCGTGATTTCAGCCCCGGCGATGCGTTTCAGGACTGCGATATTTGCCCAAAGATGGTCGTCGTTCCCTCGGGTACGTTCATGATGGGCTCGCCGCAAGGTGAGCCTGAACGCGGCGACAACGAAGGACCACAACGCCAGGTAACGATCAGCAAGCCGTTTGCGGTTGGGAAATTCGAAGTGACGTTTGCGGAGTGGGATGCGTGCGTCACGGCGGGCGGTTGTGTTCACAACTCTGCGGATGAAGGTTGGGGCCGGGGGTTGCGTCCGGTTATCAATGTGTCCTGGGACAATGCAAAGTCCTATGTCGGGTGGCTATCCAAGAAAACCGGTGAGACTTATCAACTGTTGAGTGAGGCGGAATGGGAATATTCGGCACGGGCCGGCACGCCAACACCATTTTCGACGGGCGCCAGGATATCGACAGACCAAGCGAACTTCGACGGCGATTACACATATAACGGGTCGAAAAAAGGCCAATATCGCGGAAAGACAATAGCAGTAGGTTCATTTTCAGCAAACGGTTTTGGCCTTCACGATATGCATGGGAATGTCTGGGAGTGGGTTGAGGACTGTTTCGGCGATTACAAAACCGCGCCAATCGACGGCTCCGCACAAGTTGCGAAGTCGTGTAACCGTGTTCTTCGCGGCGGGTCCTGGGGCAGCACTCCGGGGAACCTCCGTTCGGCGATTCGGAACGGGTACCAACCAGTCGATCGGATTCGCAATCTCGGGTTCCGAGTTGGGAGGACGCTGTTGACATCAGCAGGATCGGGAGCATTGCAGAAGCCAGATACGGCTATCGACCTCTCCGCCGAAGCTTGGGGCAAAGTTCAGAATACGGACAACGTGTCGGTTCTGGAGGCGTTCACCGAAAAATTTCCCCGAGGCAAATACTCGGATCTCGCGAAAACTCGCCTCTTCCACCTACGTTCCACTGATGCTTGGGAAAGAATTAAAAATACGAATGACCTGATGGTTTTGGAGGCGTTCATCAATAGATTTCCGGGAAGCAAATATCTATTTCCTGCGAAGGACCGCCTTTTCCAACTGCGTGCCGCTCAAGCTTGGGGCAGGGTTCAACATTCGGATGTTGCTGCTCTGGAGGGCTTCCTAAGTAAATTTTCCGGGAGCAAATATGTATTTCCTGCGAGGGAGCGTCTTTACCAACTGCGCGCCGCCCAAGCTTGGATCAAAATTCAGAACACGGACAACGTGTCGGTTCTGGAGGCATTCATAAAGAAGTTTCCCAGAGGTGAATATGCGACAACGGCGAATGCCCGCCTCCAAGCACAAAAGGAACAGAAAGTTGCCGTCGGGGTATTTCCGCAGAAGAAGCCGGCGGTTGCGGCCGGCCCGGAGCGTGGTTACAGCCCCGGCGACGTGTTTCAGGACTGCGATG
>Ga0214472_10009718_pt1 | contig 10024 bp, 9 predicted proteins | sample RVTome_6_FD_207662 | JGI IMG/M metagenome (GOLD analysis project Ga0214472, IMG submission 207662) | Soil microbial communities from uranium-contaminated site in the Upper Colorado River Basin, Wyoming, United States - RVT140D175 | ecosystem: Environmental > Terrestrial > Soil > Contaminated >...
TTCAAATTCATATCCACCCCCTACCCGACAAGGACCTGATCACCCACGACCGTCGCCGGGAGAGAATCAAGTGGTTTCGGTGGGGGGCCACCCAGCACCTGGCCATCAGTACCAAAACGTCCAGCGTGGCACGGACATAAAAATTCCCCTTTTTCTGGTTGCCATTGAATAATACAACCGAGATGAGTGCAGACTGCAGAGAATGCGATGAACTGGCCCGGTGAAGGTTGCAGCACCACCGCCGGTTGACCGCGGAAATTGAAAAAATGAGCCTTGCCCAACTGGATATCGACCCTCGCTATGGGGATTTTCGCATCTTCGCCGGTTTTCTCCCCCGGGAGGAGGTATCGCCAGATCGGCCATACAGCAAGCGCAGTAAAAGCTGCTCCGACACTGCCGAGAATTATGTAAAGGAATTTGCGTCGCTCTGGTGGCGGAACATGAGTTGTCATGCGAACTCCTTGAAAAGTGTCGAAGGGATGAAACCCGAAAGAACGGGAGAAATACAAAACCGGGTTAAGTATAGAGCATCAGTGGGGTCTTTCAAGCAAGAGCGGACAGAATAGCTGGAGTACTCCGCGACGGTGCGCAAATGGACGGGTAGAATGACACTCAGTCCACTGCAATAGTCTCTCCTCTGAAAACCCGCATAACACAAACGTAGTTTTCGATCCGGAAACGAACCGTTTCCGGACGAAAACTAATCGCTGATAGTTGCATAAACAGGTATGCGCAGCTCGTTTTTCGGAACACCATCAACCGGCACCATAACATAGCCACTGAAGCGCCCCTGTCCAGGCTTGGGCGTCAATTGTAACTCCAGGGTCACTTCATCACCATCATCAAAAGCAGCTTCAGATATTTTGACGACCAATTCGGCAGCGGTGGAATGTGGCTTGCCAAGCGTCAAAGGCTTCCCACCCTGATTGCGCAGCAAAATAGATGAAACAACAGGTTTCTGCGCAACCACATTGCCGAAATTAATCTGAGGTGGCAACACAGCGACTGTTTCGAGGACCTTGCCCTTTATTTGCAACTGCACGATCGGGCGCACCGGGTCATTGCTGTAAATAGAGATCGTTTTTGATACGGCATCACGGAAACGGGTGCTGTCAAAGTTTGCCTGCAACTCCCCTTTGCCTCCTGGAGGGATATTTCTTTCCGATACCAGGGCGGCAGTACAGCCACAGGAGCTTCGAACCCGGTCAATCTTCAGCGTTTCATCGCCTTTATTAACAAACTCGAAGACATGGAGGACTTTTTCCCCCTGTAAGACTTCGCCAAAATCGTACTTCGGATTGTCAACCTGCAAATTTGGCGCAGCAAAAGCCGGGGAAACGGACAGGCAGACAAGGATGATTACGGTAAGATAGAGAGTGGTTCGCATCGTGCTTCTCCTGATATCAGCCATTAGGTGACGTTATTCTGCCGATCATTATATCATAGGATATCCCGACGTCAGGCATGGAACTTCATGCCGCTAAAAAATTGACATAAATCAGTCGCTTTGCTATAGAATATCCGGATTATGACTACCTCAAACGCCTCCGATATAAAGCTTTCAGTGACACCTCTTTTTTCTGCAGGAGAGATTGCAGCAAGGGTTGCAGAACTCGCCACGCAGATAGACAAAGACTATCAGGGTCGCGAGATCTTGATGATAGCCGTCCTCAAAGGATCTTTTCTCTTCATTGCCGATCTGGTCCGGGCGATCAAGACCCCGGCAGTCATCGATTTTGTTCGGCTTGCCAGCTACGGTTCTGCAACCCAGTCCTCAGGGATCATTGAAGTCCGTAAAGACCTGGAGATGTCGATAAAGGGTAAAGATGTTCTGGTGGTCGAGGACATCGTTGACAGTGGCCTGACCCTGGAATCACTCCGCACCATGTTGTTGAACCGTCAACCTGCCAGCCTGAAGATTTGCACCTTGATTGACAAACAGGCCCAACGCGTCACCAATGTACCAGTCGATTATATCGGGTTCTCCATGGACAATGGATTCATCGTTGGCTATGGGCTGGATCTTGACGAAAGATATCGCGATTTGCCCGACATCCGTGTGGTTGAGGGCGTCTGAACCAATATCGAGGGAGAAGCTGCATGATCGTTCAATGCGAAGCATGTCAAACCCGTTTTCGGTTAGCCGATGAGAAGATCAAGCCGGGCGGGACCAAAGTCCGCTGCTCCAGGTGCAAAGAGGTTTTTACGGTAACTTTGCCAAAACCGGATCCTGTCGAGGAAGCGGTTGATTTCGACTCTTCCAATATGGAGCAAGTAACCGATGAGGTCCCTGCCGAGAAGGCGACAACGTCTGAAAGCCTCCGGACTGATTATCCCGAATCTGACGAACAAGTGACCCCACCGACAGAATCGGAAATCGACAGGAATCCCGAAACGGGTGAACAGCGGGAAAGCGGTGGTCTTGACTTCAGCACACTCACATCGGAAATGGGTAAAGATGCCGGCCACGACGATGAGCTTGCAGAGGATTTTTCCTTCGCAGACACCCGTCAACCCGGGATAGACGCCCTTGGCGAACAAGAGCCAGCATCGGAAGACTCAGGCTTCTCGGCAGGTGAGATTCCATATGAAGAGCAGGCTGGTGAAGATGCAACTGACTTCAGTGCTGCTTTTGGAGAAACTGAAGAGCCTGACGGTCCAATCGAGTTTGCTTTCGGTGAGGATACCGGATTTGACTCAGAGACAGCTGAGAGCCCTGCAATAGATTTTTCCAGGGAAGAGCCAATCGCACCCGGTGAATTCTCCTTTGACAGCGACGAGGAAGAGTCGTTTGAGCAGGAGAAACCCGGCGAGTTTTCCTTCGAAGACGAGGGCGAGGACAGCGCCTTCAGTTTTGAAGAAGTTGAGAAAGAGACCGGCCACACTGCAATTCAGGAGGACAGTGAACCAGGAGAGTTCTCATTTGAAGACGACACTGCGTTCGTTGAAGATTCGTCTTCAGCCTGGGATGAAGAAACTTCTGACGACGAGATTTCTTTCAATTTTGAAGAACCCGAGTTTGACTCTTTCAGCTCTGCGGAAAAAAGTTCCGTTTCAACCCCTGAGGAAGAAGGACTGCAATTCGGCGAAATTGACTTTCCCGACGATAGTGACGAAAGCGATGCGGCGGGTTTTCAAAGAGACGACGATTTTTCCAAAGCTGCCATGCCGCTGATAAAGGAGACTGAGTCTTTCGATCAGGGTCAGCACAATGTTCCCCTGCCTTCACGCGTCCATGATGGTGAACAACTTCCGACGACGCCCCCGGCAAAGAAAAGCCCTCTCTCGCGTATTCTGGTTTTGCTCGTTTTATTGCTGGTCAGCCTGGCCGGAGCGGCAGGCTTCCTATACATGCAGGAAGGTTCTCTCAACCGGAGCACGATTGTCAAGTACTTGCCGTTTTTACAGGAGTACCTCGGTGAGGAGCCTGAAGACACACCGGGAGACCGTATCGGCATCACCATCGCCGGGGGGTCTTATGTGAATGGCCAGGCAGGACAAATTCTGGTTATCCAGGGAACTGCTGTCAATAATTATCCAAAAACCCGATCAGCAATCACGGTCAAGGGTGTCCTGCTCGATTCCAATGGTCAACCTCTACTTCAGCAAACTGTCTTTTGCGGCAATAAACTTGATGATGCCGCATTGGAGACCATGCCTTTTACCGCAATTGAAGAGGCGATGAACAACCAGTTTGGTGAGGGTCTTTCAAACATGAACGTCGCTGCCGGGGCGACGATTCCTTTTACTATCGTCTTCCGTAACCTGCCGGCAGACATTGCCAACATAAATGTTGAAGTCGTGGATTCGAAACCGGGAGCAAATTAGTTTTCGTCCTGAAACGGCCCTTTTCCGCAATCTCTGCGTCAATCGGCGGATTTGATTGTGCGGCGTAAAGGACTACGCCTCCGCTCAAATCCTTGATTTCCTTGACCTTGCGAAAAATTGCTCGTTTCCGGATCGAAAACTATGCATTTGTTATCCGGAGGTTCCTAATAGCAGCAAGTTAATCCAGGTTGAAGTATTTTTGATCGGGCAAAAAAAGGCCGCACCAGATTCAGGTGCGGCCTTCTCATTCCTGCATTTTATTGCGAAGTTGCTTAGGGTGCTTCGATTGCGTTAACAGGACAGCTGTCAACACAAGCGCCACAATCAGTACATGTCGCTGCATCGATTACATGCACATCACCCTGCTCACTAATGGCGTCAACCGGGCAGGTGTCTGCACAAGCAGCGCAATTGATACATTCATCATTAATTGTGTGGGCCATGAAATTTACCTCCTCTTTAGATTTGTGATTTTTGAGAAACTTGCGGGGGAGTTTACCCCAACAAAGGGATTCTGTCCAGAGCAAACAACCGCTGATTAACTTGAAAAAGACTTGCAATTGACTCGCCCATACACTAACCTTTGCAACACATTTTGCACCTTCAATGCCGTATAAAACCTGACCTGACAAGACGAAAGCATAACTGGGAATTCTGACGTAAAACGGTATTTTACCTGAAATCATAAAAAATCTTACATCGGGAGGAAAGTATTATGGATATCCTGGCACTCAACTGCGGCAGTTCATCGGTAAAGTACCAGCTCTACGATTGGGAGAAGAAGGAAGTCATCGCCAAGGGCATGGTCGAGCGCGTCACTATCGGCGACTCTTTCATTATCCACGAAGTACCCGGCCGTGAAACCTATCGTGAAGAATATGAATGCCCTGATCACAGGGTCGCTATTCACCTGATCATCAAAATTCTGGCCGACAAGGAATATGGAGTCGTCAAGGAAATAACCCAGATCTCTGCGGTTGGTCACCGGGTGGTTCATGGCGGAGAGAAATTCACCTGCTCGGTACGGATCGACGACACTGTCCTTGATGCCATCAAAAAGGTCCAGCACCTGGCTCCATTGCACAATCCGCCTAACATTTCCGGCATAGAGGCGGCCCAGTCGGTTCTCCCTGATGTGCCGCACGTTGCAATTTTCGATACGGCATTCCATCAGACCATGCCGGAGCAAGCTTATACTTACCCTCTGCCTTACGAATGGTACGAAAAGTACGGCGTACGGCGCTATGGCTTTCACGGCACCAGCCATCTCTACGTTTCCAAGCGAGCGGCGGTCATGCTCGGCAAGGACCCGAAAGAGTGCAACATCATTACCATGCATATCGGCAACGGCGTCTCACACACGGCCATTAAAAATGGCATATCGGTAGATACTTCCATGGGACTGACCCCTCTTGAAGGAGCTGTCATGGGTACACGTTGCGGCGATATCGACCCGGCTATTCCTGCTTTTATCATGGAACAGGAAGGACTCTCTCCCAGAGAGATCGACAGTGTCCTCAACAAAAAATCAGGGATACTGGGTATTACCGGTAAATTCACCGACCGCCGTGATGTCATTGAAGGAGCCGAGGAAGACGGCTGCCCACGCTGCCAGCTGGCGCTTGATGTCGAGGCCTATCGCCTGAAGAAATACATTGGCTCTTACGCCGCAGTTACCGGCGGTATTGATGCAGTCGTATTCACTGCCGGCGTTGGTGAGATGGGATGGCAGATTCGCGAAAAAGCGGTTGAGGGCCTGGAGTTTATGGGAATCATTCTCGACAAGGAGAAGAATCGCAATACCATGACCCGCAAGGAGGAGAGCGTGGTTACTACACCTGATTCTCCGGTTAAGGTTTTCGTCATTCCAACCGATGAGGAACTGGTTTTCACCGAGGACGTTGCTGCAATTATTGAAGGCACTTACACCGACCACATGAACTTCAAGTACAGCTTTTCCTCGATGGATTTCCAACGCAAGTAATTCTTCCATCATCAGGTTACTCAAAGCAAAAGACGTCCGGGAGATCAATCTGCCGGACGTCTTTTACTTTTATGAACTTGTCGTGCCTCAGAGTTACATCATTACCCCTGTGCCTGAACGGCTGTAATCGCCGCGACAGAAACAATATCATCAACCGAACAGCCACGGGAAAGGTCATTCACTGGCTTGGCGAGTCCCTGTATGATAGGGCCGACAGCTTCCGCACCGGCAACGCGCTCAACCAGTTTGTAGCCGATATTACCGGCATCAAGATCAGGGAAAATCAAGGTGTTGGCTCTGCCGGCGACCGCAGAACCGGGAGCCTTCTTTTCACCGACCTTGGGCAGCAATGCGGCGTCTGCCTGCAATTCGCCATCGATCTGCAGGTTCGGATCGAGCTTCCTGGCAATTTCGAGAGCCTCGAGGACTTTGTCGCAATCTTCATGGCTTGCACTTCCCTTGGTTGAGAAAGACAGCATAGCCACGCGGGCGTCAACCCCCAAAAAGCTCTTGCAGCTGCAGGCCGTCGATATGGCAATTTCGGCCAGGGCCTGAGCATTCGGATTCGGATTTACGGCACAGTCGGCGAAACAGAGAACGCCATTTTCACCAAAGTCAGGATTTTTGGTCACCATCAGGAACACCGACGACACGGTCTTGATTCCCGGCGCAGTTCCAATGACCTGGAAGGCGGCACGCAGAACATCACCGGTAGTGTTGAAGGCTCCGGCAACCATGCCTCCGGCGTCTCCTTTGCGCACCATCATGGCGCCGAAAAACAGGTTGTCATCGCCAGTGAGAACTTCACGGGCCTGCTCGGCCGTCATCCCCTTCTTTTCACGAAGCTTCACCAACTCAGCGACATAATCATCAAGCTGTGTCGCGCTTGCCGGATCGATGAGTTCCACTCCGGTCAATGAAACACCCAGCTCGCGGGCCTTGGCTTCAAGAGCAGACGCATTGCCAAGCAGGACGACGCGCGCCAGTCTGTCTTTGACAATCAACTCTGCTGCTTGAATCATGCGATCGTCATAACTTTCGGGAAGCACCACGGTCTGGATGCTGGTGCGTGCTTTTGTTTTGATCTGGTCAACAAGATGCATTTCCATGTCCTCCTTCACACTAGGTTTTATTAAAGACTGAAAAATATACCGGACCGCCTTGGCATCGTCAACTTTTTTCCCATTGTACCAGGGGACAGGTCCTGCACATTCCACACTGGCAGCGGATAGCATAGTTGTAATATAATGGAAAATTAACAAACTGGGGAGACATGACTGCAGAACAACGTCAAAATCGCATTGTAACCGGGTTCATTCTACTGTCGCTTCTTCTGCACCTGCTCCTGCTGCTGGTACCGAAGCATCAGCTGTTTCCTACGGAAAACACTCCGGAACCGGTTTATGTAGAGGTGCGTCCGCCACAACTTCGTGAACGCGAACTCGACCTGCCGATTCGCAAAGAGCTTGAAAAACCACGCCAGGAACCGGCCAAGCGACTGGCAGAGAAGGACCAGGTGGTCGAAAAAGAGATGGCACCCGTAGGGGAGGATACCGAGGACCGTGAGAAAATGGCCCGCGCTCCGGAGCCCGTGCGCAAAACACCGCCAGCGACACGAGAACAGCCGACACCCCGCACCGAGGCTGTACCGCAAGAGGCTGAACCGATCCAGCCTTCAGAGGTGACCCCCGAAGGCTGGATGGCCAAACCCGAGGTGAAACCGTCTCCCAAGACACCCGATTTACAAACCCTTACCCAGATTTCGCCTGACACGCTGGCACGGATCGAAACCGACTGGCGGCGCAAATTCCGTGAAGACATCACCAGGGGTGACACGGTCTGGATGGACTCCCAACAAGACCTGCTGCACTCGTTCATGAAGCGTTTCAGCGCCAACATTTACCTGGTTTGGAACTATCCCGAGGCAGCGGCCCAAAGTCAGCAGCAGGGCACCTGCCTGCTGCGTATTACGATCGATCGCCAAGGGGATGTCACCGATGTCCAACTACTGGAAAGTTCCGGCCATCGAGCTCTTGATGAAGAGGCAATGCGCGCTGTTCGCAAAGGAGCCACCTACGGACCGCTGCCACGCGCTTACCGTCATGAAGATCTGAAGATCATGGCCTTCTTCCAGTATCATCTCAGCGGCGTCAGTACACGGTCGTACCGGCGTCCTCCCGGGAAGATTTACTAAAGGTATGTCCGGATTGCAGGTCGAAACGAAACGGGGACGACCTGTATAGATCGTCCCCATTCTCTTTTCTGTCTTACCTCTTCGCGCTATGCGCCTTTCTCCCACTTAAGCTTCGGCTTTCGTGCCGCAGTGGTCTCATCAAGCCTTCTGACCCGTGAGCGAACCGGAGCCTGATGCAGCAGTTCCGGGTTTTCACGGGCCTCGCCAGCTATGGCGATCATGGCATCACAGAACTCATCGAGAACTTCCTGACTCTCTGTCTCGGTCGGTTCAATCATGATCGCCCCCTTGACCACCAATGGGAAGTAGATGGTCGGTGGGTGGTAACCGTAGTCAATCAGGCGTTTGGCCACATCCAGGGTATGGCAATCGCCTCCAAGATCCTTATCGGAAAAAACGACCTCGTGCAATGAGCGACTTTTGTATGGCAGGTCATAAACACCCTCCAGCCTCGCCCGCACGTAGTTGGCATTGAGCACAGCCATCTCGCTGGCGTGCTTCAAGCCGGCAGCACCCATGCTGCGGATATAGGCATAGGCTCGCACCATAACGCCAACGTTGCCATGAAAGGCCATCATGCGACCGACAGAATCTGCCGTTGCTGCTTCAAGGCTGTAATTATCTCCATCGAAATCCACACCCGGTCCGGGAAGATAAGGGATCAACTTTTCCGTAACGCCCACAGGCCCGGAACCTGGTCCACCGCCGCCGTGAGGCGTGGAAAAGGTTTTGTGCAGGTTGAAGTGCATCACGTCGATGCCCATGTCACCAGGACGGGCAATCCCCATAAGCGCATTGAGGTTGGCGCCATCACAATAGACCAGCCCGCCACGTTCGTGAACCAGCTTGCAGATCGCCTCAATGTTTGTCTCAAACAAACCGAGCGTATTCGGGTTGGTGACCATCAGCGCGGCGACATCGTCATTCATGTGCGCCTCGACCTCTTCCAGGGTCAGCACCCCATCTGAAGCGATCGGCACAACGTCGTAACCGGTCAATGATGCCGTCGCCGGGTTGGTGCCGTGTGCCGTATCGGGAATCAATACTTTGGTACGCTTGCTGCCGTGAGCTTCGTGCCAGGCGCGAACCACCAGCATCCCCGTCAGTTCACCCTGGGCTCCTGCAGCCGGCTGCAGGGTAACCCGGGCAAGACCGGAAATTTCTGCCAAGGCACCCTGCAATCGATACATCAGCTCCAAAGTACCCTGGGCCAGATGCGCTGGCGTTGCCGGATGGATATAAGCCAGGCCTGGAATCCGGGCAGCCGCTTCATTGACCTTGGGGTTGTACTTCATGGTACAGCTGCCCAAGGGGTAAAAACCGGAGTCGACGCCATAGTTCCAGGTTGACAAGCGGGTAAAATGGCGAACGACATCAACTTCGGACAACTCCGGGAAGTCACTGATTTCTTCGCGGCAGAGCTCGACCGGAAGTGCTGTTGCCGGAACGTCAAGTTTCGGCAGGCTGTAGCCTTTACGCCCCGGGTCGGAATGTTCGAAAAGCAGTTTTTCGTTCAGGACAAGGCCGCTGGTACCGATGATCGTCATAGCGCACCTCCCTGCAGGGCCGCAACCAGCGCGTCGATTTCCGCACGCTGATTCTGCTCCGTCACGCAGACCAGAAAACAATCCGCCAGCTCAGGGTAATCCTCACCAAGCGGGATACCGGCCAGGATACCGGCCGCTTCGAGGCGGGTGAGCACGTCTGCAACCGGCGCTTCTGAGCGCACGACAAATTCGTTGAACATCGGGCCATCAAAGACCAGGCTGAAGCCCTTCAGACCGGATAGTTGCTGACGGGCATAAGCCGCCTTGGCCAGGTTTTGTTCAGCCATCTCACGCAAGCCCTGTTTGCCAAGCAGACTCAGGAAAATGGTCGCCATCAAGGCACACAGCCCTTGATTGGAGCAGATGTTCGAAGTCGCCTTTTCACGACGGATGTGCTGTTCACGTGTCGCCAGGGTCAGCACGAATCCGCGCTGCCCTTCCAGGTCGGTCGTTTCCCCAACCAGGCGTCCC
>Ga0214472_10009719_pt1 | contig 10024 bp, 9 predicted proteins | sample RVTome_6_FD_207662 | JGI IMG/M metagenome (GOLD analysis project Ga0214472, IMG submission 207662) | Soil microbial communities from uranium-contaminated site in the Upper Colorado River Basin, Wyoming, United States - RVT140D175 | ecosystem: Environmental > Terrestrial > Soil > Contaminated >...
AGTTGCGCTATATCGCCCCAGATCTTCGTTGGGATGGCGATTTACATTCCTATTTGGGTGTTGCGAATCCCCAAGCGAGCCCCACCACCATTACCCTCATCGGCTATGGCCCTTCTGGGGAGGAGCTAGGACGTCAAGAAGTGGAATTGGGTGCTTTTCATCGCCGTGAGTGGGCAGCCAATGAGATGTTTTCCACCAGCGAAGTCAAATGGGCAGAGATCCAAGCCTCCATTGCAATCGGACCCTATGTCCGCTACGCCCATACTGATGGTAAACGCATGTCCCTGGCAGCATTGAATACAATTGATGGGGATGAGGCGTTTGTTCCTCAGACCGTTCCTTTTCCAGAGATTGAAGGTAGTCAAATCGTTTTAGTGAACTCTTCTCAAGACGAGGGACAGGCATTTGTTCAGCCAGTGCTCATCAAGAGAGGGTTTTCGACCGCAGGCAAAGCTGAAGATGCTGTCGCCATTGAAGGTATTGGTCCGGCCGGGTCTCAGGCCAAACTGGAATATGACGCACTGTTTCAGAAGGACAAGGTAACCTTGATTTGGGACAAGATTTTTACCGAGGGCGGAAAGCTGGCAGCCATGCAGCACCTGGGGAATCTGAAAGCGGAGTCTGGCCAATTAGCAAGCCTGGCACTGCCGCGAACCACCCACCGGGACATGATCATCGGTCCTATCGATCCCAACGATGAAACGGAGCGCTATACGCGTTTTATGCTGATCAATACCTTTGAGACGCCCCTGCGCGCAGTCGTCACGGCGTATTATCCGCAAGAGCCTGCATTTTTATTTGATGGTGGTTACACCATTACGCGTACTTACGAATTGGGCCCTCTGGAAAAACGCATTTTTGAGTTTAACAATTTCGAAGAAAACGATCTTCCTGCCCATGCTCAGTGGTACCGGGTTCAGCCATACGAAGGTGGTTTGATTGGGTACCAAATCATTGGTGATCGCAATTCCAACGCCCTTGCTGCGTGCGAGTCGGTCTACCGCCCCTCCAGCGTTGTCACTCTTCCTTACACACCCTCAAATGAAGATGTCACCACGCATATTGGCCTGATTAATCCAACAGAAAATCATGTGACTGCCAATGTGGGTGGTTTTGATGAAAACGGAAAGTTAGTGGCCTATAGAGGCCGAATTGGCATTTCACCCTATGAAAAAAGAGTGTTTCGCCTGGAAGAGCTTTTCGGTAGTCAAGCCGGCAAAGTTGCCTGGACTAGGGCGGCAGTGACAACAGGAGAACTCTCTGCAATGGCCTATGTCCTGCGCCACGACGGTGCAGATATGGGAGCGTATCTGGGAGTACCCTACCTTGCCAACGATGGGCAATCCTTTTTTGCAAATTTTGAATACTTTTTCCCCGATGATTTGCAGAGTCAAGGCTGGGAAACTATGTACCTCGATGGCTATGATCGCCGCATTTTCGCAACCAAACAGGCAGGGAAAGCATCCGCTTTGCCTGCGTTGGAACAGAATCAGTACCACCATGATCATGCCTTTCCTCGTCCTGGTACCTTCTACATGGAAACACAGTTCCAAGCCAAAAGCGGTTTTTTCTATCTGGGATACGAGCCCTTGTTTGGCTTCAACTACGGGCTCCTGGACCCGCCAGTCGACGATACTGCCATGTTCCTGTCGCCCTATTTTGAAGTAGATCTTTACGGCGATAATTACCTCACCTACTACATGCGGTTGATGCAGCCAGATTCCACCACAGAAGGCAGCGAATACGGCTTGGTTTTCCGAGAAGAAGGAACCAACGAATTTACCTGGTTTGGTATCAATGGAACCCTGTTGGCGCATCCCCCAATCTCTCTGCGGGATTGTTATGTTGAGGTGTATTACCGTTGCTGGGATGTGTTTATTACCGATTGGCTTCCTTTCCAATACAAACTCCCGGACTCATTGCGGGGAAAACGCATTCAAGTTGGGCTCTATTATCGTCAATTGCCCGGAGATGATGCTTTTTCAGAGGTACCAAGAGTCTATATCGACGATATCTCGATCAAGAAAAAAGCATTGGATCGCTTTAACTTCTTCCCTGAATATGGCTTTGGGACGTTCCAGGTTAACGAGGAAGAATAATTCGCGTCAGGTAGGTTAGACGTTTGATTTACGATGCGCGCATGCTGCGCTTCTTTGAAAATCTTTCTGAAAATAATCAACGCGAATGGTTTCTTGAACATAAAAATGACTATGAGCAGGACTTGGTGGTGCCAACGACCTTGTTGGTCTCCGCCATGGGTCCGTTGTTGAACGAGATTTCTCCTTACTTAAAAGCGGATCCACGTCGTTCGGGCGGGTCTATGTTTCGAATCTACCGAGATACCCGCTTTTCAAAGGACAAAACACCCTACAAGACCTGGGTTGCCGTTCAATTTCCCCATGTGGCAGCCAAAGATGTCCATGCTCCTGGCTATTATTTTTCAGCCAATCATGCACAGTTCGTCGTGGGTTGTGGTATCTGGCATCCTGAAAAAGATGCATTACAAAGCATCCGTGCAGCCATTGATGCTGACCCTCATGCATGGGAATCCGCTTTGAATGCAGCATCGTTTAAGGAATATTTTTCTCTGGGAGGTGAATCGTTAAAACGTCCGCCAAAAGGGTTTTCCAAAGACCACCCACTGGTGAAAGACCTCATGCGCAAAGACTTTATTGGTATGGCCACCCATAATCCAGAATGGGCCTTGGACACCGAACTCCCACAAAAGCTGATAGACCATTATCGAGCAGCGGTTCCCTTTATGAGCTTTCTCTGTCAGGCGCTAAAGTTGCCATTCTAGAGTTGGGGGTGGAAAGACCTTGTTGGCAATGGCAATGGCAAGGGCAAGGGGCTGGGATAGGGGATGGTCTTCTGAATCAAAACCAGGAGAATGAGGATATCGATTTTTCGAGTAGGTCCTAACCAAGCACCTTTTGAAGCCATTGACTGATATCGCGAATCTCTGGATCAAAAACAGAATGCGCAATGGGGTAAGAATGCCAGGAGATTTCAGTAGCTCCCAACTGCTCCAGGGTTTCTTTGGAGAGCATTCCGTAGGCATGGGGAACTACCGGATCTTGATTGCCGTGAGCCATGAAAATAGGGATATTTAGCGATTCGGAAGGTATTTCATCGCGAGCTTTGTCCGGTAGAACCAAATAGCCGGACAGGGCCATGATCCCTGCGATCCTGGGCGAAAAGCGCATGCCGCAGTGGAGTGCCATCGCAGCGCCTTGTGAGAAACCCGCCAGAATCGTGCGTTGCGGCGCAATGCCTCGGCTACGTTCTTTTTCTAACAGCGCAAAAATTTTCTTTTCCGAATCGCGAATCCCTTCTTCATCCTGCCTGGGAGCTAACCCAAATTCTTTGATGTCATACCAGGCGCGCATGCGCATTCCTTGGTTAATCGTAATGGGACGCTTGGGTGCGTGCGGGAAAATGAAGCGAATACTAAGGCTGTTTGGCAGCTTTAACTCAGGAACAATGGGGTAAAAATCGTGCCCGTCGGCGCCTAAACCGTGGAGCCAAATTACTGCTGCATCGGCGGGAGACTTGGGTTCGATTTCCAAGGTTTCTAAGAGCGTATCTGCCATAGGGTTCTCCTTTGAAAGTGAATCTGGAAAGAAACATACTGATCGCGGGTTTGCCTCAACGATAGAAGAGCTTTCGATCGGTCGCTATCGAGCGCATGGTAGCGGTACGGTCCTTCATGGATAGAAAATCGGGCTCCAGGCATCGGAACCCGATCCTGCTTATTCAGGGGCTAACTGTTCTCGGAAAGCATTCCCATTTTGCGCTTGAGTTCCATCAAAGAGTCCGAAGAAGCAGCAGGGCTTGGCTCAAGAGCCTTGTTTAATTGATTTTCAAATTCATCACCCATACTGGTATTCATATCACCATATGCTTGCGCCAGGGATTCCTCTTCGTCGACCTTTTGCTTCATTTTTTCAAGCATGTTAATGGTTCCCGAAGCATCAATGGTAGAGAGCTGTTGGTTGATCTTTCGCATAGATGTTGCCGTGCGCGCCCTGGCTTTCAGAGTTACCAACTCATTTTCGTAGCGTGTCACTGTCTGTTTTAGTTGGTTCACCTTGTTTTGCAGGCTGTCTGCCATTTTGGTTTGAGCAATATAGTCACTCTCAACACGCTGAACTTCACTGGAGGCCTGTTCTTTGCGTTGCAAAGCTTGGCTGGCGAGGCTGTCTGCCTCTTGGGGAGCAATTTCCCCAGATTGCGCCTTTTGCAAAACCAGCATCGCTTTGCGCTCATAATCCGAGCTTAGCTGTTTCTTCTCTTGAACTTCCCGACCAAGGCGAAGGGCAAGCGATTTCACCTCTGCCAGGCTGGTCATGGCGGCCTGGAGGTCCTTTTTTAAATCGCGAATCCCTTGCTCTGTCATTTTGATGGGATCTTCCAGCTTATCTACCACCGAGTGGGCCTCAGATTGGAATACTTTAAATAGTCGCTTAAAAACCATGGGTGCTCTCCTTGTCCGCTTTAAGATTTTGCAAATTGAAGAAGTTCTGCTGCATGCTCTGCAAGCGCGAGTGATAGTGCTTGAATGGAACCTTCCAGTTCATTTAGATCCAGGTTTTCCAGTTGCAAAGTGTCGCGCCAGAGGATGAGCTTTTCGTCTTGAGAAAGGACAAAAGCACCGTGTACCAGGTCGTTGTTCATTTGCAATAAGCGCTTGAATAACTGGTTGGGCTCTTTGGGGGTTAACAAAATAGGTTGTTCCAAAACCAGGATGGGCGGTTCGCAGTCGATTATCAAATTGCTGATCCCATTATCTGGATCTTCAACGATAACCAATTCTTGATCTTCCTGGGTTGAGATGATCTTGAGGTTTAACTCCTCTAAATAGCGCTGAACCTTGTCGTAATGCGCCAACATAATGCCTCCTTGAGATTCATTGAGATTTTAAATGTTTTTCGAGCTCTTTGTAGGCAAGATTCAAACCTTGTGTAAGCGTTTCTGCCATTTCGCGTCGTTTCGAATCTGTGCCGTGCAAATCTGGATGGTATTTGCGCATCAGCTTTTTCCAGGCAGTTTTGACCGCAGGGAGGTCTGAACCGTAGGGGATTTCCAGATTTGCATAGTACTTAGCAAGCACTGGATCGCGCTTAGGTTCACTTTTTGCCTGAGACCCAGATGGAAACGGTATGTCAAAGGAAATGGGGTCAGCCTCGGTTTTCCCGCGGCTGCGCTGGAAATTGGCTTTCACAATTCGGAATAGTCGACTGGTAATTCCCATTCTAGTTTTGACATCCTTGGAGTGAGTCAGGGAGGGGTCCGATTTGGAAGAGTGGGGTCGCTTCCGTCTGTGTTTGCCCTGGATTTCGCTTCATCGGCGGTGAAGGTTCATGGTAGCAGAGGCAGGAAGAAATTTCATCTACCCTCCTGGCTTTCAAACTCTATCTCTGTAGGGAGACATTTTGGGCCTGCCTCCGGTGGGAAGCAGTGGGTATTCTTCATTTTTTTGACACAATTATGGAGTAAGTTATTCTGGAGATAGCTCTATTGGGAAACGCTCGTTTTTAAAAAGGCGATCAGGGGTTGTATGGATCTACATTTTAGAATGGTTCACAAACTGTTCCTGGCGATTTTTGGTGGAATCGCAGTGACATTGATCATCATGTCTCTGCTGGTTTATTGGAATGTGACCCGGGGCTTTTTGAACTATGTGAACAAGGTAGAAGCAGATGCTTTGACGGATTTGTTGGAACCCCTTCAGGATGAATATACACGTCAGGGAAGCTGGGGCCTGTTGAAAAAAGAAGAGTGGCGTTGGCGGAAAATGGTGCAAGATCACTATCACAACCAATTAGGACAAGAGAGGGATCGCCCAGCCCCAGATGAAGCACGATCCATGCGTCCCCAGTCTCGCAGGGGTAGAGGCGCCCGGCTTCCTCGGGAACAGGGGAAGCCTGGTCGTGTGGGTCCTGGACAAAGGGTTCTTTTGTTGGATGCCCAGGGAAAGGCAGTGTTTGGGCCAAGAGAGCTGGTTAAAGAATCCGTTCGCAAAGCCATCCAAGTGGAGGGCGAAACAGTGGGATTCCTAGGTTTGGTTCCACGCAAAATCATAACCTCTGAATTGGATCAACAGTTTCTCAAATCTCAGGTGAAGGTTCTGGCATGGGTGATCCTACTTTTACTCGGAGTTGCTATGGGGCTTTCTATTCTGCTAGCCCGGCATTGGGGAGGCAGGCTTCGGCATCTTGAGGAAGGCGCATTTGCTTTGTCCCTTGGAAAGTTTGAAACGCGCCTCCAGGATAAAGGTCAGGATGAACTGGCAAGCGTCGCCAGAAACTTTAACAATTTGGCGCTTACCTTGGGCGAAAACGAAAAAGCCCGTCAACGCTGGACCGCTGATATTTCGCATGAATTGCGTACGCCACTTGCCATTTTCAAGGGCGAGCTGGAGGCATTGCAGGATGGTGTTCGAACCTACCGCCCTGAACTCCTGGCATCCCTGCTTTCCGAGGTGAGCTGTTTGACGAAACTTGTGGAAGACCTCTATGAACTGGCTCGGGCAGATTTGGGTGGCCTTGGATATCGGAAAATGAATACCGATTGCCTGAGCATACTGAAACAAGTTACTCAGGGTTTTGAGGAGCGAATTCGTCAAGCGGGATTGACGTTTGAGGCATCTCTGGCAAATGGGAAGCCGCAGATGCTGTTTGGCGATCCCGACCGGTTGTACCAGCTTTTCTCTAACATACTGGCAAACTCCTTGAAGTACACAGATCCTGGTGGAGTTATTTCTGTCACCTGCGAAAGCACACCGGCCTTTTTCACGGTTGTAGTGGAAGACAGCTACCCTGGCCTGCAACCTGATCAATGCGAAGCCATTTTTTCAAGGTTCTATCGCGGACCAAATGAAGTCAGGAGTTCGCAGATTGGTTCGGGGCTAGGTTTGGCTATTTGCAGAAATATTGTCCAAGCCCACGAGGGAACCATTTGTGCCAGACCCTCGCAGTTGGGAGGGCTGGCGATTCGAATCAGCCTGCCACTTAAGAAAGGATAGGTCATGAGAGATATTTGGATTGTGGAAGACTCCGAAAAAATCGCACTCCTGCTGCGGGATTATCTGGAAGCTGAGTCATTCCACACTCGTTGGTTTCCAACGGGAGAAGGTGTCGTGGAAGCAGCCCGCCATAAGCCTCCTGCTCTGATACTGCTTGACATAATGTTACCGGGGAAGGATGGAACAACTATTTGTAAACAGATACGAGACTTCTCTGCTGTGCCCATTATTTTTTTAACTGCAAAAGTTGAGGAGATTGATCGTCTTTTAGGTTTGAATCTGGGTGCAGATGACTACATCTGCAAACCATTCAGCCCCTGCGAAGTCATTGCCAGGGTGAAAGCCGTTCTGCGCAGAATCTCAAAAGATGAGTCAGGGCAGAGCGAGCAGGTTCCTATCGAAATATTGGAAGACCGTTTCGAGGCCAAGATTCATGGCAAAGTCCTACAACTCACCCCCAATGAGTTCAACTTGCTAAAAACCTTTTTAAAACATCCCGGTTTGGTTTTTTCCCGAGACCAGCTTCTTAATCACCTTTATGACGATTATCGCTGCGTTACCGATCGCACAATTGATACCCATATCAAAAATATTCGAAAGAAAATTGAACCCCATCTTCCTGGGGTTACCCTCATCCGCTCCATCTACGGGGTGGGATATAAATGCGAATTCTGAAAACCTAAGGCCTTTTTATCATCGCAGGTAAAAAAACCTGCCAATCAGAGGGAAAATGCCGCCTGAAAAGGCCGATCCTGGTATATTTTTAACCCTCACCAGGGAAATACCTTGGGAGAGACCACCTGATTGGAACTGCGAGAATGGTACCCAAAAGCACGCCTGCTGGTTTCTGGCAAAGCCCGCATCTCGATCTGTTTAAGCCAGGCAGGATTGCGACAGTTCGGTTGGAATCCTCAACGCGCAGTGATTTGGTTGTGTTTGTTCGGGTTGTGATTTCCGAACTGGATGCCAAGGGTCACTTTAAGCGAATGCAAAGCGCTGAAAGTTTCGAGGTATTGCCAGCCCTGGCCTTCGATGTGGCTATTGCCCTGACGAGGGTGCTTTTGAGGCGTGGTTATGGCCGGCGCAAAGTACCGCGCAGTTTTGGACCTTTGCAAAAATGGGCGAAGGATGTTTTGCGATTGGCGCGTCGTGAAGAGGAACAGGGACATTTGTTTCTATAGCTGGTGAATAAGTATTGTTACTAAACTTGGGAATCTTCAAACTTCCTTCAAATTGCAACGCGAAACTGAGCTGTGCAACAAGGCAAGGGCTCTGTTGTAATCTTGCGGAGGTTTTGAAAATGAACAAGTTATTCATTCTGTGTCTTACTTTGATGGCAGTACCCCTTTTGGCTCAGGGCGGTGGCGACGAATATAGACGCCATGATCGTGGCGGAGAGTCACGGCAGCGGCCGATGGGGTTTGTTTGGCTTTCGGATGTTAATCGCGATATGGAAGTAACCCTTGAAGAATGGCAAGCGTTTGTAGATGGCTTGGAAGTAGATGATGCGGGTTTAGTGGACTTAAGGGCATTAAGACCAGGCCGCGAGTCACGTTCAGAGCGGCCCGATCGGCCGCGTCGTGAGGAACAGCGGCAATGGAGTCAGGATGATTTGAGAGCCATGTTCACGCAAATGGATACCAACGGTGATCAGCGAATCACAACCGACGAAGTCCCTAAGCGTCGTGGTCCCAAAAAACACGGGAAGAGAAAACCATAAACCCGCAGAAAAGCACATGTAATAAAGTGCTTGGGATTAGTAAAAATCCCAGGCACCTTTTTGGTAGTAGCTCACCAGCTTTAGTGAACGGAAGCTGTTGATTTCAATTGCCTCAAAACCGTCCAGCGTATCTTTACCAAATTGGAATAACCCAATTGCAGCCTCGTGGTTCAGGTACCGCGTATCCAGGTGAGAATAGGTTGTTTGCATAAGAGTTTGTTTCAAGTGGGAGATGTCCGTTCCTGGTTCGTTGACGGCAAGAACCCAGCCCCATTGCCCCATGGTGGGGATATGCTCCTGCAGCGGAAGAGTGGGCAGCCCGGTTTCCTGAATGGTTTTTAGAATGCACAAAAAGGCATGTTTGGAGAAAAAGGGGCTTGTGGCTTGGGTGATCATGACACCGCCGCGTGTGAGGTGTTTCTGAACACCTTGGTAAAACTCTAGCGCGTACAATCGAGCCAAATCGACGGATTTTGGATCTGGCAAATCGATGAAAATTACATCAAAAAGAGCACTACTTTCATTGATGAAGTGAAGGGCGTCGGCCTGAACAATATGTACTTTCGGGTGGTCCAGGCTGCCGCCATTGATTTTTTTCAAAACAGGATGTTCTCGTGCCAATTTCACAACCGCAGGATCCAGATCTACAAGAGTAATGGATTCAATGTCAGGATATTTCAGGAGTTCGCGGACAGCCAGACCGTCCCCGCCCCCTAACACCAGAATCTGCCTGGGTTGTGGGACGATGGACATTGCAGGGTGCACCAAAGGCTCGTGATAGCGATGTTCGTCGTAACTGCTGAACTGGAGATTGCCATTTAGGTAAAGCCAATAGTCTTCTTTCCATTGGGTAAGGACAATACGCTGGTAGGTAGATTGTTCTGCATAAACTACCTTGTCGCGGTACTGGCGTTGCTCGCCGAAAAGCACGATGGGGTTCGCAAGCCAGGCAAATGCGATCAAGGCCAGAGGGACGGCAGTGAAAGCAACTGGGAACCACTTCCTGGCAGGTAACAAACTCTTGAACCGATAGTAAAGGACTAGCGCAGCCAGGAAATTAATACCTCCCAGAATGATGGGTGTATAGGTAAGGCCCAGATGGGGTAATGCAACGAATGCGAAGAGAAGGCCACCGGCTAAAGCCCCGTAATAATCCTTTTCCAGAATGTTGGAGATGTTAACGCGCAAATCCTCAAAGCGCTCGTTTATGCGCGTCGCCAAAGGCATTTCAAGGCCAATCAGCAGGCCAATGCCAATGGAGATGAGATAGATGACGG
>Ga0214472_10009720_pt1 | contig 10024 bp, 5 predicted proteins | sample RVTome_6_FD_207662 | JGI IMG/M metagenome (GOLD analysis project Ga0214472, IMG submission 207662) | Soil microbial communities from uranium-contaminated site in the Upper Colorado River Basin, Wyoming, United States - RVT140D175 | ecosystem: Environmental > Terrestrial > Soil > Contaminated >...
GCCGCGGACTTCAGTCCGCGCGGACTAAAGTCCGCGGCTCACACGCGCGGACTGGAGGCCCGTTTGCGAAGGGCGGAGGACCGGGCGACGCGCGATCCGCTCACCGGCCTGCGCAACCGGGCGTTCCTCGATGCGCACTTCCACGGCCTGGTGGAAGAACATCGCGCCAAGTACGCCGACGTCTCGCTGGTCATGATGGACCTGGACAACTTCAAGCCGCACAACGACACCTTTGGTCATCGGGCGGGCGACGACGTGCTGCGTTTCGTGGGCCAGTTGCTCTCGGGCTCCATCCGGCCGAACGACCACGCGGTCCGCTACGGCGGCGACGAGTTCCTGCTGCTGCTTCCCGGGGTCAGTGCCCAGGAAGCGGCGTTCGTGAGTGATCGAATGGTGAAGCTCTTCGCGCAGTACGCGGCCTCGCTGCCGGGCGAGGAGCGGCTCTCGCTGAGCGCCGGGCTGGCTTCTCTGCGCGGAGACGGATGCCGTGACGGGGAGAGCCTGCTCGCCCGGGCGGACCAGGCGCTTTATGCCGCGAAGCGGGCGGGCAAGAACCACGTGGCGCAACATGCGTGCGCTGCTCCGTCGACCAGGCTCCGACCGCGTGCCGGGGCGCGAGAGATTGATGCCCGTGCCGGCCGTCGGTAGGTTGCCGGAGCCGGCGGGCGGCGGACGATCGAACCGCGGCGAAGTCGCGCCGCGGACGGTTCGCGGCCGGCGTGGAGAGTGGTCCCTTGCCCGTGAGACCTCCGCGATCGCCGGTCAGCCTGAGTGTCTTTTTCCCCTGCTACAACGAGGAAGCCAATGTCGAGCGCACGACGCAAGCGGCGTTGAAAGCCTGTCGGCGAATCTGCGACGACTTCGAGATCATCATCGTCAACGACGGCAGCCGCGATCGGACGGGGGAGATCGCCGAGCGCCTGGCCGGTGAGCACCCTGAGGTCCGGGCGGTCCACAACTCGCCGAACCTGGGCTACGGCGGGGCCCTCCAGCGCGGCTTCCGCGAGGCCCGCAAGCCGTGGGTGTTCTACACCGATGGCGACGGGCAGTTTGACTTCGAGGAGATCGAGCGGCTCTGGCCGCTGCTGGAGCAGTGGGACATCGTCAGTGCGTACCGGCTGAATCGGCAGGATCCACTGCTTCGCCGCTTCAACGCCTTCGGCTGGACCGTGCTGGTGAACCTGGTGTTCGGGCTGCGGCTGCGAGACATCGACTGCGCGTTCAAGGTCTATCCGCGAAAGCTGTTCGACGAGATCGAGATGCGTTCCATGGGGGCGCTGATCGACGCGGAGGTGCTGGCCCGGGCGCGGCGGCTGGGTTACAGCATCGGGCAGATCGGGGTTCACCATTATCCGCGCGTGGCCGGCTCGCAGACTGGGGCCAACCTGCGGGTGATTCTGCGGGCGTTCAAGGAGTTGTTCCTGCTCCGCCGGCAGATCGTGCGGGCGTCGCTCCGAGCCCCGCCCTTCAGGGCGGGCGGTGCATCCAATCGGGAGGCGTCCGGGCCTCAGGCGGAACCTCCCACATGAATGTGGGGGCTCTGTGGGCCCACAGGAATGTGGGAGCTCTGTGGTCGGGTTCGTGCGGGGCTCGGCGGGGTACCCCCAGCACGCTTGCCGTGAGCGGGAATCAACGTCCCAGGACGGCCGTGGGCCAGGTCGAGGGATCGACGAACCAGTAGAGGTCGTCGCCGACGGTGAGGTACTGCTGGCCGAGTTCGCGGTCCTCGAGCATGTAATAGAGGCCGATGCGGGGGTGATCCACGGGGTCGAAGCCGCACAGGCATGCCGTTGGAACGTGGGCTTCCAGGCTGTAGCCGTCGGGGTTCACGCAGGCGGCGACGCGAAGCTGCGAAACGTCGACAGACGGCGCGGACTCGCGGGCTCGTTGCACGATGCCCATCCCGCCGGTCGGTTCTTTGCCGTTGCGTCCGCCGCCGGTCGGCAGAAAGTAGAATTGCTGACAGTAACGTGTCCCTCGGCGAAGGGATCGGACGTCGCGCATGTCGGTACACAGGCGGAGGTTGTCGCTTTTCCACCAGGCGGCCGGGTCGCAGCGCAGAGCGGCGCGCTTGCCGGTGATGCGGCAGGCCGCGAACAGGCCGGACTCGTTCCAGCAGGCCCAGACATCCGCGAAGTCGCGGGCTCCGTCGAGTTCGCCGAGCCGGGGGAGCAGTTCCTCATCAGACCATTTGTCCACGTCGCCGTCCAGCCGCGGAGCGTTGGCGCGGTAACGCAGCGGAAACTCGAAGGAGAACAAAAAGCGATTGGGAACCAGGCGGGTCATGCGTTCTGTAACCTCCCATCGCTCGCGGCGGTCCGGCCGAGGCGCCAGACGTGCTTGAGCTGCGCGGTGTCGATCTGATCGAGGGACCGGGCGCGGAAGATGACCCACTGCCGCGCGGGCCCCGAGCGCAGCAGCGGACCCTCGCCGAGGTGCTCGATCTGCGTGGGAGTCAGCGAGCCAGGGGGCACGCAGAGCTCGATGCGCAGGGCGTCAGGCTGATTGGTCACGATCTTACCGGCGATGGCGCCTTCTCCGGGCACCTGGAGCCTGACGGCCGTCTGCTGGTGCCACACCACCTCCAGGTCGGGCTGCATCGCCTTGAAGCGACCGACCAGGGCCATGAGGACGGTAGGCTTCCAGCGAATGGCCGACCGCCGGCGGATCGCCTTCTGGTCCAAGTGCCACTGTTGACCCTCGACCGTCCAGGGCGCACGGGCCTCGGGGCTTTCGGCGAGCTGTCGGATCTTGTGGAAGTACGCGGCGGCTGCTCCCGCCAGAAACTTGCGGAACGCCGGCTTGGACAGGTCAACAAAGTCCCGCAGGTAGAGGCGCACCTCCTGCCAGTCGGGAGTCGGCGTCCGCGTGCGGATGCGGCTCCACTGCCCGTAGATGGGCAGGTCGGTGCGTTCATCGAGCGTCTTGATCGCTAGCTGCTTCTGGAGGACGGAAAGCTGAAACGTCCCGGCCGGCACGCGCACGGCCATTTCGAGAAGGTCCCGGCTGCTGGTCAACAGGTGAGCGAACCACGGGACGTCGCCGAGGGTTTTGATCTCGACCCGGCTGCGATGATTCCAGTCGGTGGGATCGAATGCCCCCAGTGATTGGATGGTCTGCACGATCCAGAGCAGCAGGTCGGAGTCCCACTCCACCGGCCGGCCCTGATGGTCCACGTGGTTGACGGTGTGCCAGGCAAGGCCATCGCGCGTCCATGGCATTTCGACCTCGTCGCCCAGCTCGACGCCGGTGGACGCGGCGCTGTCGCGCGTCGCCTGCTGCTCGGCGGTGAACACCGCTCGCTCCTCTAAAGGACCGGCGGCGAGGATCGCTCGCAAAGCGGCCCCGGTATGCGATTCTTGGCACTGGGCGACGTCTTCGGGCGTTCCGGCGACCACCACCTGTCCGCCCTGCTGGCCGGCTTCGGGTCCAAGGTCGATGACCCAGTCCGCCGTCTTGATGACGTCGAGATTGTGTTCGATGCAGATGCAGGTATTGCCCAGGTCCACCAGGCGGTGGAGGACGGTGAGCAGCTTCTTGAGGTCGTCGAAGTGCAGGCCGATGGTGGGCTCGTCGAGGATGTAGAGCGTCTTGCCGGTGGACGGCCGGCCGAGCTCCGCGGCCAGCTTGACGCGCTGCGCCTCGCCGCCGGAAAGCGTCGGTGCGGCCTGGCCGAGGTGCAGGTAGCCGAGCCCGACGTCGTCGAGAGTCTGAAGCATTCGCCGAAGGAGCGGCACGTTCTGGAACAGCGCCAGGGCTTCGCCGATGCGCATCTGGAGGACGTCGGCGATGCTTCGGCCGCGATAGCGAACCTCCAGCGTTTCGGGAACGTAGCGGGAGCCCCCGCAACTTTCGCAGTCGATCCAGACATCGGGCAGGAAGTGCATCTCGATGCACCGTTGGCCCATCCCCTCGCAGGCTTCGCAGCGTCCACCCGGACGATTGAAACTGAAGCGATTGGGGCCGTAGCCGCGGATGCGACTCAGGGGCAGCTTGGCGAACAGCTCCCGGATCGCGTCGAAGACGCCAGTGTAGGTGGCCGGGTTGCTCGACGGACTGTTGCCGATGGGCGATTGATCGACGCGGATGACCTTGTCGACGTTCTCCACGCCGGCAATGCCCTGGTGTCCGCCGGCCACCAACCGGGCGCGGTGGATGCGGGCCAGCAGGGCGTTCCCAAGGATGTCGTTGACCAGGGTGCTCTTGCCGCTTCCTGACACACCCGTGACACAGGTAAAGCGGCCGAGCGGGAAGGCCACGTCAACGTCCTGGAGGTTGTGCTCGCGGGCGCCCCGAACGGTGAGCCAGGCAATCGCGTTCACGTCCACCGGCCGGCGATGCGTCGGTACGGCGATCGCTTTCTTACCGGAGAGGTACTGCCCGGTCAGCGAGGCCCGCTTCGATGGCAAACGGGCGGGCGTTGCGGCCGCGGTGATGCGTCCGCCGTCGGTTCCCGCCCCCGGGCCGAAGTCGAGGACGTGATCGGCCGCCGAAATCACCTCGCGATCGTGCTCCACGACCAGCAACGTATTGCCGAGATCGCGGAGTTGGTTCAGTGCCGCAATCAGCCGGCCGGTGTCGCGGGGGTGGAGGCCGATGGTGGGCTCGTCGAGGACGTAGAGCACGCCGGTGAGTCCCGTGCCGATCTGGGCGGCGAGCTGAATCCGCTGCGATTCTCCGCCGGAGAGGGTCGCCGCGGCGCGGTGCAGGGAAACGTAACCGATCCCCACGTTCACCAGGAAGCGCAGCCGGGAAGAGATCTCGTGGAGCAGTTCGCCGGCGATGGCCCACTGCGTGGGGGCTGCTGGCATCCGATCGCCGTTGTCTATCCGGGCCGAACACTGGCCGGTGGTCAGCCGCTCCCCTGCAAGGGGCCGCTGGCGGGCGGAGAACTTCTGCGTGGTAAACCAGTCCAGCGTCTTTTCCAGCGGCCAGACGCAGACCTCGTGAATGGTTTTGTCGAAGAGGCGGGCGGCCGAAGGGGCGGGTTGGAGGCGGCTGCCGCCGCAAGCCTCGCAGGGCACGTCGGTGACCAGGTCTTCGAGCCGCTGGCGATACTGCCAGCTCACCCGCGTGGCCCGACTGATGGCCGGGAAAAAGCCCCGCCACTGGAAGCGGAGCGTCGTGGAGCGCTTCGTTTTCGGCCGGCTGATTGGAGCCGTGGCGGGAAGCGTGACGGGTATCCACGTGTCGCCGCAGCCGTGCAGCAGAGCCCGCTGCTGGGCCTCGGTGAGTTTGTTCCACGGAGTCCGAAGGTCGAAGCTCAGGTGGTCGGCCAGCGCCTGGACGAAAGCGGTCAAGGTCGGGTTTCGGGAGAGGTCCTCCCAGCCGGCCACCGCCCCATCGGCGAGGCTGCGCGTGGGATGCACCACGATGGCACTGGCGCTGGCTCCCTGTTGCGTGCCCAGGCCCTCGCAGACTTCGCACCAGCCGACGCGGGTGTTGAAGGAGAAGTGATGGGGCGTCAGGGCCTCGTAGCTCTCTCCGCAGTGTGCGCACGAGCGATGCACTGAGAAGCGAAGTTCCTTGCTTTTCGGCAAGGGCTCGATGGTTTCGTCGGCCGGGGTTTTTTTCGCATCATCGTCCGGCATCGCGGGATCGGAGAGCGCGACGGCCAGCAGGACGCCGTTGCCCGCGGCCAGGCCCTGCTCGACGCTGTCGTTCAGCCGTGCGCGTTGAGCGGTTCGCAGGGTGACGCGGTCGATGACCAGCTCGACCCGATGCCGGCGGCCCCGCTCCGGATCGGCGACTTCGTCGAGCTTTACGATCTGACCGTTGACCCGCACGCGGGCAAAGCCGCCGGCCCGCAGTCGTGGGAAGAGCTGCTCGTACGATTCCTGCCCGGTTGGCGCGATGGGGGCGAGCAGCAGCACGCCGGCGCCCTCGCCGAGGGCCAGGAGCCGGTCGGTGATTTCATCGCTGGTCTGGCTGCCGACAGGCGCCTGGCACTTCGGGCAGTACGGCTGCGCGAGGCGGGCCCAGAGAATCCGCAGGTAATCGTAAATCTCGGTGATCGTTCCCACGGTGGAGCGTGGCGACTGGCTGGTCGTCTTCTGCTCGATGCAGATGGCCGGGGAAAGACCGTCGATGTGGTCCACCAGCGGCGGCTGAAGGCGGCTCAGAAACTGCCTTGCGTATGCGCTGAGAGACTCGACGTAACGCCGCTGCCCCTCGGCGTAGACGGTGTCCACGGCGAAGCTGCTCTTGCCGCTGCCGCTGGGTCCGCAACAGAGCGTGATCTGTGCTCGGGGGAGCTCGACGGTGACGTTCTTGAGGTTGTGCTGCCGGGCGCCGACCACGGTGATGGTGTCCCGGCCGCCTCGGGGGCGACGTTGTCGGCCGTTGGCCCCCGCGATCGTGGACGAAGCCTGAAGAATGGAATGCGATCTGTCGGGCAAACCGAGTACGGTCCGCAGGGCGGCGCCGGTGTAGGAACCCTTCGAGCGGGCGAGTTGCTCGGGCGTTCCCGCGGCCACGATACGCCCGCCGGCGTCGCCACCCTCGGGCCCCAGGTCGATGACCCAGTCGGCGGTTTTGATGACCTCCAGATTGTGCTCGATGACCACCACGGTGTTGCCGGCGTCGACGAAGCCGTGCAGCACGGCGAGCAGCTTCTTCACGTCGTCGAAGTGCAGGCCGGTGGTGGGCTCATCAAGGATGTAGAGCGTCCTGCCGGTGGAGCGCTTGACCAGTTCGCGAGCCAGCTTGATGCGCTGCGCCTCACCGCCGGAGAGCGTCGTGGACGACTGCCCGAGCTTGAGGTAGTCGAGCCCCACGTCGTGCAGCGTGGTGAGCATGGCGGCGATCTTGGGCACGGGTGCGAAGTGTTCGAGTGCCTCCTGCACGTCCATGTCCAGCACGTCGGCGATGCTCTTGTGCTTGTAAAGGACCTGGAGTGTCTCCCGGCTGAACCGCCGGCCCTCGCACACCGCGCAGGGCACCCACACGTCGGCCAGGAAGTCCATGTCCATGCGATGGCTGCCGTTGCCCTCGCAGGCCTCGCACCGTCCGCCGCCCCTGCTTCCCGCGGGCACGTTGAAGCTGAAGCGGCCGGGCTTGTAGCCCCGGACCCGCGACTCGGGAAGGTGGGCGAAGAGGGCGCGGATCTCGTCGAACACTTTGATGTACGTGGCCGGGTTGGAGCGCGGCGTCCGTCCGATGGCGGACTGGTCGATGTCGATCACCTTGTCGAGGTGTTCGAGCCCTTCGATGCGGTCATGGGCGCCCGGACGGGCCTGAACCACGCCGTTGAGGTCCCGCGACAGGGACTCCCACAAAATGTCGTTGACCAGCGAGCTCTTGCCCGAGCCCGAGACGCCGGTGACGCAGACGAAGCGGGCGAGCGGGAACTCAACGGTGAGGTTCTTCAGGTTGTTGTGCCGGGCGCCGACGATCGTCAGCCAGTGGAGGTCGGTGCTGCTCTGAACCGCCGTCGCCCGACCATCGCCCGGACGCGGCTTTCGCGGCCGTCGAGAGGCGGACGGTCTGGTTGCCACGCTTATACGCGACACCGGACGATTCCTCGGTAAGAGGTGTTTGAGTGCATCCCCCTGCCCGCTCCTTTAGCCCTTACGATAACGCCGGCCGGCGCCTTGCGGCAACGGCCGCACGATCCGAGGGGCGGGGGCACATGTCCTCTGGACCCGGGTCTGCGATGACGAAGACCGCCGACCCACGTGCGCACTTCCGACGGTGCGATTTGCACCTTCGTTCCCGACCGTCCTCTCCCTTCCTTCGGGGGACGTGGACCACCCCGCGCCGTTGAGAACCGCCGGGCCTGCGATCGTTTCCGCTGTACGGTCTCGCACTCGATGCTATGCTGAGGTGCCTTGCGAGCCGGGGCACGCGGCCCGCGGCGCGGAGCGAGGAAGGAACACCAGCATGTCTGAACACGTGGCGACCATCGAGTGGGCCCGGCAGACGCCGGACTTCGACTACAAGACCTACAACCGCGCTCACACCTGGACCTTCGACGGGGGAACCCGCGTGCCGGCCTCGGCCGCGCCAGGCTTCGCGGGCGATCCGGCCTGCGTGGATCCCGAGGAGGCCTTCGTGGCCGCCCTGTCGAGCTGTCACATGTTGTTCTTTCTGGCCCTGGCGGCCAAGGCCGGGCACACCGTCGACCGCTACCGCGACGAGGCCGTCGGAGTGCTGGCCAAGGGCGCGGAGGGCAACATGATGATCACTCACGTCACCCTGCGCCCCGAGGTCACCTTTGGCGGGGCGAAGGCGCCATCCTCCGACGAAGTGCGCCGCCTCCACGACGAAGCGCATCACAAGTGCTTCATCGCCAACTCGGTGAGAAGCGAGGTGGCCGTGGAGCCGATCCTCTGAAGCAAGATCAACCTTGCGGTCTGGATGAGCGACGTGCGCGGCCTTGCAGTTACCGCTTCCTTACCCTTGACACCGCTGCGCGGCGTAAAGGGCAGGCGGGCGCGGCTCGGAAGGGCCCTGTGACACACGCTCTTAGTCACCCCCTGAACCAGACTTGAAACCCGGCAAAGTCACGCAGGTCGATGTCGCCGTCGTTGTCGGCGTCGAAGCGCTGGAGGCACGTTGTGGACGGGGGCGGCGAGATCAAGCACGCATAGAAGCCAGCGAAATAATCGGCCAGGTCCACGTCGCCGTCATCGTCCCAATCGCCCTTGCAGACGCCGGTCGCCTGGTCGCACGGCCATATGTTGAAGGGTGGCCCAGCGGGGCACGCGCAATAGTTGAAGCATTCCGCGCCCCAGAAACCCAGGAAACACTCGGTGCAGAGCCCATCGCCTTCCCATCCGTCGTTGCAGATCCCTTGGTCGATGTCGCAGTTCGCAGAGCAGTCCTGGCAGAATTCGCCAAAGCGCCCTTCGGGGCACTCGAGGACCAGCTCCAGGCTCGTGCTGGAGTAATCCACGTTATCGTTGCTGAGCGTGAGGTCCCAGACACCGGCGGTGGGAGGGCTAATACTGAAGAACTCGGGATCGTAGACGCGGCATGTAAAGCTGGTGCTGTTGAAGGAGACCGGATCCGTTGTCATCAAGATCTGCGGTGTGTTCCGCCGCCTAACCCTGCACTTGGCAGTCGGCCCAGTGATCCTGGTTGCTTGAACGACCACCGAACAGTAGGGGTTACTGCAAGTGCCCTTAATGACCACCGACGGTTCGAGGCTGATCGGCACGGGAGGGGGCGCCGCGAAGGCCGGGCCGGGAGCGATGCCCAGCGCCAGCCACGCCAGGCCGGCCAGGAAAGCGATGCCCGCCCTGGTCACCTCCGGGCCAGCGCCCGGCCGTCCGGGTACACGCCATAAGCGCGCGGGCCCGCGGCGACGCCCGCTTTCTGAGCCGCGACCGCCTGCCCCCGAAGGATGTAGTCGGGGGTGAGGAAGCGGATGATCTGCCCAACAAGCGCACCGCAGCCAACTGCATCGCAGAAGAGCCTGCGCCTCGGCCACTCCATCCGAGCGGCATCGCCGGGATGAGCGCGGGGCGTGCAAAACGCCGGTGGTCGGTATCACAACGATATTTCTCATGGATGTCTCCGATCGCTCCGCTTCCTGCCGGAGCCATCCTGCCATCCTGTCGCCAGAGCCGTCGGCGGTCGTTGGATCCCAACCGGCACTTCTCATTTGACCGTTTCTTAACACGACAGCGCTGGGTTCGTGCCGAGTTGCATCAGAGCACCGGGCGCAAGCCCGGATGTCCGTGGGCTTGCGCCCACGGCTCTGAAGCTGGCACGTGGCGCTGTAGTGTTAATCGACATGTTCGGCCCAAGCAGCGATTATACGGAGGCCGAGTCCTCGATGCGACTCTTTTCCCACGCTTGAGCATGTTTTTCGCGTTATTTCGCGCTTTTTCTTGAGGGGGCGCGATCGAGTGGCCCTTGATCGGGGACGCCCGTGGGCCGCAAGCGGAGGTACCGTCGCCGCCTTCCATGGACGTTCGGTGGGTCGACGTGATGCAGAAGCGATGCCCGCGCCCGCATCCGTGCGCCGTTGCGTTCAGGGTGACGAAGACGAAGGACGTAGGGCAGGTGCTTGCACCTG
>Ga0214472_10009721_pt1 | contig 10023 bp, 21 predicted proteins | sample RVTome_6_FD_207662 | JGI IMG/M metagenome (GOLD analysis project Ga0214472, IMG submission 207662) | Soil microbial communities from uranium-contaminated site in the Upper Colorado River Basin, Wyoming, United States - RVT140D175 | ecosystem: Environmental > Terrestrial > Soil > Contaminated >...
AACCTGAGCGACGCGAACCTGAGCGACGCGTACCTGCGCGGCGCGAACCTGCGCGGCGCGAACCTGAGCGACGCGTACCTGAGCGGCGCGGACCTGCGCGGCGCGAACCTGGGCGACGCGTACCTGATCGGCGCGAACCTGATCGGCGCGTACCTGCGCGGCGCGTACCTGAGCGGCGCGGACCTGAGCGGCGCGAACCTGAGCGACGCGTACCTGCGCGGCGCGAACCTGCGCGGCGCGAACCTGGGCAGCGCGCGGCTCGACACGGATGAGACGTACGAGTCGTACGTCTCATCCGTCGTGCCATCGCTCCTGACCGCGGGCGGACGGACAGTAGCGGAGGCCGCCGCCGCATGGGACTTCCACACATGGGGGTCGTGTCCGATGTCGGTGGCGTTCGGCGTGGCCTCTGAGTCCGACATCCCCGCGCTGCATCGCCCGAGGGCGCGGCAGTTCGTGAAGCTGTTCGACGCGGGGCTGGTCCCGCGACCGGAGACTACATGACCCCCGACCCGAAGGACGCCCCCGGCCCAGCCTACTACGACCCGCCCGACCCCGGCCCCTGCTGCCACGGCTGCGACGCCCCGCTCCTGCGGAGCGCCATCGAGAGGACCATCGAACAGCTGGCCGAGCGGCACGGCTACGAGGTCACCGGCGACATCGACGCGGCCATCGACGAGACGACCGAGAAGATTTTCACCTGGCGCGAGTGCGCCGCGTGCGCGGAGGAGAACCGATGAGCGAGCCCAAGACGAAGGCCCTGACGCGCTTGCCATCCGACGGGCCTACGGTCCCCGCGCGCTCGCTGGAGCGCCCGACGGATGAGGTCATCCGCCTGATGGACGCGATGAAGGACAAGAACCTGCCAGTTGAGGCGCTCGAAAAACTCGTGACGCTGCACGAGCGCATGAGCGAGCGGCAGGCGGCGCAGGAGTTCGCCGAGGCGCTGGCTCGGTTTCAGCAGGCGTGCCCGATGATTCGCAAGGCGCGCAGGGCGAATATCGCGTCGTCAGGAGGAGCAGGATTCTCGTACCGATATGCCGCCCTTGAGGACATCGCAGCGACGGTGCAGCCGATCCTACACGGCCTCGGGTTCAGTTACTCATGGGACACCGAGGTCAATGGCAAGATGATGACAGCGCGCTGCACGCTGCGGCACATCAACGGTCACGCGGTCACGTCGAGTTTCACAGCCCCGACGGAGACACGGGCAGGCATGAGCGAGCAGCAGAAGTACGGGTCGGCGCTCATGTACGCGAAGCGCCAGACTCTTATCGACGTGCTCGGTCTCACGACCTGCGACCCCGAGACGCCGGACACGCCGCCGCCGGGGGCGCTCGAACCGCTCACCGAAGATCAGGCCGCGAACATCGACGCGCTGATCGAGGAGACCGGCGCGAACCGGGCGCGGTTCCTGAAGCTCTACGGAGCGCAGAAGGTCGGGGAACTCTCACAGCACAACTATGGCGCCGCGCTCGCGGCGCTTGAGGACAAGAGGAGGAATGGATGAGGATCATTGGTCTCGAAGCGGAGAACATCAAGCGTTTGCGCGCGGTCTCGATAACATTCACCGATGGCGTCATGGTCATCGGCGGGCGCAACGCGCAGGGAAAATCGTCCTGTCTCGACGCCATCGCAATGGCGCTCGGTGGGAAGGATCTGGTTCCCGGCAAGCCGCTGCGGAAGGGCGAGGCCGAGGGGCATGTCACCGTCACCCTGGGCGAGCCCGATCCGCTCTACACCGTAACCCGCCGGTTTACCGCGAAGGGCACGACGAGCCTCGTGGTGAAGGCGGCGGACGGTTCGCGCCCTGCATCGCCGCAGTCGCTTCTCGACGGTCTGCTCGGTCGGCTGTCGTTCGACCCGCTCGCGTTCTCCCGGATGGAGCCGAAGGGTCAGGCCGAGACGCTGCGCCAGTTGGTCGGCATCGACACGACCAAAATCGACCAACAGATAGCAGCGGCATACGACAAGCGGACGGATGTTGGTCGCACCGTGGCGCGATTGAGCGGCGCGCTAGGCACCATGCCGCACTACCCCGACGCCCCGAAGGAGGAGCAGAGCGTGTCCGATCTGGCATCTCAGATGCGCGAGGCGACCGAGGCGAAGCGCGAGCGCGACATGTTGATCCATCGGGCCGAAGACGCGCGGTCTAGCATCTCGGTATACATGTCTCATATCGAGTCGCTCAAGGCCGCCATCTCGGAAGCAGAGAAAAAGATTCGTGTCGCTGAGCAGGGCATTGAGGACCAGACCAAAGCCGCTGAGGCGGCGGACTCTAAGGCCAAGAGCATCACCGTGCCTGACGTAGACGCGATCCAAGATCTGATCGCGGATGCGGAGGCGGTCAACAAGCAGATCCGGGAGAACGCGCAACGCGAGAAGGTGAAGAAAGAACTGCGCGACCACGAGGCCGCACACGCAGAACTGGACGGTGCCATCGACCGATTACGAAACGAGCGGCGCAAGATGATCGAGGATGCGAACCTGCCCGTAGAGGGATTGGCGCTAGATGAGACGGGGGTGACTTTCGGCGGGGTGCCGTTCGATCAGGCGTCTGCATCGGAGCAATTACGGGTTTCCGTAGCGATGGGCCTTGCCATGAATCCTAGGCTGAAACTGATACTCATCCGTGACGGGTCGCTGCTAGATGACGACAACCTCGGAATGATCGCGCAGATGGCAGAGGAAGGCGGTGCCCAAGTGCTCGTGGAACGTGTCGGCCAGGACGCGCATACGAGCATCGTGATCGAAGATGGTGAGGTGGCGTCATGAGGATCATCGAGTGTGATCAGGGCTCGGTCGAGTGGCAGCGCGCCCACGTCGGCAGGCCGAGCGCGAGCCAGTTCCACAGGATCATCACACCCAAGACCCGTAAACCGTCCGCGTCTCAGGACCGCTATCTAGCGGACATCCTCGCGTCATGGGCGCTCGATCTGCCGATGGATGATCGTGTCACGCAGTTCATGGAGCGCGGGAAGGATCTGGAACAGGCGGCGGTGGACTGGTACGAGTTCAACCAGGACCGCGACGCGGAGCTGATAGGCTTCGCGCTGCACGACACGCTGGACGCCGGTTGCTCCCCGGACAGGCTCGTCGGAGAGGATGGTCTGCTGGAAGTGAAGTGCCCGTCCGCGCCTATTCACGTCATGTATCTGCTCGGATTCGACAGCGTGATGAATGATTACCGCTGTCAGGCTCAGGGGCAACTCTGGATCACAGGTCGGGAGTGGATCGACCTGCTGAGCTACAACCCGTCGCTTCCGCCGGTGCTGCACCGCGTCGAGCGCGATGAGGAATTCATCTCGGCGCTATCGGAGCATGTCGAGGCGTTCTGCGAGCGCGTGGCCGAAGGCAAGGACCGCCTGCTCGCGCTCGGCCTGAAGGTGGCGGCATGACCGCGCGCTTCGTGGTCGTGATCCGCGGCGACATCAAGGCCGCGGTCCTCGAGGCGCACCTTCGCGGCATCCGCATCGCTGCTGGTTCGGTGACGGAGCGCGGGTACGTGGCGGCGCGCGTGGAGGCCGATGAGTCGGTGCTTGCCCAGTGGTTCATCGACGGCATCGGTGTTCCTGCGGAGTCTGGCGATCTGGTGACGTGGGTAGCAGCGGGCCGCCCGCTGGTGCCGCCGAGCATGGAGGAAAGTTATGTCTACCACTGACGACAGCGTGACCCATCAAGATGAGTTGGACGCATTGATCGATGCGATAAAGGCCGAGAAGCGAGCAAAGGAGGCCGGCAAGGAGCACGTCCGGCACCTTCTCGCGTGCTGGCTACCGGCATCGGACTGCATCGACTGTCTCGCCGCGGAAGGGTGGGCCGAGAAATGAGAGTCCAGCATCCCACCACGAAATGCCGTCGCTGCGAGGCCGAAATAGGTTTCTGTGAGACACGCAACGGGAAACTGATGCCCGTGGACGCTGAGAGTCTCACGGACGAAGACATCGAAATCATGGGTCGTGTCGTTGAGCGAGTCGATTACCGATACGGTGAGCATGTGAGCCACTTCGACACCTGCAAAAAGGGAGACTGAAATGACCATCATCGCCAGCATGTTGATCGCAGTTCTCGCGGCCTCGCCGGCGGCCGCGCCGCACGTTTTCAACTTCCCCGGCCAGAACCCCTGCGCCCCCGCCCCGGAGCGCCCCGCCGTCGGCCAGTGCGTGGCCGAGACCCTGGCCGACTCCGGCCCCGTGACAATCGAGGCGTGCCGTCCCGACGGTACGCGCGGGTCCGACACCGGCATCGTCCGCGCCGGCGAGCGCGTGATCGTGGACGCCGGTCGCCCGGTGACAATCCAGGCGTGCGGTAACTCCGTGCTCTCCCGGTGGGAGCCGCCGGTGCGGATTCTCTACTGCAACGAGGGAGACGAGGCCGCGTTCATGCCGCCGCCTGAGCGGAAGATGCCGACCGCCGCGAAGGTGGCGCTCGGTATAGTCGGTGGCGTAGTCCTGTGGATGCTGCTGCGGAATGACGATGACCACGAGCGCGCCGCGCCGCCGATGATGATGCCGCCGTGTCAGGGGCGGTACTGCGGGGGGGACTGATGAAGGTGCCCGAGACGGTGGCCTACATCTGCGCGCAGGAGCAGTGCTGCACACAGACACGACCGCGGCCAGGAAGTGGCGTCGGGACTAGCCACCCGGTAGATATTCCGCTCATCAGGCGTGATGCCGTGGTGGCGTGGCTGATGGAGTGCGCCGAGAGTCTGCTTCATAGGGCTCGTGAGGAGCGCGGGAGTACCTACGAGGCCATTCTTCGGTCTGAGTCGCAGGGTTGCTTTTTGGCTGCAGTTGCGCTGGAGAAGGGAGGGGACGATGAGTGAGCCGACGAAGACGCCGACGTGCGGACTCTGCGGGTTTCCAATGCCAAAGGGTGAGGAGATGTTTCAATACCACGGCTATAGCGGGCCTTGTCCTGTGGGTTACGGCGAGTCTCGTCCTGAGCCACCGTCGAAGGAGCCGACGAAGACGCCGCTTGAGCGGCTAGTGGAGGCAGCAGTTGAAGCTGCATGGTCACTGGAACGTCTACTTCACCTTGCTCCAGAGGACACGACGACAGAGGATCGCAGACAGGCGAACCTGAAGCGCGAGATGCTGATCGCCGCCCTCGCCGCGTTTGAGGCGGCGGAGCCGGAGCATTGCGAGGGGTGCGATGGAACAACTTGTGGAGCAACTTACTACGCTCACGCCCCGGAACCGTGTCCGGACGGCGAGACGCATCACCACATGTGCCCCGGCATCGGAGCGAGGAAGCCATGACCCGCCCGACAGATGAGGAAATCGCTGACCTGCTGCATGAGTGCGCCCTGAAAGTCCATTACCACCTATCCCCGAGCGCTCACCACAAACGGTCTGCGCGGCGGTCGTTAGGAGACTGCCCGGACAGCCTGTGCGCCGCCGCCCGCGAGGCCATCGCGGCGCTGAGGAGTGAGGCGAACGAGGCCCGCGAGTCCGTAGCCCTCGATGAGCACCCGGACGCGGCGAAGACGGTGAGGAGGGAGTAGCCATGACCGCCGCGCTGCTCGCCATCGTCCAATGACCCTACGCCCATGCTCCCTTAAAGAGGCTTGCGCTTTCGTCGCGCAATTCCATCGTCACCATGATCCGCCGCAAGGCCACAAGTTCAGTATGAAGGCTCTTGAGGGAGAACATGTCGTTGGGGTGGCTATCGTGGGTCGTCCTGTAGGGAGACACCAGGATGATGGCGATACTCTGGAATTGACGCGGTTATGCACGGATGGCACACCCAACGCCTGCTCGTTCCTGATCGGCAGGGTGAAACGCGCCGCCCGCGCTCTCGGCTATAAGAGACTCATCAGCTACACACTGGCATCGGAAGGTGGTGCAGCGTGGAGAGCGTCGAATATGGTAGAGGATGGGACAACGAGCGGTGGGGCGTGGTCCGGTACGTATGGCTCTAAAGATGTCCTCCCAGGATTCGAGAAAGTGCGGAAGAACACACATCCATTGCAGTTCAAAGTCAGGTGGAGCGTGAATCTAATGCTCGCCGTCGTGATCGCAGGGGTCACGGTGCTCCCCGTGTCCGACCCGCCCCCGCGATGCGACCGTGCCCATCAGCGGAGGCTAAGCGTGACCGCGCCGACCGTAGACGATGCCGTCTACGCGCTCACGGCGCAGGTGCGCGCTCTCGGGGGCGACACGCTCAAACTCACGAGGACCGCCGTGCGGCCCGGCTCGGGGCTCGCTGAGGGGTTCGGGTTTTCGTGTGGAGTCCAAGATGCCGATTAAGGAAAAGCCATATTTCGCTAGACATTTCCACGTGATCTGCGATGCCTGCGCGTTACCGCTCGGTCGCGGGGAGCACACTGCGGACGGAACCATTTTCTCCGACCGCGACGGCGCGGAACGCAGGGCTCGTGAGCACGGATGGATCTCCTACGGGTCAGTCTGGATCTGCCCTGGGTGCCAGAAGTTGACTCACGACTAAAGGAATTGCTGTCGGGCGGCGTGGCAGCGCCGGGTAAGGGTGCATTGATAGGGCTGGCAACCTAGCTCTGCCAGAGCAAAGGGAATAGGCCCGATGAAACAGTAGGTGCAGGGTGGGGAATCCTGCCCCGACAGCAAACAACGCGCCCACGGGCGCATGGAGGAAGCATGACGACAGTGACGATCCTGATCTTGGTGCTGTTCGGCGGCGGCGCGACGGTCGAGAGGGCGCGGACGGAATGGAACCCGTTCTCCGTCCACCGCTCGACCGACGGGGACCGAGACATTCAGTACACCGATTGCTCGTGGCCGAACGACTGCCAGGACGTCGGAGACAACCCCGGCACGGGGACGAACTGATTTTCGCCGCCCAATAGTGGGAGGCGGGACGCGGCGGGGTCACTTCCTGGAGGCCCCGCCGCTAACTCAAAGGAGATGGCATGAAAAAGTCGAATCGCGTGATCGTCAGGACGTACTCAGCAGGATGTTTCGCGGGACGGCTCGTCTCGCGTACGGGCAAGGAGGTCGTGCTGGCCGACGCACGCAGGCTGTGGTTTTGGTCCGGGGCGGCCAGCCTTAGCGAACTGGCGCAGCGCGGGACGAGCAAACCGTCCGAGTGCAAGTTACCCGTGGCGGTGAGCCGGATCACACTCACCGAGGCAATCGAGATCATCGACATGACGCCTGAGGCCGTGACGTCCATCGACTCGGTGCCAGTATGGACCGCGTAGGGTTCGGGTCCGGGTCCGGGTCCGGGTACGGGGACGGGTACGGGGAAGGGGACGGGTCCGGGTTCGGGTCCGGGTCCGGGGACGGGGACGGGGACGGGTCCGGGTCCGGGGACGGGTACGGGGAAGGGGACGGGTCCGGGTCCGGGTCCGGGTCCGGGGACGGGGACGGGGACGGGTCCGGGGACGGGTCCGGGTTCGGGGACGGGTACGGGGACGGGGACGGGGACGGGGACGGGTCCGGGTCCGGGGACGCATGATCTGCGAGACGTGCAGCGAGGAAGTCCAGAACCCCGTCGAAGGCGTCAACGTCCACACGGAGCGCGGCTACCAGTGGCACACCCGCTGCGCGCGGATACGGTTCGTGGACGGGTCGCCGGTGCTGGACGTGCCGTCTCCCGGCAGGATGATACCGGAGACGATCATGCGAGGGGACAGGAACCGCGGCGGCGCAAATGAAGCATGACCGGAAACACGATAACACACTTACCGTGTTTTTATGTTTCCAGTCAGGCCGACGCGCGAGACTCCGGGGACGCTGACGGGAGGGAGGGGTGAGGCTTCGATTGCGGTTCTGGCTGTTGGTGCTCGATCTGTTCGCTGCGTGCGGCCTGTTCGGGCGTGCGCCCTACCTCTGGGCGCTGCGCCGCGCGGACAGGCCCGACGGGAGGGAGGGGTAGTGGCATCGCCTTATAGCCGCGGCGCATCGTTTGAACGCAAGGTTGCGGAGTTACTCCGGGCGCAAGGGTACATCGTATACCGCTCGGCGGGCTCCCACGGGGCCTCGGATCTCATTTGTCTGCGGGCCAGACTGGGAGGTGGGGCTGAAGTCGCGTTCGTGCAGGCGAAGACGAACGGTGTCATGTCGCCCGCAGACCGCCGCGCGCTCGTAGAGGAGGCGCGCATAGCCGGTGCGATGCCTGTGATAGCCGACCGCCCGAAGCGCGGCGTCATCCGACTCCGGCGCGTGCTGATTGATGGGTACTCAAGAGGCCCACGGTGATGAGGCCACGAAGCAGTCTATTCGACTGGCAGTCCGACTCCGGCGACTCCAGCGACGCGGACGGCAGAGACGTTGACGCCCCCTGACAGCAAGGTTTGGTTGGGTTAGGTCCGGTTGGGTGGGGTAAGGTGAGGTCCGGTTAGGTGGGGTAAGGTGAGGTCCGGTTAGGTGAGGTAAGGTTGGGTGATGGTAAGGTGCGGTATGGCAAGGTTAGGTGAGGTAAGGTTGGGTGCAGGGTCGTGTTCTTTGGTGATGGTTGTTTCTTTCATTTTTGAGGGTGTGGAAAATGTCGATTCAGTCGGTGCGAGTTGGTCTGCGTGGTGTGAGTCCGCTGCTGATGCACGCGTACCCCATGGTGCCTGTCGAGGCATTGGAGAAAAAGACGAAGGAGGAGCAGGCTGAACATGCAGCCTACCGGGATGCCGTGAGTGGTGAACTGTACATCCCTGGTGTAGCAATTCAGCGCACTCTCATCAATGGCGCCGTGTACTCGAAGGGGAAGGGGCGGGCGAGTCTTCAGAAAAGCGCGGCGGCGTGCTTGATTGTGAGCCCGGAGGTCTGCCTGTTGGGAGTCAAGGATTATTCGATAGATGCCCGCCCGGTGGTGGTTCCTGCGACGAAGGGTCGCATCGTGAGGTATCGCCCGAGGCTGGATGAGTGGGGTGTCGAGTTCACGCTGGATTATGACGACACGTTGCTCTCGGTGGTGAGCGTGCGTCGGATCGTGGACGATGCCGGCCAGAGGGTTGGACTGTTGGATTTTCGGCCTGAGCGTAAAGGCCCGTTCGGCCGCTTCATGGTGACGTCCTGGGTTGTTTCCGATTAGGGCCCGGCGTGGTAGGGTTTGGTGGGGTGAGGTGATGTACGGTGAGGTCTGGTTAGGTAAGGTGAGGTCTGGTGAGGTCGCAACGCCGAAGGCAAGGACGATGACGCCCCCTGACCCGGTGCGAGAGTCAGGGGGCGCGTCCGGCCCACGGTGATGACCCGGAGGGGTGGGCGCGGGCCGGGAGGGTCTGCTAATCGAGTTGAGCGGCGCAGCCCATCATGGCCGATGCGATTGCACGGGCCGCGCTCTTGTGCATCGTGATTTCCCGTTCGACGTGCCGTGTTCCATTCTCGTAATCGACTCCGGTGATGATGCGAAGTTGCACGTCTTTGTTGACCTGCCCATCCTGCACTTCGATTTGTAGGTCCGCTGCGAGAGCAAACGTCGCCTTCATGTAGTGCTCCTTCTCGTGGTACGTCCTATGCGCCGGACGAGGCGTTGCCTCTATGTGAGGCCGTTCTGCACTGCCCCGCAATTAGGGCAGTAGAAGTTCTCCTTTGTCACGTGGAACAGGTCGCATCCGCAATTGCAGGTCCAGTGAGACGCTCCTCCAATGACGACATGTCCAATGAACCGACCACGGACAAGCGTGCATTTAGGACAGGCTAACCATACCGTTCCGTCCGGAGCAACACCAACCCACTCATGGCGGCAATCCAAGCATACGGCTGGTCCAGTGACGTGAGGGTCTGGCTTCCTACGTTTCCTAGCATCTTCCAGAGACACAACATTAGACACGTCAATCCTTCTTCGCGTCCTTCGCCTTCTTCTTGAGGCGCTTCCGCTCCATCTTACGCCACAGCTTCAGGCCGACCTCCACCAACATGCGGGCACTCGACTCGGACAACTCGTACTGATCGATGAGTACCGAGATAACCCAATCTCGGCGGGCCTTGTTGTCCGGCAATGCCCCGTCTGCGGCGGCCTTGATGACCAGAGGCAGCACGAGTTCGCGGACGCGCTTCCGTCGAGCGAGGATGCCGATGATCAACTCGATCATCCGGCCGATTAGCGGTG
>Ga0214472_10009722_pt1 | contig 10023 bp, 7 predicted proteins | sample RVTome_6_FD_207662 | JGI IMG/M metagenome (GOLD analysis project Ga0214472, IMG submission 207662) | Soil microbial communities from uranium-contaminated site in the Upper Colorado River Basin, Wyoming, United States - RVT140D175 | ecosystem: Environmental > Terrestrial > Soil > Contaminated >...
CTTGGTGTCACGGTGCACGAGTTTGATGCCGAGGATTTCCTTGTGGAGGATCTCGCGGTTGTAGAGTTCGAGGATGTCCTTGCGGCTGATCCAACCCACGAGCACGGGATCTTCGTTGTTCTTTACGACGGGTAGATCGTCGGCATCGGTCGAGCTGAGAAGGAGGATCGCGTCTTCGAGATTCTCGCGTCGTTGCAACTGCTGCTCGACCGGCCGCATGAGGTCGGCGGCCATGATGACGCCTCCGAGCCCTTGTTCCTGCACCATCTGCTTGATGTCGTGGATGTCGACGACGCCCTTGAGACGCCCGTGCTCGTCCACCACGAAGTAGCGGTTCTCCTGCCGCGTCAGGAAGCTCTCGACGATCGTCTCGAAGCTTGCGCGCAGCGGCAGGGTCGGGACCGTCGGATGCATGAGATCCTCCGCGAAATAGTCGCGCAAGATCGCGCTCTCGCGGCCGAAATTCAGATCGATGCCACGGCGCACGAAGCCGAGCGTGAACATGGATGCCGATGAGAGACGCTGGGCGACGACGACCGACGCGATGCATGCGGTCATCAGGGGCAGGATGATTTCGTACCCACCGGTCATCTCGAAGAGGATGAGGATCGCCGTGATCGGCGCGTGGGTAACCCCGGCCATCAGCGCTGCCATCCCGACCAGCGCGTAGGCCCCTGTGGGAGAGGCATGGGCGGGGAAGATCGTCCCCGCGAGTTCGCCGACCACGCCGCCGAGGGCGCCGCCGATCAGGAGCGTGGGGGCGAAGATGCCGCCCGTGAAGCCACTTCCGAGACTCAGCGCGCTGGCGAGCATCTTGGCGGCGATGAGGACGATCATGAGCTCGAGGCCCACTCCGCCCGAGAGCAGCTGGCTCGCCGGCTCGTAGCCGACGCCATACAGATGGGGCAAGCCCAGGAGAACCGCTCCACCGAGAATGAGCCCGCCGCCGCCCGCCTTCAATTCCCCGGGAATCCGGAGGCGCTCTCCCCACTGCTCCGCCTGATGGTTCATTCGCGTGAACAGGACGCCTACGGCACCGGCGACGGCGCCGAGGAGAAGATACAGGGGCAGCTCATAGGGCGAATGGAGCTCGTACGCCGGAACCAGGAAGGCGGGCGCGTCGCCGAGGACGGCTCGGCTCACGGCCGTGCTCAGGACCGCCGCCACGATGATGGGGCTGAAGGTGACGACGGCGAAGTCGCGGAGCACGATCTCCAGCGCGAAGATCGTGCCGGCGATGGGCGCGTTGAACGCGGCGGCGAGCCCGGCCGCCGCGCCGCAGCCCACCAGGGTGCGGACCTTCTCGGGCGAGAGGCCGAGTTTCTGCCCGACGAAAGAGCTCAGGCCGCTGCCCAGCTCGATGACGGGGCCCTCGGGCCCGAGCGAGGCGCCGGCGCCGATACTGAGGGCATTCGTCAGAAAACTGCGGATCGTGCCCCGGAGGGGGATCTGGCCATCGCGGCGCGCGACGGCGTAGATGACGCGGGAGACTCCGTGCTCACCGCTGTGGCCCGCCGGGAACACGCGGCTGAGGAGTGCGACGGCGATGCCGCCCGCGGCGGGGACCAGGAGCACGCGCCAGGCGGGGAGGTGATCGAGAGCCTTCAGGACATCGTGGCCATCGCCGATGGCGAAGTCGCCGATGGAATGATAGAGCGTGCGGAAGGCGATGACGCCCGCGCCGGTGCAGAGGCCGCAGATGCCGGCCAGGAACAGCACCAGGCTGTAGTCGCTGAATCCCATGCGTCGCAGGACGGCTTCGGCGGCGATGAATCCGCGCCAGCGCCGTGGGTCGCTCGACTGCGTTTCGGGAATCGACATGACGCCTATGAATAGCGGAGAAAGACCCCTGAGCCAAGGCCCAGGCGGCACTCAGGATTGCGGGCGCAGGAGGCCGAGGCCGTCGAAGCGGCTGGGGGCGAGGGGGAGTCACCGGAGGCGGGAGTCTTCGCTCCTGGGATCTGCGGCCAAGCGCAGCATCGCGCGGACCGCCCACCGCCCCACGGCGAATCCCGCGATGACGGCGCCCTGACGCATCGTCGGCCGGTCGAAGGGGAGCCGCGCCGGGCTCGATGCACGCGTTGGTCGACTGCAGGGCCTTGGACCTGAGCCGCTGAGTTTGCGCTCTGGGTGGCTTGCTGTATAGTTTCGCGCCGCGCCGTTTCGCAGAGCAAGACCCAGGGCCTCGTCCTTCCCGCCTCTGAAGGGGCAGCATGTCGCACGTCATCACAGAGTCCTGCATCGGCTGCCAGGTCTGCGCGATCAAATGTCCGACTGAAGCCATCACCGGTGGCAAGAAAGAACTCCACGTCATCGATCCCGCTCTCTGCATTGACTGCAGTGTCTGCGGGAAATACTGCCCCGTCGAGTGTATCTACGACGACGATGGGGACATGGTGAATAAGTACAAGCCGAAGGAAATGCCAAAGGCCGTCGTCGACATCGACGCCTGCACTGGCTGCGACTACTGCGTGACCGTGTGCCCCTTCGACTGCATCGAGTTGGTCGACGCCCCCGAGAGGGAGGCGATGGGTCTGCCGCAGTGGACCGCGATCGTTCACGAGAAAGAGTGCGTCGGTTGTCGCCTCTGCGAGCAAGTGTGCATCAAGGAGGCAATCTGGGTTCCCGAGTTCGTCGGCGGGAACCGGATCCAGAAGAAGTACTGGCCCGGTCAGGGATATCATGCCACCCGCTAAGCGACAGGTCTCATGAGCGAGCCGTCACAACCGAAGACTCCGGCCGGACCGTCCCGGATTCCGCCGTTTCAAGACCAACAGGGCCAGCCCGGTGGGTTCAAGGCGGTGCTGCAGCTATTCCTCGTTCCGCTGTCCATCGTGATCGTGGCGGGCGGCATCTTCCTGACGATGAACTTTCTCGTCGGCAACGAGAGTTCGCCCGAGGAGATCCTCGACAAGGTCGCGTCGGGCGACAGCCGGCGGCGCGGTCAGGCGGCCTTCGAACTCTCGCTGCGTCTCCGCGCCGAGCCCCAGTTGCTGGAGGATTCCGCCTTTCGCGCGCGCCTGCTCTCGATCTACGAGTCGAGCGAAGGCGGCGGCGCCGAGTTGCGGCGCTATCTCACTCAGGTTCTCAGCTCGGCGGAGTTCCCCGAGGCGATTCCGGCCCTGCTGCGGGCGACGGAGGATCAGGACGGCGAGACGCGGCTCTACGCCACCGCGGCGCTGGGCAATGCGGCGGCCCCCGAGGCCTTCGAGCGATTGGTGGAGCTGACGCGCGACGCCGACCCCGGCGTGCGCAGCGTTGCGGCGGCATCGTTGGGTAACTTCGGCGACGGACGCGCGATCGGACCCCTCGAGGCCCGCCTGAACGATCCCGCCGTCGAGGTGGCCTGGAACGCGGCAAATGCGCTGGCGCATCTGGAGAGCACGGCCGGCGAGGGTGTGTTGCGGCGGATGCTCGATGAAAGTTATCTGTCCACCGTCGCGGGCATCACGGATGAGCAGAAGCTCCAGGCGATGCTCGCGGCAGTCCAGGGTTTGACCAAGCTCGAGGCTGCGGCGCCGGATGCGGAGCGCCGATCCGGCCTCGAGGAGATCGCGAAGATGGCCCCCTATCCGGAGGTGCGTAACGCAGCGATGCGAGCGCTCCAAAGCCAGGAAGAGGGCTGATCTGGGCGTTTCATCCGACCACAAACGATTTGACCCGCGCTTTGGCAGGCGCCTATAGTCCCGCGGATTTTGTCCTGAGGGATTTGCCCGCCGAAGCACCCATTTCGCCACCAGTTCCTGGGCTTTCGAAACCATGACCGACACGCAGCAGCCCTCCGGGAGCGCCCCCGTGGCGCCCTCGCCGACGCGGCGCGCCGAGAGCATTCTGGACGGCTCCGGCCTGGCCGGAGTTCGTGACGAGACCGATCGCCGCGGCTTCCTCTCGTGGCTCGCGATCGGCTGGATCGCGTTCGCCGCCGGATTCGGAGCGCTCGGCAGCATTGCGATTCGCTTCCTGTTCCCGAACGTGCTCTTCGAGCCGCCGAGTAGTTTCAAGGCGGGTTTCCCGAGCGAGTACACCGTCGGGGTCGTCGACGAGCGATTCAAGTCGAAGTACGGCGTCTGGCTCGTGCGCGACGACGCCTCGATCTACGCGCTGAGCACCGTCTGCACGCATCTTGGCTGCACACCCAATTGGCTGGGCGCCGAGCAGAAGTTCAAGTGTCCTTGCCACGGAAGCGGCTTCTACATCACGGGCATCAACTTCGAGGGACCGGCGCCGCGCCCACTGGAGCGCCACAAGATCGTTCTAGGCGATGACGGTCAGCTCTTGGTGGACAAGAACTTCAAGTACCAGTTCGAGAAGGGCCAGTGGGTCAACCCTGACTCGTTCGTCAGCGCCTGATTTCTAAACGACACTCCACCCGAATTCTCGGAAGGCGACATGGCCAGCAAGTGGCAACGGATTCAAAAGTCCATCGCGCGCTCCCAGCTTTGGACCTCCTTCTTCCGTCACGGCTATCCCGATACGGATCGCAACCGCGTACTCGTCATCATGAGCAACGTCTTGCTCCACCTGCATCCCGTGAAGGTGCGCAAGTCGGGCGTGAAGATGAAGTACACCTGGTGTGCGGGCGGGCTGTCCTTCTTCCTGTTCCTGCTCGAGACCATCACGGGTCTCCTGTTGATGTTCTACTACAGGCCGACCATCGAGTACGCCTTCGTGGACATCATCGACCTGCGCGAGCAGGTGCCACTGGGCATCATGCGCGAGCTGCACCGCTGGGGCGCCCACGCCATGGTCATCGCGGTGTGGCTCCACATGTTCCGGGTGTTCATGACCGGCAGCTACAAACCGCCGCGGGAGTTCAACTGGAACATCGGCGTGATCCTGTTGGTCCTCACTCTCCTGCTCTCCTTCACCGGCTATCTGCTGCCCTGGGATCAGCTGGCGATCTGGGCCATCACGGTCGGTTCGAACATGGCCCGCGCGACTCCATTCCTCGGCCACGAGGGACCCGGGGCCGCGCTCTTGCGGGTGGGCGACGTCAATCTGGTCCACATCGGCGACGACGTGCGTTTCGCGCTCCTGGGCGGGCGTTTCGTGGGCGCCGGCACGTTGCTTCGGTTCTATGTGCTGCACTGCGTCGCGATCCCGCTGATCGCCGGCGTGTTGATGGCCATTCACTTCTGGCGTGTTCGCAAGGACGGCGGCATCTCCGGTCCACTGTGACCGGCTGCCATCGCCAAGGAGTGGCTGCATGCAGTTCCTGAAAGACATCATCAACAATCTCAGCCGCCCTGAGATCTTCATCACGCTCTCGACGGTCGCCTTCTTCGTGATGCTGCTCTCGCGGGCCGCCTGGAGCCGCATGAGCTTCTGGGTGGGCAATCTGCTCATCACGAGCTTCTTCGGGCTGAGCGCGCTGGATCCGAACTTCCGCATCATCATCACGAAGCCCGACAACGTGCCCATCATGATCATGGTGTACACGGTGTGGTGGTGCATGTGGTTGGCCATGAGCCAGGCTGTCGCGAACGACAGGCGCATGGAGATGGGGCTGCCGCCCGATGAGCAGGAAGACGGCGCGAAGAAGGTCTGGTGCTGGCCGGATCTGGTCTACATCGAGCTTCTTGCCATGCTTCTCGTGGGTGCCCTCTTGGTCATCTGGTCCGTCTATCTGAAGGCGCCGCTCGAGGAACCGGCCAATCCCCAGGACTCTCCAAACCCCGCGAAGGCCCCCTGGTACTTCCTCGGCCTCCAGGAGATGCTCGTCTACTACGATCCGTGGCTGGCCGGCGTGGTCTTTCCGGGACTGATCGTCGTCGGGCTCATGGCGCTGCCGTATATCGATCCGAATCCGCTGGGCAACGGCTACTTCACCTTCAAGCAGCGCAAGTTCGCGATCACGTGGTTCAACTTCGGTTTCATCGTCCTGTGGGTCGTCCTCATCTTTCTGGGCACCTTCCTTCGCGGTCCCAACTGGAACTTCTATGGGCCCTTCGAACTGTGGGATGCGCACAAGCTCGAAGTGCTCGTGAACATCAATCTGTCGGAAATGTTCTGGATAACCCTGCTCAACCAGCCGCTTCCGAATTCGTGGATCTTGCGCGAGGCCCCCGGGTTCATGGTCTTGATCGTCTACTTCACCGTCGGTGCGTACATTCTCACCCGGACCTACTTCAAGAAGTTCCACGTGCAGATGACCACGGTGCGTTACCAGATCCTGGTGGCGCTGTGGCTCATCATGATGGCACTGCCCATCAAGATGGTCCTGCGCTGGCTCCTCAATCTGAAGTACATCGTCGCCATTCCCGAGTACTTCTTCAATATCTAGCGGAGGCTCCGTCGCATGGCGCGCTCTAGAACGCTGCACGAGTACAATATCTCCGCGCTGAACAAGTGGTTCGCGGCGTTGTCGATCCTCATGGTCGCCGTCGTCATCGGCATGGTCATGGACGACTATCAGCGCAGCTGGAAGCAGCATCAGCGCGAATTCATGCGGATGGAGTGGCAGCAACTCGAGGCGGCGAAGAATGCGGCGCAGGAGGATCTGAATCAGGACCGCCTGCAGGAGGCGGAAGAGAAGGTCGCTGAGGCTCAGCTCGCGCTGGCGGAGCATCAGGGCGCCCTGGATCGGCTCGACGCCGATCTCAAGCGGGCCAAGGGCGATTTCTACGTGAAGGATCAGAGGGCGCGCTTCTACAAGGCCGAGTACGACGTCGTAAAATACGATCTCTACGCGGCCGACCGTTCCCACGACGAGCAAAAAGCCGAGAAGATCCAGGCGAAGCTCGCCGAGATGGAAGCCGAGCTCGAGCGACTCCGTCTCGAGAAGGAATCCGCAGCCGCCCGTCAGGCAGAGGTTGCGGGGCAGATCGTCGAAATCCGAAAGGATGTCGCGAAGGCACAGGACCGTGTGGATCGCTATGTGGGCGAGATCCAGAAGATGGACCAGAAGCTCGCGGCGTCCGGCCCCAATCTCTTCAACACGCTGCGCAACGCTCCCATGATGGAGTTCGTCGCGCCCTCGCTGAAGATCAATCAGATTCGCCCGGCCGGGCTGAGCTACAGCGTGAACTACGGCGTGACGGAGCGTGTCGACCGTTGCACGACCTGTCATCTCGGAATGGAACTGCGCAATTGGGAGTCGGCCGAAGAGCCCTACACGACACATCCGCGGCTGGATGTGTTCGTGGGTTCGTCCTCGCCGCACCCGAGCAGCGATTTCGGATGCACCGAGTGTCATCTCGGACGCCCTCGCGGCGTCGAGTTCTCCCGCGCCGCGCATACTCCGGCCAGCGAAGAACAAGCCCGCGAATGGGAAAAGAAGTACGGCTGGAAGGACATGCACCACTGGATGCAGCCCATGTCCGACTCGACCATGTACGAGTCGGGCTGCTTCAAATGTCACGCCGGCGAGCGTCTGATCCCCGAGGCACCGCGCTACAATGCGGGCCGTGAGTACGTCGAGTATTACGGCTGCTACGGTTGCCACAAGATCAATGGCTACGACGATCTACCCAAGCGTGGCCCGAATCTCAGTCGCGTCGCCGAGAAATTCACGCCTGAATTCGCGTATCGCTGGATCAACGAGCCCAAGGCGATTCGTCCACACACGACGATGCCCAGGATCTTTCACCTCGACAACGTGGTGGGCGGCGTCGAGGGAGACGACACCTACTGGGCGCGGCGCACGCAGGCCGACGTGAATTCGATCGTCGCCTATCTCTACGAGAAGTCCGAAAGCCGCGGCTTCGGCGGCCAGGGCGTCCCCTCTGGCGATGCCGCCAACGGCGAAGCGCTCTTCGACGCCGTCGGTTGCCGTGGTTGCCATCTGGTCGGCGCGGAAGAGGACTCCCTCGACGTGCTCGGCGTTTCGCCTCTGCAGTTCGGCCCGAATCTCGAGGGCATCGCCTCGAAGACGTCGGCGGAATTCATCGACGCCTGGATCCAGGATCCCCGCGCGTACGATCCGACCACATCGATGCCCGACCTGAGACTCACCAGCGGTGAGGCCGCGGACATCACCGCCTATCTCATGCAGCTGACGGCGCCCGACGACGCCCGCTACCAGAAGAGCCCCTCCGACCCGGCGATGGTCGACAACGCGCTCATGGACTACCTGAGCAACACGCAACCCGTCGCCGCCGCCAAGGCCCAGCTCGAGGCGCTCGACCTGCACGAGCGCGAAGTGCTCCTGGGTGAGAAGGTCATCGCGAAGCAGGGCTGTTACGGTTGCCATGTCATTCCCGGATTCGAGGCGACGCTGCCGATCGGGACCGAGCTCAGCGAAGAGGGCAGCAAGCAGCTGCACAAGTTCGACTTCGGCAACGTCCACGAGATCGAGCACAGCGTGACGGGCTGGATCCGTCACAAGCTCTTACAGCCGCGCAGCTTCGACATGGGCATGTACCAAAAGCCGCTCGAGAAACTCCGCATGCCCGACTTCGGCATGACCGAAGAGCAGGCTCAGCTGGTGCTCGGCAATGTGATGAGTTGGCAGAAGCACACGGTACCCGACGAGCGGCAGAAGATGTTGACGTCTCGGGAAGAACTGGTCGCCGCCGGCGAGCGATTGATTGCGCAGCGCAATTGTCGCGGCTGCCATCCCGTAGAGGGTCTGGGTGGTGCGATCGCGCAGTACATCGAGGACTCCGGCTACGCGCCGCCGAATCTCTACAACGAAGGGGCCAAGATCCAACCGGAGTGGCTGGCTCGCTTCCTCCACGCGCCGACGCCGATCCGCCCCTGGCTGAAGGTGCGGATGCCGAGTTTTCAATTCAGCGAGGAAGACATCGGTACCATCGCCAATTATTTCATGGCCGCGAGCAAGGTCCAGGACAAGCCCTATCCGCAGGCGGATCTGGGAAGTTATCCGAAAGCCGCTCCGGGCTCTGACTACTTCACGCTGTACAAGTGCCAGCAATGCCATCCGACGGGTCCCGCCACCGGCGAGGTCTCCGCGAGCGAGCTGGCTCCCAATCTGACCATGGCGAAGGATCGCCTGCGGCCCGACTGGATCGTCGCGTGGCTGACCGACCCCCAATCGCAGATGCCTGGCACGAAGATGCCGAGCTTCTTCTACGAGGACGGCGAATACTTCTTCGACGAGGCCCCGGATCACATCGAGGCGATTCGCGATCATCTCATGACACTCGACTAGGAAAAACTTCGCGATGCCCCGCGAGCAGGGGGGCGGACCCTCTGGAGTTTGCTTAGTTTTGCCGGTCGACAGCACACGGAACACGAACCCCGACCCGGTGTTGAATGGCCGGAGTCGCACCCAACCCACGAGGAGTGGAGTCCATGAAGATCAAGACTCTGACCATTCTCGCTCTCTGCTCGCTGATGGCCAGCGTCGCGTCGGCCGCCAAGTACGAGATTGTCGCCGTCGAGGACGGTGGATCCCTGACGGGGCAGATCACGACCAAGGCGGCGGCGAGTTCGACCGCGATCGAAACCACGAAAGACCAACAGGTCTGCCACGCGAGCGTCCCCGACGAGAGTGTTGTCGTGGGCGATGGCGGTGGCCTGGCCAACTGCATCGTCTACTTCGTCGAGGTGGCATCAGGCAAGGACCCCGCGTCGATGCCGGCCGCCGAAATCTCCAACAAGAACTGCCGCTACGTGCCCCACGTGCAGGGGATGATGGTCGGAGAAAAGTTGGTCATCAAGAATGAGGATCCCATTCTGCACAACACCCACACCTACGATGTCGACGACAAGACGGTGTTCAATCTCGCGCTGCCCATCCAAGGTCAGACCATCAACAAGCCCATGAAGAAGCCGGGGCTGGTCCACGCCAAATGCGACGCCGGCCACACGTGGATGGATGGCTACGTCTGGGTCAACGAGAATCCCTACTATGCGGTGACCGACGCCAATGGAGCGTTCGAAATCACCGACGTCCCCGAGGGCGACTACACGGTCGTCGTCTGGCACGAGAAGTTCGGCAGCAGCGAGCACGAGGTGGAGATCGTTGGCGGCGACGCCACCAAGTTGAGCGTCAGCGTGGGCAAGTAGGACGAAAGAAACAGGATTGATCGAATGATGGAAGCGCCCCCGTCCTGCGAC
>Ga0214472_10009724_pt1 | contig 10023 bp, 13 predicted proteins | sample RVTome_6_FD_207662 | JGI IMG/M metagenome (GOLD analysis project Ga0214472, IMG submission 207662) | Soil microbial communities from uranium-contaminated site in the Upper Colorado River Basin, Wyoming, United States - RVT140D175 | ecosystem: Environmental > Terrestrial > Soil > Contaminated >...
ACGCGCGTTCCTCACCCACCTCGCCGTCGAGAGTCATGTGGCAGCCTCGACGCAGAATGGCGCCTTGAATGCCCTTCTCTTTCTCTATCGCCACGTCCTCAAATAGCCTTTCCCAGACCTCGGTGAGTTCGAACGGGCAAAACGTCCCCGACGTTTACCCATCGCGAATATCTGGGGTCAGATCTTTAGTTTGTAGTTATCGGCTACAAACTAAAGATCTGACCCCAGACGGTGTGCGTGGGCCCCAAGAATAGCAAAATATGGGTGACCAATCTGCCGGCGTTGACGCCGAGACAAGGGGTGAGCATTTACCAAAAGCGTTGGGCCATAGAACTCGTGAATTGGGAACTCAAATCGGGCTTGGATCTGGGTCCACATCAAGTCAGTGGGGACGAGAAGCGCAGCATGAACGCCGTGGGGATCGCGGTGCTGGCCTACTTGTTCTTGCTTCGGGCGGGTCATCACGAGATCACCCCGGGTCAATCCTGGAGCATTTTTCAGCTTCAGCCTACGTTGCAGCTACGGGCTATGACCAATCAGGTTGAGCACCATATCAAAGTCAAGCTGGCCAGAGGCCGTAAAGCAGCCTAATATTTCGCTTTAGGGCGATAAGGTGTCCGCCTTCGAATCCCAAGAGGGCTGGCAGGCCGCGGTGGCCCTCCGCCAGTACGATGATGTGGGCAAGCAACGCGACCTTGAGGTGCCGGGTTTAGACCGCTATCGCGAGCTGCTCGTGGCACTGCTGACCGGTGGCTAGGGGATCGGCCCGACTAAAGTCCTTCGACCCCGAGGCGCCCGCCGCCAAGGTCAGCCTCACCATGCCAATCAGTGCCCGCTTCGCCTCTTTTACCACGTGCTTTCTCTCCCGAAGAATGTTGTTGATTCATGCGTTTTTCCTCTCCTCGGACCCTCTTGGGGCGTTTCACAGACGATTATGGGGCGATAGGTCTTTATGATCATCAATGATTGTGACCTTTGCCAATGACACAAAACGGTAAAAAGGTTGAGAGGTATGACTCTGGCCTAAGCCAGCAACCTTCGTCAGGAGGCAGATGTAGTACACGATAACTGGATCAGAGTTCTACGACGGAAGCCCTATCAGGCGAGCTACATTTTCATGAAGGTATGGCAATGGGGTATATCTCAGGGCTGCACAGGAAGCGCAGTGTTCTCGGCTTTGGTACACTGCTGATGTTAAGTTTAATTGTCTGGCAAGGTCTACTGTATGGGCGCTCGCATGTTTGGCACGGTTTTGCCATGCAGCCGCCAAAACCAGCCGCCGACTTTACTCTCACTGCCCATACTGGCAAACGTGTCAGTCTGCACGATTTTCGTGGCAAGCTGGTCTTGCTCTATTTCGGGTATACGTTTTGCCCCGGTATTTGCCCCACCACGCTGGCCAACGTGGCACAGGTATTACACCAGTTCGGCACCAAGGCAAAGCAAGTACAACTCCTGATGATCTCCTTGGATCCGGAACGCGATACTCCGGAAAAACTCGCGGCCTACGTCCCCTACTTTCACCCCTCCTTCATAGGGCTGACTGGCTCTGTAGAAGAGATTGCAGCGATCGCTCCTCTTTTTGGTATCTACTACGAAAAGCAGGCGAGCACCGATGCTAGCAGCTACTGGGTAGACCACAGCGCGACGCTGATGGTCATTGATCAGCATGGCATCATGCAGTTGCTCATTCCCTTCGGCACCGCAGTACAGGATATGGCGACGGATTTGGCGTTTTTGCTACGGGCAGTCCCGCCAGAGTAGAAATAGCCTCTGCGATGTGCCGCAGGTAAAACGCCGCGCGACGGAAACCGTGTTCTCACAGAATGAATAAGGAAGAGAGACGCATGCATCGGCCATGGTTTTTGGGCCTGGGATGGGGACTGCTCTTGCTAGCGGTCCCCTACGATGGCGGGTTGGCATTGGCTGAGCCCAGGGTGACCGTGCATACGGCCTGGAGCCCGTCCATGCCGCCGGTCGCTTCCACGGGAGCCTTTTACATGATCATCCGAAATAATGGGAACGAAGGGGAGCGATTGCGCGGTGCGCACTCCCCAGCTTGCACGCGTACTGAAGTGCACGAATCATACGAGAAAGCGGGGGGAGGCATGGGGGCTATGGGCATGCGGCCGGTGCCGGGCGGCGCCGTCGACATTCCGGCGCAAAGCCAGGTGGAACTCAAAGTAAACGGTCTCCATCTTATGTGCCTTGGCAAGCGCCTGGCATTTACCAAAGGGGCCCAGCTGCCCCTCACGCTGCAGTTCGAGAGCTCTGGGGAGTTCCCCGTGCTTGTGCACATTCGTGAGCCGTAGAGACCCTGGTGTGGCAATGGCCCGAGGCAGGAGTGGAGTATGGATTCTGGCAAGTATCGCCTCTCGCAGTGGTGGCAAAGCCACCATAAGAAAGTCATCGTCATAGGGGTCGTGGCCTGGGTCATCTTCATCACGCTGGTCTATCACCGGGTCAGCGTGCGGAGAGATGACGGCCTGGCGGCCTCAATCTTGCCGGTAGGCGGGCTGCCAGTGACGTGAAACCTCACGCTGCCCATTGCCTGTCAGGCAATGCATCACCGTGCGAAGCAAGGGACGAATCTGGATGGCCCCATTGCTGGCGGCATCGCCGAGTATCAAAAATTTAGCGGTTGGCCTGAATTAAAGGAGGCGCTCATGGCCGGGAAGATCCAGGCGGCCTATATGCTCGCGCCTATGGTCATGGACCTGGCGGACAAGGGGGTGCCGGTAAAGATCGTCGGGTTAGGCCACCGCTCGGGGGCCGTCATTATGGTGAAAACAGACTCCCCCTATCGAACATTTGCAGACCTCAAGGGGAAACGGATAGCCATCCCTAGCCGGTTTGCCGTCGATCATATTTTTGTCAGGAAAATCATGAAGCAGTACGGCATGACCACAGCTGACCTGGACATGATCGAAATGCCCCCTCCCGACATGCCAGCGGCACTCTATGCCGGGGCGGTGGAGGCGTATGCCACCGGCGAGCCCTTTGGCGCCGTCTCACAGAAGGCGGGCTACGGGCGCCCCTTGTACATGACGCGCGATCACTGGCCCAACTATCTCTGCTGTGTCCTGGCCGTACGCGAGGAGCTGATACAGAAAGATCGTCCGATGGTGCAGAAGTTAGTCAATCATATTATGGCGGCTGGGGTCTGGCTCGATTCCTCCCCGGCTCATCGCACGCATGCCGTGGAAATCGCGGCCGGACCGGAGTTTTTCAATCAAGACCCAGAAGTGCTGAAGTTTGTCATGCGCAACCCCCCTGATCGGGTCACCTATGGAGACTTGCGGATGATTCGTCAGGAGTTTGAAGAACTGGTGGAATTCTCGCTCGACGCGGGGATTCTCAGCCGTCCTGTAGCCTATGAAAAATTTGTGGACGAGAGCTTTGTGCGAAACGTCAGGTCAGTGGAGATTGTCCTCGATGCACGATAGAATCGGGTCTTTCCTTGCCGTGGCTGTGATTGTCTGTGGTGTGACGCTGTGGTGGATCGCCGTCCGTCTCAGTGGCAGCCTCATTTTCCCGACCCCCTGGCAGGTCGTCTTGGGGATAGTGCAACTGCTCCAACAAGGCGTCCTGCTAAAGCACGTGGCGGCCTCGCTCTTTCGCGTGACCTATGGCTATCTGCTGGCCGCCACGCTGGCGATTGCGCTCGGTTTGCTCATGGGGCGTTTCTCCAGAGTCCATGTGGCCTGTAATGCCCTCGTGCAGATCCTCCGACCGATCTCCCCTATCGCCTGGATTCCCCTGGCCATCTTGTGGTTTGGGGTCAGCGACGTGTCGCCAATCTTTCTGATTTTTTTGTCGTCCTTTTTCCCGATGGTGGTAGGGACGGTAGCCGGGGTATTGACGATTGATCGGCAATATATCTGGGCGGCCGAGAATTTTGGTATCTCCGGCTTCAAGCTCCTATGCTTCGTGATCTTTCCAGGGGCCTTGCCACAAATCATCACAGGCATGCGGATTGGCCTTGGGGTGGCCTGGTTGGTCGTCGTGGCAGCGGAAATGATTGCGATCAATTCCGGCCTTGGCTATCTCATTATCGATTCGCGTAATGCTGGCAATCGGTACGATCTGGTCATCGCAGGTATGGTGATTATTGGCGTGATCGGACTCCTATTGGATCGTCTTATGAGCGGCCTTGAGAGGCTGGATGAGGTGCAGTGGCGGTATGGACGCTAAGATCAGTGTGATAGATATCTGGAAAGCTTTTCCCACGCCCAAGGGGCCTCTCCCAGTGCTCGCAGAGGTGAATTTCACCGTAGCGGAAGGGGAATTCGTGGCGTTGGTCGGGCCCTCAGGGTGTGGCAAGACGACTCTCTTGCACATCCTCGCCGGCTTCGTGCATCCTGATCGCGGGGAAGTGCGAGTGGATGACAGGCCCATACAGGGGCCGAGCCGCCAGGGCATTTATGTGTTTCAGCGCGGCGCCATTTTCCCCTGGCTAACGGTCCAGCAGAATATGACACTTGTGCTGAGCGACCTCCCGCCGACTGAGCGCCAGCGCCTTGCTGACGAGTATCTGGAGCTGGCAGGGCTCGAGGGATTCGGGCGCGCCTATCCGCACCAGCTCTCAGGCGGCATGCTGCAGCGGGTGGAACTGGCGCGTGCCCTGGTGACTCGTCCAGAGATTCTCTATCTGGATGAACCCTTAGGGGCACTCGATGCCCTGACGCGCCTGCGTATGCGCATCGAGTTGCGGCGCTTGCTGGCGCATGAACGCTGTACGACGTTGATGGTCACGCATGACGTGGAAGAAGCCCTCGATCTCGCCGATCAGGTGATCGTGTTCTCGCCGCGACCCGCGACCATTCAGTCGACCATGTCGGTGCCGTTTCCCCATCCCCGCCCGCTCATGCACCGCGCCATGCTCGACTTGAAGCAGCAGATTCTCCAGGGGTTAGGCGTGGAGGACAGTGAGGCTCCTACGGCCGGTGTGCCTCTAGAGAATCCCACCAGGTCGCGAGTGCTCCGCCCGCGCGCCGGCCGAGCACGGGCGTACGTGCGTTCTGCCGTGCCTTCCCCCACAGCCGCAGTCAGTGCCGAGTGCTTCGACGTCGTGGTCATCGGTGGAGGGCCTGGTGGGGCGAGTGCAGCCACGCTCCTGGCAGAGCGCGGGCTTAAGGTGGTGCTCCTAGAACGGCAGCGTTTTCCACGTTTTCATACCGGTGAGTCGTTGCTGCCGGCGCTGTGGGAACTTTGGGATCGCCTGGATGTGACCGCGGAGATTGAAGCGGCGGGATTTGTGCCAAAGCAGGGGATCATCTTCAGCATGACGCGAAGTGGGGAGGAAGTGGCGCTTCTCACCGCGGAATACCCAGAGTACTTCCCACGAACGTATACCTATCATGTCGAGCGCTCGCGGTTCGACCAGATTCTGCTAGACAATGCCCGACGCAAAGGGACCGAAGTCCGCGAAGGCTGGAGCGTGCAGGAGGTGCTCTTCGAGGCAGGCCGGGCGCGCGGCGTGCTGGCTAGCCCGCCCGACGGCGCACCGCGCTCCATTCTGGCTGATGTGGTGGTGGACGCCACGGGCCGCGACTCTCTGATCGCTCGCCGGTTGGGCTGGCGCCGACCGGATCCAGCGCTCAACAAGATTGCGCATTTCACCCATTTTACTGGCGCCGGTCGCCGTAGCCCCCTGGAGGGCTTTCCAGAGCAGGATATCCTCATCGAGGCGACGGTCACCGAGGTGCACATCGTCGACGATGGCTGGCTGTGGTACATTCCGCTGGCGAACGATGTGGTAAGCGTTGGTGCAGTCTTGGATGCCAAGGCCGCCGGCCAGATGCGAGGTGGTCCACAGGAACGCTTCAATCATGCTGTGGCAGGGTGCCCAAAGGTGAAGGATTGGCTGCAGGGGGCTCGCCCGCTGATGCCAATGCAGACCATTAGCAATATCGCCTATATCAACGATCGCTTCATCGGTCACGGCTTCGTACTCGTTGGCGACGCTGCGATGTTTGTGGACCCCATCTTCGCCTCTGGGGTGACCCTGGCCATCCGCAGTGGGATCTTCGCGGCGGATTGCATCCTGGACGCTTTTGAGCGGCGAGACTTCAGCGAGGACAGTCTGAAGCCCTACGAAGAGCGGTTCCGGGTGCCAATGAGTCGGATTTTCCGTATGATCAACAACTGGTATGAGCTGCTAGATCGTGAGGATGGTCGCAACCTAATTCTGCGGTCCCGGCATACCCCGTTGCTCCGCGAACGGCTGATTGTGTTGCTCTCCGGTGGCTATGACAAGATGGATCTCGAGTCTTTCCTGCTGACTGCCAGTCAGGGGTAGGGTGACCCCGCGACCTCTTCACTGCCCCCATACGTGAGACGACTTGTCGCATTTGAACCCTTCCATTCATCGTCAATTTCAGGCATCATAGCAGGGTCGGAAGGGGGGAGCGTTACATTCGGGGGCGTCGCTAAAAATGGCTTTCTATGAGGTGTCGGATGACGTGCTGGAATTGCTCCGTCGTCGAGGACGGGTGACGTACCGTGCCCTCAAAGTCCAGTTTCAGCTCGACGATGAGCCGTTGGTTAGGCTACCCAATCTCGGTAAGAATGACGGCGAACAGGTATAATGATTAGCGGTAGCTGCTCCGTCACCATGCCCCGTGAAACGGCTTATTGCCATTGTCCAAAGTCTACAAATGTACAGGAACACGATATGCAACCCAGACTATCCCTTCGTATGCTGGTGCTGGCCCTTACCACGCTGGCCGTCGGCGTTTCCCTTTTCTGGATGACTGAAGTATCCTCGGCAGAACAGACTGTCACCGTGTACAAAGATCCCACTTGAGGATGCTGTAGCGCGTGGGTGGGTCACCTACACGAAGAGGGTTTCGCTGTTAAAGCAGCCGATGTGACGCAGACTCAACTGATTGCAGTCAAGGATCAGCACAGCGTCCCGCAACGCCTGCGCTCTTGCCATACCGGCTTAATAGAAGACTATGTGATCGAAGGTCACGTTCCAGGCAGCTTGATTGCACGTTTGCTCAAGGAAAGACCGGATGTGATGGGGCTCGCCGTGCCGGGCATGCCGATCGGCTCTCCCGGTATGGAAGGCCCCAATCCCAAGCCTTACGACGTTTTCTCATTCGATAAGCAGGGTCGCATCCAGGTTTATGAACGCATTAATCCCTCTCAATAGGTGTCGTGTGTTGCCGGCATGAGAGCACAGGCTACCTGGGCACTCAGGTGAGCATGAGCTGACCACCAAGGAGGTGTAAAGCACGATGGAACACTGTTGTAATCACAAGACGGAGGCGCTTGCAGTGCTCCGAGAACGCCAACAGGGCGTGCTCCAGCTCGTCTTGGCGATCAATGCCGTCATGTTCGTGGCGGAAGGCACTGCGGGTCTTGTGGCTCACTCAACGGCCCTCTTAGCCGACTCCCTGGATATGTTGGGGGATGCCTTTGTCTATGCGCTGAGTCTTTATGCGCTGCACCGGAGTACACGTTGGCGCGCTGGTGCGGCATTGACCAAGGGCGTCATTATGGCAGCGTTTGGTATCGGAGTCGTTATTGAGGCGGTGTTCAATCTGTCAGTTGGCGTCGTGCCGGAAAGCAGTCTGATGGGCATGTTCGGCATCCTGGCACTGGCGGCGAATGTGAGTTGCCTGTTCCTGCTGATGCGTCACCGGAGCGATGATCTCAATATGCGCTCCACGTGGGTGTGTTCTCGAAACGATGTGATCGCCAATGGCGGCGTGCTGCTGGCGGCTGCCGGGGTGGCGATGACCGGGACGGGGTGGCCGGATATTCTGATCGGATTGGTGATTGCCGGTTTCTTTCTGTGCTCCGCCTGGGGCGTCATGCGGGCCTCTCTGACGGAATTCCGCACTGGTGTTCCCACGACAATCTAACTTTGCGCGTCACAAGGTGGCGATCATCTGTGTTGGCCGCGAGGCTGGCTCGGAGATAGGGCAAATTAGCTCTTTTATCGGGTTTTTCAAGATCGAGGTATTGAAAGCATTGGACTTGTTGAACCCAGTAGGGAGTCTACGAGCTGAGTGACCCCCTCTGGTGGGGTATCGCAGCCTGTCCAAGCGTTGCCAAAAGATCGCGTCTGTGGTAATGCTACCCATGAGGCGCCCGCCCATCGGATCGTCCCGCCTCATGAAATGGTGGCATGTTGGCCGGGCCGGGATAGCCCCCAATCTTCGACATCGTATGCAGGAGTGACAGCAGATGAACGACACTGACGAAACCCAGTTGTCCACCCACGCGGCGCCGGGACGAGAGTACGACGCCATCGTCATCGGCGCCGGGGTTTCCGGCCTCTACCAGCTCTACAAGCTGCGCGAACTCGGTCTGAAGGCGCTGGTGCTCGAGTCCGGCACCAATGTCGGCGGCACCTGGTACTGGAACCGCTACCCCGGCGCGCGCTTCGATTCCGAAAGCTGGACCTACGGCTACTCATTTTCCGAGGCGTTGTTGCAGGAATGGAACTGGACCGAACACTTCGCGCCGCAGCCCGAAACAGAGCGCTATCTCAACTACGTCGCCGACAAGTTCGACCTGCGTCGCGACATCCAGTTCCACAGCCGCGTCAGCGCCGCGCACTATCGGGAAGCGCCGCGCGGCTGGGACGTCACGCTGGAGGATGGCAGGCGCTACCACACCCGCTTCCTGATTACCGCCATTGGCGTGCTCTCGGCACCGACGATGCCGCGCATTGCGGGCGTCGAGACGTTCAAGGGCCAGTCCTGCCATACCGCGCATTGGCCCAAGGAACCCGTCAACTTCGAGGGCAAGCGTGTCGCGGTGATCGGCACGGGCGCGACCGCCGTGCAGACCATCCAGACCATCGCCAAGGACGTCGGCCACCTGACCGTGTTCCAGCGCACCCCTAACTGGTGCGCGCCATTGCATAACGCCAGGATCTCCGAGGACGAGATGCACCAGATACGGGCCCGCTACCCCGAGATCTTCGCGCGCTGCCACGAGACCCCAGGCTGCTTCATCCATAGCCCCGATCCGCGCTCCGCCCTCGAGGTGACGCCTGAGGAATGCGAGGCGTTCTTCGAGAAGCTCTATGGCGAGCCCGGCTTCGGCATCTGGCAAGCCAACTTCCGCGACATCCTGGTGGATCGCGAAGCCAACGCCCTCATCTCGGATTTCGTCGCGCGCAAGATCCGCCAGCGGGTGAAGGACCCCGCGGTGGCGGAGAAATTGATCCCGAAGAACCATGGCTTCGGCACCCGCCGTTTGCCGCTCGAGACGCACTATTACGAGGTCTATAACCAGCCCAATGTCAGGCTCGTCGATATCAACGAGACGCCGATCGAGTGCATCACGCCGGCCGGCATCAAAACCAGCGATGCCGAATACGCGTTCGACCTCATCATTTACGCGACCGGCTTTGACGCGATCACCGGCAGTTTTGACCGTATCGAGATCAGGGGCGTCGATGGACGCCGGCTGAAGGACGCTTGGCAGTCTGGGCCACAGACCTATCTCGGCGTCCTGGTCGAAGGCTTTCCCAACCTGCTGATGGTGATGGGTCCGCATGCCGGGCTCGGCAACTTTCCGCGCGCCGCGGAATACAGCGTCGAGTGGGTGAGCGGTCTGATCCGCCATGCCTGCGACCACGGCCTGACGCGGATCGAGGCCACTCAGACGGGCACGGCAAGGTGGACAGACCACGTCAAGACGCTCGGAGAGGGGCTGCTGTCCAACGAGGTGAACTCGTGGATGACCGGCGTCAACAGCAATGTCGAGGGCAAGCAGACGCGCAAGATCATGCGCTACGGCGGCGGCTACCCCTCCTATCGCGAGCACTGCGATGCGGTGGCGGCGGACGGCTACCACGAGATCGACCTGGGTTAGACGCAGGCGAACCCGCCAGGGGGCGGCGCAAAGGCATGGCGCCGCCCCGGCTCAGACCTAACCATTACCCATAAATCTATTCTCAAAACCGGCATTGAGCAGGTGCAAACCGCGAAAAAATCCTTTACCTTCCGCTGAATACGTGCCCACAGGACAACGCGCACTTCAGGGGAGGCTCTCGGA
>Ga0214472_10009725_pt1 | contig 10023 bp, 13 predicted proteins | sample RVTome_6_FD_207662 | JGI IMG/M metagenome (GOLD analysis project Ga0214472, IMG submission 207662) | Soil microbial communities from uranium-contaminated site in the Upper Colorado River Basin, Wyoming, United States - RVT140D175 | ecosystem: Environmental > Terrestrial > Soil > Contaminated >...
GTCAGGTTTTTTCTAGTCGCTAACCAGTCAATTCCCTTTGTTCGGTTGGAGACACCTTCAATCTGTCGGTGACCAATCGGCCGTCGGCGGCCGGGATCCGTGCACCCTTCCTTAAGGGGTGCGGGAAATTCCGCGTGGAACAACCCACTGCGCGCGCTTCAAGTACCATCGCTACTTCCGGTGAGCGAAATTAACCAACTGCTTCAGGCCCGGCTTCAGCCGGGCAGGAGGCGGGTTGCAAGCCTCGATCGCGCATGAGGCCGATCGGGGTCCTGTGCCTCGCGACTCGAAGCAAGTCGTGAGATCATACGCAAAATGAATGACTTAAGCAAGGCTCGCGCGACCCTGCTCGAGGTCGGCGAGGAGGCCGAGGCGCAGCGCATCGACAATTTCCTGATGCGCCGCCTCAAAGGCGTGCCCAAGAGCCACGTCTACCGCGTGCTGCGCAGCGGGCAGGTCCGGGTCAACAGCGCCAGGGTCAAGCCCGATTACCGTCTCAAGCCCGGTGATCGGGTGCGCGTACCGCCGGTGCGGCTCGGCAAGCCTGCGATGCGACCGGCCGCGCGGCCGCGTGAGCTGCCGATCGTGCACGAGGACCAGTGGCTGCTGGTCGTCGACAAGCCGAGCGGCGTCGCCGTGCACGGCGGCAGTGGCGTGAGCTTCGGCGCGATCGAATCGCTGCGCGCGGCGCGCCCGCAAGCCAAGTTCCTCGAGCTCGCTCACCGCATCGACCGCGACACTTCCGGCCTGCTGATGATCGCCAAGCGGCGCAGCGCCCTGGTCGAGCTGCATCGCATGTTGCGTGCCGGGGAGGTGGAGAAGGTCTACGTGGCCGTCGCGAAGGGGCGCTGGCGCGGCGGCGCACGCGAGTTGCGGCAGTCGTTGCACAAGTTCGTCACCGCCGCAGGCGAGCGCCGGGTGAGCGTGCATCAGGACGGGCGCGATGCGCTGACCCAGGTGCGCCCGCTTGCCGCAAGCGACGCGTACAGCCTGCTCGAGCTGCGCCTGCTGACCGGGCGCACCCATCAGATCCGCGTGCATCTCGCGCATGCCGGACACCCGATTCTCGGCGACGACAAGTACGGCGATTTCGAACTGAACCGGGTTCTGGCGAAGGCGGGCGTGAAGCGCCTGTTCCTGCACGCCCGGCGGCTGGTGCTGCGCCACCCGCGTTCGGGCGAGCGGCTGCGGCTCGAAGCGTCGCTTCCGGCCGATATGCAGAAGTTCGTGAAGCAGCATTTTTCCGCGCATGCCACGAACTGAGGCCAAGTCGCGCTATCCGCTCATCGTGTTCGACTGGGATGGCACGCTGATCGATTCCGCGTCGACGATCGTCGAATGCATCCAGCAGGCGAGCCGCGACATGCGGCTGGAGGTGCCGGACCGCGATACCGCAAGCCACGTCATCGGACTCGGGCTGCAGGATGCGCTACGCTTCGCCGTTCCCGGCCTGCAACGTGCGCAGTACATGGAATTTGTTGCGCACTACCGCAGGCATTTCCTTGGCCGCGAGGAAGCGATGACGTCGTTCCCGGGAATCTCGCCGCTGCTCGTCGCGCTGCGCGCCCGGGGCCACCGGCTCGCGGTGGCCACCGGCAAGAGCCGCCACGGTCTCGAGCGAGCGCTCGAGGCGAGCGGCCTGCGGGCGCAGTTCGACGCCACGCGCTGCGCCGACGAAACGCAGCCGAAGCCGCATCCGGCGATGCTGCTCGAGCTGCTCGAGGAACTGGCGCTCGAACCGGCGCAGGCGCTGATGGTCGGCGACACGTCGCACGATCTCGAGATGGCGAAGAGCGCGCACGTAGACGCGATCGCCGTGACCTATGGCGCGCACCCCGAAGCGAGGCTGCGCGAGCTGCAGCCGCGGGCGGTCGCGGCGAGTGTCGAGGAGCTCGGCTCATGGCTGGCACGCCACGCCTGATCTGCGACTCCGCGGCGCTCAGCGACTCGGGCCGGGGGGTGCGCTTCGAGATCGAGCATTACGGTCGGCCGGCGCCGGCCTTCGCCGTGCGCCAGCGCGGACGGGTCCACGCCTATCTCAATCGCTGCAGCCACGTACCGATGGAACTTGACTGGGTCGAGGGGCAGTTTTTCGATCTGGCGGGACACGATTTGATATGCTCGACGCACGGCGCGGAGTACGATGCGGCGAGCGGACGCTGCCTGGGCGGGCCGTGCAGCGGCACCCCCCTCGTCAAGCTCGATGTCGAGGAGCGCGAGGGCAAGGTATTTTTCCTGGGATTCAAAGATGGAAGGTGACGACGGACGGTGGGAGCGCACGCTGGTTGAGAAACTGGCGATGGCGACGCTCAAGGAGCAGCGCCGGGCGCGCCTCTGGGGCATCTTCTTCAAACTGCTGGCGTTCGCGTACGTCACCGTCATAATCGCGCTCGCGGTCGACTGGGGCGAGCGCGCCGAAGCGCTCGGCCGCAAGCATACGGCACTGGTCGAGATCAACGGGCTGATCGCGCCCGGCACGGACGCCAGCGCCGAGCGGGTCACGACCGCGCTGCAGGCGGCATTCAAGGACAAGAACACGCAGGGCATCGTGGTTCGCATCAACAGTCCCGGCGGCAGCCCGGTTCAGGCGCAGACCATCTACGACGAGATGCGCCGCCTGCGGGAGAAGTATCCCGAGGTTCCACTGTATGCGGTCGTCGAGGACGTTTGCGCTTCCGGCGGCTACTTCATCGCGGTCGGCGCCGATCAGATCTACGTCAGCAAATCGAGCATTCTCGGCTCGATCGGCGTGCGCATGGAAGGCTTCGGCGTCACGGGGCTGATGGAGAAGCTCGGCGTCGAGCGCCGGCTGTTGACGGCGGGCGAGAACAAGGCGCTGCTCGATCCGTTCCTGCCGTTGAACGAGCGCCACAAGGAGCACGTGCTCGAATTGATGAAGGAAATCCACCAGCAATTCATCGGCGTGGTGCGCGAAGGCCGCGGCCAGCGCCTCAAGGAAACGCCGGACATGTTCTCCGGCCTGATCTGGACCGGCGAAAAGAGCATCGAGCTCGGCTTGGCGGATGCGCTCGGCAGCCTCGATTACGTCGCACGCGAAGTGGTGAAGGCCGAGACGATCGTCGACTTCACCCAGAAGGAAAACCTGGCCGAGAAGTTCGCGCGGCGCTTCGGCGCCGGCGCCGCCAGTGCGCTGGCCGAATTCGCCCTGCGCGCTTCTCCGGCGCTGCGCTAAAGCGCGAGCATCAGGAACACGCTCGGGCGCCGTCCGATCGGCGTGGGCGCGGACTTGCGCCACTGTGCGATGCTGCAAACCTGAACCGATTCCGTCGGCAGGGTCAGATCGCTTGCCACGCAAAGCCGAGTCGTCGGCACGCAGGCCTTGAGCAGCGAGGCGAGCATGGCCTCGTTGCGGTAGGGCGTCTCGATCACGATCTGTGTTTCCCGCTCGCGTCGCGAGCGCTGCTCGAGCTCCGCGATGCGCCGTTCGCGCGCCGGTGCTTCGCGCGGCAAGTAGCCGCAAAACGTGAAGCGCTGGCCCTCGAGCCCCGAGGCCATCAATGCGAGCACGATCGCGGACGGTCCGATGAGCGGCACCACGCGGAAGCCTTCGCCATGCGCCGCCTCGACGAGCGCGGCGCCGGGATCCGCCACCGCAGGACAGCCCGCTTCGCAGAGCAGGCCGAGAGGGCGCCCTTGGCGCAACGGCTCGAGCAGCGCCGGGATCGCAGCGCTCGGCGTATGCTCGTCGAGCACCTCGATATGCAATTCGCGCAGCGCGCAGGGCAGGCCCACTGCAGACAGGAATGCGCGGGCGCTCTTGGCGTTCTCCACCGCGAAATCGCGCAGGGCGCGCACTTTTTCGAGCGCATCGCCTGGCAGCGCCTGGGCAGGCGCAGCGCCGAGCGGGGTCGGAATCGCGTAGAGCACCGCAGCCATCAGCCGAGGACCGGCATGCCGGCCCGGGCGAGCAGCTCGGTCAGGGCAATGAGCGGCAGGCCGATCAGCGAGGTCGGATCGTCGGTCTGGACGGCGGCGATCAGCGCGATGCCGAGGCCCTCCGATTGCGCGCTTCCGGCGCAGTCAAAAGGCTGCTCGCGATCGAGATAGGTTTCGATTTGCGCACGGCTGATTTCGCGAAAGCGCACGCGGCAAGCCACGACGCGTGTCCAGAGCCGCGTCGACGGCGCGTCGAGCAGGCTCACAGCGGTATGGAACTCGGCCACCTTGCCGCTCAGCTCGCCTAGCTGGGCGAGCGCGTTGGCGCGATTGCCGGGCTTGTCCAGCCGGCGCGCGCCGAGTACGGCGACCTGGTCGGAGCCGATGATGAGCGCGTCGGGAAAGCGCCCGGCGGCGGAGCGCGCCTTGAGCGTGGCGAGGCGCTGCGCGGTGAGCGCCGGCGCCTCGCCGGGGATGGGCGTTTCATCGACCTCCGGGCGCACGCATTCGAATGCCAGACCCAGGCGCCCAAGCAACTCCCGGCGGTAAGCGGAGGTGGATGCGAGTATCAGTCGCCGAGGTTCAGGCATGACTTTGTTTTGACGAGGTTTTTCCTCGATGTTATCATCGCGCGCCTGATGTCGCACCAGCCGCTCATCGATGGCTTTGATTTCGCGGCAGGCGGGGCGATGCTGCGCGGCACCCTTGCGGTCGGCGAGCTCGCTCGCCTTCATGACGTGCTGGCTTCGACGAACGGGGCGCTCGACTACACGATATCAGGCATGCGAGACGAGCAGGGGCGCGCGGCATTACGCCTGCAGGTCGCAGGGGCGCTCAGGCTGACTTGCCAGCGTTGCCTGAGCGGGCTGGAGTTTGCGCTGAACATCGACAGCACGCTAGTCCTTGCAGCCTCGCAACGGGAAATCGATCTCGACCCGATCGAGGCGCAGGGACCGGATCGCATCGTTGGGTCCAGGGACATGGCGGTGCGCGAGCTGCTCGAGGACGAGCTGCTCCTCGCGGTGCCCTTTGCCCCGCGGCACGAACGCTGCGCCGCTCAGGCGCAGGCCGTGGATGACCGGCACCGCTCGCCGTTCGAGGAATTGCGTGACATGCTTGGCGCCAAGCGCTCGAAGCGTGGATAAACAGCCCCGGGGCGCAGAGGCCCGGATTTGGGACTAGCTAAAAGGAGTTTCGACATGGCAGTACAGCAGAACAAGAAATCAGCCTCCCGACGCAACATGCGCCGCGCGCACGATTTTCTGAGCCCACCCGCCATCGCGGTGGAGCCGACTACCGGGGAAACGCATTTGCGTCATCACGTGAGCCCGACCGGCTTTTACCGCGGCAAGAAGGTCGCGCAAGGCAGAGACGAGTAAGCGTCGGCCAGTCCGCAGCGCACGCGCGCGGCGGGCCTTGCCGCTCGGCTCGAGCCCCGCGTGCAGGGCGTGATTGCGCTCGCCCGATGAACATCACCGTAGCCATCGACTGCATGGGGGGCGACCACGGTCCCCATGTGACGGTGCCGGCCGCGCTCAGCTTCCAGCGGCGCCATCCGGATGTCGACATCGTGCTGGTCGGATTGCGCGAGGCGATCGACGCGGAGCTGGCAGCGCGAGGCGCGAGCGCCGGCACGCGCCTGCGCGTGCAACACGCCAGCGAAGTCGTGGCGATGGACGAGCCGCCCGCAAGCGCCCTGCGGCTCAAGAAGGATTCCTCGATCCGCGTCGCAGTCAACCTGGTCAAGAGCGGCGGAGCGCAGGCCTGCATCAGCGCAGGCAACACCGGGGCGCTGATGGCGATCTCGCGCTTCGTGCTCAAGACGCTGCCCGGCATCGACCGTCCGGCCATCGCGTTTGCGCTGCCGAACATGCGCGGAACCTACACGTACATGCTCGACCTGGGTGCCAATGTCGATTGCACCGCGGAGATCCTGCTGCAGTTCGGCATCATGGGTGCGATGCTGGTGGCCGCCGTCGAGCACAACGAGCGGCCCGCGGTCGGGTTGCTGAACATCGGCGTCGAGGACATCAAGGGTAACGAGACGGTCAAGCAGGCGGCGGACCTGCTGCGCGCGAGCGGCTTGAACTTCTACGGCAACGTCGAGGGCGACGACATTTTCAAGGGCACCACCGACGTCGTGGTGTGCGACGGCTTCGTCGGCAACGTCGCGCTGAAATCCTCCGAAGGGGTGGCGCGCATGATGACTGCGGTGCTGCGCGAGGAATTCACGCGCAATCCGCTGCGCAAACTTGCGGCACTGGCGGCGCTTCCCGTCATCAGGGCGTTCCGCCAGCGCATGGACCCGCGGCGCTACAATGGCGGCAGCTTGCTGGGGCTGCGCGGTATCGTCATCAAGAGCCACGGTTCGGCTGACGCCTTTGCGTTCGAGCAGGCGCTGGCGCGCGCCGTGGACGAGGTCAGGAACAACGTGCCGCAGCGTATCGCGCAACGCATGGCACAGCTCAAACCACCACCCCACTCCGCCCGCGCCCAGGCCGCCAGCGAATGACCTTCTCCCGCATCGTCGGCACCGGCAGCTTCCTGCCGCCACGCGTGGTCACCAACGACGAGTTCGCCAAACGGCTCGACACCAGCGATCAATGGATTCGCGAGCGCACCGGAATCATCGAGCGCCGCATTGCGGACGAAAGTCAGACCTCGAGCGACCTCGCGCTCGAGGCGAGCCGCCGTGCGCTCGAGGCCGCCGGCACCGCGCCTGAAGAGATCGACCTGATCCTTGTCGCCACCTCGACGCCGGATTTCGTCTTTCCGAGCACCGCTTGCCTGCTGCAGGCGAAGCTCGGTATCAAGAACTGCCCGGCATTCGACGTGCAGGCCGTGTGCAGCGGGTTCGTGTACGCGCTGGCGACGGCTGACAGCTTCGTGCGCGCCGGCATGTACCGTCGGGCGCTGGTGGTCGGCGCCGAGGTGTTTTCGCGCATCCTCGACTGGAACGATCGCGCGACCTGCGTGCTGTTTGGCGACGGCGCCGGTGCGGTGGTGCTTGCCGCGAGCGAGCAGCCCGGCGTGCACGCCTCGGTGCTGCACGCCGACGGCAGCCTGGCGAATATCCTTTCAGTGCCCGGCAACGTGTGCGGCGGGCGCATTGTCGGCTCGCCGTACCTGCAGATGGCGGGCGGCCAGGTGTTCAAGATCGCCGTGCGGGTGCTCGACGAGGTCGCTCGTGAGACGGCACGCGCCGCCGGCATGCAAGTCTCGGACGTCGACTGGCTGATTCCGCATCAGGCGAACGTGCGCATTCTCGAGGCGACGGCGAAAAAACTCGGCCTGCCAGCCGAGCGCCTGGTGATCACCGTGGAGCGCCACGGCAATACCTCGGCCGCGTCGGTCCCGCTCGCCCTGGACGAATGGGTGCGCGCAGGCAAGATCCGCCCGGGTCATCGCGTCATGATGCAGGGGGTCGGCGGCGGCTTCACCTGGGGCGCCGTGCTGGCGACGATGTAGCGCAAACGCAAATGAGACTCGCCATGGTGTTTCCAGGGCAGGGCTCGCAGGCGGTCGGCATGCTGCAGGCCTATGCCGGATTGCCCGAGGTCGATGCGGTGCTGCGCGAGGCGCACGATGCGCTTGGCGCCGAGTTCGTCCGGCTGCTGCACGAAGGCCCGGCCGAAGCGCTCAACCTCACGGTGAACACGCAGCCCGCGATGGTGACGGCGGGGATGGCCGCCTATCGCGCCTGGCGTGCGCTGGGCGGGGCGGCCCCGGAAGTGGTCGCCGGGCACAGTCTTGGCGAGTACAGCGCTCTGGTGGCCGCCGATTCGATTTCGCTTCGCGACTGCCTGCCGCTGGTACGGTTTCGCGCGCAGGCGATGCAGGAGGCGGTGCCAGGGGGGCAAGGCGCCATGGCGGCGATCCTGAACCTCGAGGACGACGCCGTGCGGGCAGCGTGCGCCGAAGCCGCGCAGGGAGAGGTGGTGGATGCCGTGAACTTCAACGCGCCGGGCCAGGTCGTGATCGCGGGCCACAAGGACGCGGTGGCGCGGGCCATCGACGCCTGCAAGGCGAAGGGCGCGAAGCGAGCGCTGCCGATCCCGGTGAGCGCGCCATTTCACTCGGCGCTGATGCAGCCCGCAGCACACAAACTTCGCGCATACCTCGCCAACGTCACGCTCGTCGCCCCCAGGATCGCGTTGATCAACAACGTGGACGTGGCGCTCGAGCGCGATCCGGCGGCCATCAAGGATGCGCTAGTGCGCCAGGCCGCGTCGCCCGTGCGCTGGGTCGAGACGATCCGCAAGATGGCGCAGCTCGGCATGACCCACGTCGTCGAATGCGGGCCGGGCAAGGTGCTCGCCGGCCTCACCAAGCGGATCGACGCGGGACCGCAGAACGGCGCGCTCGCGGACCGGGCGTCACTCGAACAGACACTCGCAGCGCTCATGGGGACTTAGTCATGCTCGATGGGAAGATCGCGCTGGTCACCGGCGCATCGCGCGGCATCGGTCGCGCCATCGCCATGCGGCTCGCCGCGAGCGGCGCCACCGTCGTGGGAACCGCGACCAGCGAAGCCGGAACGCAGGCATTTGCGCAGGCGCTCACGGCGGCAGGTGGCAAGGGCGCGGGACGGGTGCTCGACGTGCGCCAAGCCGAACAATGCGACACGCTCATGGCGTCCGTGCACCAGGAATTCGGCGACCCGCTGATCCTGGTCAACAACGCTGCGGTGGTGCGCGACAACCTGGCGCTTCGCATGAAGGACGCGGAGTGGGACGAGGTGATGGAAACCAATCTGCGCGCGGTGTTCCGCCTGTCGCGCGCGGTGATCCGCGGCATGCTGAAGGCGCGCTGGGGCCGCATCGTCAATATCACCTCCGTGGTCGGAGCCGCGGGCAACGCGGGGCAGGCGAATTACGCCGCCGCCAAAGCCGGCGTCGTCGGCATGACCAAGTCGCTCGCGCGCGAGCTCGGCGGCCGCAATATCACGGTGAATTGCGTTGCACCGGGTTTCATCGACACCGACATGACGCGAGCCCTCTCGGAGGATCAGCGCCGCGGGCTTGTCGCACAGATTCCGCTCGGCCGGCTCGGTGCGCCCGAGGACGTCGCGGCCGCCGTCGCCTTCCTCGCCTCACGGGAAGCCGGCTACGTCACCGGCGCGGTGCTGCACGTGAACGGCGGCATGTACATGGGCGGCTGAGACCTGCGGGTCTCGGCGGCGCACCGACGATGGCGTTTCGCGGGAAAGACGGACCATTTTGGTAGAATACGGGCCCGCTCCAAAGGGAAGGAGACACTCATGGAAAACATCGAACAACGCGTCAAGAAGATCATTGCCGAGCAGCTCGGCGTCAACGAGGGCGAAATCAAGAACGAGTCGTCGTTCGTGGATGATCTGGGCGCCGACTCGCTGGACACGGTCGAGTTGGTGATGGCGCTGGAGGAGGAGTTCGAGACCGAGATCCCGGACGAAGAGGCCGAAAAGATCACCACCGTGCAACAGGCGGTCGATTTCATCAAGGCGCACAAGAAGTCCTGAGCGCGTCGGCCACGGAGCGAACTTGACTCCCCGCAGAGTCGTCGTCACCGGTCTGGGAATCATCAGCCCGATCGGCAACACGGTCCAGGAGGCATGGCAGAACGCGCTTGCGGGAAAATCCGGAATCGCGCGCATTACGCGCTTCGACCCGGCACGTCTTTCAAGCCAGATCGCCGGCGAGGTGAAGGGCTTCGACGTCGCGCAGTACCTCTCGCCGAAGGAAGCCCGCCGGATGGACATCTTCATCCACTACGGCGTGGCGGCCGGACTGCAGGCCTGGCGTGACGCGGGCGTCAAGGTCACCGCGGAGAACGCCGAGCGCCTGGGAATCAACTTCGGCTCCGGCATCGGCGGACTGCCGCTGATCGAGGACATGCATCGCGAGCTGGTGAAAAGCGGCCCGCGGCGCATTTCGCCGTTTTTCATTCCGGGAACGATCATCAACATGATCGCCGGCAACCTGTCGATCATGCTCGGTTTGAAAGGACCGAATCTCGCGATCGTCACTGCGTGCACGACCTCTACGCACTGCCTCGGCGAAGCGGCCAAGTCGATCCGCTACGGCGAGGCCGATGTGATGATCGCCGGCGGCGCCGAAGCCACGATCACGGAGCTCGCCGTCGGCG
>Ga0214472_10009726_pt1 | contig 10022 bp, 11 predicted proteins | sample RVTome_6_FD_207662 | JGI IMG/M metagenome (GOLD analysis project Ga0214472, IMG submission 207662) | Soil microbial communities from uranium-contaminated site in the Upper Colorado River Basin, Wyoming, United States - RVT140D175 | ecosystem: Environmental > Terrestrial > Soil > Contaminated >...
AGTGTCCGTCTCATTACAGCCTCCTCATCTTGAGAGAGTGAACGACGTGTTGCGTCTGCAGCCAACTGCCGGTGACCCCGTACGCGCGACAACGGCGCTTCGCTACGATCCTTCTGCGACTCGATACTCTTACCCCGGGGGGATTGGCCCCGTCAAGATAAATTGGGGCATTCACTCGCCATGCGTTTGGCCTTTTGTCCCTCGTCAACCCCCATCGCCGAGCTGCTTGAGGGCAGTCTTGGCCAGCTCGGAGAAGGGCGAGGCCGGGTCGAGGTCTCGCGCCTGCCTGAAGGCGGCCTTGGCCTCGTCTCGCCTGCCGCCCTGGGAGAGCGCCAACCCGAGCCCGTAGTGGGCTGCGACCATCGCGGGCTCGAGCTGGATGGCGGCCCGGAAGGACTCCTGCGCCTCCTGCGGCTTGCCCAGCCTGATGTACGCGTCGCCCATGTTGTAATAGGCGACCTCGGGCGTCGTATAGGTGGGGAAGGTCAGCGCCTTCTTGTAGGCGGCGATGGCGTCGTCGAAGCGCTTCTGCTGGGCCAGCGCGATGCCGAGGTTGTGCTGCAGGTCCGGGTTGGTCTTCTCGAGGTCGATCGCCGTCTGGAACTCGGCCTGCGCTTCGACGGGTCGGCCGTGGTCGAGCAGGACCAGCCCGCGCGTGTTGTGGTACTGCGCGTTCTCTGGGTCGAGCTGGAGGGCCTCGTGAAGCGCCGCCATGGCGAGCGCCGGCCGGTTCTCGGTCAGGTTGCGCACGGCCTGCTCGTAGGTGGCCCTGGCCTGGAGCTTCCGCACCTCTTCGTCCTGCGTGGAGGCGCAGCCCGACAGGAGCACGAGGGCCGCGGCCAAGAGGAAGTGCGCGCGGCGCGCGGCGGGCAGCCTTGACAGGGTCGTTTCCGCCCTGTTAGCCTTCATGCTTGTGCCGACCTACGAGTACGAATGCCCCAAGTGCCCCCGCGTCTTCGAGGTGAAACAGCGGATCACCGAGCCGATGCTCGAGGTCTGCGAACGGTGCGGCGGGCCCATCCACCGTCTCCTGTCGGCCACCCCGTTCATCCTGAAGGGCGGCGGCTGGTACGTCACCGACTACCCGTCCGAGTCCCGCAAGAAGGCGTCCAAGTCGGAGTCGACATCGGGTGATTCGGCCCCGGCGGCGGGTGATTCGGCCCCGGCTGCGGGCGACTCAGCCCCGGCGACCCCGAGCCCCGCCGGTGAGAAGTCTAGCACGGCCCGACCGGCACCCTCCCCTTCCGAGAAGCCCAAGGCGGAGAAGTCCAGGAGCGAGCCGGCTGCCAAGCCCAAGGTGTCCGACTCCTCCTCCTCCTCCTCCTCGTCTTCCTGAATCGGACTCACCCGCGCGGCTACTTGTCGCGATCCACCACGTAGTCGGCGACGAGGAGCAGCGTGTCCTTGTCCTCCCCGTCGGGGAAGGCGGCGAGAGCCTCCTTGGCGCTTCGGGCGTAGTCCTGCGCGCGCGCCTGCGCGTACTCGACGCCGCCGTAGCGCTCGACCAGCAGGCGGATCTCCTCGAACTCGCCCGGGCCTGCGGCGTGCCGCTTGAGTACGGACTGTATCCTGTCGCGCTCGGCCGGCGTGGCGCGCTGGAGCGTCGCGACGAGCGGCAGTGTCCGCTTGCCCTCCTTCAAATCGGCGCCCACGGCCTTGCCCAGGCGCACCTGGTCGGCGACGAAGTCGAGCGAGTCGTCGCTGATCTGGAAGGCGATGCCGATGTGGAGCCCGTAGCGGGTCAGCGCCTCGACCCGGTCCTCGGTCGCCTTCGCCAGGAGACCGCCGATGCGGCAGCAGGCCGAGATGAAGGACGCCGTCTTCTGGGTGATGATGCGCAGGTAGTCGGCCTCGCTCGCGGTGCCGCTTCGCTTCCGCTCGAGCTGCAGCACTTCCGCCTCCGTCATCGAGACGGTGGCGCGCGCGAGAGTCTCGAGCACGGCCGCGTCGCCGTCCTCGACCATGAGGGCGAAAGACTTCGAATAGAGGTGGTCGCCCACGAGGATGGAGGCGTCGTCGCCCCAGCGTGCGTTGGTCGAGGGGCGGCCGCGCCGGAGCGGCGCCTGGTCCACGACGTCGTCGTGGATGAGGGTCGCCGTGTGCAGCAGCTCGACCACGCAGCCCATGCGCACCGCGCGCGGGCCGCCGTAGCCCGCCACGCGCGCCGCCATCAGCAGGAGGATCGGCCGAAGCCGCTTGCCGCCTGCGCCGGCGATGAACTCGCCCATCTCGTGGATCAGGCCGACGGGGGAGGCGAGCTCACACGCGATGGCCTCCTCGATGGCACGCATCTCGGGGCCCACGGCCAGGGCCACGCGCTCCTTGAGGAGCGCCTCCAGCGGCGTCGGGGTCTTCACCGGCGTGGGTGGTTCAGCGCCAAGGAGGGATCGGCGCCAGGCGGTGGATCAGCGCCAAGCGGTGGATCAGCGCCAAGCGGTGGATCACCGAATGACGACCCGGTCCTTGACCTTGACCTGGTTGCCGGAGGAGACGCTCGACAGCTCGACCACGGAGAACTTGTCCCTGACCTCGGTCACGCGGCCCGTGGCGACCTCCTCGTCCAGCTCGCCCAGGAGCTCGCCCGTGACGGGGTGGACGATGGCGATCTTGTCCCGGCGCACGCTGACCTGGGCGCCCGGCCTGACGCCGTCCTTGCCGTTGAGGTCGATCACGACCCGGCTCATGTCCACGAAGACCACGAAGCCGCGGTTGGCCGACAGCCCGGGCGCACCGACCGGCTGGGTGACGCCGCCCTTGGCGGCCGCCGCGCCGGCCTTCGGCGCCGGGGGCGCGGGCTCGACGGACACCGCCATCCTCTGGCGCGGGCTGATACGGCCACCGCCCGGGGGCGCGCCGTACTTGCTCACGATCTCCGGCGGCGCGATAAGGCTGTCCTTGCCGAAGATCAGCGTGCCCATGGTGGTGGGAACTTTGTCGTCCTCCACCCAGATGTACTCGGGCTCGCTCGCCACGTCGCCGAAGCGGGGGTTCTTGATCAGGAGCCACCTGTTCTCCGCCGCCTTGATGTCGACGCTGGGATCGACGTTCGTGGGCAGCCCCACCAGCTCCCGCACGCTCGGCACTCCCCCGCAGCCGGCGAGCGAGGCCGCGGCCAGCGTCAAGCCGGCCACGAGACGGAGCGCGGTGGCGTTCATGGGGCCTCCAGCATAGCAGATTCGGCGCGGGTCAGTCCTCGGAGCGCGGCTCCCAGGGGAAGCGTTGTTCGCCGGCGCCTTCGGACCGCGTGAGCGCCTGGCGCCGGGAAAAGAGGGCGGCGCCCGTGACGGCCGAAATGAAGGTCACGTCGAGGTAGACGATGCCCCGCCGCTCGATCAGCACCGGGACCAGCCAGGCCGTGACGTCGAGGGACCTGCCGAGCGACACAGCCCGGTCCGGCCGCACCAGCAGCTCCTCGCCCTTCGTCTTGCTGTTGAGCAGGTTCTCGTTGACCTGCCCCGAGTCCAGGCTCTGGAAGCGGCGGGTCTGGTCCATGGCCAGCGCCAGCATGAAGGGCACACGGCGCAGATCCGCGTTGGCCGTCGTCAGGTCGACCGGCGGGACGACCGCGACGCGGATGCGGCCACGCGTGATGCGCACGCCGTCCTCGGGGCGCGGCTGCGGCCGGCCCTCGATGGGGACGAAGGCGGCCTCGGAGAAGGCCGCCTCCACGCGCCGCACCTGAGCGTACCCGAGGACCTCCTCGTACCGGCCCAGCGGCCTGCCCGAGTTCGGGTGGCGAAAGACCTCGCCCTTGCGGAAGATGGTGAACTCCTGGCCGGGAAGCACGCCGTCCTTCCTGCTCAGGTCCATGTAGATGCTTTCGCCGTCCACCTGCACCACCAGGCCTTCGATGGGCGGGAACGCGGCGACCACCTCCTGGAGCATCAGGCCGAAGGTGGCGCCCACCTGGTCCGCGATGCCCGCCTCCGCGGGCCCCGCAACTACCAGCGCTGCGAGGGCGAGCGTCGCGGCGGCGGCGCTAAAAAACGACAGACGGCTGGTGGACACCGAAGACCTTCCGCAGCGCGTCGCAGATCTCGCCGAGCGTGACTTTCGCGCGAACGGCGTCGAGAATGAACGGAATAAGATTGTCGCGGCCGCGCGCGGCCCGGTCCACGGCCTCGAGCGCGCGCGCCGCGGCCCCGGCGTCGCGACGGCGCCTGAGGCGGTCCAGGCGCTCGGCCATCGCCGCGCCCACTGCGGGATCGACCTGGAAGAGGCTGCCCGGCGGCGGTTCGTTCATGGCGAACTCGTTGACGCCCACGACGATCCGCGCCTTCGACTCGACGTCCTGCTGGTAGCGGTACGCCGACTCCTGTATCTCGCGTTGCATGAAGCCGATGGCGCTGACGGAGCCGCCGAGGCCGTCGATCTTGGCGATGTACGTCTCGGCCTCCTCCTCGATCCTGCGCGTCAGGGCTTCCACCGCGTAGGAGCCTCCCAGCGGGTCCGCTGTGTCGGCGACGCCGGACTCGTACGCGAGCACCTGCTGGGTGCGGAGCGCTACGCGCACCGACGCCTCGGTGGGCAGTGCCAGAGCCTCGTCCATCGAGTTGGTGTGCAGCGACTGGCAGCCGCCGAGGATGGCCGCCAGGGCCTGCACCGCGACCCGCACGATGTTGTTTTCGGGCTGCTGCGCCGTCAGCATGCTGCCCGCCGTCTGCGCGTGGAAGCGCAGCATGCAGGAGCGCGGATCCCGGGCCCCGAAGCGCTCCGTCATGATCCGCGCCCAGAGACGGCGGGCCGCGCGGAACTTCGCCACCTCTTCGAGGAGGTGGTTGTGGGCGTTGAAGAAGAACGACAGCTGCGGCGCGAACTCGTCCACCTGGAGCCCCGCCGCCCGGGCGGCCGTGACGTAGGCGACGGCGTTGGCGAGGGTGAAGCCCACCTCCTGCGCCGCCGTGCAGCCGGCCTCGCGGATGTGGTAGCCGGAGATCGAGATCGTGTTCCAGCGCGGCACGCGGCCCTTGCAGAAGGCGAACATGTCGGTGATGAGCCGCACGGACGGCGCGGGCGGATAGATGTACGTGCCGCGCGCGATGTACTCCTTGAGGATGTCGTTCTGGACGGTGCCGGAGAGCCTCTCTGGCCCGATACCCTGTTTTTCGGCCACCACGATGTACAGGGCCAACAGAATGGCGGCCGTTGCGTTGATGGTCATGGAAGTGGACACGCGGTCGAGCGGGATGCCCGCGAAGAGATCCTCCATATCCTCGAGGCTCGAGATGGACACGCCGACCTTGCCTACGTCGCTCTTCGCCATCGCGTGGTCGGCGTCGTAGCCCATCTGCGTCGGCAGGTCGAAGGCTACCGAGAGCCCCGTCTGCCCCTGCTCGAGGAGGTAGCGGTAGCGCCGATTGGTCTCGACCGCCGAGCCGAAGCCCGCGTACTGGCGCATGGTCCAGAGCCTGCCGCGGTACATCGTGGGCTGCACGCCGCGCGTGTACGGGTGTTCACCCGGGAAGCCCGCGTCGGTGACGTAGTCCTGGGTGGCGGTGTGCTCCGGCGTGTAGACGCGCTCCAGCGGCGCGCCGTCGGATCCCGCGAAGAGCCCCGGCCTGTCGGGCGACTTCTCGAGCGCGGGCCCGAGCGTCCGCGCTTCCCACTCGCGCTTCGCGTCGTCGAGCCGCTTCGTTTCTTCGGGCGTCATTGCGGCCAATGCTTCACAGCGGCCAATGCTTCATAGCGGGATGTTCCCGTGCTTGCGAGGCGGGTTCGAGTCCCGCTTCGTGTGCAGGACCTCGAGCGCCTGGATCAACCGGCGGCGGGTGTCCCTGGGCTCGATGACCTCGTCGACGTATCCGCGCTCGGCCGCGGCATACGGGTTTGCGAATTTCTCCCGGTACTCGCGGGTCTTCTCGTCCCTGAGCTTCGCCGGGTTCTTCGCCGAGTCCATCTCCCGCTTGTACAGGATGCTCACCGCCCCGTCGGGTCCCATGACCGCGATCTCGGCGGTCGGGAAGGCGAAGTTGGCGTCACCCCGGATGTGCTTGGAGGACATGACGTCGTACGCCCCGCCGTAGGCCTTGCGCGTGATGACGGTCAGCTTCGGTACCGTCGCCTCGCAGTAGGCATACAGGAGCTTCGCCCCGTGCTTGATGATGCCGCCGAACTCTTGCGCCGTCCCCGGCAGAAAGCCGGGCACATCCACGAATGTGACGAGCGGGATGTTGAAGCAGTCGCAGAAGCGCACGAAGCGTGCGGCCTTGAGGGACGCGCTGATGTCCAGGCAGCCGGCCAGGTGCGCGGGCTGGTTGGCCACGACGCCGACCGGCCGGCCGCCTAGCCGCCCGAAGCCGACCACGATATTGGCGGCGTAGCCCGCCTGCACCTCGAAGAAGTACCGGTCGTCGAGCACCGTCTGGACGATGTCCTTGATGTCGTAGGGCTTGTTCGGCTGATCCGGAACGGCCTTCTGCAGCTCTTCGTCCACACGGTCGGCGGAATCGGTGGTGGGCCGTACGGGCGGATCTTCCAGGTTGTTCTGAGGCAGGAAGGTCATGAGCTCGCGGATCAGCGCCAGGCACTCGTCTTCGCTCTCGGCGGCGAAGTGCGCGACGCCGGAGGTCGTGCCGTGCGTTGCCGCGCCCCCCAGATCCTCGAAGGAGACTTCTTCGTGCGTGACCGCCTTGATCACGTCGGGGCCCGTCACGAACATGTACGAGGAGTGCTTGACCATGAAGACGAAGTCGGTGATCGCCGGCGAGTAGACGGCGCCGCCCGCGCAGGGCCCCATGACGGCCGAGATCTGCGGCACGACGCCCGAGGCCAGCGTGTTCCGCAGGAAGATGTCGGCGTAGCCCGCCAGCGAGACCACGCCCTCCTGAATCCTGGCGCCGCCGGAATCGTTGAGCCCGATCACGGGCACGCCCGTCTTCATGGCGAGGTCCATGATCTTGCAGATCTTGCGCGCGTACGCCTCGGAAAGCGAGCCGCCGAAGACGGTGAAGTCCTGGGCAAAGGCGAAAACGGGACGGCCGTGGACGCGCCCAGAGCCCGTCACCACCCCGTCGCCCGGGATGCGCTGGGCGTCCATGCCGAAGTCGTGATTCTGGTGGACCACGAAGCGGTCCACTTCGGCGAACGAGCCTTTGTCGAGGAGGATCTCGAGCCGCTCGCGGGCCGTCTTCTTACCCGCCTTGTGCTGCCGCTCGACCCGCTCCGGCCCGCCGGCCGCGTCGGCGGCCTGGTTGCGGCGGTGGAGTTCCTCGAAGCGTTCCTGCAGCGACATGGGTGCGGCTCCTTGGAGTACCCGGCGGTGCGCTCCGGTCTCGGTGAGTATAGGGGTCCGTCTTCGGGAAAGTCAATGAATGCGCGAGCTTTTCCCCTACCCGTTTGACTTCCAGAGGCACCGTCTGCCATACTTCCCGCCCTATGACTCCGCTGGTCCAGGCCGTGCTGGTGATCAGCGCCGTGGTCGTGACCGTGGCGCTCGTCGTGACGCTGGCATCCCTCAGGCGCGCTGCCTCCAGGGCGGAGATCGTGCTGCAGCTGTTGGAGCGGGAGGTCCGACCGCTGGCGAGCCAGGTCGAGGCGCTGGCGGCGGACATGCGGACGCTGTCGCAGACGGCCAACCGCGAGCTGGAGCGGGTCAGCGGCGTGGTCCGCCGCGTGGAGGACATCTCGTTCAAGATCGCCCGGGTGGTCGGCGTGGCGAGCAGTGTGGCGTCCTTCCGCGGGATCACGGGCGTGGGCTCAGGCTTGAGAACGGCGCTCAGTGTGTTTCTCTCGAGACTCAGGGCATAGCGACAGAGAGGGAGGACGCGATCATGTCTGACGAGCGTGGCGGAGACGCGGCGGGTTATTTGGGCTGGTTCTTCCTCGGCGCCATCGCTGGCGCCGCGGCCGCTATCCTATTGACGCCCAAGACGGGCAACGAGGCCCGCGAGCTCTTGACGGAGCACGGCCAGGAGTGGCTCAAGAAGGCGCAGGAGGCGGCGGAGGAAGCGCAGGAGAAGGCGGGCGACCTCTTCGGCAAGGGGCGCGAGTACCTCGAGGAGCAGCGCAACCGGGTCATTGCGGCCTTCGAGGCCGGCCGCTCGGCCATGAAGGAGGAGATGGGCAAGGTCCGCACCGACGGGTAGCGGCCGCGGCGGCGCTCCGGCCGCGCTCCGCGGAGGCGCGCAACAACCTCGGCCTCATCCTCGTCAAGGCGGCCCTGCGAAACGCCCAGAAATACCTGGACTGAAACTCCAGCGCACTCGCCCAGTCTTGGCTGAGCACGCCGTCGAGGATCAGGGTGTGGAAGTGCACGTGGAGACCGACCGCGCTGCCGACGTTGCGGGTCGCGCGGGTCGGGGCCCGGGCCCGCCCGGCGCTACTGGCGGTCGCCGCCGGCCTCGATGCGCTCCCAGGAAAGGACGCGGACGCGGTAGGCGCCGCTTGGGCCCGGCGCGGGCACCTCGAAGTAGGCGCGGCCCCCCGGCTGAACCTCGCTGAATACGTAGGCCATGGTCCTCGCAACCACCGCGCCGGCGCCGTTGACGCCCTCGACCAGGAGCTGGATCCGCGCGGCGGGCGCGCCGTACTCGTTGACGACGTGGCCGCGGACCACCGAGCGGCCGCGGTGCGCGGCCGCTTCCCAGTCGAGCGTGAAGAACTTCTCCCAGCCCACGGCAGCGAAGTTCTGCGCCTCCGCCGCGGGCACCAGCAAGAGCACACCGACGAGCGCCGTCACCACGCGCCATCCCCGGTTTTTCATCGCTCTGCCCCCCGGCCCGGCGCCTGACCCCCCGCCGCGGCCCTCATCTGCAGGTTAGCACGTCTCGCAAGCGCGGGGGCCGGGCGCAGGCCGTCCGAAGCGAAGCCCCCCGGTAAGATAGGACCATACCGGGAACCTCGCGGGCCGCATCTGTTCGCGGCGGCCGACAACTCATGAAGTTATCTTAGCGGCGAGGGCGCTCCCAGGAGAGGACGCGGACGCGGTAGGCGCCGCTTGGGCCCGGCGCGGGCACCTCGAAGTAGGCGCGGCCCCCCGGCTGAACCTCGCTGAACACGTAGGCCATGGTCGTCGCCACCACCGCGCCTGCGCCGTCGACGCCCTCGACCAGGAGCTGGATCCGCGCGGCGGGCGTGCCGTACTCGTTGACGAGGTGGCCCCAGACCACTGGCCGGCCGCGGTGCGCGGCCGCTTCCCAGTCGAGCGTGAAGAACTTCTCCCAGCCCACGGCGGCGAAGTTCTGCGCCTCCGCCGCGGGCGCCAGCAGGAGCACGCCGACCAGCACCGTCGCCGCGCGCCATCCCCGGTATTTCATCGCCCTGCCCTCCGCCCCGGCGCCTGACCGTCCGCCAGGGCCCTCATCCCCGAGCATAGCGCGTCTCGCAAGCGCGGGAGCCGGGCGCGGGCCCTCCGAAGCGAAGCCCGAAGGACAATACGGGGGTCAGAGGTTGCGTCACCCATCGGGTGGAGCCCACCGAACCAGCCAGAAGCCTCGGGGGCCGCGTCTTTTCGCGGAAGCTGAGCGATGATACCTCGCTGCGTTCACCCGTGATATTGGAAACCCGGGCTCAAATATGGATCGCCTGCCCCAGCGCGGCAAGCGTGGCTTCGAGCGCGGCCTCGGACAGGGTCGGATGCGCGTGGATGGTGTGGATGAACTCCTCGAGCGTGGCCTCGAGCGTCCGTCCCACCGCGAATTCGTGGATCAGCTCCGTCGCCTCGGGACCTACGATGTGCACGCCCAGGATTTCCCCCGTCCGCTTGTCGGCCACGACCTTCAAGAAGCCCTCCGTCTCTCCCAGCGCCACCGCCTTGCCGTTGGCCGTGAAGGGGAAGCGGCCCACGTTGATCTCGCGACCGTTCGCCTTCGCCGCGGCTTCGGTGAGACCGATGGACGCGACCTGGGGGCGGCAGTAGGTGCACGAGGGGACGTTGCCGTAGTCCACCGGGCGCGGTGACCGGCCCGCGATGGCCTCGGCCGCGACCACGCCCTCGGCCATGGCTTTGTGCGCAAGCATCTGGCGCCCCGCCATGTCGCCGACGGCGAAGATTCCCTTCACCGAGGTCTCCATCGCAGCTGACA